>Ga0247734_1002277_pt1 | contig 12838 bp, 9 predicted proteins | sample UWRJL103311B2_FD_180933 | JGI IMG/M metagenome (GOLD analysis project Ga0247734, IMG submission 180933) | Plant litter microbial communities from Arlington Agricultural Research Station in Wisconsin, United States - UWRJ-L103-311B-2 | ecosystem: Environmental > Terrestrial > Plant litter >... | reverse complement strand
CAATGCTCCCTGCCGCCGCAGGCTGTCCTTTAGCAAGCCATGCATCGCTGCCAACAGGAATGATGCCGTACTCCAGTATTTTGGTAACAATGCGCTGATCGGATACCAACCCTGGAAAGCGGAAAAAGACAGACGGCATTAAATTATGCTGGAGCATAGCCAGTTCTGTACCCAGCACCTCGAAGTTGAGATCTGTTCCCGGTTCAAGCAGGAAATTAGTTTTCAGTGGAATCGAAGGACTAAAATGATGATTGTAGGAATGGTTGATCCAGGTAATTTCAATGTCCTTTTTTGCTACCAGTCCTTTCAGCCAGTTAAGATCGTCCGTATGCGTTAACATCCACCGTCCAGTAATGGACAGGGCTACCGGAACCGGCCGTCCGCTCTTTTTAAACCCATCGGTTAATGAACTAAAGATGATCCTGTCCAAAGGTTTATGCGATGGACAAAGGTCTATTGTCAGCGTAATTCCTTTCTCACCCGCAAATCCCTGCGTGATACCTGCATCCTGCATGGCTACTGATGTTTTGGCCGCAGCCGCCAACGCCTTAAAATATGCGCTTTCCCTGAAATACTCCCGCGCCTGTTTCCAGTCCATTGGTTTAAAATTACCATCGCTTGCAAATACCAGTTGGGTAGCCAAAGTTTTGAGATTTACCGTCAGATAACAGGCATGCCCGTTTTTTTCCATCTTTCTCAGCACAAGCAGTTCATTTCCGCCGGCATTGATTACCCCGGTAAACACCGCATAATTTTTAATTACCTGTTGTGCAAGACAGGAAGACACGCTCCAAACAGTGAAAGCGGTAAAAAGCAACATATGCTTCCACCTGTTTACAATAATATTATATCTGTTCATCATTAAAGAATTATCTTTGCGAATGGCAAAACTATCAGTAAATATCAACAAAATAGCCACCTTACGCAATAGTCGCGGGGGGAACAACCCAGACCTGCTTAAGGTAGCGCTTGACTGCGAACGTTTTGGTGCAGAAGGAATAACCGTACACCCAAGACCTGATGAGCGGCACATTCGTTATCAGGATGTATTTGACCTTAAAGCCGCTATTTCTACAGAATTCAATATCGAAGGAAACTGTACCGAGCAAAAGTTTGTAGATCTTGTTCTTGATAACCGCCCGGCGCAGGTAACCTTAGTACCAGATACGGAAGGACAAATCACTTCCAACCACGGATGGGATACCATTAAACATCAGGATTACCTGCAGGAAATGGTAAGTATTTTTCAGCTTGCCGGCATCAGGGTTTCAATCTTTGTAGATCCTGTAAGGGAAATGATCGAAGCAGCGAAAACCACAGGCACTGACCGCATTGAGCTCTATACAGAATCATATGCTGCACAATATCCTTCAGATCCGGTTAAAGCCATTGCTCCCTATATCCAGGCAGCACATACGGCCAATAAACTAGGTTTGGGCATTAACGCAGGACATGATCTCGACTTGCATAACCTGAAATATTTTTCAGACAATATCCCAAATCTGCTGGAGGTGTCAATCGGCCATGCTCTTATCAGTGACGCGTTGTATTTAGGGCTTGAGAATACCATTCAGCTTTACCTGAAACAGCTTGCGGACTAATAAGCTGTTTGATTATTGCATTATAATAAAAACTGAAAATTTAGTACCTTCGCGCAACTTTTATTGTTATACTCCATGAGTTTAAATATCCATTACAAAGAAGACTTTAAAGATCGTCATATTGCTCCAAATCTGGAGGATACCGATGCAATGCTGAGCACGCTCGGCCTGGGTTCTGTTGATGAACTGATTGAACAGACCGTGCCGCAAAAAATCAGGTTAAAACAGCCATTGGCCTTAACAGCTGCAAAATCTGAGAAGGAATACCTGGAAAGCCTAAAACAAACGGCGTCCCTCAATAAGGTGTTCAAGTCTTATATCGGACAAGGCTACTATGACACTATTACTCCTGGGGTAATCCTGAGGAATGTAATGGAAAACCCTGGATGGTATACACAATATACGCCTTACCAGGCTGAAATTGCACAGGGCCGTTTGCAGGCACTGCTGAATTTCCAGACTATGGTAATTGACCTTACAGGTATGGAGATTGCAAATGCATCTTTATTGGATGAAGGTACAGCCGCTGCTGAAGCCATGTTTATGCAATATAGTTTACGTAAAAACCAGCAGGCTACAAAATTCTTTGTTTCTGAATTACTTTTCCCTCAAACCATAGATATTCTGAAAACCCGGGCCAATCCGTTTGGAATTGAGCTGGTTATTGGTGATCACCAGACTGTGGAGGTTACTGAGGAATTTTTTGGTGCTATTGTTCAATACCCTGCAGGAAATGGCGAGGTTTTTAACTATATCTCGTTTGCTGAAAAGACGCATGCAAAAAATGTAAAACTGACGGTGGTAGCCGACTTATTAAGTCTTACATTATTGACTCCTCCGGGGGAATGGGGTGCTGATATTGTGGTGGGAACAACACAACGTTTTGGCGTTCCAATGGGTTTTGGTGGACCGCATGCCGCATTTTTTGCTACAAAAGATGAATATAAACGTTCTTTACCAGGCAGGATTATCGGTGTAACAATAGATAGTCACAACAATTATGCTTTAAGGATGGCCCTTCAGACAAGGGAACAACATATCAGAAGAGATAAAGCAACTTCAAATATTTGTACTGCACAGGCACTACTGGCAATTATGGCGGGCTTTTATGCTGTATATCATGGCCCTAAGGGACTAAAATTAATTGCAGAAAGAACCCATGGTCTGGCGATCGCGCTGGCGCAGTCGCTTGATAAAATTGGCTACCAACTGCTGACCAATTCATACTTTGACACTATACAGGTAGAACTTGGCGATTTAAAAGATTCGATCCACAGAGAATGTATTGACAACGAAATCAACCTTCATTACAAAGGAACGGTTGCCACTATTGCCCTGGATGAAAGTACTTCTGTTGACGATATTAAACTACTGAACAAGATCTTTTCAAAAGTAAAAGCCATTGCAGCAGACAGTGTTGAACTTGCTCAGGAAGACAACATCCAAAGTGTAATTCCTGCTCAGCTTCAACGTCAGTCGGCCTATCTGACACATCCCCTGTTCAATTCGCATCACTCAGAACATGAGATGTTACGTTACATCAAATCACTGGAAGCTAAAGATCTTTCGCTTTGCCATTCCATGATTGCTTTGGGTTCATGTACTATGAAGCTAAACGCAACCACAGAGATGATTCCGGTTACATGGGCTGAATTTGGTAAAGTGCATCCTTTTGCCCCTGCTGATCAGGTAGCGGGTTATTATACTGTTTTCAATGAACTGGATAAATGGTTATGTGAAATCACAGGTTTTGCTGCCATGAGCTTACAGCCCAATGCTGGCGCACAGGGAGAATATGCCGGATTAATGGTAATCCGCGCTTATCATCAGGACCGTGGTGATTATCAGCGTAACATTGCTTTAATTCCTTCTTCTGCACACGGAACCAATCCTGCATCTGCAGCAATGGCCGGTATGAAAATCGTGATTGTGAAATGTGATGAACTTGGAAATATTGATGTTGCCGACCTGAAGTTAAAAGCAGAGCAACATGCTGCCAACTTATCTTGTTTCATGGTAACTTATCCTTCTACACATGGTGTATTTGAAGAAAGTATCATCGAAATCTGTGAAGTAATCCACGCAAACGGCGGACAGGTTTATATGGATGGCGCAAACATGAACGCTCAGGTAGGTTTAACCAGTCCTGCAAACATTGGCGCTGACGTATGTCACCTCAACTTACATAAAACTTTCTGTATTCCTCACGGTGGTGGTGGTCCTGGAATGGGCCCTATCGGTGTAGGCGCACACCTGGTGAAATATTTACCTGGTCATGCAGTAGTAGACATTAACCATGAGAAATCTATCCATGCCGTATCTTCGGCACCATGGGGTTCTGCCTCTATCCTGATTATCTCGCATGCGTACATCGCAATGATGGGCGGGGACGGATTGAAAAAAGCTACAGAATACGCCATCCTGAACGCGAATTATATGAAAGCACGTTTGGAAGCACATTATCCGGTATTGTACTCGGGAAGTAAAGGCCGTTGTGCACATGAGATGATCCTGGACTGCCGCGAATTTAAAAACTACGGCATAGAGGTGGTTGACATTGCAAAAAGACTGATGGACTATGGTTTCCACGCCCCAACGGTATCATTCCCTGTTGCGGGAACACTGATGGTTGAACCAACTGAAAGCGAGCCTAAACATGAGCTTGACCGTTTCTGTGATGCCTTAATTGCCATCAGAAACGAAATCACCAATGTACAGAACGGTATTATGGACAAAACGGACAATCCGCTGAAAAATGCGCCACATACTTCTGCAACAGTAACTGGAGATGAGTGGTCGCACGCATACAGCAGAAAGACAGCAGCATTCCCGTTAGCTTATGTAGCTGAGCATAAATTCTGGCCATCAGTGGGCAGGGTAAATGATTCATTTGGTGACAGGGCCCTGGTTTGCTCTTGTCCGCCGATAGAAAGTTACATGGAAGAAGAAGCCTCAATGGCGTAAATGCATGATAATTTAAAAATATAATTATTTTTTATAAAAAAAGGGAGTCGTTATCAAGTAATGGCTCCCTTTTTGCTAAATAAGTATTTCGAACCTATTTACTTTACATTTCTATTTTATATCTTTATTAAAAATCCAAATTTATAAACTACTAATCTGATGAGCGATAAAATTAATCTACTGGTAATTGACGATGACGATATTAATATTTTCATTATTAAAAAAATTGTAGAAAAGACCGGATATGAGGCTCAAATGATTGCAAAGACCAACGGACAACTTGCGATAGATTACCTTAAAGAACTGAAGGAAAGCCAGCTGCCGCTACCCCAGCTTATACTGATAGATATTAACATGCCAGTACTTAATGGATGGGAATTTCTGGAAGCTTATGAAAAGCTAGGAATACAAAGCGATATTGATATGTATATGTTATCATCATCAGTATATGAAAATGATATAGAAAAAGCTAAAACCTATAAAACAGTAAAAGGGTTTATTTCTAAACCCCTTTCTATAGAACGCCTTATCGAATTATTTGAAGGAAAGAATATTGAACCTATACAATTTTAAACTGACCTTCTTCGGTTAAACCGACGGAACCTGTTGCTTTGGTCTTGCCATGATAAAAAAGGCAAGTCCAATTTTCATCAACAGCCCGTTTGCCAAATTCTTCACGTAATTCCATTGCTTTACGGCCATCGAAATCATATTTTGCAATAAACTTACGGAGCAGTTCTTCGGGCTCAGGCAACACATCACCGCCAAAAAACACTTTTTCACCCCCTTCTTCCAGCAACCATACCTGATGCCAGGGTGTATGGGCACCTGTAAGTTCGTGACTGATACCCGGCAGAAATTCAGCGGAATCATCTACAAAGACCAGTTGCGCATTGCGCTGCAGGAAATCAAATATCTCTGTTTTATAGGATGAAGAACTGTTGGTAAATGCTGCTTCCCATTCGCCGCGCTGTATCACATAAGTGGCATGTGGAAAACTGAGTTCCATCCCATTGTTTTCCTGATGTACCATCCCTCCAGAATGATCAAAATGCAAATGTGACATCAGCACATAATCAATATCATCAGGATCAAACCCCGCTTTTCTGATATTCTCATGTAGAATCATCTCCCCACTGTTGTTGCTATATCCCAATCCGGTGTCCAGCAGTAATAGTTTGTCGCCAAATTTTACAAGGAAAGGCTGAACACTGACAAACAATGATGCGGGCCTGTCTTTAGGGTTATCTGTCTGAGGATTAAATGGAATAAATTTTTTGTCGGCAGCTACCGAGTAAGAACCTTCATGTAAAGTGAAAACTTGCAATGGCGTAGGTATTAGTCAAAAGAATAATTAATGATATATTTACAATCAATTGCAAAGGTAGGGAACCTGCATGAACTTACCTTCATGTTAATGTATAAACAAAAATTAATGGAAAAACGATGGGTGCAGGCGTCAGAAGGCAATAAAGACGCCACCGACTTGCTTGCACAACAATTAAATATTGACCGAAGTTTAGCGGAGATTCTGGTTCAAAGGGGCATTACTTCTTTTGATGAAGCAAAACACTTTTTCCGCCCGCAGCTTTCACAATTACACGATCCGTACCTGATGAAGGATATGGATACAGCCATTACCAGGATAGATACGGCACTCGATAAAGGGGAAAAAATCTTAATTTATGGAGATTACGATGTAGATGGGACAACTGCTGTTGCACTGGCGTTCAGCTTTTTTCGCCAGTTCACTAAACATATAGAATATTATATTCCAGACCGTCATAAGGAAGGTTATGGAATTTCTACTGCTGGTATTGATTATGCAAAATCGACAGGTGTTAGCCTGATCATAGCATTGGACTGTGGTATCAAATCAAATGATAAAATTGCCTATGCCAATACGCTTGGAGTGGATTTCATCATCTGTGATCACCATTTACCGGGAGAGGAACTTCCGGCGGCAGTAGCTGTCCTTGATCCTAAGCGCAGCGACTGCAATTATCCTTTCAAAGAACTTGCGGGCTGTGGAATCGGCTTCAAACTGGCTCAGGCTTATTGCCTCAAACATGATCTTCCTTCAACAAAATATGAAGATTATTTGGATCTTGTAATGGTGTCCATTGCGGCAGACATTGTTCCTATTGTAGATGAGAACCGTACCCTTGCCTATTTTGGTTTGATCAAACTGAATACCGCACCCTGCACGGGCCTCAAGGCACTGATGGATAGTTGTGCAAAAAACAAGGATTACACCATCACAGATGTTGTATTTACACTGGCACCAAGAATAAATGCCGCCGGACGAATGGACCACGGCAACCAGGCTGTTAAAATGTTGCTGTGTACCGAAGACACACTTGCGGCAGAACAAAGCCTTTTTATCAATATTCAGAATACAGACCGTAAAGTATCAGATCAGAATATCACTGCAGAAGCCCTTGCCCTGATTGACGATTCTGAAATACTCATCAATAAAAAAACAACAGTGGTTTACAATGAAAGCTGGAATAAAGGCGTTATTGGTATTGTCGCCTCCAGACTAACAGAAAAATACTATAGGCCGACGATTGTACTTACGCATTCGAACGGAATGTTGACTGGGTCGGCACGCTCCGTACCAGGTTACGACCTTTATGAGGCACTTCTGGGCTGTGCAGATCTTCTGGAGCAGTTTGGGGGACATAAATTTGCTGCAGGGTTGACGATGAAGCAGGAAAACATTGAAGAATTTTCGGCACGCTTTGAAGATATTGTTTCATCAACTATTACTGATGACCTGCTTTGTCCGGAGATTTACATAGATAACAGTATTACACTTTCGCAGATCGATGGCAAGTTTCAGCGTATCATTGCACAGATGGCGCCTTTTGGCCCGATGAACCCTGCACCAGTGTTTGTTACATCTGATGTATTTTGTGCTGGCCGGCCATATATCGTGGGTACAAAACATTTGAAGCTGAACATAAGACAGCAAAATTCGGCTATTTTTGAAGCCATTGGCTTTGGCCTTGCAGAATATGAGAATCTTTTACAACCTAATCAGCCTTTTTCTGTTTGTTATACAGTAGAAGAGAACGTATGGAAAGATCAAAAGAGATTACAGCTCAACATTAAAGCAATCAAAATTAATAATTAATAATACAGATGATATTAAGAGCTGACAATCTCATAAAAAAATACAAGCAGCGTACAGTTGTAAACGATGTTTCTTTTAATGTGAGCCAGGGTGAAATTGTAGGTTTACTGGGACCCAACGGAGCTGGTAAAACTACCTCTTTTTATATGATTGTAGGTTTAATTAAACCCAATGAAGGATCGATTTATCTTGGTGATGAAGATATTACAAAAGATGCGATGTACCGCAGGGCACAAAAGGGAATAGGCTATCTGGCCCAGGAAGCTTCGGTTTTCAGAAAGCTGTCTGTTGAAGACAATATTTTGGCTATATTAGAGATGACCGATATGACCAGGGAAGAAAGACAAGACAAGCTTGAAGAACTGATTGATGAATTCAGTCTTCATAAAGTACGCCGCAACAGAGGTGATTTATTATCTGGTGGTGAACGCCGGAGAACTGAGATTGCGCGGGCACTGGCTGCAAGTCCTAATTTTATTTTGCTGGATGAACCTTTTGCTGGTGTAGACCCTATTGCGGTAGAGGAAATCCAGACGATCGTTGCAAAATTAAGAAACAAAAATATAGGTATTTTGATTACAGATCATAATGTACAGGAAACACTTTCCATAACTGACAGGGCCTACCTGCTTTTTGAAGGTAAAATTCTGGAGTCGGGTACTCCAGAAGTACTTGCTGCCAATGAAATGGTGAGAAAAGTATACCTGGGTTCCAATTTTGTACTTCGAAGTAAAAACTTATAATTCTTACTAACCAAATATGGCAATTGTAAATTCTATTTTTACCTGGTACATGAAAAAGCGCGTCCATCAGATAGAGCTATTCATGAAATACCCGGTGGATGTGCAGGAAGAATGGTTTCATAACCTGATCATGAGTGCTGAAAACACGGAATGGGGAAAGAAATACGATTACAGATCTATTGAAACTTCAAAACAGTTCAAAGAACGTGTTCCTCTACAAAATTACGACAGCCTTAAACCTTATATCGAAAGGATGTTGCAGGGGGAGCAAAACATCCTCTGGCCTTCCGAAATAAAATGGTTTGCCAAATCTTCCGGCACTACCAGTGACAGAAGTAAATTTATCCCCGTTTCTCCGGAAGCCCTCGAAGAATGTCACTTTAAAGGTGGAAAAGACCTCATATCCATATTTTGCAACAACAAACCCGGTACACAAATCCTTACAGGTAAGGCGCTGGTATTGGGTGGAAGTCATCAGATTAATCAGTTGAACGAGGACACCTTTTATGGGGACCTTTCTGCTGTACTGATCAAAAATCTTCCGATGTGGGCTGAATACTACCGTACACCGGATATATCTATTGCGCTGATGAACGACTATGAGCAAAAAATGGATAAAATGGCGGAAGCTACGATTAAAGAAAATGTAACAAATATTTCGGGGGTGCCTACCTGGACAATTGTACTTGCAAAAAAGGTATTGGAAATTACGGGTAAAAGCAATCTACTTGAAGTTTGGCCAAACCTGGAATTATACTTTCATGGCGCGGTTAATTTTGGTCCTTACCGGGAGCAGTTTAAAGAACTGATTCCTTCAGAGGAAATGTATTATCTGGAAACCTATAACGCTTCTGAGGGCTTTTTTGGCATACAGGACCAGATTAAATCTGAGGAGATGTTGCTTATGCTTGATTATGGAATTTATTATGAGTTTCTGCCACTTGACCAACTTTGCGATGATAACCCTGTAACATTGGCACTTGAAGAAGTAGAACTCCATAAGAATTATGCAATTATTATTTCTACCAATGCAGGGTTATGGAGATATGTGATTGGTGACACCGTGCAATTTACCTCACTCTCGCCGTTCAGAATTAAAATTACCGGGCGTACCAAACATTTTATTAACGCCTTTGGCGAAGAAGTCATTATAGATAACGCTGAACAAGCCATCAGCAAGGCCTGTAAAGCCACTGGCGCTGCATTTAAGGATTATACTGCATGCCCGATTTATTTTAGAGGGGATAAAGCTGGAGGGCATGAATGGATTATAGAATTTGACCAGCAACCTGATAACTTTGAAAAATTTGTAGATATACTGGATCAGACGTTACGTGATATCAATTCTGATTATGACGCCAAGCGCTTTAAAAGTATAGTACTTTGCAGGCCAAAAGTGCACAATGCACCACATAATACTTTCTATAACTGGCTCAAGTCAAAAGGTAAGCTTGGTGGACAGCACAAAGTTCCGAGGCTGGCGAATGAAAGAAAATATGTAGAAGAGATCCTTCCAATGTTAGGGGATTAACGCCCTGGCATTGGAATGCATAAATAGTCCGGAATTTATCTTATCTTTAATGTATTGGTGTTAAGGAAGTTCCAGCCATTATACCTGAGAGATGAGAAATTTGATAAACCCAAAGCAAAACTTAATTAGACTCATATTTTTAGCTGGTTAATAGGATAGCAGTCATTGCTTATTGTCGGCAGAATTAACGTTACCCATAAATAAAACTACATTTATAACAATCGATCCTTTTTTTTGTTTAACATATCCAAACCTTTATTTTTCAACAACAAACAGCATTTACTTATACAGGGTGTTCCACAATTAGCGAAATAAAAGATAAATGATAAACTACAAGATGCCTCTTAACATTATTCCTGATGATGAAGTGCTCAGGCTGAACAAACTCAATGATTTTGAAATTCTGAATACACCACCTGAAACAGATTTTGATGCAATTGCAATATTGGCAGCAGAGATATTTGACACCGAAAATGCACATATCTGCTTTGTTGATAAAGATCATGTCTTTTTTAAAGCTAGTTTATGCGGATCTGAAGTGGAAAATACTTTAAGAGAAAGCAGTCTTTGCGCGCTGAGCATCCTTAAGGACAAAGTTTCTGTATATAGTGACATACACCAGTTTTACGAACTGGCAGATAGCCCCTTTCTTGTTGATGCCGAAGATATTCGATTTTATGCAGCAGCACCTATCAGGGCCACTGATGGTTCTGCACTTGGTACAGTATGCGTAACCGATGACAAACCACATCTAGATGTTACCGAAAAACAGCTGAAATTGCTGGAGCTGCTCGCTGACACCGTACTCAAAAAGATGGAGAGCAGACTGATCAGCAGAAAGACGATCAAAGCTTACGACGAGCGCCTGCACCGCATGTCGCACGATCTTAAAAACCCGGTTACCTCCATTTCATTGTATGCCCAATTACTGAGTAGCCGTGAAATGAGTGCTGAAAAAGTATTTTCAATGGCTGCTAAAATTGAAAATTCAGTAAAAAAAATAGAGAAAAGCCTGAGTAATGTATTTGCGGAGGATGAGTAGACATTATAAACCAACGGAAGCTTGCCCTGGTTTATAATGCTGCAATCAATATCGTGCCTGGCGGACTTCATTATAAAATGTATATTATGAAAAAGTTAGAAGGTAAAACAGCATTAATTACAGGAGGCAACAGTGGCATTGGTCTGGCCACCGCTCAGGAGTTTATTGCGCAGGGCGCAAAAGTAATTATCACAGGCCGAAGTCAAAGCACCATAGACCAGGCAATCCAGGTTTTGGGGGCAGGAAGTTCAGGCGTAGTATTTGACGCCGGGAAGATGGATCAGATCAAAACGCTTGCGGCACAGGTAAGTGCAATTTCAGAAAAAATAGATATCATTTTCTTGAATGCCGGTATTGGAAAATTCGATTCTGTTGCAAACATGACTGAAGAACTCTTCGATGAGATTATGGATATCAACTTCAAAGGCGCTTATTTCAGTTTGCAGCAGCTGCTCCCGCTGGTTAATGATGGAGGCTCTATCGTAATCAACGCTTCTATCAATGCACATGTTGGCATGGCTGGCGCAAGTGTGTATGCTGCGAGCAAGGCCGCATTGTTATCACTGGCTAAAAATCTTTCAGCAGAGCTGCTTTCCAGAAAAATAAGGGTAAATGCCGTGAGTCCAGGACCTGTAGGCACCCCCTTACACAGTGCAGAAAAATTTGGTGTTAGTCAACAGGATATTGACGAAATGGGGGCAAGCCTGATTCAGCAGATTCCTATTGGAAGATTCGGCAACGCTGAAGAAATTGCCAGGATAGTAACCTTTTTCGCTTCTGATGATTCATCTTTCCTTCTGGGTGCAGAACTTATTGCCGACGGAGGAATGTCGACCCTTTGAAAAATAACCACATGATATTAACCGCCGGTGCGTGGCCCTAACTAATCAACTGCTTATGGACAAGGCGCCGGCGGGTTGCAATATTTTGTTATACTTCTGCCAGGTATTTATGGACAAAACTTATAGCCATTGACCCCTCTCCTACCGCAGAGGCAACCCTGTTCATTGCTCCAGCACGTACATCACCCGCAGCAAAAACACCGGCACAACTGGTCTCAAGCAAATACGGATCCCGTTTCAACTTCCAGGTCTTATTGAATTCTTCGTAATTTCTGAGTTCCCTGCCTGTTTCAATAAAATCTTTGCCATTCTTTATAATCTCCAACTGTATCCAGTCTGTATACGGCCTCGCACCAATAAAGATATACAGCGCACTGGCCTCACGCACCTGCGTTTCCTTAGTCAGCACATTGATGAGCGTAATTTCCTCCAGACACTGGTCACCACTTGCTTCAATCATCTCGGTATTAGCTAAGACATGTATATTCGGCGTATCGTCGATCTGTTCAATGAGGTATGCCGACATTGTTGAGGCCAGACTCTCTTTCCGGATAATGATGCTCACATTAGCAGCGAATTTTGAAAGGTACATTGCAGACTGCCCGGCAGAATTTCCTCCGCCAATAATATAGACATCACGGCCTTTACAGGCAGAAGCTTCTGTGTTTGCGGCTCCATAATAAATACCGGCACCAGTAAAGCTATCCACACCTTTAACTTCAAGTTTCCGGTAATCAACCCCCGTTGTAATTACTACCGAACGGGTGAGTATTTCTGGTCCTTCGTCCAGCACGATGGTTTTATATCCATCCTTCTGTTTGATTGCATTTACAGATTGTGGCGATAAAAACCCCGCACCTAAGCGCGTCGCCTGGCTCATTGCCCGACGGGTGAGGTCTGCACCACTTAACCCAGAGGGAAAACCCAGATAGTTTTCAATCCGGGAACTTGTTCCCGCTTGCCCGCCCGGGGCTTT
>Ga0247734_1002276_pt1 | contig 12843 bp, 13 predicted proteins | sample UWRJL103311B2_FD_180933 | JGI IMG/M metagenome (GOLD analysis project Ga0247734, IMG submission 180933) | Plant litter microbial communities from Arlington Agricultural Research Station in Wisconsin, United States - UWRJ-L103-311B-2 | ecosystem: Environmental > Terrestrial > Plant litter >... | reverse complement strand
GTGTTCCCTCCCATAGTTCCGCAGCAAGATGCTGGAATTCAATGCTGTCATCCAGTTTCTGCCGACCAGCTTCATCAGCGTACCAGCTTTCCAGCAATCGTTGCTCGCCCAAGCTGGCAGTTTTATTCAGGTATTTTTCCAGCAGGCGGTCTGCGTCTTGTTGATTCATGTAGTTAAACTTTAGCTGTTTTAAAGCTATAGCACATGAAAGCCGTCCTGGGGGTATCTGAGTTTAAAAAAAAATAATATTAATTTAACATTCAGGCCGGATGAATGAATTAGCGCATCGCTGCCAGCACAATAATTGCAGCTCCGCCACTTTCTTTGAGGTTAGCACGCAGGATTTTCAATGATTTATTGATCTGCTTTTTCACTGTTTCGGGCGAAGTGCCTAGTTGCGCAGCAATCTCTTTGTGCGAGAGGTTTGATTTTCGGCTCATTTCGAATACTTGTCGCATACGTGGTGGAAGCGCTTCAATTTCTTTCTCTATCATGCGTTGCAAGTCGCGCTCATCCAGATATTGAAGGCTTTCATAGCTGATGTTGTTGGCAAAACTTGCAATTGACTGCAGATAGTCATTCCGGAATTTACGGTTACGGATAGCGTTGAGCACATCACGTCTGGCACCAATATAGAGATATCCGCCAAGGATAGTTTGAGCGGGTATTTGAGCCGACTTGATCCAGAGGTCGCTGAAAAGCTCCTGTAATATATCTTTTGCTTCCTCTTCATTCCTTAGCATCTTATAAATATGACTATACATAAGCATCCAATACCTGTTGTAAATCTCAGTGAAAGCGATATGATCACCTTCTTTTAATAGCTCAATTAGTTGGGCATCGGTAAGGGAAGCGTAAGACGTCATTATAAATTTCCGTTTGGTATATAAGCTATTGAAGTGCTCTTATTGTTGTTAACTCAACGAAATATGTGGTTTTTTTTCCGCAATCTTAATGTTTTGCTCCCCTAAAATAGTAAATACATTCGTTTTTAGCTTATTTATGAACACACAAATCTGGTGTTGTTTATCCTTCTTCTTTCAATGGCGGATAAGAGCTGGTTCATTAGTCAGAAGCCTTTGATCATTAAGCCGATTACGGCAGCCAGCAATATGATATGAGGTTCTTTGATTTTCTTGCTGAAGATCAATATTAAGGCGGCAACGACAGCTATCATTACAGTTGGAACATCAACAATTGCCCTACTGGCAATAATGATCACCGCACCGACCAAAGCGCCGACTACCACTGCCGTTATCCCATTCACAAACTCTTTAATGCTCGCGTTCTTGGCGATCTTTTTAAAGGACGGGGCTAAAGCTACCGTGAACAGGTAACAGGGAAGAAAGGTAGCAAACGCTGCTACACATGCACCTGGAAAGCCTGCCACCAGATAGCCGATAAATGCAACTGTAATCACAACAGGGCCGGGTGTAATCATTGCTACCGCTACCGCATCGACAAACTCCTGTTCATTCAACCAGTGATATTGCTCGACCGCACCGCTGTGCAAAAAAGGCACTATAGCAAGTCCGCTGCCAAAGACCAAAGCACCAGCTTTTAAGAAGAACCAGCCAAGTTCCTGTAATGTCTTACCTTCATACTGCCAGAAACCTGTTCCCGTCAATATCAATACCGGCAATGCAGATGGTTTTCTGATCCACTTCGGAGGTGCTTTGACCAGCATATAGATGGCACCACACCCGGCAAAGAGCAGTATATCCTCTTTTTGGGTAATCACAGTAACGACAACGCCGATCAGATAAAAAAGCCAGAGCAACCATTTAGAACGTATTGCATTTAGATTTATGCCGCTAACGGATTTTATCGTCAGCTTGTATGCGCTGATGGCAATGATACCGATCACCGCTGCACTTACCCCGTAAAAAACGGCCTGCATCCAGGATAGTCCGCTATAAAGTTTATAGGCCATCCCGAGCAGAACTACCATTACAAAAGATGGCAGCACAAAAGCGAATCCGACCAGTGTCGCACCCAAAAAGCGATAATGCACAAAGCCGATATATATGCCGAGTTGTGCCGCAAGCGGACCAGGTGCAAGTTGCGCCAGTGCCAGACCTTGCTTATATTCTTCTTCGGTAAGCCATTTCTTGCTTTCAACAAGATCCCTGTACATGTATCCGACAAGGGCAACTGGACCTCCAAAACCCCATGTACCCAATTTTAGAAAATACAGGATCAGATCGATTAGCCTATATCGTGCATGTGATTTTTCCATAAACTAAAAAGCAATGCCAAATTGAAAGCCAATACCGAAAGATGAAGGCTGATCATTGCCAAATCTTACCGGAAGCGGAATAGCGACAAAATAGCTGCTGCCTTTATTCTTCTTCATCGTCTTATTAATAACTGGGGTCAGCCCGTAACGCCCTGAAGTTTCAAAAGCGGCGCGTCCTGCAAAAGTAAAGCCACTGCCCAGAACGACGAGTATACCCGGATGAAAAAGCACATTACTTACTTTGCTGCTACTATTTGTGGCCTTTATTATTGGGACAATTTCACTGGAGAAACCGATTTTGGCACTTTTCCAAATATTGATTCCAATTGGCATACCTACTGTATAACTATCTTTAAAGTTGGTGTGGATGCCTTCCGAACTAAACGTAACGATAGGATGCACGATCCCTATATAGCCGGCCAATTTGGGATAGGTTTGCGTTGTCTGCCCTGAACTGATGCAAGCGTTTATGATAACCAGGACTAAACAGATAAGAATTTTGTTTACTTGTGTTTGCATACCACAAGATTATGGGATTCTCCGGTGCTAAAATAGAACAGGATTTACTCTTGGTATGTAACTTACCTTTTGCTCCTGTTTTTCTTAAATTCGGACGGAGTAAGTCCGGTTTCCAGCTTGAAGATACGTGTAAAGTGGCTCTGGTCAGAAAATCCGGTCAGATAGGCGATCTCAGATAAGGAATAATCTGAGGTCTGGATGTACGTAATAGCTTTCTCAATTCGTACTTTACGGATGTATTCACCGAAGGAAAGATTATCAAAATATTTGGAAAATTCCCTTGATACGTAGGCCGGGTTTATGTTGAGCTCACTGGAGATTCCAGTCAGGGTCAATGCCAGGTTGGTATCGATCTGATCCTGTATAATGGTTTTCAATTCTTTAGCCCACGTGGGAATCTTGGTACCCTTGCCCTGCTTTAAAAATTTTTGATAGACATCCACCAGTAGTTGCTCCACCGGGCTTTCGGTGTGCCTGACATCCTGAAGGTGTTTGGCCCATGTGTACAATGCATCATAAATGATCATGCCTGCTTTTAGCAATTCCTGGTCATCCTTGATATTATAAGCCATTCCCGCGGCAATTGCCCATAGTCCGGAGGCCTGGCTTGCAAGACCATGCTGATCGGTATCTGCTCCCCTCACGATGGGCGCCATGACCTGCAAAGCAGGATCATCCAGCTTATATTTGTTAAGCAGAACATCAAAAGTACAAAGACCGTTTTTATGGGTCAGCTCAACGCCGAGTACATCAAATGGGGTAGCATTTAATTCACTGGCTTTCTCTATAACCCTATCGAAAGGCACGTAATAAAAAACGGCATCAGGATCAATAAAATTCTTTATCAGCCAGGGGCAGGCTATCCGGTCAATCTTTGGTCTTTCTCGGGTGATCCAGTTCATAATCCAAAACTAATTAGAAATAATGAGATATGATCTGTCACCAAATGATGTAAAAGCCATAATCCGAGATGTTTCGACTGACTAAATTGTACACCTGCTTGAACCCCTCAGTATTAATGAAATTATGAATACAAAAACGATTTTAATCAAATAGAATAAAATTCGCTAAATTGAGCGAAAACAAACACATGTCAACACAAAAGGCAATATCATCTATTGAAAATGATGATAATAAAGTCCCTGTCATTAATCAATGTTTTATAATTACTCCCATAGGTGAAGTTAATTCCGATACCAGGCAGCAGAACAAGCTTCAGTATTCAAAAAATTGAATGACAAAGATCCCTGGAAATTAATTCTCGAGAGATTAGATCTTATAGACAACAAAGATTTGATAAAGAAATCTTCAAATAATCAGCTAATAGAATTCTCACTCACAGGTGAATATTGAGACGTTAAAAACGAAAATACAATTGCCTTCTATATCAATAGGCTAATTAGTGAAGGACTAGGTGTTGCATTGTTCCATGGCCAAGTAAACGGTGTTTAGATTCTAAGAATGAAAATCCATATGTTAGTAGGCGTATGATACCAATAAAAAACGTTAGATGGGGCATCATCGGATGTGGTGCCATTTCAGAAAGATTTATGCAGGGCTTATCAGCCGTCCAGAATACGGAAATGATAAGTGCATGGTCGCGGAGGCCGGAATCTGTAACATCCTTTTGCGACAAGTATGGAGCTAGGGCTTGTTCGAGTGTTGACGAACTTTTAGCATCGGATATTGATGCAATTTATATTGCTACTTTGCCTGATAGTCATTCGTTATATAGCATTGCAGCATTAAGGGCAGGTAAGAATGTGCTTTGCGAAAAGCCAGCCAGCATTAATCTAAGCGATTTGGAAATGGTGCTAAATGAAGCAAAAAACAATAACCTATTGTTTATGGAGGCAATGAAGCCACCATTCTTTCCGCTTTACAAAAAACTTAAGGCGCATTTAGCAGAAGATCCTATTGGTGAAATAGGGTATCTGCGTGCAGGCTCATCAGTTGTAGGTGTAAAACCTAACCACCCCAGTTTAAGCCATGAACTTGCGGGGGGCAGCATTATGGGTATTGGTGTTTACGAAGCATTTTTAGCCGCGGACTGGCTCGGGGATGCAGTGGCAGTTCAAGCAATGGGTAACATCGGAGACACAGGTGTAGATACATTTTCCATATTTCAGACTCAACATGATAGCGGATTTGGACAATTCTATACAGGATTTGAGGTTTATGGTAAAGGTGATGCGCTCATTTCTGGCAAACACGGCCATATAACTATTCATCAAAATTGGTGGAATCCTCTTGCAGCAACCATCGAATATTCAGGTGGTAGAATGGTTGAACTATATGAACCTTTTTCAGCAGGTGGACTCAACTATGAAATTGCTCATTTCTGTGAATTGCTGAATAAGGGTCAAATTGAGAGCCCGATAATCAGTCATGATATTTCACGCAAGACGATTGACTTGCTGGATAAGGTCCGCGCGCAGGTTGGGTTGAAATTTAAGGGAGAATAACTATAATGACCAAAAGCCTGTGTCTATTATCAATTTACTTCTATGACAATCTTCCCAATATATCCACCTTTTTCGGCATACTGATATGCTTTTTTGTATTGCTCAAAGTGCCGTTTGATAAAACGATTTGGTATGCCGAATGGTGATGGATTTCTACTGTGAGATTACGTGCCTGAAGGCCTAGAATGAATGGATTGTTAATCGGCTTGTTCATATAGTTTAAAATTAGTGAAATAAATTTTTATATTGTTTTATTACATTCTATTATTAATTTAAGGAAAGTATTATTAGGCCATAAAATCAGATGAAGATTCGCATAGTCCACGTTCAAAGCCCCGTACTGAAATCCTATATCCAATATTTCATTTTTTTCAAGCATACCGATACAGACTTATTTACTTATACAACCTTTCCCAACACTAACTTATGTCTGGCGGTTTATAAACACAACAATGTTGTTTTTGCCAACTCTAAAGATTCAAACAGCTGCATAATTAATGAGGGAACTACTGAATTTTACAGCCGCCTGATCGGATTTCATCAGCGACCATTTAACGTTGAAATCAATTCGCAGTTGGAACAATTCTGTATTATATTTCATGCAGGCGGGTTAAGAGCATTCACTAAAATGCCCTATCAGGATCTGATAAATGAAAATAGAATATTTGAGATCTTGTTCAATGCCAAAAACATTATAGAGCATGTTTTTGAAACAGATTCCGACAGTGAAAAAGCTGGTATTCTGGAGACGTTCATGTTGGGACAAATGACTGCTTCCAATTTAGATAGCAGATTGAGCACTGCTGTAGCGTCGATTTATTCAAAAAATGGGGATGTAACCGTTTCGGACCTGGCCGTAAGCATGAAGGTCAATACATCCACACTATACCGTCAATTTATTGCACATATAGGCCAAACACCAAAAGATTTTATACAAACAGTAAGGTTCAGGCATGTGCTTTCGAACATGTTACAGGGGCAGTATAGTAACTTTTCAGAGTTGTGTTACTTGAGTAATTTCTATGACCAGTCGCATTTTATCCATGAGATCAAAAAACGTTCGGGAAATGTGCCCCAACAATTAAACAAGTACCTTAGTGTTGAGCAGAAGGAATTAGTTTGGATAACTGACAGAAGATAAGCGTGCACGATTTCTACAATCACACTTCTATGAAAAACATTAACATTGGGAACTAATTATTCGCGATGAAATCATGTCTTACCCTATTATCATTTGTTTTATTACCCTCATTCTTTCTAAAAGCTCAGAATCCAATCCCTGTTGAAAGTGGTCTTTTCAAACCTTATTCCGACACTACATGGAATAAAAATGCTATAGAGCGTGTTGCAGATGTAGGTAGGCTTTGGGGAGTGGTGAAATATTTCCATCCTGAGATAATAAAAGGTAAGATAGATCCTGACCGCCTGATTCTGGACAATATCGATGAACTGCTAAAAAAGCCATCCAAGATTAATTATGTCATGACCATCAATGGTATGCTGCGAATGCTTCATGATCCAAGCAGCAAGATAGAGATGAACTCAGCAAGATTGAGCAATCATTTATTTCCTTTGAAAGAACCTAAAAACAAGATTAAAGGATTATATATTATTAAGGCACCTCAAAGCTTATCTAATAACAAATTAAATATTGATTTATTTCAGCTGGCGGCACGCCAAAACAATAAGTACATCATTGACTTAAGGAATGAGTTGCAAGATGATGAGCTTGGGTTAAAACAATATAAAAACATGGTGCAACCTTTGGTTGCTGGGATTATTGATCACACACTCGTTTTGCCAACCATTCGCACAGCCTATTATCATGCCATGCTTAGACAAGATTTCCCTGATGATATTGATGTCATACCTGCTGGTGACAGAGCCGGGGATCCGAATTATTGGTATCAAGAGCGCTTTGGATTAAAAAATACATCTCAGGGTGCGTATTTATTAACTAATGGCCACCAACAGTTCAAAGGCAAGAAATTCTGTTTTATAGTTAACAGAAATAATGATTCCAACACCCTTAAAGCACTACTTGCTCTTAAAAATAGAAATCAGTGCTTTCTGATCTTTGACGGGCCTATACCCGATTATCTCCTAGGAGATTATTATAAGATGGAAATGGCTGATGGCATTCGTGTAAAAATCAAAATAGCGGAGCAAATATATGAAGATGGAACAACCGGATTAGGTCCCGATAAGATTGTAGATTATGAATGCTCACAGGGACAACAAAGCCTTCTCGATTTGGCACTTTCTCTTTTTGATCATTCCCCTGCATTACACATAAATAAGCCAGAAGTCAACGTATTGGTACGCTTACCGCAACAGGCATATAATGAAAATCTGTATCCTGAAACAAAGCTTAGACTATTGGCCTTATTTAACTTTTGGAATGTTATACATTACTTTTGTCCAAACAAGAAACTTATCAGGGGGTCTTGGGAACAAGGATTAAACTATTTTATCCCACGCTTTATATTCGCCAAAGATTATAAAAGTTATTATTGGATGTTGAGGGAGATTAGCGCAAAGCTTAATGACGGACATGCTGAAATAACCAAGGATAACAGTATTCTACCTCCAAAAGGCATCGCCGATTTTTATACTCCAATTGTTATGAAATATATTGAAGGAAAAACGATTGTAGCGGCTGTTGTTGGTGATTCCATGCAGGTTAATTCATTAGGAATTACAATTGGTGATGAGGTCACTTCAATTGATAATATTCCGATAAAAGAACTTTATGACAAGTGGCGAGGGTATGTTGGCGGATCAAATGAGCCCAACTATTTTAACCCATTACACAAGATTCCGCTGGCTAGCCGCGCTGGAGCTAAACGTATTAAAATAACCCTTATTCGTGGCAAAGAGATTCATGTGGTTAACATGAACCCAGTTTCTCAAGAAGAATACCTCAAGGTATTCAGTACGGTCTATTATCCAAATATTCCAGCGCCCTTCTGGAAAAGCCTAAATGATAGTACTGGTTATGTACGTATAAACAGCATTTATAGCAATCAAGTTGACAGTATGTGGCTGGCACTAAAAGATAAACGTTTTATCATATTAGATGCTAGAGGGTATCCTCGCGACAATGAAATAATACAAAAGATAGTTGCACCATTTCTGACCAAAACGGATACGGTGTGCATCAATCACTTTCCCGAAATCAGCCATCCTATGTCGACAAGAAATGGAATTATGATTGAGCACGAGACGATTTCGCCCTCCGCTTTTAATATAAAGGTACCTCACAACAAAAAATTTGTCTTATTGTGCAATGTAGGAAATGCGAGCCAGGCGGAAACAAATATTATATCGTTACAAAACATTTTACGGCCTATCACTATAGGCACACAGACTGTAGGTGCAAATGGAGTATCCAATACAATTTTGCTTCCAGGAGGGTATAAAGGGCATTACTCAGGATATGCAGTTTATTATCCCGATGGGACCCCCAACCAGCAATTGGGTGTAAAAATTGATATCCCAGTCAAAATCACCATAGATGGTTTGATTGAGGGGAAGGATGAAATATTTGATAAGGGATATGGATACATCACTGGCAATCCATAACATGAATAAAGGAATGCGGGAGGAGCAACTAAAACTTCAACCCCATACGGTGAGTTGAGGATTTCTCTTTTGCCCTTCTGATGATCCCATGATTAAATAGGCTACTTAAACATCAAAATGCTGTAGATCAGCCACGATACTTTGAACGATGCGTTCTGGGATATGTTGGCCATACATATTTTGCTGCCATACATCCGCCATCCTCTGGATCTGTTCAATGATTCCCTTGGCGTTTTTGATTGTAAATTTGTAAGCTGACATAACTCAACATAATTCTCCAAGCTCAAACCTTATACCCTTCTGCCTTTGATTCTAACCTGATGCACTTGATATTTTTCAACTGCTCTGCAGGTAAGAATATTTTTGTCAAATAAAACGACATTATTACCGGAAGGATGCAGTGAACTTCTAAACCTTATCCCATGAACGCCAGTAAACACCTTGATAAATTCACATATGAATTGAGTAGGAATATAGTCTAACTCTGAATCATACCTTCGCATAGGTTTAGAAAGATCGATGCTTATACTTTTCTTAAGTAAAGTTGATTTAATTCTTTTATTTACTTCACCAGGATGGAACAATGTAGGAATTTCGGTGAAATCAGATATTTTAATCTCGTCCACTACTGTATCAGTCATCGTAAAGGTCGCAATTGAAACTTCATCTAGATATGAAGCCCTTATTTCATAAAGAATCGTATCTGTATTGTCACTCAAATAAAGGTACGGTATACCCGCAGGATTAGAACGGCCGCCAGTTGAAATGTCAGCTGGAGGACAGCTCATTTCATGAAATGCGTAAGCATCTGCAGAGGGTCTTTTATGAAGCCTAGCTCGGAACAATTGGTCATCTACTTTCAAAGTTATTTTGCTGTTAAAATATCCATCCCAACCCAGATCCTCAGTCAGATAATTAATATCAGTTATGTACCTTCTTTCCCACTTTAATTGCTCCTTTAAGGTTTGCCAATACCTAATATTTTGATTTATCTCATCATTAAAATCAACGAAGTCATCTATGCTTCGGATATCTGATGCTATTTCGGAAATAACAACATTCAAAATTTTTCTGGCAGTTGAATTGTCTTTGAAAAAATCCCAGTGTCCCTGTAGTTTATTTATAATTGTTTCCCCCGTATCCTTAAGTTGAAAGTTGTTCAAAAGTTCAGTAAAAAAATCATATAATTCTTCCAGTTTTATAATTTCGATCTCATTTGTCCTACAACAATCGCATTTGCCCCTATTGCCCTGAGCAATGATAAAGCCTTTCAATTCCTCATCTAAAAAGCATTCTTTACAAACGGTAGTTATCATAAGGACAGAAAAGAGCTCATTAGGATTAAATGGTTTTTTATAGAAATTTTCTTGACAGTCCCCAGACCCGGGTATTTTTTATCTAATAAATATCCCCTAAGCTCTTCGATCGCGGAATTAGTAATTCCGTGTTGATCACAATAATAGATAGCTTTAGTCGCTGCCTGTGCAAATTTTCCCTGAACGTTTGCGATGCTGTCATTCGATTCGGATGTGAAATGTCTTATCCAAATCTGATTCTCTTCTTCGGCATTTAAAAAAGTCAAATGTATTACGACTGCTCTGGGGGTACTTCCTCCATCGACAAACTCAGATGGAAGAATGGTAAAATCTGAGAAGCCCTGGTAATTTTCTGATGCGTAGTAAAGGTGCTCCTCACTGAATTTATGAGCGGGAATTTCTAAAAAATCTGCATTTTTCTGTTGTTTTTCGAACAAGTCATCCAATCTTATGAAGCTCTTTCCAAGAGCTTTAATAAATCTGTCAATTGAACGATATTTACCAGGATCTAGAAGAACTATGTTTGTAACCTGTTCTAAATTACAGCATCTTTTAAAGCCTTCTTCGTTAGAAAAAGTATCTAATCCAATGATCATGCAGTTGGAAATGTTGTAAGTTTCTATAGCAGAAATAATGTAGTCATCATTGTCGGTGTAGACGAAAGCATGAATAAATTTACAATTTTCTAAATCTCTAATATAGTCCAGAAAAAAAAAGCCATCTCCACTTTTCTTGCCAGCTTGGGGGTTCACAATTAAAAATGGACTAAAATCCTTTGCTTGGAATATGCCATGAGCTAGGTTTAAATTGTTGACCTCTTCTTTAATTGGCTCAAGTACAGGAAAAACTTTTCCTTGCAGGGTATTATTCGAAACCAACTCTCTGATGGAAATTAATTCAAACTGCCTTGCTCTTAAAAAAGGGTAATACATATTAATTCAGTTGAGTAATTGTGGTGTTTAAATTATCTATAAGTGACTGTTTTTGCTTTTCATTCAAATTTAAAGATAGACAAATTTGATTAAACTCCGTATTACTGCCCAGGAAAAAGTTGTTGTTATATTTTCTTTGTTTGATCACCCTTAAAAATAAATTATTAAGTTCTTCATGAGGAATTTTCGAAATGAGGGTTTTACACACTTCAAACTGATTAAAAGCGTCCATTTCAGGCAGTTCCTGATAGTAACTATTTACAATCTGTTTATATTCGCGAGTATGCAGTATTTCCATCAACTGCTCAAAATCAATAATACAATTTCTCTCGGCCTCTCGTTTCAATACGAAATCATTATCATCATAGGTGATGATTCCTACACTGGGATCATAGACTTCATATTTACCTAAAAGCCTTACAGGAATGATAATATAAACCTCATTAAAAATTTTCTTGTAAGTATCTAATTGACTTGATAGTCTGCACTCTTTATCCAATATGGTCTTAATCTCAAAAACTTTCGAGATTCCATTGAACATAGCTAAGTCAGCGATCGATTTACCTAATCTTAATTCGTTGAAAATTATAGATCCATGATTTCCAAGTTCTTTTCTTAGCCAAGTGTTTAAAAATTGATTTTTATATATGTATTCGTTAGGATAATGCTTTTCTAAAATAGTATATATCTTCTTGAAGAACTTCAGGTAATTCGCACCTTTGAATGATTTACCCAGCGTATATTTGTTAATTTTAGCATTAATTGAATCAAAATTATTATCCAATAAACGGAGGATTTCACTTCTCGAAAAAATGGCGGAATAGTCTCTTAATTGATCAGTTGAATACATTTTGGATATATAGGACTTTTGCATAATTTATACAAAAATACCGACTTTCTAACAGATCTGTTAATTTTTATAAATAATATCCATTAGAAAAAGTCCCTGACACTAGACCTAACGGCATATTTTTGTTCTACTTGCCTAATAAATTTATCTTTAATGCCCTTAAGCCCAAATCAGAAAGATTTGACTTTCCATGGTTCTTTTCTGAAACTTTCGATCGATAGTTTCCCGAATCAGGAATATCAATGAGAGCAAATCTCTAGTTCAGTTTTCCATGCCTATAACATTCCGTTAGAAATAGGAGACGGATCGGGAAGTTAAAGCCGGGTGCAAACATGCTCCATTTTATGGAAACGGCTATACCAAAAGCAGATAAGATTTTAATCATTTTCAATCCGAACTTTAAGTTAAAAGCTGAGAAGAGGCAAAGCGGTGTAGATTATGATTGTTCTATATTAACGTTGCGTTTTATAATGAAATAGCCAATAACACGAAATATATCCCTGTTTTGAAAGCCGGCACCTTTCAAGAAAGTGTACACCACAAGGGCTTTTGTAAATACGACTATATGCAATTTAGTATCATGGACCGTTAAACTTTTTCAAATCATATTAGCACATTTTATTATGCTAACATTGGAAATAAATAGAGTAATGCATTATAATGTGCAATTAAAATAAAAAAGCCAGAACATCTATTCTGGCTTCTTCATATCATCCTGCATGTTATTTGATCAGTTCAGCAAGTTTCGCCTGGAGTGCCTCTCCTCTTAAATTAGTGGCAACGATTTTGCCGCTTGGATCAATCAGGAAGTTTTGGGGAATTGCTTTGATTCCGTACAACAATGCCACCTCATTTTTCCAGAATTTAAGATCAGAAAGCTGTGTCCAGTTCAAACCGTCTTTAGCAATCGCTTCTACCCAGGCATCCTTTTTACCCG
>Ga0247734_1002275_pt1 | contig 12843 bp, 12 predicted proteins | sample UWRJL103311B2_FD_180933 | JGI IMG/M metagenome (GOLD analysis project Ga0247734, IMG submission 180933) | Plant litter microbial communities from Arlington Agricultural Research Station in Wisconsin, United States - UWRJ-L103-311B-2 | ecosystem: Environmental > Terrestrial > Plant litter >... | reverse complement strand
AGTTTTCAACAGACAAGACGACTATTAGCGTCTTGGATCTCAAGAGCGACGGGCTGTTGCCCAAGGATTTTCCAAACACTCCTCCGCTGGGTCGATCCATCATGATCTCGCTCTCCAGAACGCCGGGCGTGTGCCCAGGCTCTGGTTGCGAGGTGACGGCCTTTGTGTACACTTGTTGGCCTATATCCAAGCAGCGAACTAGGGCGGCAGTCGACGTAACGTCATGTGCCACACCTCCTGCAAGCCAGAATTTCGATGGCAACCTGGTAGGCAAGGCGATCGAGGCAGCGGATGGCTTTGGTGGCTCAAACAGCAATAACCCTGCGATCGTCAATGGTGCGCTTTTCAACTTCAGCTCCACCGACATCGGCATTCCTGGGGGTAGTCCAGGCCATCTGGTGGTTGCCGCCTCTTTGAACAGCACCATGTTCAATCAATTCGTAAGGCAGGGGGACTCTCGAAACGTCTACCTTAATAATCAGCTTGAGACACAGGGAAATATCTCCAGTCACAAAGGCTTTCGTTCAATCACCTCCTACGCCCCTGGCTCTTCTTGCGACACAAACGGCGCTACTGGCCTGAGCACCAAAGAAACAGTGGTAATGTGCAAATCTGGAACGTGGTTTGAACTGACATCCCAAACAGTGACTGTGGCCAGGTATGCATTAAATGGCGAGGCTGTACCCGCCCCCTCATGTCCAGGTCAGCATCTGATTCCATTCACCTACGCCACACTTCAATCAGCTGACGTGACCCTCAAGGGAACCGACATCGATGTCCAAGGCGCCCTTTCAGGCACAATTAGAGGCACTGGGCAGGTCAGCGCTGCAGGAAGCGTTTCGGTAAGTGGCACCTTCACGGGATCAGCAAATTCTACAACTGCGAGCACCATTCACGTTGCTCAAACCGCCGATGTGGTCAATAACGTATTGCAAATTACCCCCAACGGGCTAAAGGCCAAAGCCTTGATTATTCAGGGTTGCAAGGCCTTCTAAATGAAGATTACAAAGCGAGCAAAGAAAATGATCAGGCGTTTCTTTTCCCCCATCCTGGCGGCAGTCATAAGCTTGATTTTTGTCATCCCGTCTTGGGCAGCAGACCCTGCGATCAACACCGGGACGATCTTTTATCAAACGAATATGAGCAACATGAATGTCGCGGTAAACCCTGGTGGCAGCGGGTGCGCCTCTGGGCAGATGTGGGATATCATCGTAGGGCGCTGCACATCTCCTCTACAGCTACGCACCGTTTCTACATCCAGGTCTTGTAGCTGCAGTTGCTCCGGATCAGGCTACTGCACGTCACAGCAATCAGGCACCTACCCGGTCTTTGGATGGCGCTTACCACCAGCTGGATCAGAACAGGTGAGCTCAACAGGAAGCACCTCCTGGGGATCATGCGTTGAGGTCACCAATGCCTGTGTGAAAGACCCCATCGCTCCTGGGACTGGCTCGGGTACCGTAGGTGAGCAGTTTTACGTCACAATATTCATTTGCAACTCGTCAAATCCTAGTTATTACTCAGGCCCGCTTTCGGCAAGCTACAAAGAAATACTTATTCAAATGTACAGGAGCTTCAACCCTGTACTGCTCAGATGCCCAGATTATGGTGGATATTTGAATTGGCAAAACTTTTGGGTGGGCCTAGCCAATCAATACCAGGCCGCGAGCCCTGGCACCAGCCTAGACGATGCTCTTCTTGCCACTTGGAGCACTACAGCAGCAACTATCCGGCAGGCAGCCGCTATAAATGGTGAAGAAAAACCTTCGTATCAAACTAATCTTAACGTTTTTTGTACAGATTTTGCTACATCTGCCTACGGGCGACCCATCAACGCTGTATATGTGGCTGGCTCCGGCGATAAATGCTTGATCCAGTAGGGATCAGTTTACTACCCATTGACAAATTGGCAATTATTCACTATTTTGATGCTGAAAGTTCAGCAGCCTTATATAGCAGGTATTTCCATGAATATCACACGTGACTTGGCATACTCAAACATCGCCTCTTTCTATGACAAATACCTGCCATCCAACTCCACGATGAAGGATGTTGCCCTGAAGGTTTTCGAGATGATGCTGGGCAACGGAACCTCACTGCTTTCCGCTTATGAGTCCGCTATCAAGCAAGGTGCGGTGTTATCCTCGGCAATCGAGGGTTCTTTTATTATGCCCTCGCTAACCCCGGCTGAGCGTGTTGACACAGACAAAGTGCTCGCCAAGGCCGACACCTCCCAGCTGGTCAGCTATTTCTACAAGGGAGCATCTGCTTCTGATCAGGCTGACCTTGTTGACGCCATCCACTCTGGCGCTTTGACCACCTCACAATTCGTGACAACCATCAGCATCATTGCACCTACTGGGCAGCCACCTGCTGTAGAGACTCTGGTTGAGCAAGCTGTACAACCCATCTACACCGGTATTGCCTTGCCTGCGGCAAACCTCGTATTTTCAGGCATTAGCCAGGCCCAGGAGGATTTCCTCACCAGCATGTATGTCGGCGCATTCAGCCGCGCCCCAGAATATGACGGGCTGAAGTATTGGGCTAACGAGCTAGCTGGCTTGCTCAAAGGGGGTAAGAGCACACAAGAAGCTTACCTTCAGGTCGGCAAGACAATGTACCAGGCAGGTTCACAAAATGGCGAAGGTGGCACATCACTGAACAACAGTGACTACGTTGAATTTGCTTACGAGAATGCTCTGGGGCGCGAACCTGATGCAGGGGGCAAAGCCTATTGGGTCGCTGATCTGAACGCTGGCCGAATCGAGCGAGGCGACTTCCTGGTGACCTTCCTAACAGCGGCGGCAAAAAGTGAAGTCGACAATGCCTTTCTGCAAAACAGGGTGGCAGTAGCAGAATTTGCAGCCCAGAAACACGTGTCCGGCCCCGAAGCTCCCGGTGTCGATCTTCACGGCATCATCCAGGGCATCTCAAGTTCAGAAGCTGCCTTGTCAGTCATAAACTCCGTTATCCAGAAGTACGGGTACGGCGCACAGGCAAATCAAGTTTCAACATTTGCCGCGCTCGGAATCTTTGATGAGCCTGTTGCCGATGTCAGCCCTTCGCAGATTCAGGTAGCAACCATTGAGATTACAGGGCAGGCGACATACCACGATCACGCAATGGGCTTCTGATCGACGACATGAAGAAAAGGGGTCGCTATGACCCCTTTTTTGCATCCCCAACTAGGGGTCTCGAATGCCCAGCCTTCTTCATGGCCATCTGGAGATCGCGAATTTTCACATAGAGTCTGCTCGCCAAATCTGAGGTAAGGCCGAGCTGACCGGATTCCGTGTCTAGGGCCTTTAGGGCCAAGTCCAATTGACGCTCAAGATTGCGAACAGCGGCCTGATTGCTGGCTTGTTCGCGGTCATTGGATCGCTTGAGAAGCCAGGCTTTGAGTTGGCTCAGCTCATCTGCCTTCAGACCATCAAGCTGAAGGGCTCCTTTTGGTTCGACTGTGCGGATTTCCTCAATAGTATTCAGGTATGACCTGAAAGAAATCACCTGCGAACCCACTCCACGCTGCCTTGCTGAATCATAGGTCGTTCTGATACCTACGATCCGCATACCTTTAGGAGAAATCTGCATCGAGGGCCTCACCGGGTACCTAATTTGGAATCGTATTATGCCATTCATGACGATGCCTGCATACAGAACAGATCATTGCAGCTATACCTGCAAAGATATCTTGTGCATACAACGCTTTAAACGCAACGTCAGCGATCAAGTTTAGGACTAGCATGCATGTTTTATTAGACCCTGTATGCTGAACGTTAGGATCTCTGTATGCAAGAAAATACAAGTCATGCACCTCGATCTAGCACCGCCCTCGGATGCTCAAATATCCAGGCCAGGCTCGTCCAACTCCTCAATTGAGGCAATACTCAATTCGACCTCGCGCTCACCCATGAACAAGGACAAGTAGCCAAATCCATTTGTGGCTTCGATTAACTCCTCATCACCATAGCCACTGAAGAAAAATAGCTCTTGCGCAGTAGTGGGCAGCAGACGAACTTGAGCCCCCGATATACGCGACCAGTGCGACAAGAGTGACTCGCTGAGATGCACACCATTGGCGTCAAGCACCAGAGCATCATCTGCCCCAGCAATACAGCTGTGCATCGGGACACCCATCGAGTCGACGACCTTCAACAGCCTGATATTTGGGTTGATCTCTGAAAGGGCGATGCTCAGGCAGTGGCAGTCTGAATGGGCGTAGCGCATCACGTAGCCAATCAAGGTTTGGTACCGAGGCTGATCCTGCTTCATGAGGCAGTACAGAGAGTCGCTGTCTTCAAGGATGTCGTAGTGAGGCTGGATATGGCCCGACAGAAATCGTTCGACATAACCAATTGCAGCCTCAGAATAATCCCCTGTAGCCACGCCCCCTCCCTTTACTCCATCCACGATGATGCTCAGATTATCGGCAGCCTCATCCAGCCCCTTTTTGAGTTCAAATCGATCAGATCCATCAATTACTTTGCCCATGCCTTTGCTCCAATCAGTACCAACGACCCAAGGGGCCGCTGTAAGGCGCCGGGATTTTCTTCAGGTCTCCCAGCACGAAGCGATGGTAATCAGCCCCAGGATCATTCGCAATGGCTTCATCAAAGCGAGTGCTCATGGCGAGTCGAGATTCAAAAAGCATTCTCAAGCTTGACTCAAGGTCGGGTGCTGTCAGTTGGCGACACAACTCCTTCAGATTATGCAGGTTCTCTTGATAAGCCACTGTAAATGTCGCTCCATGCACGGCGCAAAATGAGTCATCATTGAGAAGAAAGTGATAGCCAGCATTCACTACCGGAAGGCGCCCGCCGTTAGAGTGCAGCACCTGCATGGTGGCTATGACGTCCTCCGCTACCACATCTGCAAAACATGCCAGCCAAGCCTTTGGAGCTACAACAGGTACACTGCCATAGAAGCCTGCAAGACCGCTGGCGCTCAGAATGTTTGCTTCGAGGCCGCGCACACGATGTCCACATTCTCGATACTCAGGCCGCACAGCAAAGGCCCGGTGATGCTCAAGCCCCGTGAAGAGGTTGTCCAGGTAGTGATCCTCAATCCAGTCATCGGCATCTACCCACGTGACATGATCGCCCCGTGCAGCGACAAGGGCGCGTGTACGTGCGACTCCAGGGCCGCTTTTCAAACCAGCTGGCGCGAAGACTATTCGGGAGTCAAGAGGCAGCAATGTTTCATAAGACTCACCATCATCAGGGCTGATGACAATTTCAACGTCATGCCGGCTGCCCGCTTGAGCAAGCAGGCGCTGGACAAGCTTGGGCAGCGTGGCGGTGGCCTTGTAGGCTGGTATCAGAATTGAAAGCTGGGTCATGATCAAATCACTTTTCTTTCAATATACCACTATGTCGTGTTTTGTAGTCTATTGAGCTTGACTCTTCCAAAAAGGGCTCTGGCGCAACCTAACGCTGTCCTGTATGTTTCGTCAGTCCGCTGCCAGGCGAAGTTAGCAGCAAACCAGGGGGAAATTGTGATGAAGCAATTGCTTGGAAACCTTATCAGCCGCATCAGGCAGCCTAAGCCCGGCTTTGAACTACTTGAGGACGTGCTCGTCTCGGCTCATCTGCAAGCTGCGTTTGTAGAGCAAACTGAAAATGTCAGTTCCCAATCGGTGCTTAGGTGGGATGAATTTGGTCACGGATCTGCCCTTGACCCGACCTACCTACCTCCAGGACAGGTGCGCGGCTGGGATCAAGCAGGCTACGAGTATGCCGGCAGCTTGATCGACATCCCCGAGATTAGAGCCATGGGTCAGACCTGGTCAGAGGTGTCCCAGTTCGACATATCTGAGGTGTCGGGCCTGACAGGCTCTAAGGGTGATCTTTCCAAGTATCGAACGCTTGATGCGTTCGCCATTGATCGCTGCCAGGATAAAATCTCTGAGCTCTCCCCTGAGAAGCTTCAAATCAATCTAGCTCATAACGAAATTCGAATTCTCCAGGATGAGCCCGGTGATTTTTTCATGCGATTCTTGTGGGATGAGCGCCTGTGGCTTTGCAATGCTGGGGGCTCACACCATTTCGCTGCCGCCCGGCACATCGCAATCCGCATTGGCTGCAAGGTGCCCATCACTGGCAGGCTTGTAACGCAGGCCATCAATCCGGTAGCAGTTGAAGGCCTGGGACTGCGATTCAGAGCTTTTCTAGTGTCTTCTGAAGCCAGAGCCCTGGGGCTATTCAAAAACACACTCAGAACGCTTCAGGTGCCGTATTACACCCTACCTAAAGATACCCAGCAGCCTCAAGGCCGGGTAATCCTTTTTCCGACCGCTGATGAGCATTCGCTGCAAGCCGCTCAACTGCTGGACAAGCATGGCTTCGTGGATGTGGTAAGCATGCTGCAGTCGATCGTGGCACAACAAACCCTCGTCGGTGAAAGGTTGAAGACTTTGAAACAACCCCCTCATGAGGTTGAGGGCCTGCAGGCGCACAGGGCACAATAGTTATAGAATCCCTCTGCCGAGTGCCAGGTCGCTAAATTACCAGCACCTACCAGGCAGCCCTAGAGTAATGGACATGAGCCAACCCTCCAAGATCCGCCCCAAACACGCGCATCGAGAGCTTTTCGCTTTCACGCCGTATGCTCACAACACAATCGAGCATTTCCTGAAAACCAAGATGCCAATCAGCATCTTCATGGCGCTTCAGGTGCCTGAGCCAGAGATGGTAACTGATTCCAAACTCAAGTATCAGGATCTGGTGCAGGCAATCAACGAGGTTGCTCTGCAATTTGGCTGTGCACAGGATGATTGCCCCGAAGCTCTAGTAGATCAGGAGATCGATGCAAAAACAGCTTATGGCATCATCAACAGCGCGGCGGGTCGAGCCGCCATGAATTGTGAAACTCGTGAAAAAATGATCAGCTTGGCAGAGCCTCTGGCAGCCATGATCGAGAAGCTGGAGCAATTCGGGGTGATGAAACCTTGTGTGGTCGATTTCATGCCCAGGATGGTGTCGAGCTACAAGCATGTTGCCGCCATGTCATTTCGCAGAACTCTGGATGATCTGCCTCTCTTTGACGAAGCCAGGGCGGTAAAACAGGCATCTATTTCATGTAAGCGAGCCCTGAGCTATCAGGATTTCGATCACCTGCCCACTTACTTCTCTAGACCGCTGTACGAGCATCTGGCAAGAACCCTTGGATCAAGGCATGGGCAGTCTCAAGCTGAAGCCAGGCTTGCCAAGGCCGAGACTTTCAAGCCCTAATTCAGTTTGGTGTGGCCTGGTAGCTATTCGTTTTCAAGCCGCGTTTGCAGGTCATCAAGGTCGATAACCGTGGCAAAATTATCGTCCCATAAATTCAGCAGGTGGCGGATGTCGACATCCTGGCGAGTGTCAAAAATGCTCTCTCCAAAACACGATCCTTCAAGAGGGCTGAACTCGGCCATTATGCTACCTGCAAGGATCTGATGGTCATCGGTCATGATTGCCCTTGCGCTCAGCATTCCGATGGTCTCGAAGGCATCATCGTTATGATGTGCGTAAAAGAAATTTTCGACCTTGGTTTGACCCCCAACAATCACCCAGGCGGTAGTGCGCATGTTGTGGCACATAAGATTGCCAAGCACGGCTACACGAGCTTCGGCGCACTGATCCCAATATCGACCCTCAACCACAAGATCCCCAGTGACGATCAGGGGCGCTGAGACTTCCAGGTCACCTGCAACCGTAAGGTTTCCGATTACCAAACGCACCTCTGTACCTTCAATTTCGAAATCTGAAAGATCAGAGGCATCACAAATGTAATCCTGCGAAGCATTTGACTGCGAAAGGATCAGTCCAGCAAGATAGAGTCCGCTGCACAACTGGCTATCAGCGAAATTCAATGCGCCCGCCAAGGAAACAGAGCCATCGAATTTGGCTCCAAATGCTGTCTTGTCCGGAGAGGGACACTCAAAGGAAGGAAGGGCTTTAAACAAAGCCTCTAGCTGGCATGGTTCCGGGAATTTGATAGTCATGGTTTGCCTCTTTCTTGTTATTTTTCATCAATATATCACTAATCCAAGATTACAAAACCCCAAAGAAAAACCCCGGCTTAGCCGGGGTTTTTTATATAGATTGCTAAAGCTTACGCTTACGCGGGCTCTGCATCTGCTACCTGGCGTTCACTGACCACTGGCGCGCTGCCCTTTGCGGCTGGCGTTGCGTCAGCAGCCTTTGGCGCAGGCAGAACTGCTCCTGGCTGAAGGCTTCCCATGAAAGGCGGCAGGTTGATGCCTGCTTGTTTGGCCAGCTCGTTCAGAGGCGGCAGTGCCGATGCGAAGTTTTTCAGGAAGCCTTGAACGCCACCGTTCCCACCAGCGCCGTTACCGCTATCCCAGACAGTAACCTTGTCGAACTTGATGTTTTTGATAGCCTCGGCATTGATCCGGACAATCTCTTCCATCTTCTCGATCAGCAGCAGATTGGCGGCAGCGATCGGATCGCCACCCGCTGCATCAATGATCTGCTTGTAGCCGGCAGCCTTGGCTTCCAGCATTTTCTGCAGACCAGCCGCTTCTGCTTCAAACCGCAACAGGGTTGCCTTGGCCTCACCTTCGGCGAGGATGCGAGACTGTTCAGCTTGCGCTTCGGCCTGGATTACCAGCTGTTTGCGAGCGACCTCTGCCAAAGGCAGCTGCTCCTTGGAGAGCTCTGCTTCCCGAGCAATACGTTGCTCAAGCGACACCGCCGTGTCAGCTTTGGCACGTGCCACTTCGCCGCTCTGGTAAGCAGTCGCTTGGCTGACTTTCAGCTGTGCTTCCGATTCAGCGATCAGGGCCTTAGAGGAGTTTTCGCCTTGGGCGGTTTCTGCGGCCAAGGCAGCAGTTCGAACAACTTTGTTCTTTTCGGCCTCATTCTTGCCGATTTCGCCCTCTGCCTTTTGTACCGCTACGCTGACATCTCGCTCACGATTGTTGGTCTCAACGCCGATTTCGCCAAGACGCGTTTGCTCACTGACATCAATATTAGCCTTATTGATAGCTTCAGCAGCCGCTTTCTGGCCCATCGCCTCGATATATCCATTTGAATCACGAATATCACGTATATTGACATTGATAAGCTGAAAACCAATTTTATTCAGTTCTGTGGCAACGTTTTCGTTAATCGAGCGAATAAAAGCATCCCGATCGCGTGTTAGCTCCTCGATTGACAATGTTGCAACTGTCGAACGCAGGGCGCCGATGATTATTTCGCTTGCAGTCGACTGCGTGGCATGCTCATCCATTTCCAGCAAGTTGCGCACGGCGTTTTGGGCCAATGCTGGATCTTTTGATGCAATGGAAATGGTAAATTGGCTAGGCACGCTCAGCCGGATGTTGTTTTTTGACAGGGCGTTTTCGAGGTTGACCGGGATCGAGATCGGGGCCAGGCTCAAAAATTTGTAACTCTGGAGAAATGGAATCACAAAGCGACCGCCGCCGTGCACAATACGCGCACCATCGCTGCTGCCGGCGCCGAACACGACCATAAGCTTGTCACTTGGGCAGATCTTGTATTGCTTGATGATTGTCATGATGATCACGGCAACGATCATCAGCGGGATCACCCACATCATCACACCAGGGAGGATATCGAACATAATTTGTAGTCCTTGTCTAAGAAAATGGTTAAGCCACAGCCCTTATGCCGGGCGAACGATGACGCTGGAGGGCAGATTCAACTCTGCCAGCACCACCTTGGTGCCGGTGACGATCGGATCTTTAGAAACTGATGTCGCATTGATCTGAAAATCACCCCGTTTGGGGCAAAGAATCGTAACCAACCCGTAGCCGGCATTGTTTGCAGGAATGGTCGAGTAGACCGTTGCATGCATACCGACAGCAGGAATGAATTCGTCGATCTGGTCATGCGTATTGAGCTTTCTCAATGCCCGCATACCCAGCACGTAGAATGCGACCATGGCCGTGCCGGTGATGACCGTTGCCAATGCTGCGATCGCTTTATCAGTGCCGCCTGCAGTCCAGAACAACCAGCTCCAGCTGTAGCTCATGACAGCCAGCAAAGCCGATTGAATCGACAGAAACTGAAGGACACTGAATCCCTCACCGGAATCGCCGCCGCCCGAATCAGTGTTGTGATGATCACCGAAGAAGCTGGCGAACATCGTGTAAAGAACGAATACAACCGTCGCTGCAATCGCAAGCATGAGAATGGGCTTGTCCATTCTGTCACCCTGTTCAATGAGTAGTGCGCCCAGTCGGCAGGTACCGAGGGATGTGATCTTGCGGCGGGATCAGGATCCAGCCTTGGGATTGGCACTCATCATACCTGCATTTTCTTGGCTGTCAATATATGTATAAAACGTTATTTGACATCGATAGTTTGTTGCCCGATTTTTAGATCAGGTCTTTTCTGGGCCCCGGCGCTTCTCTGCAAGGCAGGAAAATGTGAACATGATGTCCCTCTCACTACTCATGGACACTTTGCATGACCCTCCCCCTGACCAAACTATTGTTGCTCAGCGAAGCTATGGCCCAGATGCCTGGAGTCAAGACCCGATCGACCAAGGATTTGATCAAAAGCTGGGAGCGCAAGACCGGAGGGGTTCGAAGCACTGCCAAAGGCATCAAAGTGCAAAAACGTCAGGCCGTTGTTATTGGCGGTATCACAATCGAGCCGGACGTGCTGTTCGAGATGCATTATTCCGATGGTGCTCAAGGCGGAAAGGACACAGTTTCTCCAAGGGCTGCCAAGATCCTTATCGAGCTGTATCTGTGCGGGCGCCTGGAAACAAAGACAAAGCCGGTAACCCTGGAGGGTGTAGGGCAGGAACTCATCGAGTATTCCAAGTCTAAGCTGAGCCTCAAGGAAATCCTGAATGCTGGAAAGGCTGAAGAAGACCGCAAGCGCAAGGCTAGGCTGGCTCGACTCAATCGCCCTCTAGACCAAATCCACGAATCAGAATTGACCGAATCCTTTCTGCACGATCTGTTTCTGCACCACAAGGTTTCTAATGGAGCGCTGACGGTTGCTGGGCTAGGAATCTCCAAAACTCTAACCCGCTCAAGCAGCAATTCTGGCAAGAGCTATGATTGGAAAGAATCGTTTTCATGGACAGGCTCCAATGGCGAACGTAACCACATTGCAAGCCAAGACGCCTTCAGCGCCAACAGGCGTAACGATGCCGATCGCAACTGGGGCTTGGGCCCTGAATAATGCCCGCACTGGATTGAAATCCGCTAGAATCTCGTCAATCACAGAACAGGATCACATCATGCAAATCTGCCCTGGCCAACTGAAGGTCTACCCTCTTGCCGGCGAAGAGGAAGAGCTTGCAGATCTTGCTCTGGATTTGTTCGAAAATGCAGTGATCGTAGTGGACAGTAAAGGGCATAAAGCGCGGCATCGGTTGCTCGCATCCGTGGAAGTCGATGTCGATAAAAAGCAGGGTTGCATCGAAATCCTTTTCAATGAGGCAGCCTTGAGAGTGGCTGAGCAGCCTGGGCACGAGTATTACGATGTGATCAGACTGCTCCTGCAAAGGGCTGAACTACAGGCTTGACCTGATCGAACAGAGCCATTGAGCACTCTGGGGCAGTACTACTCAGACACCTCCACTCTGATGCCGTAAGCCAGGCACCTTTGGACGAAATGTGAATTGTAGGCTGGGCGCACTTTAAGTCGTACGCACGCAATGTGCTGATGGGCAACCAGCAGAGACAGGTCGGCCCTGGCCAGCAATACAGTTGCACCTCCAGAGGGTGTTAGCAGCCTCTCTTTCTCGAAGTCCTCTCCATCCCAGTCAAATACATCACCCCCTACCGGGCGGGAACCAGCACAGACAAGGTTTGGATCACTGGAAAATGATGGCTCATGCATGATGACGCTCGAAGAGTGATTTCCTTTGGACATCTGGCGGGAGCACTCAATCGCATAGGCCACCTGAACAACCTCTCTTGCCTTGTCTCGAATGCTTAACTGAAGATTGATTCTGTTGCAGCTTGCGGGTCGACGCTCACAGATTTGGTAGGCGCTTAGCAATGAGCACATCTGCGCAGGCGATTGCAGAAACAATTCAGATGCCCCAAACGTGGTTGCGTACTGCAACGTCATCGTATCTTGCACACCGCTATCTGAAAGTCCCTTGCTCAACGCTATTTGATCGACAATCAAGGCCAGGCGAGCAAGGAAGAACAAGTGCCAGCTACTGAATATACGCGCAGGATTACTGATCATCTGCTCATGCGCTTTACCTATAAGCCAAGCAAGCACACGCCACGGTGCTGCAAAAGACATTGCAGTGATCCACGTACCGATGCGAGTGGGGCGCTCGAAAATATTCCCTTGATGGTGCAGGTAGTCAATACCCACTACTGCTTTGCTCATGAATCCTAGTGCGGCATCCGTTGAAACATCGATCAGACCATTGAGCGCAGATTCGCAATAGCCAACCTGATGAAAGCCCCTGTGATCTCCCACAAGCGTTTGCTGACGCATTACCTGCAACCACACCACCTTGCCATGCTCGACACCGAACTCGGCCAGGAAATGCCCTTGCAGACGCTTGTGCAATGCCAACACGCCTTGATGTAGAGGGCATAGTGAAGCGGTGAGCGCTTCCCGGCTCAAGAATTGTTGAATCACTTCTGGATCATGACCCGACGTCACGCCTTCTGCCCGCTTAGACGTTTCGATCACATACCCAATGTGACCATGAAAATCGCGTACAGACGAAACGGCGCCAGTGGTCTCAAAATCCAGGTAAGGCTGTACGACAAAACCCGGCTTTCGGCCCGACTCGATCATTTCTTGCCAGGCAACGGCAACCCTGTCGAAGTCATACGGGTTTTTGGCAACAACACTCGAAAATCTTCCGCTATCGCCACTTTCCAGGTTT
>Ga0247734_1002274_pt1 | contig 12857 bp, 13 predicted proteins | sample UWRJL103311B2_FD_180933 | JGI IMG/M metagenome (GOLD analysis project Ga0247734, IMG submission 180933) | Plant litter microbial communities from Arlington Agricultural Research Station in Wisconsin, United States - UWRJ-L103-311B-2 | ecosystem: Environmental > Terrestrial > Plant litter >... | reverse complement strand
CAGCAACTTCTTCGAATTTAAACATGGCTGGGAACCATATCAGCCAAGGAAAAGGGTAACTTACAGACTGGTACAGTGCCTCCTTCCAATCCAACACCCATTCCCACGAGAAGACGACCAGCGATCATAATAGGAAATGCATCTGCTCCAGCGCAAAGAGCGGCACCAATAGTGTAAAAGATAAGCGAGACTATAATAGCCATGCGTCTACCGACAGCCTCATTCAGGGGACCGAGTATCAAAGCGCCACCAACGGCCCCAAGTGGGACGCCGGAGCTGACTAAACTAACTTGCCTAACGGTGAGATGTAGGGCTATGATATGTTAATATACATGTCCAAATAGTAGGGGATTCTTTAAGGGGATTAACCTTTAGGCATGAAAAGATTTGCTCCAGAAATTAAACTCTGGTCGACACCACTGAGTAAACCACCCATTGACGCGAAGCCTGCGATGATGTTAGAAATCTTGTTTATTTTCCCGGTACAAGATAGTACTTACCAACAAGAAGCCATGTGAAATAACGGGCATCTTTCAGATGTATTTGAGGTTTGTACCATGTTGATTGGATGTTCATGGCTTGTAAGTCGTTCTCAACCTCTGCAATTTCTCGCTCTATGGTCTCGGTATCACCTGCTGCGACGATTTGCAAAGCCTCCCATTCCGAGAGCCGACGACCGCTGGTGCTGTAAACTGAGCTGTTTCGTACAGGGCCTTTAGGTTTCCCGATGTTCTTCTCTTGATCTTGGTTCTCTGACGCGATGGTGACCTTTTTGGGGATGTCTACATGGCTTTCTTCACCCGAGCTGACCGCATCGACATTTTTCACAGGTTCGGCCATATCAATAAATTTATTATGAACCAGTACAATAAAAAGGATAAGTTAAAACTTGATGAGAACAAGAGTGAAGGGCAGGGTAATGCAGCGGGGGGGAATCAACTTTATAGCTCGAGAAGTTTTCACTGATCAGCCCATTGCCGCCGATAGGGCAATCATTTGATCTTGGGAGAACAGGATGTGGATCAAGACCGGGATGGATGTAGCGCACGAACTCGTGAAATTAATTTGATAGGCAAAAGATGAGAATGGGCTGCTAGTGGATATCTCTCTATCAGGTGTCCTTCTGGGGACTCCTTCTTTCCTCTGTGGGCAAACCGCATCTCCATTCATTCTCCAGAAGCCTCCCCAAAGAAGACCTTTGCTGGAACTTGGAGAATTGGGGGGATTCATGGGCTCCTCTGTAACTCGGGACTGTCGGGGTTACTTTTTGTAGGGTATTGATCGTTTGCGATGAAATTCCAGCGAACAAATTTAAAGATCGTCATGGCATATCCACCAGTGCCCATGTAAAACCCTATATTACTAGAGTCCGGCAGAAATACCGATGGGAACAATCCCACAAAGGGACCGAAAAGAGGATACTGCAAAACGGCTAACGCACGACTAGTGATTGGTGATTAGTCTATTGGAAAGGTCGTCATTGTCACACGTGGACCTACGCTTCTGAGATGTCACTCCATAAATATCATGCGAAAAGTAACTTCCTAAGGTCGAGTAATGGAACTAAGCTTCTGCCCAGCGCGGCCAAGTTCGGGATTTTCCCTGCCAAGGTCCCACAAAAGCTTCAGTTATATCTCCTTCTCGAGTCAGGCTAAGCGGGTCTCGGCACCGTTGTCTATACAGTATTATTATTGCATAAGACAAAGGGGACAGGACAGTGTTGAGCTGAGTTGAGCTGAATCTCAGTCATAACAAACATGTCGGTCAAAAGTACCCAGCGATATTTCGTATAACCACTGGGCTGCGCATTAAAGAAAGGGGTTGTTGACTATCGCTAATACTGCGGCAGTGATATCCACCGAAGAACAACTACCGGCTGCACTGCATCTTATTTAGTGGATTGGGGGATATTGTTACGCCATGGTCACTTTTGTTCTGGTAGATTCAGTCTATATATACCAAAATCCGTGGTGGTTAGTTGAACAAGCAAGACTAATTTAGATGCCACTGAATCTGATGACCCAGAGACCCTTGAAGGCCAGCCGTCAAAAAGAAATACATAAGATGCTCCCTCTTTTCAGCCCTGCACTGGCTTGGTATGTGCTGTAAATTACATGCACTGTACAGTAAATTCAGGCAGCCGAACCCATCGAAGCCTCAAAGGGCGTAATAAGACTCAAGCAAAGCTTCCTCAAGCCTTCCATAGTCGCAATAGCAGAGCCGGCAAGAGGGTGCGCCTCGTGATTAAAAGCGGGTTTCGTTTGTTTGCATTGGTTTATTTGCCTCCTCTGTACCCTTGAACCTTATAATGAGATCTGGAAACTGACAGCTCGACTTTGAAGCTATTCGATGCCCCAGGATAGACTCATATCGATTCAGTCAGCTGGACCCAGAACCTGGACTTTGATCATAGAGCACAATCGTAACCGCAGCATTAATGAGCAGAGATCTGAGAGAATTTATGATGGTACAATATGTAGGAGATTGAGTTGCCAACCCATGTGCTTGAGCAAAGAAGGGTGATACACTCTAACATACCTAGATACCTTTGCGCGTTTCCAGAAGGAAACAATCGAGGCGATTGAACGTTTGCTGAACGGTTATCCCAAGCTAGTCAAATTTGAGAAGGGTGCAACTCGGTGCATAGTCTATCTTCTGCCGAGTCATTTATTGGGCCACGGATCCTAACACTGAGCAAGCATACTTTGCTGTGAAAAAACAGACGAGGCAAAGACTGTTATTCCTTCTCTTGCGGACAAAATAAGTGACGCGGATCTCCGAGGACTGCTTGATGAGATGGCAAAGCTCACTCATAGCTGATTCTTTCTATCGAAAACTGCGATTGTACTGTATATCAAACTAGAAACTAGCTGCAGCTTTAGCATGTTTTATTGTTGCGCATTACATAAACCAAATGCTGTGTATCATGCCCCGTTGTACCTAGTTCTCAATATCAGGTACAAAGCGTCCATTAGTTCCTTGCTTTAGTCCCTTCTCTGTGAGGCCATTTGGTGCCTTGCGAACTCCCATTATGATTTAGAGTATCTTCTCAGGGGTTGAAAAGTTGTTAGTGGAAACCGGAGCTTTCAGCCTACAAAGTGAGTGGGTGGTTAAATGTCACAGAAGAAGCAGGTTCAAGCGCAACATGAAGTTTTGTATCAGGTAACCAGAAAGTAATAGATTGAGCTATTGAGGCAAAAGATTTAGCTCCATATTCATGAAGTTCATTCGGCTTTCGGCTACTGAGTTGATTCTCTCCTAACGAAGTTTAGGGTGAAAAGCAAAGCAAAGATGTTTCAACGCCGGAAATTTTACCCAGTTCTGACACTAAACGCCTGGAACCCCACAGTCTAGAACGCTTCGTATTGTGCTTCACATCAATGTTTCCTTGTTTATTTGCAATAAGCCCAGACGTACATTAGTCCATCATCATGGTATCATCTCCTCCAAAAGATGGCGGCTCAGGCTCCAAGGCGACACCTCTCCCCCTACCAGCCAACAGCTCTCTTCTAACCTCTGGGCCAATAGCAGAATGACCTTTGGTCAACAGCAAATCTAATAGAGCTTCTCTCTGATCCTCCGTGATGTTATCCCTATATCTTTGTGCAAAGGCTAATAGACATTGATGCCATATCACTGGTAGCTTTGCATCCCTTGCTGTAGCAGCTTCACCCTTCATCACCACATTTTCTGGGTCCACATTCGCAGGGTCGTTTGATCGGAATCGTAGAAAGTGGAAAACCAGGGAGTCGAGCACTTGGTAAGGAAGTGCATATTTCTTGTCCAACAGGGCTTTGATGAATATATTGGTGGCTCCGCCTCCTTCAGTTCCTGCTGATGCTTCTTGTGCAGCAATTTGGCACAGTCCTTGGATGGCAGCTGCTGAGTGCAGCACTGGAATTGATATCCGGACCAAGACTCCTGATATGATATTCGCTTCTCTCAAGGTACATGTTCCACTTCCAACCAGAGGGAAAAGGATGCCCTTAAACCACGCCGCTGGTTTGTAAAGACCTCTCTTCAAAGCTGTGAAAAGATGCACATTCAACTTCTTGGTCTCGGCAATATCTTCTCGCACTTTATCGAGTAACACCATCTCGAAGAATCGTTGAGCAATATGTGGTTTGCTGGATACAAAAATCCGGGTTGCTTCGAGTGTCGCGTTTGCTGTCCATTTATCCGGGCGAGTAATTTGTATGATATCTTCCCAGTGCGGTACGGTTGGCAAAATTTTGAATGGTTTTGGTAATTTACCAGACTTATATCGTGAAAGAATCAATCCAACTCTGTGCTCTGGTTAGTACAGTCAAGATGTATGACTTTGAAACTTACTTCATATAAACCTCAACCACCTTAGGCGGTATTTCAAAATCTTCGTCGATCGGACCAACCTCTCCACCCCGTCCGCTTTGTGCTGCTTCAAAGGCATTGATTTTCTCCATTATCAAATCTGCCAGATTCGTACTTTGCCCTTCTTCTTCCTGATCTCCACCACTACCCCAACCAGCCAGTATTTTCGACGGATCCTCTCCATCTGGATGAAATTTATCAAACATCTCCCTATCCCCAGGTGCAACCTCTATCTCCTCAACGTCACCCTCCTCGTCTCCCCACGCTTCTGGGTCTTCTTCTATGGGCTCTTGCTCATCGTCCTCGAACCTTGAACTAAAATCGAACGCCGGATTGGGCTTTTGGACCTGACCACTCTCTTCATTCTCATCCTCATCTGCCAACTCCCGCGCCATCCCAAGAATCTTCCGCGACGCCTTGGAGCCCACAAATTGCTCCTCATCTTCATCGGGTCTCGCTTTCCGCTTCACGGATTTGGTTTTCGTCGATATGGTCGCTTCATATTCGGTTTCTAGTGGATTTCGCGCCTCGCGCGCAGCATTTGGATTGTTTGGTTTCGGCATTTTAAGAAAGGGGGAGTCAATGAGTTCAGCTGTCTTGTTGCGGTCTGATAAAAATAAAAAAATCGAGCATTTGAAAACTTTGGCGGGGTTTATCTTAGTGTCTTGGTATTTAAATGCTCCACTCTGCTCTATCACCGTCCTCGTTATACCAGGAACTTGCAAACTTAAGTAATTAATTTCAATATCCTTAGATATACCACAAGACTTTGATACTCATAGGAGTATAATAAGATATGCGAGATATAAAGCTTGAAAGCCTTTTCAAAATGCACTTAGTGATATCACGTGAAATCGACTGATTGTCTGCATTGAAATTCTACACATTCCACTTGTTTGGCATGCTGAGGATGAAATTTCTATATATCATATTAGTTCCTCTGTCTCTTATACCCAGTCATCACCTGAGATAAGAAACTACATCATTTTTCTAATAAATTCTTTGAATTTTGTACCCCTTAATTAAGCGAGGATTAACATGCCTTGTTCGCGACCACGTTTGCGAGTTCAGTATTCGGGGCCATATATGGCTGTATCCTATCCCTAACATGGGTCTTCTGTTCAAAAGCATAAGCCATTCCAATAAGTTTCTCTTCTGTGAACCTTGCCCCAAGAAAGCTGATTCCTAATCTACATAAATTAAGCAACTTTCAAATCAAACATAGGATTAACTTACGGAATATTCGGTGCGGACTCAACCAAGCCCCCAGAATTCTTCATGACCGGTGTGCCAACTGGATAAGCTCCCAAAGGTACACTTACGATCGGTGAGCCTAGAGCCGCAGCAAAATGCGGCCCAAAGTTGGACGGCAAAATCACGGCGTCAAGGTCATGGCGCCTAAGAGCACCGAGTAGACCTCCCTCCTTGCCATAATACAAGTTCTGTTGGAAAGCAGCCCAAAACCTTGAGTCCTTGTTGTTCCATCCTTGCTGTAAAGCCTGATCGAACAGACCGGTATCTCTGTCGGGATAGTCCTCCATGAAGAATGATTGAGTAAAATCGCGCAATCCGGCAACAGATGCAATGTTGAAGGGGTTGTAAGTCAGTAACTTGAAGTACTCCGGTATATTGGCAAGAAAATCAGCATTGACGATTGATGTCGGTAGTGTTGAATTCAAAAAGTCCACGGCTGCAATGAAATTGGCGTCCTCAACAATCGTGGCACCAGCTTCTCGACATACATCTAATGCATTCCCGAACGATTCGAGCATTGAATCTGTTGTATCATTTGAAAATAGCGATATCACATTGCGGGGAATGCCAAGTCTCATTCCAGAAAGTGCCCCTGCTTTACACGCTGACACGTAGTCTGGTACGAATCCATTTGGTATAGCGCGTGTGTAGTTGTCTCGATGGTCTATACCTGCAATGATTTGTAGAATATAAGCTGCGTCTTTCACCGTTCTTGCCATAGGCCCGACTGTGTCTTGATGCTCGCTGACTGGTATCACCATATGTCTAGACGTTAATCCAACCGCTGCAAATAGATCAGTTTGGTATACTTGGCAGACCTGAGCATTAATCAAACGTACTTGGTTTGATCCCAACTAAGTTGTTATACGAAGATGGGTATATAATGGACCCATCTGTCTCAGTTCCTAAGCATCCCAGAGCCATCCCAAGTCTATACCGTGTGTTAGAGCTATCTTGAAGAAAAGATGAGATAAGATATTAACCCACGCAGCTGCTACACCACTCCCACTTGAACTTCCCCAAGGGTCCTGATTAGGGAAATAAGGTCCATAAACTTGACCTCCCAAGGGCGACCAGCCATTAGTTGAATTGTAAGATCTAAAATTGGCCCATTCACTCAAGTTCGTTTTTCCGAGAATAATTGCTCCTGCAGCCCGAAGCTTTCGCACAACAGTAGCGTCTCGAGGTGCTTTAGCTCCAAGTAGAGCCCATGACCCGGCTATAACTAGGTAAGCCTCCCTTTTATAGTACGATCTTTCAAGCTTTACCAGTGTTGTTCATTCTGTCGTTAGTTGCAATGAGATCTTTTAGAAGAACAGGTATTCCATGTAACGGACTAGCGTTGTGAGTGGTTCGGTAACCAATTAGCATGAGTTACTTACCTACGAATGATTCCTGCTGAACGCTCCAGATCAAGCTTAGCTGCAATTCCTAATGCATCTGGATTAATCTCGGCGATAGCATGGAACGTGTCATCGACTTCGGCTATTCTAAGAAGGTAGGCCTAGTCCATTTATTAGCAGATGTTAGAGTTTTGAACATTTGCTTAGCTATTGGTACAGTGATAATCAATGAAAGTCCACATCCAATCGAACCTTTCAAGTCCAACTGGACAATTAACATATAAAGAGAATGATGCTTATTATACTCAATCAGAAAAGGTGCTTCATACTTTGACGAGATCGACGCTAGTGAATTTGTGGCAAGCAAGACCTTCAGAAAGTGCATCGATGGTTGCATTTGACAATGAAGGGTATTCTTTTAAATATCAATACAATCAATATATATATTTATTAAAGGCAATTAGAGTGTTGACTCACCAGCGAAGTTTTGGGTCAAATGGAACGATCCCTTGCAGATTACATTTAACATCTGTAATATAATCAGGAGAAACAACATAGTTCCCAGATATGTACCTAGGTACTTCCACAAACTATTTTGGAAGCTTTAATGTGACAAAGCTGATGAGATCCTTTCTAGCTGGTAGCATGGAGATAAGGTACCTCAAGGTAGGATCAGGCGTAAGAGCGAGCGCAGATCGTTGGGTCGATTTAAGTTGTAGTACATTATGCTTTAAGTTACCAAACTGAGGGTAGGTTATTATAATAAAGTTTGCGCTTCTGTGTAACCGATTCACAAATCCCCGCCACGCCCTGAAATTTGCTAAATTCTCGCTAGCCACCTTTTGCTTAACCGCATTTTTCCGAATCTTTTATCTTGGAATTACATCTCGATTACAATAACGATTACCGGAATTTTTAAATGTTGAAATAAGAAAGTCATTGGTATAACATTCAGAAATCATAGACCAAAATATTAGGTTTCTTACCCACTCCCCTTTATTAACTTATCGATAATATCATGGATAAAGTTGTTGAGGGTGGTTGAGAATCATTAGTTAAGTTTATGTGTGCTGAATACATTTTGCCCAAGTGATTTAGAGTTAAGACCAAGATAGGTTGTTGTAGACTTCAGGGCCATGGGCAAGTTACTAGGTGGTGGCGTACACGTAAATGACTTAGCTGAGACAAAAGCTTCTGTAGACCATCATGTATGAATGTGATCTAGTATGCAGCATGGTGAATTTATACCGTATAAACTCCGGTTCAAGGAAGTTTGGAGTAGACTTTGTAGAAGTCAATTGGGGAAATGGACTGAGCATATTTGGAACATTCGAGCGGAAGCTGTACGAAGGCTTTCAGAGACTCCCATTAGATGTTCCACTTGTTAACTTTGTTTTCATGACAGTTCAAGGAACGATCAAATATCCCCAGGAAAAAAGATAAAACGTGTGGGGGTTTCTTCTTTTGGTCGAGTGTGCCTTTTTATTTCGACAGGGTAACTTAACTACTGTATCAATTCATGTTTGGTGAGTTTAGACATGCTTAGTCAACACACGTGAGTGGAATGCATTGTGACCTAAGCACAACCATAATATATGAACCTAGATTAAAAGCACCGCAGGAAAGTGTGTCTTCTAAATAATACTGCGCTAATTTCTTTGGCACCTTTCTCATGAATCGTCCCTTTTTCGACTTGGCCAAGTTCTTCGGGGACGACTGGGAAAGTACATCATCACGAGAGAAATACAGGATACTGTTTGGTTCGCAAAGTAGGTTTTTAAACTAGATATAGTAGTTTTTAGTTTGGAAAGGACGACCTGCTAACTTCGCATAGAAATCAAGCCGGTGAAACTGTAGTTATTAAAGGAGTTCGTGGGCATCCTCGGGTGGAGAACGAACGAGATGTGCTCAAGCGCTTCCAGGATCGAACTCCTTACTTGAGACCATTGATCGACGAGATTGAATATCCACTCGATCCCCCAACCATTGCTCTGAAGTATCTCGAGGATCACCTCCTCAGCGCGTCAATCAAGAAGACTTTGAATCGAAAAGAATTAAAATACGTCTCAAGGTGCATACTTGAAGCATTGAAGGTGCTCCACGAAGACGGCTATGTGCATACAGGTAAGAGGTTTTTCTGGTATCTTGCCTGAATCTCCACTAAACTTAAGGTTCCAGATATCAAACTTGACAATGTCCTTGTAAACTACAGAAACGGGGACGTCCGGTTCTCTGACGTCCAACTTGGTGACCTTGGTGGTGCATGCCTTGTAGATTCTAAGTACGCCAAATCAGGCACACCTGTTGGAGCGCCTATGTGGACTAGTCCAGAAGTGATTATGGAAACCCCTTGGAATACTGCAACGGATATTTGGTCTTTTGGGACTGTGGTTCGTCGAGCCCCAGCTATGTCGAGAAGCGGACAAGCAGTACTAATCTATCCTTTTCAGCTTATAAGTCTCATTTACGGCGGGAACTTCAATCTTTTTCGCCCCAAAACCGTATCCTTTGACCATGAAGAGTACGGATTGGAAGTCCTCAAACGGCAGTTCCAGTATTTTGGCCCGTTTCCAGAGAAATACCAAGAGATTGCCAGCCCAGAAACCATCGCGGCTATCCTATATTTTATGGATGAAATCCCTCAATCACAGACAACACCATTCAGTAGAACGACAGAGAAAGAGGTCTGCAGGAAAGACAAAAAATTTATTGGGGAAATTATGATGTTAGATTGGAGGGACAGGCCAACGGCGAAAGAGTTGTTGGAGAATGTTTGGTTTGAGGAAGTTAATTGAATTCTCCAGCCAGGCTGGTGCAGCCCAATTTGTATGATAACCGGAACCTGTAACAAGACTGTTTTTCACCATACAAAGGAGAGGAATTATAAACCAATCTATATTAAGAAGGCCACAATTGATAGAGCATAGGTTGATTGTTGGTAATCACATTTTTCTGTAGGCTTGAATTACGCTGTTAGCTTACATGAAATTTCCAAAAGGACAAAAAGAATTGGTAACGGCTGATTACCGAGTTTGGAGGCAATCAAGATTAGTATAAGTCCCTGTGACTTATCGACTTCGTAGGTAGACGAGTCTGTCTTTCTCTTGAGTGATACTCACTAATATTTCCAGACCCGCCTCTTTTCAAAACAAGACTTAGATTACTCCACACAACTCCCCTCTACCTCCTCTCTATCCAATTCTACTTGACGTCAACTTAAATTTATATATAGTAGCCCGGTGATAGATCTCGCTATAAATTGGCATTTTTCACAATGTCCCTTCAACGTCCACCAATCGCACCGAATATCGCTCTTTCAAACATCCGTCCATCCATCATCATCCATCCCAAAAGAATCAAACATAAGAAAAAACTGCAGCAGCAGCATAAGTCACCAACAACAATCGCCAATCATAAAACAACCAACCCCCAAGAAAACCCGTCGTCCAAATCCTCACACCACTACACACCGATCTCGATCTCGGCACTTGCACATGCAACCCAACGTACTCGCCCTTGTATGTACAGTACAGTACATATGCATATCACACCACACCATCGAATCCCACAAACATTTGCCATATAGGGATGACTAACCCACCCCACCACACCTCCAGTTCCCACTTACCACAAGGGTGACTTAATGTAAATAGAGGATCTCGCTTCTCCATCATATATGCATACATCACTTCCGCCATAGCCGAAAACCTCCGATCCATTGATATTCATTTTCAGTTTCACCTTAAATGAAAAATGAAAAAAAGATTGGCCAAGAGACAGGCTGCTGCATAAAACGGAATCCCAACAAAAGTTTTTGCGCAAGCAAGTATGAGAAACGTGCATACACAAAAGGGGGCGTTGGGAGTGGGAGAGGTCACAAGTAACAACGCCAATGTTCATGGTATGGTTTGTGAGCATTGTTATTTTCATCTATCTCCTTGTTTAGATGTAACCATTTCTCCCGTTATGTATATATTTTTAGGACACCACCCCATTTTCTTCTTTGGATACGGCCAAAAATATGCTTAAGCATACTAAACACCCAGCTAGAGAATATACATATCTTTGCCTCCATTTCTCTCTCTGCAAAGCACTGTCGAGGAAGAAAAGAAATCACCCTTTGGTTTATATCTAGCTATATAGATTGAAAAAAGAAGAAATACAGCATGTTATCTTATCTTCTTGTAACTTCTATATATATATAAAAGGATAACACTCGCTTGTATTATACAATCAATATATATCTAGCTACTAAGTACGCAGTGGTTTATATACCAAGAGCCTCTTCCCCTTCCCTCCAAACAGCCGCAGAGAAAAAAAGGGCAAACGAGGGGAAAAAAGAAAATACAAGTACAAAGATACAGCACCACAGAACAAAAAGTCTCCGCATCCGGGGGGAACTAGCATTACTTACTATACGCTACCAAACCCATAAAGTAAACACATGTAAATATATCAATCACCTTACCTTACCTTACCCTTCATTCCATCCGGAGTAGCTTACCATATTCACATGCCACATGCCACATGCCAGGAGGATATGATATTAATTTATATATATATATATATATATATAAATGCAGATGGCAATTGGAAAGAAAAATACATACTTGGACTTGGAATTGGACTTGTACTTGGACTTAAACCCTATGTACACTACATACATACATACATACATACATACATACATACATACATCACCTCTTTCCCAATCAATGATTGCTTGCTTGATGGATTACTTGATCGCTCGCTTGCACAATAAATACAAGAATTATGTACAAGAAGTACAAGAAGTACTACAAAAAAACAACAGAGAGAAGATACGACATACGATACACGCCATACGCCATACGCCATATGAGGAATGGAATGGAATGGGAGGTGTGTGGTTTGTTTGTTCGGTATCACTCCACCTTTGCAGCACTGCACTGCAGTGCACTGCAACACGTAAATAGCAGGAAGCAGAAAGCAGAAAAAGCTGCAGTCATAACCCCTCCAAACCCCTCCTCCTCCCCTTCTCCTCAACATCTCATATCAACACCCCACCCACCCCTCACGAATACGAGATTCCACACACATACAGACACACACATATAACCATACAACTGTACAACCATACGTCCTGTCCGGTCCGTCCCAAGGGAAAATTAAGAAGAGGGTTTGATGTATTATATATGATTCTTTAATTCGGCATGTATATGTATTGCTCATGCAAGCCCGGGCTCCATTCTATGTACAAAAACCTAACCCCTCCGTTCGTTCAACCTCCTCCACACTCCACACCAATTCTCCTTTCCATTCACCACCCTCCCCCACTATACGCATCGCCATCTCGTCTAAATTGTCATGCATTCTTCCTCCCAATGCATCGTTCCAACCCCATCCTCAGGTGTGCGTAAAGTAATATCATACAGTAGCTCTCTTCACCACCAGACTGATCGAAAAAGGTGCACTCGACTCATCGTCGAGTCCATAATCCTTAGTTGTCACACTCCAGGTAGTATGGGATAGCTCAAGCCAGTTAAAGAAAGATGAGGTCCATGCAAAAAATCCGTGGAGACTTGTCAACATTATATCCCCCCTTTCACCCTCATCTGAGAAAGAGGCAGAGTAGAAAACCCCCAGTTCCGCTAAAACGCCGAGATGTCGATAAGACGACAAGATCCTGTATTTCTGATGTCGAGGCCAATGCCGCCAAAGGAAAATAGTCATTATTTCGTATTCGTGATGAAATTTATTTTTTATAAGGACGGCACCTAGTCGTCGTTGTCCGGGTCAGGGTTGGTTGTTCGCAGTATTTTTCTTGTGTAGTCGTGCCCATCATTGATAGTATTGAGACTCTCGCGGCTGCGGTTGCCGTAGGCCACCCCGAAAGGATCTAATCTCGGATCGACGGGTTTGAGCCCATGT
>Ga0247734_1002273_pt1 | contig 12863 bp, 11 predicted proteins | sample UWRJL103311B2_FD_180933 | JGI IMG/M metagenome (GOLD analysis project Ga0247734, IMG submission 180933) | Plant litter microbial communities from Arlington Agricultural Research Station in Wisconsin, United States - UWRJ-L103-311B-2 | ecosystem: Environmental > Terrestrial > Plant litter >... | reverse complement strand
TGCATCGGCCCTGAACCTGAACGGCCCCGATAGAAACGAGTCATCAAGCAAAAACATGTCTATAATGGTAGGAAAGTGGACTGGAGGTTTCTTTCCAAGGGTTTTGAGAGCCAGAAGATCAAAGGTTCAGGAATAGGGTTTTAACGCTGGCTAGTCTTTCGCTTAAAACATATGGCTTGTGCGTGGCCGCCTAGCCTGGTGCCCGCCATTCCCGGCGTACCCGGACGTTTAACACCAACCCCGCTTAACATCTCAACGGTTTTCAATCAGACCATATCAACAATAACACAGTGGCTGCCCTCTACTTCAAGCAGCCTCATCTAAATCAGCAAATCAGCCTAATAGTAGCCTCTATCTCATTCTTCAGAGCAGAATCATTGTCCAGCTCCCATCCCTGGCTATCGACCATTATGGCCAAAGCAACCCAACCCATTCCTTGGATTTATGTCTTTATCCTTACCATATTCGAGCCGCTCATGGCCACCAGCGGGGCCCTCCAGGTCATATTCAGTGCAAAGTCGTATCTGGAACTGGCAAATCCAAATTCCGTACACTTGTGGAATCCGGCTCAACAGAGCATTATGACGCAAATTGCTGGAGGTTGGTACGTGTAACATCAACGACTAAGATAGATATCGTCGTCGCGATAAGTAAAAGTAGAATTACTTATTGATATTATGGTTGGCTGATCATAAACCTGTAATAATATATAGGCTCCTTATAGCTTTTAATGATGTTTTCATTCTTCGTCCAAATCAGACAAACGTCAAATTGTGGCAACGCATGATGCTGGCCCATACCGTCAGTGATTTGTTGTACTGCTACGCGGTGATTCAAGATATCGGATTCGTGAGATTTGCAAATCCCCTGATGTGGACAACTGCAGTAGATTGGTTGGTGGCGGGGACAACGATATTGGGATTGGGAGCGAAAGTTGGAATTTTGCTGGGAGTGGGAGTGGGAAGACACGAGGAACGAGGCGAAGGCGTGAAGGTCAATTGATTGGGTAGATCTATTGAATAATCCATGAAGGTGGGAGCGTAAATTGAGGTCGCTCGGTTTCCATTCATTATAGCTCATCACAAGATTAGTACTCGGTTTAAGACCATGACCGCTAGGAATAATGGAAACGTGGGTAGTTAGTTTCTTTTGCTGGACTTATATACAAAAAACTTATTTCTATAACTGATCTGATGAATATCATCCAAACCTTAAACTACAGACTTCATGATAAGTAAATATCACATGCTAGAATTACCAACTCCAAACTGCTCACTCCAAGAGCGTGTAGCTACTACACATATGTTTCTCTAATTTTCCATCCTCCTCTATTGTTCGGCTTATATAGAACATGGCAGGTGCTTCTTCCCAGACTCTCTTCTACTTGCATGGAATTCAGCTTCATCATTGTAAAATCCCGCCTATGTCTATAAAGAATAGGCCGCGAGTAATATTGGTTTTGAACCCATATCTGCTACCAAAGCCCGATACCAAGTTTCTACAGATAGATACATTTGAATGATCTAATTTTGAATCTGATGATCGTCCCACGGTATCCCAAATATAAATAGGGCCTCAAGCAAACGAAGCCCGTTTAATCAGAAAACCCCCAAGACAGGTCCGAAAACCGACTTAAGTACTTTGCTTCTTTATCAATAGCTGCATAGCTACACACGACTTATGCAACCTAGATCAATTCAAAACTAGCAAGCTTTCATAATAACTTTCGTTTTTTAGCAGTATCAAAAGCACTTGTCACTCACGTGACTTGGTCGTTGTTAGTGCCAAATGTTTTTGTGGGAGATATCTTTTTGAAAGGGAATTTGACAATATCGCTCTGGATAGATCAGAATTTGAGACATCTGCCAATAATCGGTAGGTTTGTTACTACTCGCTTTACAATTCTCCACACTGAGCACTTTACGGAGTATTTACTGGAGCAAGTCAGAGCCGGTAGCCAAGACTTGGCACGCAGGTCCAAGACCTTACCAGGCATATTACAGCTATGCTAAGAATATCCTCCTTCTTATTTAACCATCAATCTTTCAGATTCCCCGCCAATTCTGACGCTTACGCTTAAATAAGGAAGGTATACAACCATTGTAGATACCGAAATGTCTCCTATATACGGACTAGTGCATGTGTTACCTGCGTCATGGTCAAGGCAGCCAAAGCTATTTAACAGGCTAGAATTTTCTTCATTGTGTCAACTGTTTACCCAGAATCGATTCTTTCTGCTTGAAGATGAAGCTCAATACTAGATGTCTCGCTGCTGCTGCATGCTTTTTGGCTACGACCGAAGCTTCGTGCAATGCTGATAACTGTCTCCGTGCGTTGCGTGCAACTCAGACTCCCGGCCGTCTAGAGACGGCTCAGTCTTTCTGTGCAACCTTCACTGCCAGCCCCGTGACTGCAGCAGCTTCAATTCCTACTTTTGCTGTTGAGAATTGTGCTGGAAATGTGGTTTCGCGGGTCTCTAGTGCTTGCAGCTGCCTACCAACACCAAGCGGGTTGCCTGATGTCACGTCGGAAGCACTACAGAATGATATTACAACAGAAGGGTACGTCAAATCGAACATAGGCTGCAGACATGAACACTAATCATAAGTCAGGCTGATGGCCAATCTCGATGACTTGTACAAGATAGCTCTTGCAAATGGTGGCAACCGTGCTTTTGGTAAGTCAAGTTTACATCAATCACCCAAACCCTTAAGAGGGTTCACAAGTGCTTCCTCTTGGAAAACGGCCAAAACATCGAGATTTTTTTGAGAAAAGAAAGAGTCCTGGGTTCTGGTTTCTACCCTTTGGAAACACTACGATGTATATACATATACAAACTAACGTTGTTATTACCTTTAGGCTACCCCGGGTTTGATGCCTCTAGGGATTATGTGAAATCAAAATTAGAAAAGTTCTCTCAGACAGCTACTTCTTGGATTCAAGATTTCCCTGCACTATTTGTAGAAGTCGAGTCAATAACCTTCTCTATTGCGGGATTAAAATATTCTGTATACGGGCCAACATATTCCCCGTCAACGTCAGCCGAGGGCATTACGGCACCTTTGGTCCTGGGAGTTCTTGGTGATGCCGGTTGCGACGCAGTAAGTAAAAAAAAACATCCGTCTGGCCAAAAGAGGCATTAGTCGCTCTAATTGGGTTGATATCATATCAACTGCCGATTTATCTATATCACCCATCCTTCTACTTCTTTCTGTAGAATTTTGAGGCTAGCCCAAGGTTGGGTTGCCAAGAAAATATACTAACAGTATACGCAGAGCTCTTATGATACCCTCGATGTGAAAGGAAAGATTGTTCTTGTCGAGCGTGCTACTTGCCCTACAGGAGGGACTCTTGCCGGAAGAATTAGACCTGCTGCTGCCGCTGGCGCTGTGGCAGTTATTATCTTCAACAACGAAGCCAATGCCACCGGTACCTTGAGTGCACCTGACCCAAGTGGTTTCGTTCCAGCCGGAGTGATCCTGAGAGCAGATGGATTCGCACTAGTGGACAAGTTGAATGCTGGTGAATCTATTGAAGCCTACTTCCAACAGACACAGACGATAGAAGAAAGAATTACACAGAATGTATTTGCTGAAACAAGAGGTGGCGATCCAAACAATGTTATTATGCTTGGGGCCCATCTTGACTCTGTGCCGGCTGGCGCAGGCATTAATGACGACGGTTTGTCTGCAATTCGAACAGTCGTTTCCGGGCTAATTTTTACTTTAGGTTCTGGTACTACCTTGGTTCTTGAGCTTTTTGAAGCTCTTCAAAAATACAAGGTCAAGAACAAGGTGCGATTCGCATGGTGGGGTGCAGAAGAGCTTGGGCTGGTAGGTTCCCGGTATTATACCGCCAACCTAAATGCATCGTCTATTGATCAACTCCTCGTCTATCTGAACTTCGATATGGTCTCTAGTGGATATTTTGGTGTGTTTGATGGCGACGGAAGCACTCACGGCCTTGTGGGACCTCCTGGATCTGAGGTGGTCGAGAAGCTTTTTGTGGATGATCTCACCAGCAAAGGTATCAATGTTACAGCGGCAAGTTTCACTGGGGGCAGTGACTATGCTAGCTTCATGACTGTTCTCAAAAAACCAATTGGAGGTTTACATACCGGTACTGGAGTTGCTCAAGACCCATGCTATCACAAGGCATGCGATACATACGACAATGCTAATCCAAATACAATAACTGTCAATGCAAAGGTATGTTGCTCAATCAGCCTCACTGTACTCCAACTCATACCTAACGAATTTCCAGACAGCTGCACATGTTCTCTCAATCATGGCAACAGAAGGTGAGAAATTGATTCCCAAAGCAGCCGTAAGAGAAGAATCTTTGGTAGGTGAAATGAGAAAAGATATCGATGGCAGTTTTGCATGGACAGTATTGGAGGGAGAAAGGCACACTGGTACGTGTGGTAACGATATATGATGTAGCAAAATAATTAGCATAAGGAAGGACATATAATCAGGTGTGATCAACTTCTTATAGCTATAATCTAACTTATCAATCACCCCCATATAACTCATTAGACAACCTGGGAACACAAAGCAAACTGCTTTGGTGACAACGTGTTACATCCTAACTAAACTCCTCTAAACTTAATTTCCATTCTCTTTCATATAGCAAAACACCATCCTCTTCAGCACGTTTGTATTGAAACTCGTGTACATTCTGTGATTAGCATAAGAACTTTTTGAGTTTAGACACAGGCAGGCCAACAATAATCCGAAAAGAGGATTCGCTTCACACCCCGAAAATGGAAATTTGTCCTCAAACCACCTGCCAGACCACAATTGTTGCACACATTCAACTTCTTGTAGAAGGGACTAAGATAATGTTTCAGTGACACGACTTGGTATACACTTACCGTAGCATATTTCTGGTTTGAGGTTAATTTTTAACAAAGCAATTATGAGGGTGCTGCAGCCCTTTGTGATGAACCAGCAACACTGACAAACACCCGGATAAAATAAGTTGGGTTGTCATTATTCGTGTAAGTGTTCCGATTTGGTCCCGTGCCGGTCTTTGTTGTCCTGTTGAAGCTTATCATATCAGCTATAGGTAGAGCAAACATTGATAAATACTGCTCTTTTCCAATCATCCTATCTTCATCCTCCAGCATCCCAGACATCTAATCCAACTTGTCATCAACTTGTACGACACAGTTATCCATGGTATAAATCCCACTACAGACAGTAAAAGAAACTTTAACATAGTCTTGTAGGTCTTCTTCTTTTTAGCCAGAGAATAGATGCATAAACTTACCTCAACCTCGGCTCCCGTCTATTATTCGATGATGATTGTAAGCTCAGAGAACTTACTTCGCGTTTTAGGCACAGTTCTACAACCAGAAACATATATCCGATCTCACTTCTGTATGGTACCACGCCAGCTATATCTGTTGAATCAACTCTCTGGTCTCATCTGCGTCAGCTCCATTTCCGGTGTTGGTAGCATGCGAGTTGACACTCTCCTGAATTCCTGATCGTTTTCAACCTGCAAAATTGCGATAACGAGTTGTACCTACAAGTTCGACGTTGACTTACATCCCGTATCAGGCAGTTAGGAGGCTTGTTATGACGTCCACGGGGCAACTTTCCGCTGCTCTCCGTCGTGTGAAGGAGGGAAATTGGCCCCGCCCAAATTCAAGAATGAAGGCAATGCGCGCGCTCTCTCCTCAGGAGAAAGCCAAGTATTCTAGACTTTACGCAAGTAAGCTACCAGATGCATATCTCTCTCAATCTGCTGACTGTGGGAAAATATAGTCGTCGTTGATACCGAACACCTAATGGACACGATCTTGGACGAGAGCCTGTACCAGAAATACGATGGTCTCAGCACCCAAGATTGGAACAACATCGAATTAGAGTCTAAGAGGCGTCGCGGTTTGCCTTTGAAACTGGGCGGGAAAAGAGTGTTTCAATCACGCTACACGTGCGCTCCCCTCCTTATAATACCTTTTCAGTATTTATAGTGCTAATTATTAGGATAGTCATGCGAAGATCGACATGCGTACTCTGCTAGGATTGGTCCCCCCGAAGGCAGTTCGCAATAAAACAACATCCAAGGCGCGTTCTGAAGCAGCTAAAGAAACGGGTGCGAGGAAGAGCAAGGCAATTAAAGAGGAGAAGGAGGCTGCTGCTGCTATAAAAGCTGAAAGCTACTTCGATGAGGATGCTAGTGATATTAGAATTAAAGAAGAATGAGTAAATTGCTTCTATACTGGAGGGAATCGCACAAATAGATGTATTGGAGGGCAGATGGGTCAGCAACAACATGCACATTGACTGGGATATAATGGAATCTGAACTAGAGCCAGGCGCACCTGGGCGATAATTTGTGTCACAGACTGAATCTGAATGAGCTCAAGAGACAGGTTTAGAAGGAGGTATACGGTGTAAGGATTAGATGAAAGAAAAGAGAGCACAGTATAGAATCTAGCCAATATATCGCTTGCCCTAGGCATGGCATCGCCTTGAATATTAGCACGAGTTCCACCCGTCACAGTCTGTTGATAATTTAATTCCTAACGAGAAAGATTTGCTTTGTTCGTGCCTATCATAGAAATAGGATAATTCCACAAAAGCAAGCTGTCATAACATGGAAGGTTGTCAAAAATCGCAAACATTTCAAGAATCTGCTTAGAATCACGGGGCTTCCATCTTGCCCTGCTCTTCCAAAATATGAATATCACCGTTGTTTTGTTCGCAGGTGATAACTTATATTTTTACACAAATACTGCCATCACTTGGCTTCACAGCAGGGTTGTAGTGTTTCTTTTTGGTTCACTTTCGACTAATGTGAATAGATATGTTTCCTCTCTGATCTACATTCGCGACTGAAACCACCCATTCTTTATCCATATCTTTAGGCTTCAATCCCGCTTCAAGCTAACTATGAATTTTGAGTAAAGTGTTCAGGCTTTCATCAAGAGGGTTTGTAAAGCTCTAAAGCAACATGATTACTTTAACTCACGTGACTGAGTCACCACATTCGGCCTTTTCCCGTTGACCATTTTGAAATTTTACCTGGAATAACGAAGTCGCCTCTTTAGTGGATTCAATATTTATATAAACTAAGCGTTTTAGATTGAATAAATTTGTTAAGCAAGGACTTCCTTAGTCAATAGTCACTCCCATCCCAAAACGGAAAACGCCCCCCTGCTCGTCTGTGGTGGCAAAATACCAGCACAACGGTTAAGCTTATTACTGCCAGAAAAACTCTGTACAACTCGAGTAGCACTATACTTAAGGGCGGGGTTTTAGGTTTCCCAGATTGTACTACCGTGCTTCGTAAGCAGACTTTCTAGCATTTGGGAAGCTGTTACATGAAGGGTGCATATTTTCGTATTACTAATTGTTACCAACTCCCTTAGCTTGGACTTCAAGCACCTATAAAAGTCAGGGAGTTGTTCACAGCCTCTGACTAGCCACTTATATTTCGAAGGAAATGTAACCATCTCTGCTTACCTACCGTATAGCGTAGTTGCAGCTCTTTTTCTCCAAAATTAGACAGCGTTTTCTGTATTGGGGATCATGATACAGAGCTCGAGAGTATAAAGAAATGAAGAAACCTCAAGTTTTTAAAACAAACAACCGCTATATCATTGGGAAACCAGATCTACATTTAATTCCGCTATTCAAACCTTAATAGCGACTACGAACCCTACTAAAGTCACCTTCCAAGACAAATCCAACAGCAATAACAATGCGTCTCTCGACACTTTCCACCATCCTCTTTCCTCTCACTGTTCTTGGTTCATCAGCCCAAGTTAACTTGTACGTCACTGCACCATCCCACTCACAAATCGAAAACTAATATTTGCCAAAGCTATTACGATGACAACTGTCAAGACTACGCGGGCTACAACATCGCCGAACTTGGTCGGCAAGCTGTAGGCGGACCATATGGAGCACGCAGCATGCTTTTTGCCACTATCGACGCAAGTTGCTCTCACACTTGCGGACGTAAGTACACTGATCCATTCTCCTTCATATACCAATATGCACTTTTCTTTTTCTTGATTTTCTTTTTTTCCGGGTGGGCGCTTCTGATGCTGATGGTTATAGCCAATCTTCTCTTCTGCAAAAACGAAGCCTGTCAAGATCGAGCGAGTTACGATAAACAGTCGTATGCAAACCAGTGCATGCATTATGAGAACGGGGTTTGGGCGAGAATTGTTTGCGGGTGTCTTTCGTAGAAAAGGAATTGTTGTGAGCGCAGAGAGGGATGGGCAGTGATGTGACTGGACCTGATTCTTTGATATTCGAATGATTGAATGAATATAAATTTCTATTGATTATCTGATTGCGAAATTTGATGGTCAAGAACCCAATATGGTAAAACACTTCGCAAGCCTGGTGATACGTGAATATATGTATTACAACGCTCGCTTGTGGCTAACAGCTTCCTTCACTTATTTTCATGACTTTCCGTGCGAATCATTCAAGTATGCCCCTTAGCTTCATGTTTTCTTACAGCTACTTAAGACATGCATTCATGCCATCGCCCCAGCCAATCCATACTCACTCCCGCATCCACATCAATCGCACAGATTACGAGATCATCATGCATTCAGATCATGATCTTCCCGTCACTTCAACCCCCATCCCGTCTTGGCGCATGCAAGCTCCAAAGCTCCCGCCAGCTTCCCATGCCTCTAATTTTCTTTTCTATCCCATGAGCCAATCAGCGAACAAAGGTGGGAGGTGATGTGGTGTTTGTTGCACATCGCAGAGGGCGTTCTTCAGGGCTGTAAGGCGTTAAGCGAGCGCCATTTGGTTTCCCTTCTTGGTTTGGTGTTTTGGTGCAGGGGGTGTTAACACTCTTGGCGGGAGATTGTGGTTAGAGTTGAAGATCGCTGACATTTGGCTTTGCACTTGTTGGCGTGTTGCTTAAGTGCAAAAAGTGGCGATAAAAGGAATGCTATCTGTGAGCTTAACGTCTGCAACTAATTACTTTGAGAATATTACGGGCGTGGCACACGTGATGCTATTGGAGACGAGATGACTAGAAATATGTCGTTCAATAAGATCTAAGACCTGACCTGTTAATTTAAGACGGTATATTGCTAATCTCGGATGCTTCCGTAACGTAAGTGTCAGATAAGATATCATGAATAACTATCGTGGTTCGATTTCGAGAAGTCATAAGAGTTGAAGTTATTGAAAAACATATATGGGTACTAAGGTTTTGGAAGTATATACAGTGCTGGTTTCCATATCACCATTCATAACTCTACTAAAGGCCCCCTTGAATAACCATGCGCCATACCCCAGCCCCAAACCCTAATTTATTACGTAGAAAGTATAAAAAATACGTCCGTCCAAACGAGTGTGCAAGATCCGAGACTTAGAGCTGGTAAACGGTAACCGAGTTAATACTCCAGTATGAATTCTTGAATTCTCCTGGATTTCCAGCGACGAAAGCTTCACAGCTGCTTGCTCTTGAAGCACATCCGCTACTGCCCCACACACTACCTGCCCAATCGCCACAGAAAGTGGTGTCGAAGACTATATTCTGGTTTGCGAAGTGGCTATCGATGTTACAGCCCGATCCGCCGTTGAAGGCGACGAGCGGCGTGCCCCAGTTGCCAGTGACGGGTCTCTGAGCGATGATATCTGCGGGAATAGCGTTTCGAGGGAAAAACCAGATGTAGATACCGGAGGACTCCCATTGCATTGCATACACTCCTCCGCCAACATTGTTGAATCCGTCACCGTATGTTGCGCCATTGTTGGACTGAACTCCGCAGCCGTCGTAACCGTTGTTGGAGTTACAGTCTGAGCGGAGGAGGCCAGTTCCACCTTGGCTGCCTGCGATGTTGATGTTGCAGCCTGGAGTTGTATGGAGGGTCATTATGTTTGAGCCTTGTCTGTGGACGCCTTCGATGATATCGACTGGAAGTAATATGATTAGTAAAAGTTTTTTTTGGTGATGTAATATCCAGAGACGTGATCGCAACGTGCGACTTTGACAAGGAATGTTTTTCCTAGGTGCAACTTACTCTCTCCACTTCCTGGCCAGTTGGGACCAAACAGCCAATACGCAGGCCAACTTCCACACGCCGCTCCGGGCATATGAGCGATGTCGGCAATGAAGAGACCATGTGTATATGCTTTATTGCTAGTGACTCGTACGGAATTGCGACCTCCGGATGGATTCACAGTGTTAGAATCGACACCCATGTAGACTCGATTGTTGTTTTCGTTGATCAACCCTTGGTTTTGTGCGTCTCCACGACTCTGATATTTGACAAATCCATGGGTTGGATCGCCACCCTGGAAAAAGTTGAAGCTATTGAAAAAATTGCCAGCGTGGTAGGCATCAATCAGACGGTAAGATGATGCGGCAAAGGACTTGAAGGTTGAGTTCCCTAGTGGTGCTCTATGCTGGTGTAGGTGACCATGTGTAACGTATGCATCCGCATTAGGAAGCGCAAGTAGAATACTGGCGGAAGCCAGGAGGACCGATTTGATAGACATGTTTGAATATATATAATAGCAAGGATTGACTATAGTTAGATGACAGCCTAAATCCTTGAAAAAGGAGTAATGGTTATGAGTATATACAAATATAGACGACCGAAGGAGTGTGGGTGTGCTGAAGAGCGAATGCCGTGCCCGTAGATTATGGGAAGTCCATTGTGTTATATAGAGCATGAGGATGCCTTCTAAGCCACGTATCTCCGTGTTAGTAAGTCTAGAACCTTTTTCTACAACCAGCCTGCTCCTTTCTTTCAGTAGGACTAGAGTCCCATCGGAGGGAAGAATACTAGCCCCGAGATGGGATTGCCTGGTCACTTGCATGGGATTGTTACATGCTTTAGCTAGTAGCAGGCACGAACTTCCATCCACCGCAAGTGACATGGTAAGTTGAACCTAATGGACCATACATATCACACCTCAAGTCATGCATGAGCGTATCTACCTACTGGGAAACCACAGGGCTTTTGACGGTGACCAGAACATGGGGCTGCAATGAGGATGACGGACGGGCCGCATGGGATGTAAAAGTTTACAGAAGTAATTCTACATCGGACGCCAAGTTTCGGAAAGAAATCAAGTACAGGGAATGCATGAAATATCAGTACCAATGGTTCGAAGGTACGTACAGTGAGGATGGTTTTGGGACGCCTTAGGGCTTCTCAAGGCGGACTCGCCTAATTCAGGGGGCTCAAACGTCATCCGAGTACCGACCTATCGGCATGCGAGAAGCACCAGCCTCTGAAATTGGAGGTGATTAGACGATTTCCAGTCCACCACTCAGGTGTGCCACGATGCCCAAGTATGCAAAAGCTGAGGAAAGAACAAACAGAGCCAGAGCGCAGAAGCAACACTGTTTCGTAAGCTAGATTTCGGTTAGGGAAATCATCTTGCCGCTTCTGTTGGAAAACAAAACGCAAGAAGGATTGTTGGAGTCCCGATCAAAAGGATCGCCTCCATTCCCGCGGGGCTGAATGTAACAACCAACAACCGGTCCCAGGCATTTATGACCGGTGCAGACAAAAGCTGGAGAAGGTGCAGGATCACCAGGTTCCTCAAGATCGCTTGATCTGAGTATGCGTGGTAATCTATGACAAACAGGGGTCAGGCGATGTGGCCGGCAGATCTCAATCGCTGGGTTCCTCCGACCAGGAGCTGGCCCCAGCCAATATCTCTTCCACCAGCCACAGCACTTTGCCATCCTGCTAATTACATGCCATTTTGACTTCGAGCGTTTTTCGATCCGTTTGTACAGTATCATAAAGTATAAATTTACTGACAAACCTTCATCTGGCCTCGTGATTTTAATGTTTTGTTATCTAGATTCGATTACGGCTACAAATTATGTTATGGTCTGAAATTTCTCAAAAAATTGATGCTATTTGCCTTCACAGTCATCCTTCACAGTCATCGTCACATATATGACAACTGTCTTTTGTGTGAAGCTTTAGTTGTATATGAGCCGGTAGTTTGAGTTAAAAGCACATATAGAGTACTCTGAGCTTGGTGCTGGTTGATAAAAGTGGATGGCAAGATGTGTGGCGGTGCCGGTACCAAGGGGGGGTTGAAATATACACTCTACGACGGTGAAGAGTGTTACTTTTGCCCACATAATGCCGAATAACTTCCGGACTACTACCAACCTCGTGGTCATGAAGGGCAAGTGGGAGCAGCAAATGCTACTTGGTCTTCTCAATACTGCACCAAGAAGGGAAGGCGTGGAAAAATTAACCAGTTGGGCGTCGGGGATCAAGAGCAGAGGAACAATCCACATCGTCGAGACTTAAGTTACTGTAGCTTACCAGTCGGGACAATGTCAGTTTTCGGTGCCTTTCTCCGTGCGTGCAATACATCGGTCTCATGCATGAATCAGATGAACTTGAATAGACGTAGTCGGATTCCATTGGAATGCGATAAAGCAAATCGCGGAAACCCGGCAGGTTATTCGTTCAGCAGTTATTCATTAATCAGACGCGCTGACAAATTCGGGCATGGTTACACTCAGTACCAGTAAACGCGATGAGCGGCGGGTTTGGATGAGAAGTCCAGCTCTTGCGTAGTTATCGCGAGACCACCCAGTTACTTCCATGATAGCTTGAGAGAAACTTGCTTAGTTGTTCCGTTTCATATTTCGCACCTGGTGTGCCCACTAGCTTATTGATACTATATGCTATTAGTATTGAAGTACAGAAACTTATACCACGGATTGTAGCAACGGTGGTAGTCGAGTTTGCGTTGTATTCACAAGCGCTAAGTAAGGTACGTGAGATGTTGACATAAATGTACAGGACTGAGCACAGTATAATGCTAGCAAGTGCCTGGCTGTTCCTGACTGGAAGGAATCCCCAGCTTGGGATCCGCATGAATTAT
>Ga0247734_1002272_pt1 | contig 12865 bp, 10 predicted proteins | sample UWRJL103311B2_FD_180933 | JGI IMG/M metagenome (GOLD analysis project Ga0247734, IMG submission 180933) | Plant litter microbial communities from Arlington Agricultural Research Station in Wisconsin, United States - UWRJ-L103-311B-2 | ecosystem: Environmental > Terrestrial > Plant litter >... | reverse complement strand
TCCGATGCTGGTCCGATAGTTTTTGTTTGTCACGTTGCGGCCCCACAGCTGGGCGTACCAGCTGCGATCGGGTGCCTCGATGCCGGCGCGAAGATCAAGCAAGCCATATCCGGGAAGTTGAAACAGCTCTGCAATATCACCGAACCTGGTGCTGGTAGCACCGCGATAGGTTCCGTCTGCGCCCAAGGTTGCGTTTGCGGACGCGCTGATCGGGAACCGGTAGTCGACATTGCCCGCAAGTTGCCATTTGGGGGTGAATGGAAACGCTTCTCCCCGGACGTCGACGATGCTCGTGCCATCCGACGAGAAACCGACGAAGCTCGAACGAACCTTGCTGTTCACATAGGTGCCATTCGCGCTCAAGGTGAGGCCTTCGACCGGCCGGATCGTCAGGTCAAGCTCAGCACCGGAGATGCGCGATTTAGGGATGTTCTGCAGGTTTTCAGCAGGGCCAAAGACCGGGTCGAGGATCACGAACAGAAGCTGCTTGTCACTATAGTCATAGTAGAATGCCGCCCCATTGAGCTGGACCTTTCTATCAGCGAGCGAGAGCTTGAAGCCCGCCTCATAGGCGAGGACGGACTCCTGGCGCGGAGCCAGAAGCGCTGAACTTGTGAAGAATGTAGCCAGTGGGAATGAACTCGTCTTATAGCCCCGGCTTATGTTGGCATAAAGAAGTATGTCACGATTTGGCTCATAGTTGATGCCTGCACGCCAGGAAAGATTATCAGCGTTGTTGGAGAAACGGGCCAAGCCGGGCTGGAATGTCCCGTTGACTGTATCTACCGTCAGGCATTCGCCCGCGCCGAAGGTTGTGCCCTCGAAGATGAATGACAGGATTTCGGCTGCGCTGCCATCGCCCGGGTCCCGCGCGCAGCCCCGAAATTTCTGCCGGAAGTTGGTGTATCGCATGCCGCCCTGCAGCGTCAGTTGATCAGTCAGTTTGAGCTCGGCGTTTCCGAAAGCCGCCCAGGTCTTGCTGCGCTGGTCGTTCAGTGCATCGAATCCATCCACGGGCAGGCTCTGGTCTGGTGAATTGATGCGGTCGACGGTAACCACCTTGTCCCAGAGATAGTTGCCACCAACCATCCAGCTCAGTCGGCCAAGCTCGCCGTTCAGGCGAAGCTCCTGGGAAAACGCTTCGACGACGCCATCGAGGGCGAAGTCGCCGATTCTCAAGCGCGTCCCGTCACCATCAGGACGCTGGAAGAAGTCGAGATGCTGATAGGATGTGATGGCCGTCAGCGATACAGCATCCGAGATGTCGTAGCGCGTGCGGAGCGATGCCTGCCAGAACTTGTTGTCCGCGCTGTTGTCGATACCTGGCGTCCAATCGGCCGCGCGTGCCGAGCGGGCCGGGCTTGGGTAGGTTTGCACTAGAGGGTTTCCCGGCGTGCCATCGCCCACTGCCAGCTCGGGGGACTGGGTGCCAGGGATTGGAATCACAAGGCCGGCTAGCTGCCCCTGTTGCAACTCCGATTTATCGTACCATCCATTGAGGTTGAACGTGGCCTCCAGTCGATCGGTCGGCGTCCAATCGACAAGCAGGCGCGCCGCTCCGCGATTAGCCTTTCCCCAGCTTTCCTCTCGCGTATAGCTCTTCTGCCAGTCGTCCGACCGCTCGTGCCGCGCGGCGACCCGTACGCGCAATGTATCGGTAAGCGGTCCACTGACAAATCCCTCCGCCACAAATTCGGCGAAACGGCCGAAGCTGATACTGCCGCCGGCAGAAAGAGCTTCGGTTGGCTTGGCCGGGATGAAATTGAGCGCTCCGCCCGTTGAGTTTTGGCCGAACAAGGTACCCTGCGGTCCCTTCAGGACCTCGACCCGCTCGAGATCGAGCGTGGCGCCGCTTGTCAGCACCGGATACGGCAGAGGAACTTCATCGACGTAGGATGTAACGGCAGGTGACGCACCAAGGCTCGTATCGAAGTAGCCGATACCACGGATGAAATAGACCGGCTGCGCGTCAACCGTCTTGGTGAAACTGAGGCCCGGTACAATTCTGGCAAGGTCAGCAACGCTGGTGACGCCAGCCTGCGCAAGCGCATCACCGCTCAAGGCCGTGATCGACATGGGCACGTCGTTTATCGACTGGCTCCGCTTTTGGGCTGTAACGATGATCTCGCCGACACTGGCGCTATCACTTTCTCCGACTTGCTCAGGCGCTGGAGCGTTCTCCCCGGGCAGACCCTGTTGAGCCGATGCTGGCGACATCACGCAGACAAAAGCCACACTCGTGCAAACTATCATCTTCTTCATTGAAACCTCCCCTTGGCCATTCTTTGAACACGGGGTGGCGGGCGAGAGACATGGGATCAAATAGCCATTCTCGATATCACAAATGGCGGTGCACAATAGATAAACAAAAGGAATATCCTTAATGTTTCCGTTTTATTTCCAATATAATACCACCTGTTTTCTAAGCTTTAGAAAGTTGCGAAAGGCACTATTTAGTCAGTGTTTCCAGGAGCCTGCTTAGCGCTTCTTGCATCTCTATAGTCGTTAAATCGATGCTCTCCCCGTGGCCGGCAAAAATCCTTGAGAATTCATGGTTACGAAGCTGTCCAAGGGAAGCCAGCTGCAACTTCCAGTCGAACCAGCAATATTCCTTATAGGCTCGCAACGTGACAGCGTTGCTGTCCCAGGCGAGGCTATCACCCGTAAAAAGAGTGCGTTCGTTCATAAGGTACATGACACTCCCGGCCGTGTGTCCTGGTACGAACAAAACCTTGATCGAAGGCGCAGGCCCATCTGGAGCGTTACCCCGCATGATATCCGTTGCGAAAGGGGCACTGGCAGCGTCGGCTTCATGGATCCACACCCGCGCACCAAAATGGCCTGCGTAAATTTTCGCATCTGCGACGTCGTCCCGATGCGTAAGCAGAATATGGTTCAACCCTCCCATGTCGGTGAGCCAGTCTACCAAGGCCGCGTTCCACCGTGGCGCGTCGACCATGAATCGCTGGCCGTCGCACAGGGCAAAATATGAGTGTGAACCATATGATGATTTCGCGTTGAAGCCGAGACGGTAAGTAGCGTCGCCCAGATGCTGGGGGAAAAGACGTTCGGGAATCTCCCAACCCGCAGGAGCTTCGACTGCTCCCACCGGACATACCGCGGACGCGCGCCAGGCAGCCTCCACTTCCGCAGGAGTGCCTGGCTGGCGCACGAAGACCGATTTTCCCGCATGCTCTTTGATGAAAGCCGGCGCCATGGTTCGGGATGCCATGCAATTGATGCAGCGATCTTTGACATACCATTCTGGATTCTGTGACGGCATACCGAACCAATCGCTGATGCATCTACGTGGGTGGTCGTCGAGACTTGCGCCGCAACCTGGTAATCGGTTGGGTTGCTGGCGAATATCCGTCAGCGTACCTCGCCGGATGGTCGGTTCAGTTGATTTCACGGGCGACAGGTGAGTGGCCAGATGAAAGAGCCTAAGGAACGACTTTGCATATCATTTGGCGCTTGGGTATCAGCCATTGTTCGATCCCGGCCCCCATTCATCTCGCAGATGTGAGACGCCTTGCGATCAGGAGCTCATGACATCGGGCGACGGGATTATGCGCCGTGACGGTAAGTGAAGTCCCGCTTCGGCGTTCATGTGGCCACCGGGATGCCAAGCTCCTCTAGACATTGCGCCGACTAAGTGACTGTCCAGAACCGCAATGGGCGGCCTGTATGGCTGCTGATCACAGCCTCCACGAGCGTCGTGGACGTCCTTTATCGGCATCGCCTGACGATAGCTTAGTGGACGGCCGTTCCTCCATCCACCGCGACCACCTGGCCGGTCATCATGTTCGCGCCATCGCTTGCCAGGAAAAGACAAACGCCCACGAGATCTTCGGTCTGCAGGGCATGCGGGATGAGCTGGGCGGAGATCGCCTGATCCTGGACTTCGGCGGTATAGGCCTCATTGTTTTTCATGTTGTCGGTCATCACAAGGCCAGGGGCGATCGCGTTGACCGTGATGCCATCCGCGCCGAGTTCATGGGCCAGAGAATGGGTGAGCGAAGCGATAGCACCTTTGCTTGAAACATAGTGGAGGAGGCCCGGCTGGCTGGTGAAAATGGTGGCCGACGTCAGGTTGATGATCCGTCCCCATTTGCGGGCTCGCATTCCGGGAACCACGGCTTTGCTCAAAAGAAAAGGACTGAGTGTGTTGACGGTCAGCACCTGCGTCCACTCCTCTGCGCTAATTTCCTCAAATGGCTTCGGGGTCAGGTTCGAAGAAAGGGCAGCGTCGTTCACGAGAATATCGATACGCCCATAGCGCATTTCGATGTCTGTCACACAAGCCTGCACGCTGTCAGGATCTGCTACATCGCATTCCAGACGCAGCATGTCGCTCACATCAGCGCCGTCGTTCCACGAACGGTCAGCACCTACCACTGTCGCACCCTGGGATGCCAGACCTCGGGCAAGCGCTTCGCCGATACCACTCGCCGCTCCCGTCACGAGAGCAATTTTTCCATCAAGATGCATGGTCGCCTCCGAAACACAAAAGGTATGTTACCGCTGATCAATGACCGATCACATGGTTCAGCTCTTCGGCTTGCTCTGGAAAGAAGCCCCAATAGGGTTCGATCGCCAAAATTGTTGCAGACACCCACCCGCCCTTTGCACCGGGATAGTCTGCAAGGATCGCCTCCACCTGCTCACGATTTTCCGTTTCGAAAATCGAGACGATGCCCTGATCCTTTTCATACACCCAGGCGTGGCGTAGAAGTCCCAGCGAATAATATTCCCGCGACTTCGCCCACTCGGCTCGACTGCCTTCCTGCTGTTTCTCGACCGACAAAAGGTTATACTTCTCGTTAAAATGCGCGATGATCATAAACTGCATATTTAGTTCTCCGGATATGGTGCGTTTAATTCTCGCCGATCAGGATCATATCCACGCCTTTGTGCTGCCAACCGTATTCGCTGGCGCCTCACACCAGGAAGCTATGTCTGAGAGGCCGGGGCCTTTCGGACAAGCCATCATCCAGTTGGCCAAAACGCTGCGGACCGAGAGCATGAAGGTAAAAAACTGCACATCACCCCTCATAAGTCCCACCATATTTTTTAGGGACTAGATCGCCCTGCTTCTCGCCCGTTCTGATGAGCTCAATTATCTTCGTCGCAACGAGTTCTGGCGACTGCCGCTCGGAAGCAATGGGCGCTTCAATTCTCTCGGCTGAATCGCGACCCGCCTTAATCGCATCCACCAGTTCGGTTTCGGTGATGAACGGATACATGAGAGAGACAGCGATGTCGGTTCCGGCAAGGTCGACCTGCGCCACGCCGGTCAGAATGCTAAGAGCTGCCTTGGTTGCGCTGTAGGCGCCGCTTTCGGAGATGGGCTGAAACCAGATGCCCGAGCTGATGTTCACGAAGCTGCCAGCACCCTGTTGCCGCATGGTAGGTATAACCGTTTGCATCATGACAAGTGGCGCCACGACGTTGAGTTCGAATATCTCGCGAAAGTCATCCGGATTAATTTCATCGATCGATGCCTGAAGCGCCTGTCCCGCATTGTTGACCACGATGTCGATCCGGCCATGGACTTTGAGCGCTTCATCGACAGCGTGTTTAACCTGATCCTTGCTGGTTACGTCGCAGGTGACTGCGATGGCATTCTCGAGCTCCGATGCCAATTTTTCGATGCGATCCTTCCGTCGGGCCAAGAGCACGACCTTGGCACCTGAAGTGGCAAGCGCACGCGCCGTTGCCGCGCCAATTCCTGAGGAAGCACCCGTTACAATCGCGACCGAACCATTAATCTCCATCGACTGAATCCTCTCGGTTTAATTGTCGCCACAAATTGTGGCGTGATGATCGTTGATCACCGGGCGTGCGCCCCGGAAAACCTTGGCTCAATGCCTCGCGGATCTTGCATTCGTTTGCGTTGCATCCCGCACGCACCTGTCATCCAGATCCGAATTTCATCCGAAGATCTATGGGTGAAGGAGCAGGTCGTGAAATCGGGATTGAGGATACCAATCATGCTGGCGCACGATGCCAGCCAGCCTCAGGCTCACCCAGCAGCACGCATGGCGAGCTGCAATGCCTCGAATTGGCAATTACGATTTGCGCACTCTGCCTCGGACATCCAGGCCATTCCTTTCATGGCTCCATGAGGGGCTTTATCCGGAAGAGGGCGCAGGAAATGTCAATAGAAGTTGCCGATCGATTGCGATGCCACTGTCCCAAATGTATCGACTTCCATGCGCACTTCCTGCAGCGCGAGGTCTTCGACGAGGCCCATCCGCATAGCGTCGCATCCTGTTTTGGGCGGAACATGTTCTCGCCAGACCTGCCCGCTTTCCAGCGTATGTTTCACCCAGACATGCAGATCCAGGACATGGATGCCCGTGGGATCGACTGCAACGTCCTGACGTCGGCCGACGTGTTGCAGAGCCGTGCTTATGCCACGCCCGATCTCGAACGACGTATGACCCGCAAGGTCAATGACGAATGTGCGCGATGGGTATCGTTGCACCCGACGCGTTTTCTAGGCAGCGCGGTCCTGCCACTTGGCGACATCACCATGGCGGTAGACGAAGTGCATTGGGCAACGTCGGCTGGATTTCGAGTCGTCCAGCTGCCGAGCAATTATCGCGGCGACTATCTTGGTCACGCACGCTTCACCGATCTCCTCGGGGCAATCCATGACCTTGGCTTGGTAATCTTCATGCATCCAGAGGGGGTCACGGAGATGTGGTACCAGGATTATGCGATGTGGAACTCGATCGGCCAATCGATCGAGGAGGTCCGACTGATGTCTTCGATGATCTACGAAGGCGTGATGGATCGCTTCCCCGGCCTCAAGATCGTAATATCGCACGGTGGCGGATATATGCCTCATTACATGGGGCGCCTCGACCGGAACGTCACGGACAAGCCCTACACGACAAAAAACCTGTCGAAGAAGCCAAGCGAGTATCTTCGCGACTTTTACTATGACAGCTGCGTTTACGACACCCGAACGCTGGAGCTGCTGGTCGAGCGCGTGGGGATCGATCGTGTTGTTATGGGCGGCGATTACCCAGTGGCGGCCCTCGATCCTGTCGACTTCCTGGCGACAACGAATCTGAGCCTCGAAGATCAGGGACGGGTGGCCGGCGCGACCGCGTACGACCTTCTTGGTCTCGCCTAACCGAAAACCGCACTCCGGAGAGTTTCCATGAACAATACGACTTCGCCAACTACAGCGCTCACGGACGATCAGGTTAAGCAACGGCTAACCGCCGTGTCGCAAGCCTTCAAGGTGCAGATGCGGTCGCCAATCCTGCATACCCCTGCCGAGTTGGGCCTCGCCTATGAAGATGTAACGTTCCATTCCGAAGATGGGGTGCCACTCGAAGCCTGGTTCATTCCTTGCCAAGACTCTAAGAAACTTATCATCGTCAACCATCCTCGATGGTTCAACCGCGCAGGCCTCCCGTCTCACATTGAGCCCTGGAAGTCCCTGGGTGGAATGGCCGGCAATGATTTCGAAGTGAACTTCATTCCCGATTACAAGATACTGCATGACGCAGGCTACAATGTCCTGACCTATGATCTTCGTAATTTTGGCCATAGCGGCACCGGAAATGGCGGCATCAGCACCGGAGGCCGATATGAATCGCGCGACGTGATCGGATCGATCGACTTTGCCCGTCGCGAACTTGGTGGCATGACCACGGCATTGTTCAGCCGCTGCCTAGGCTGCAACGCAACCTTCTTTGCCTATGACCGGCGCCCGGACAAGTTCGAGGGCATTCGTTGCATCGTCGGGGCACAGCCCGTTTCCGTCCGCGTCATCATGGAACGCATCTTTACGCTCACTGGCTTTCCCATGGATCGCTTCGAGGAGGTCAACCGGGAGGCGAGGCTCGCTACGAGCTTCGCTCTTGAAGACATGTCTCCGCTTGAGGCGGCCGGGAGCATGGCGCTCCCGATTTTTCTCTATCAGGTCCGCAATGATCTCATGACGCACGAGAGTGATGTCCAGTCCATCTTCGATCGCATCCTCTCGGACGACAAGGAACTGTTGTGGATAGAGGGAACAACGAAACGCTGGGACGGATACACCTACTTCGCTCGTCACCCGGAAAAGATGCTCGGATGGTTCGAACGTCACATGTCGTAGACGGACCGTCCTCATCTACCAGCCCAGAATTGAGAGCGTGCCATGAGAAGCGAAAGCCGCAAGCCCGGTAAAATGAAGATAATGTCACCGGATAAGAGTGAGTTGATGGAGATCAGCGCAATCTATCAGGACGGAGGAAATCTAGTGATAAGCGGCAAGATCATGGGCAGCTTGCCGATGAAGGCCATTATCCGACCACAGGATGCTCGTAACGGCCTCAGGCTTCTGAATTACAGATTGATTCTTTTTCTCTCGACGTTCCTGTTCAGGAAATAGTCTGCTGAAGTTTCGCGTCCAGATAAAGAGGGAGCCAGGCGACGCCGCCTTGGCTCCCTTTTCGGTCACAGCCGGCCCAGCACCCGGTCGAAGTCGATGTCCAGATCATTCATGATCTTCATCGCAACGCCTCTACCACCACCGATGACCCCGCCGCCCGGGTGCATGAATGGGCCGCACAGATAGAGGCCGTCTACCGCGGGCACTGAATATTGCGAAAGTTCCGGTGTCGGCCTCCGGCCGAGGAACTGATAGACATATCGTCCGATCCCACTGATATCGCCTTTCTGGAAACTCAGGCTGAAACGCTCATGGTCGAGGGGTGTCGCGATGTAGCGAGCCAGGATGTTGCTTGAGTCCATGCTGGACACGAAGGGGCGGTAAGCTTCCATCATGCGATCAGCGACGCTTTCGCGTACCTCGTCCCAGCGCGACGCCCCGCCATCGGCAAGATCATAGGGGGCAAAGCTGAGTTGATAAAGCGTCGCCTTGCCCTTGGGCGCCCGTGTCGGGTCCAGATTGGTATGTTGGCATGCGATGACGCTGAGATTCTCCGGCATGCTGCCGTATCTGAGATCATCATATTCGCGGCGAAATTTCTGGAGATCCGTGGGAAGGCACTCCACGATCATTGGCGTCATGCCCGGCTCGAGTGCAGAATAGGTGAACGGCTTTTCCAATGCGTAGTGCACGACAATGTTGCTATAAGGTCCTGGCTGCGTCTTGCGAGCATCGTCCAGAATGTCGGGGTCGATGCCATCGACATAGTTGCCGAGCAAATGAGGGTGGAAGCAGCCGATGACGCCACGCTGACAGCGGATTTCTTCGCCGCTCTCGAGACGTACGCCCGCCGCACGTCCGCCTTCCACCAGAACCTTCGCGACGTGGCTGCCCGTTCGTATCTCGCCTCCATGAGCTTCGATGAATGCCGCCAGCGAATCGGACAGCGCGCCACTTCCGCCGACCGGAAAGCCGCTGTGATAGCTGTGCACGAAACCGGCCATCATACCGAAGATGAGGCCAGTTCCCTTTTCTTCCGGTCCCGCCATCGCTTCGGAGGAGAATTTCATGAAGTTGATCTTCAGGCGGTCGTCCGTGAAGACCTCGCTGATGATGTCATAGGCGCTTTTGTTCATCATGCCGATGAGACCGCGCCCTTGCCGGCTTTGCTCAAGAAGGCCCATGAACATTCCATAGGGCGCAGGTGGCGCGAACAGCCCTGATACGAACATCGGCAACAGTTCGCGGAACTGGTTGACGAACCCACGGTACATCTCCGCGTCGCGTTCGGAAAATCGCGCCATAGCTTCGCAGGTTTTGTCGAGATCATGTCGGATGGGAAGCGAGCTACCGTCATCAAAGACGCTCGCCACCGAAACCTCGGGCCTAATATATTGAAGGCCATATTTCGCCTGCAGGCCCAGTTCGTCATCCTTGATCAACGGGTTCGACTGAAGGAAGTTATGTGACGTCGAATGGAGATCGTGGCGGAACCCGGGTAGCGTCACTTCGCGCGTCATCACGCCACCACCGATCCATGGATTGCGTTCAAGGACAATGACCTTGAGGCCTGCAGCGGCAAGATAGGCTGCGGCGATCAGAGAATTATGGCCGGCGCCGGCCACGGCAAAATCAACCTGGATTGTCACTCTCGTCTTCCTCTCCGCTGGCACGATGTGTGCTGTTGAGAGAGGAGCTTGAGCACTTCAGGATATCGTCAGAAAATCGCGATTGGCGATGTCTGTCATGGCACAGTTCGATAGCCTGCCTGGGCCGGGGCCTTTTGGCAGGCGGCCGCAAGACTAGCGGATATCGATCCGTCCCCAACGCCAGCATTTCCTGCCCCGGCCGGAACACGCCAAGCCCTGCCCCCTGTTTACGCCATCAGCCACTTGCGGGCTTGATCGACATCTTTGAAGGCCTGATGGTTGATCGCAGGCTTGATGCGGGACGCCTGGCGACCCGACAGCGCGCTTACGACTACGAATGCCGCCTTCGCCTCCGAAAATCGGGAGTCTGCCGCCGCTCGGGTATTGAAATCTACGACGTCCTGCGACTGCACCTCGAGACCTCGAGCATCTATCAAGAACTTCGGTTTGCCCCCTGCCGCGCCGACCATGTCGCCGGCTCGCAAGAGCTCCTTCCAGTAAGCACCTGCTGTCTCAACCGTCCAGAACCCGTCCAGGATAGCTGTCACGAGCGCAATAGGCTGATCGACAGATACTGAGTAGAACATTGCAACTTCCCCTGCCCGGTCCAGCGCGGGAAGCTGCGGCAGTTCGGCTTGCCGCATCTCGCGCCGGACAAATGGATGGAAGGAAATGGCTTTTGAATCAACTTTCGAGGACTGGGGTACGGGAATGTTCCATGCGCTGAACTTCGTAACGATGTTGGTCGACACCGCTTCCCGGAACGACCTCGCCTTCCCGCGCGCTAACCTGAGGAAGGCTGGCGATCAGGTCTGCTGCTACATCGCCATCCGGGTCGAGATAAATCCCGCGGGTCATGCTGATATGCGCCTGCGAGAAGCCACCAGCGCCCGCCAGGATGATCGCGCGTGTCGGAGCGTCACGCGAGGACAGCGCGATCACCGCCGGGCTGACGCTTTCCGCTCCGAGCGAGATCAGCAGATCCTGGGAATAAAGCTTTTCTGTCATGCCCGTAGCCGCGCTCGGAGCGAGGCAGTTCACGTGTATGCCGTATTTTTCGCCCTCGATTCCTAGCGTTTGCATGAGGCCCACCAAGGCCATCTTGGCAGCACTATAGTTGGACTGGCCAAAATTGCCGTAGAGCCCCGATGACGATGTCGTGAAGAGAATGCGCCCATATGACCGCGCTCGCATGCCGTCCCATACGGCCTTGGTGCAGTAGACGCTGCCCATGAGATGAATGTCGATGACGGTCTGGAAATCTTCCATGGTCATCTTGCTGAATGTGCGATCCCGCAGAATGCCTGCATTGTTGATTAGGATTTCAACTGGCCCCAGCTTCGCGTCGGCATGCGCGACCATATCGTCCACGCTGTCTTTATCGGCTACCGATCCGGCCCACCCAACGGCCACGCCCCCGAGCGCGAGTATTTCGGATACGACAGCCTCCACGGCCGCCAAGGATAAATCGTTGACCACTACTCGCGCATTATGGCGCGCTAGCGCCAAGGCATGCGCCTTGCCCAAGCCCGCTCCAGCCCCCGTAACCAGCGCAACCTTGCCCTCAAGATCGATCATATGTCTGCTCCCTTAATTTTTCGCGAAGCCATGTTGCCGACGACATGTTGTCGCGGCTGGCAGATCGCTTCCCGTTTCGGTCATTGGCTAGGGGACCGTGCTTCCTCAGAGAAATAAGGATAGCCGATACCGGCCATCACTGCGGGCAATGCCTACTAGATTTCACGCAATGGTCAGATGCAAGCGTGGCGCGCGCGTTCAGGCAGCGAAAAGCTAAAATTTGTGTCCGAAACATACCTACAAAGTTCGGACAGTCGACAGTTAGCCGAATCTCTATAGCAGCGACTTTTCCAGCGCGCTGAGAACCGCCTTATGGCGCTCTGGGCTGAACCTTGCTGGACCCGCATGGACAACCACGGACGAAGTGGCAGAAGAGCTTTCAGCCGGGCAACCTAAGCGATTGATTTCGCAATCAAATCATAGACTTGCGAATTCGCCGAGAGCACTAGTAGCACGATCTGTATTCGTGGAAAAGGCTGGATGTGCATGGACGCTCGGCTCAGGCCCGGCTCGAGCGCCAGCCAGTTCTAGACAGTGCGCGCGTGACGAGCCTCCATGCGTCGAGCCGTAGCCTCAATTTTTATTACCGAGATAAGCTCATGGTATATTCATGGCATAAAATCCAAGATCATTCAGACGCTGGGCAGCAATCGACGGACGGATCATATCTGTCTGGGCATTGGATTGTCCGAGATATGGCTACATATTTCGGACAACTGAGGGGGATCATCGCACCCGTTGAACCTGAAAACCTAAAATTCGTGCAGCAGAAAAACCTAATGGCCGCCCGTGACAAGGTGAACGTGGCGACTATTCCCAAAGGAGCTTCGTCGACGCGCTCTTTACGCTTCGCGCGTTCCGGAGAGCAAGGCGCGGTGTGGGTGATATCTACAGAGCAATGCTGTGCGTGATGATCATGCGGCCGGTTGGTTCAACGAGCGTTGGAGCGCTTCGACGGTTGCGAGGACGGCATCGCGGTCTGACAGATTGTAAAGCTTATTTGTCAGATTCATGATGCATTTTTCTGACAAATTTTGGGCCGCACAAGATGAAGATGGCAGGATTCTTGAGAGGGGAAACCTCAAGGACCCTCTTGAAACCCTGGTTATGCCCTTTGAGACCGAACGCATGGATTGCTCGGCTTACGTATCGCCCAACGACGCGAAACGGGATGCATGACCCCACTTGCCCGAGCGAACTGCAGCGCGACTAACGCGCTCAAAACTGAGCGATAAAAAGA
>Ga0247734_1002270_pt1 | contig 12874 bp, 12 predicted proteins | sample UWRJL103311B2_FD_180933 | JGI IMG/M metagenome (GOLD analysis project Ga0247734, IMG submission 180933) | Plant litter microbial communities from Arlington Agricultural Research Station in Wisconsin, United States - UWRJ-L103-311B-2 | ecosystem: Environmental > Terrestrial > Plant litter >... | reverse complement strand
CGGTCGACTTGGGTAGTGGACTAGCTAATGTCTTCGGTCCGGAAGAGCAACACGTTCCATCGGATGACATCGACGACACAGTGCTCAAACTAGACAGAAACTACGAATACTCCGTCTATCTCTCCTACGCTGAAATTTACAATGAGAAAGTGTACGATCTACTTGCATCAGCTCAAGACGAAGATGGAGAGAAACCCTCGGGGATACCAAGGCCAGGGAATGACAAGACATTGGTCTTGACACGGCAAGCATTGGCTTTGAAGCCTTCTCCTCCTTCAGATGGCATAGACTCAAACGTTCGAGGCAAATATATCGGTGGACTTCGTCAATTCCGAGTGCGCGACAGTAATCAAGCGAAGGCACTGGTGAAAGTGGGGCAGTTCCATCGAAAAGTGTTTGGCACTTTAGCAAACCGTGTCAGTAGCCGAAGTCACGCCATGGTCATCATCAAAATTCTTCGAGGCCACCGTGGTGAAAAGGATGTGCGTGCATTTCGCTGACGGTTTGAGCAGAGAACTAATCCTTTGCAGGATCCAACCTCGCTCCAAGTATCGCGTCTTACCCTAGTTGATCTTGCAGGCTCCGAGCGGAGCAAGAACACGCATACGACCGGGGAGCGTCTAAAGGAGGCAGGAAATATCAACAAATCCCTCATGGTTCTCGGGCAATGTATGGAAACGATGCGTTCTAATCAGCGCAAACTCGCTTCAAGCTTGAGTCAAGAGACCACTGGGAGTGACAGTCGAGTGGACACGCGTGATGTGAAGAAGACTCTTGCAGTTGTTCCCTTCCGTCACAGCAAACTGACAGAAAGTCTTATGGACTATTTCGTTGGCGATGGTCGCGCGGTATGTCGATCCCACAGTGCATTTTGTGTTCTCTATTCATACATCTTTATTACAGGTCATGATTGTGAATGTTAACCCGTATGATACCGGCTATGACGAAAACTCGCATGTCATGAAATTTGCTGCTCTCACTCGAGAGGTCTATGTCACTCCAGCTCCAGCTCCAATCCACCAACCTGGGCCAGGAAAGCTTACTGGCAAGACCATCAAGACTCTGGGACCCATGACGTTGAGTGGTCATGATATGGCTCCTCGTCCCAATGCCACCAGGAAAGTCACTATTCCTGGTACAGGCAAGCGAGCGACAAATACTGTCCTGGAGGTTGTGGAAGGTAAGCAGATTTGAAGGCGCTATTACAGATCAAGAGGACTCATGCACCTGAATATAGTGGATGAAGAAGAGGAAGATTCTGCTCAGGCCGACGATGACGACCCAATCAACCCGCTCATTGATGAGCTGTTTGATGAAGTCGAGTCTTTGCGCATGCAGGTACGTTTGATACTAGAAGCGTCCCAATTTCGTGCGCTAAATTTGTGTCAATAAGCTGTATGAAAGCGAGATGAGATGCGCGGTCATGGCCATAGAAGCTGAAACCCAGGAAGAGATCATTAGAGACCTAAGAGAAAGGCAGAGAGAAATGGAAATCCGTCACAATAGGAGACTAAGACAAGAGGTACAGATCTTCATGTCGCCACCCTTTTTGGTATGAAAAACTAACAATGCTTTAGACAGAGTTCAGTGAGGCGAAAACGGATGCGAAAATTGACTTGCTTCACCAATCAGGTCTTCTTGGAAGCCCTGTTAAGAGACCCGTTCGGCCACCTTCTCTCGTGGATAGCGACGAAGAGGATGAGGATGAGGATGAAGAACCTGTACGTTCCACTTACTACTGAATACCGTAGCAATACTGCATAAGACTACTATACTCAATAATAATCATCAGATAGACGATGGGTCAGAATCAGGAGAGGAATTCAACTTCGAAGGGATTGAAGATACCACCGAGTCAGAGCGCTCTCCGTCTCCATCCCCAATGCCTGCGCGGAGGAAGTCAGCCCAACCAAGATCGAGCGTATCTCCCACAAAGATAGTGGTTGAACCGAGAGAGTTCATATCATCTGGGCCTGTGCTTCCCTCTGATTCTGAAGATGCTGAAATGAGCGAAGGCACAGTTAGTGAAGACGAGAGTCAGGATGGTGAGGAGAGCCAAGAAGACACCGAGAGTGAATATGACGATGAAGAACTGGCATCAGAAGAGGAATCCGAGTACGAGCCTGCGAGTGCCCCTCCTCGCACCCCTCGCGCATCTCCCAAGAAACCGGTAGAAAATAAGACTCCGAAGCCGAACAGCATGGCTAAGCTAGGACAGGACATCCAGAATATGTCTTTGGGAGAAAGTGATAGTGACGAGGCTGTAGACGTGCAGAGCTTGCAAACGACAGTCAAGAAGAAGAAACGGTAAGAGATGTCAGGCTATCACACATTCTACGCCTCTGACATTCATGCAGAGTCCTAGGAAAGGCGTCAGTGATAACAGAAGACCAGGTAGAAAGAATGTCTGCCTTGTAACAGACTGCGTAGAGACGAGAGGTGGGATTAGTGTCAATATTAGTGTAGAATCTAGCGTCACTGTAATAGTTGTCCAGGATATGGCTGAATAGTTTGCCGGTCAATCTGAAGTTGTTTAGCCACCTCTGTCGCCTGTTCTTCCCAACTGCTGTTCCCTGGTAATGACATGGGACCTTTATCGGCCTCCGTCAAAACCCAATCCTCCCACATACTGTCTGCGACCTCATATGCATCTCGCATGCTGTTCGCAATGACCCCCTTCGCACCCGTATTGGCCCACCCAGTTGCATACAGACGAGGAAGAGGTGTCATGCCAGAGGTTGAAGAGGTAAGCTGACCTATCAAGGCGTGGACACCAGAGTCCTCAAAGCCCAACGATAGTACTGTGAGATCGCTCTGAATAACACTTGTGTCCGTGGTAGGTTGCGATCGCAAGGTCAGAGGGTCCACAGTGGTGTGTGCCAACGTGAGCTTGGAATCTGTGAGTTGTATTGGATCTCTAAAGAAATCTACACTCCACGTCTTTTCCGCCTTCGCTGCAGCATACTTTTGCGTGCCGTCGCGCAAGAGCTGCGAAACGCGTTTCTGTTGTCGAGTGAGTGTGCGAGTGCCCACCTCGAAGTGCTCTTCAGGGATCGGAGTCATATGCACTCCATGTTCCCCCAAGCTGATCAACTCACGGAGCTCTTTCGCGGTGAACGAGGCCTCGTAAGGGCCACGGCGTCCTATGATGTTGATATGTTTCAACGAGTGATAGCTTTCGTGCAGCTTGGACAGGACGTGTGCCGGAAAGTCGTAGCCTTCTTTCTCCAGTAAAGCCGGAGGCGTGAGGAGAATACGAGCAATGTCAAGGCCGACGTTTCCTACGCCTACAATAGATAAATTTCGGATATCACCCAGAGGCAATGGAGGGGCAATATTGGAAGAAGGATGGCCTGTATACCAGTGCACGACGTCCAAGGCCGAAAGGACGGAAGTAGACTGAGATGGGAGAGGAAGGCGAGGATGCACGCGTGGATTTGGACAGCCGGTGGCAAACAGGACATGGGAGTAGTGAGGCAGCAGACGCGTTATTGGCGTTCCGTTGGGAGCATTAGGCCAGGCGAGAGAGACCTTGCCGAAGAAATGAAACCTGGGATCGGTCGCAGCCTCGTCAAATTTGTTTACACAGTTCTGAATTCTGAATTCTCATTCTAGCACCAGAATAAGGTGGAGAAGGACAACGGACCTTGACCTCTGGATGATCAGGGGCTACTCCATATCTCACCAGACCGTGGGGCACTCCTAGCCGGTCAAACATATGTATTTGCAATGGCTTAGACTGTGCAATAGACAGCAGGCGAGACGCTGCATAAAAGCCAGATGGGCCAGCACCAATAATGGCCAGCTTCATGGCGGTTACAAGTCAAAAGTAACTGGGATTGCAATCAGTCATATCCATTCGGCCCGGAAGCCCAAGCAGTCGAGACAATTCAAGCGGCTCAATTGAAGTTTTGCGAACGAGACAGCAAGCACTCTTGCAAAATACAATTGCGATAGATATGTACCAGTCGAACGAATGTGTGAAGTACAAGATATAACAAACAAACAAAAGACAACGAATCCGAAAGAAAATCTCTGCCTGGGTCGTTAGCAAGTTCCAAGAACTCATTGGCACACAATACGCACCATTCATAAAGTCATTATCAGCACTGGAAGAAAGCTACCTGATCCAGCAGCATAGCTAACACTGCCCGGTCTGCTGCTATCAGCTCCATTTCATCCTGTGCTTTCGAACACACAGTCTGCCAGGCGATCCCTGCCTTATTGGCGACCAAAGAAACCTCCCAACGCATACGCGCTCCATTGACAGCGTCAGTGGTACAGCGACGACCTTCTTCCTGCGCGGCAGCAACTGCATTCTGAATATCTTTCGCTTTTTGCACATTCGCGCCGGCGAGTTGTCTTTCTAGAGATGCGATATACGTCTCCTTCTCGCTCGCAGATCTCTGGCTGGCTTCGAGGCTTCCTCTCATTTGACTTTCAAGCAAGCCAACTTGCTGGGTCAAATCATGGGCATCTTGTCGTCGAGCCTGCTTTAATGCATGGTTCTCTTCTTCCAATTGTTGTAAACGAGAAAGCCTGTCTTTTGCCATGTTTTCTGTCGATGCTAGCTGTAGCTTGAGCAATGTCAAAGCAGCAGAATCAACATTTCCGTCGTCATAGCGCAAAGGACTATGTCGTGCAGCAGGAGATGGAGTCACATCTGGCAGAAGTACACGAGACAACGACCCAAATCCAGCTGGGGTGTTCATCGCACTCAGCAAGGGACTGGAGGGAAGGGAAGGGGGGTCAAGACCGAGACTGGGTAATGGTGATATTGCACCAGGTCGATACGGTAAGTCTTCCTCAGACAACATGCTCACATCGACTGTCCCTATGGAAATCGACTGAGTGGCTAGTTGCTCGAAAGATAGGATGGACCCGCGAGGGGCGCTATTTGGTGACGGATTAGGCCGCAGGGAAGACACGGGACTAGGTCTTGCGGGAGTCTGCAGCAGATTCGGCGAGATATCTGGCTTCATAGGGACAATTTTTGGCCTGGAGGGAGTGAGAGGGGATGCCATTCGTCTGCGTGATTCTAGTTTGGGCATAGCAGGAGTAGGAGCTCCAATCGCTGCAACTGGGGCTAACAGCATTTCAACGTCAGCCGCATCATAGTCCTCGCTATTTCCCTCCGAAATATGGGACATATTAGCGGTTTGATTTTCAGCGGCAGCTAGGCGTCTGGCGGAGGAAGTGCGGACATGTCGAGTAATCGGGGACTCAGGCATTGGAGCTGAAGAGCTCCAAGAAGAGCTTGGGCTGTCATGGCGTGTTGCAAGGCCTGAAGAAGGCTTAGAGGGATTGAGATTGGGTGTCCCAGGGGTGCGCGATGCACTTGAGGTGGATGCGGCGGACGAAGGTCTAGGAATAGAAGTGGAAGAGCCTGAGCCTGCAGTATGGCGCATTAACTTCGAAGGCCTGGTAGGAGAGCCTTTCGGCGCCACGGCGGGCGAGGACGACTTGGTCTTTGGAGGTGGGGAGGGGGCAGATGGGTGTCCATTGACTGCTCTTGTGAGGTTCGCTTTCAGTGCTGCTCTGTGTGGTAGGGGACTGTTGGCTCTCTTCGATTTGTCTGCCTCAGGGATTTTCGCGTCTTTCGCGTCTTCCTCTGAATCGGAAGACGTGTTCAGGCGGCGGCGGCGGTTGGTACGCGCTGGAGACGGGTCTGATGCTTCCTGAGCATTCTCAGTAGCAATAATGGATTTAGGGCGGTATTTGGGGAGGTTGGAAGAGGTGCCAGAGCGCGGGCGCAATGTAGAGGTTGTCCTAGTCATAGGCATGGCTGAGGCTGCTACTGGGGTGCCGTTACTATGTGCAAGGAGACCGTCCTCAGTTGCAGGTCGATGGGTTATTCCAGAGACTCTCTTCCTGGTGGTAATAGTCTTAGTTTCCGGAGTCAATGAAGATCTCCTCGACGCAGAGGGAGGTCTGCTATTGGCGTCCACGGACAAACGAGGTGCAGTACCAGACTGCTGTTGTGCACTGAGACGACGACTATCTTTGGACACCTTCTTCCCATGCCTCTCTGGGTCCTTGGAGCTGCTCTCTTTATGTATCGCATCTGCAAAAGCCTTGCCGACGGAGGAGAAGTTCAGGGAGTAGCGGCCAGACTGTCGACCGGACGTTTTGCCGGGCTGGCCACTATTAGTGGTAGCCTCTGCAATCGGCATGGTCGTGTGGTGTTCAGCAGTGGAATAGTATGAGAGATATAGGGGAGAGTCGTTAGAAGGGCGTGTGCAGTCGTCCAAGTCGTGGGTGGGTATCCAATTCAAATCGCGGTCGTTGAGCAAGCAGTGTTTGGTTTCAACTTTCGCACGGTTCACTACAGTCCAATCTGGCCACGATCACAAACAGCATGCGTGATGTGGGAGGGCCTATTCAATTCAAAGCAAACTACGCTACCACATGAATCTCCCTACAGATTCTCTAGGCATGTACAGGAATACGCCCATGGTTGCCAGATTTATTGTCATATACCACAGAGCTTCTAATACGACAAAGGGTGTGTCAATGTTAGCCACTTGCCCACGCAATAAAACATAAGGAATCAGGAAGTATCGAGGCTCCAACAAAGGGGTTGGAAGAAGCGTGAAAGCTGAAAGGATCGGGAGCAAAATAGTCTGCAGTAGACTTTGGTCCTGGCCTGGATACACATGTCAGGCTCTCGCTTTCGTCTCAAGGAACGCGCCACTAACCAACACGAAGAAACCACGCCCAGGCGCATACCATGTAAATCGGGGTCAGGAGATATGGCACGGTCCAGTGGAACAGGTAGACTCGTTTCCACGCGTAAAACGTATAGTGCCGATTATCGGACAACAAAAAAGGGTGGTGGATCCTGAGCGAGTGGTCAGAGCTACACAGATGAAATGTTGATTGTGACGTACGTGAAGAACTTCACAGTGACACACATGCTCGCAAGCAGTGCTATACTTACAGCAGCACGTCTACAAGTCGTCAGCAAAGCAGGTAATATTCGCACAGGGGGAGCAACTTACGTCTTAGTACTGCAGATGCGCCAAAATACATCACCAATCAAGCGACGGGGTCCTCCTCTGTAACTCAGAAGTACCGGCCAACCGAAAGCCGCTGTGAACGCCATAAAGTAGTAAAGTTGGGGAACGTGCAATGCTGGGATGTGATTGGATTTATCGCCTAAGCTTTGTTAGCATGCTGTGGATTAAACATATACAAACATTACCTAGGACAATACCGCCGTTCCATACCACGAATGTTGCAAATGCAGCCAGAACCAACAGGTAGGGGATAAAGTCAACAATAATATCCCCTAATATGTTCGGAAGTGATATGATTGCCCTCAAAAGATCACCTGTGTTGATTAACAAGCTGTAGTGGATATGGAAAAGTATTGCTGACCTATTTTACTCTCTAGAGCAGGTGGATCATGCAGTCGAAGGGAATTTGGCGCCTTTCTGAAGCGCAAGTACATGAGCTGACTGGAAGCATACGCATACAAAACCCATATGACGTTCGTCTGTCGAAAGGTGCAGCTCAGTAGGCCAAACTAATGTCTTTGCAATTAGATGATATGGTAAGGGCTGTCCAATACACAAACTCACAGTCGCTGCGAGCCAGTGTTTGTGTGCTCCTGCAGAGGCAACGGTTGCCAGCACAAACACAACGCTAGGGACATCCGTATAGTAGAGAAATCCAAAGAACCACGCTATGGGAAACATGGATATGATAATAGCCTGCACATCAGGTGCAAATAATAGAGGTGGTCGGACGCGTTTGTAGAAGCACAGAAGCCGAGTTACAGCGATGGGCATGGCCAGGAGACTGAGAAGACTGGTAACTCGCAAAATAGGAAGTGTGCATTTCATGACGAAAACGCGGTGTATAATGAGGCTTAGGATGTATCTGGGAGCCCTTTGAATACAAGCAAATGCAAATAAGTGGATGTAAAGCTCACAATCCAGGTGGAGTAGTAAGCTTAGGATCCCACGTATAGAAGTCGCCAGCACAGTATGCCTTCGCCTGGGGGACATGGAAAGGTTCGTCCTGGGCACCCGGATGCTTGAGCCCATCAAGACACAGCGCTGAGAGGACTGCAAACACACCATGTATGGCTCATCCACGACATGATTCACTTCTTTCAGTACCGAAATGCAGAGTCCACAGAATAAAACATATGCAGTTCTCGACATGGTGAAAACGACCCTCAATAAATTGCTTGAGTGATTTTCTCCTCCAAGGCGTATGAGATGGACAAGAGCAAGGAGTAACTTCCAATTTCCGTTGGGACGTGTTCTGTCCGTATACTAACACGTGATCTCGACGCGGTCCCCCTTTTGGTTTAACCACGACCATCTCTCGTTCTTCAGGAGTAACATTTTCCTCCCTTACATACTCTATACTGCAGATACAGCCGAAACAACGTCTTAATCATGCCTCAAGAACGGTCGGGTGGTCGCCGGAGGTCTATATCTGTTGTAGAAGGAGACCAGCCGCGTCCGAAGCCAAGACGCGCTCACAGTATCGCGCCGTCAAGAGTTCAGTCGCGACCTTCACTGGTGAGCAGCGACAGCGAACCAAAAATACTCTATCGCTGACAATCCCAATGTCAGCAACCTCTGAAAGGCATTCTCAAAGCGGCTGCGAATTTGTTTGGAAGGGAGTCACTAGAACCAGGTTTATCTTCACAATCTTCCTCACAACAATCCCAACCATCCCAGCAATCCATTCAAGCGGATGAATCGGACGTCACACAGTCTATGGACATGACGCGCGACTTTACGGCCAGGATCCACGACAACCATGCCCGTAAATCCATGAACCGGCGGGTCAGCTTCAGTGAAGCCGCACAGGTTAGGCTCTTCACGAAAGCTAATAACAACACTGCTAGCACTGCAAGCGCGGGCTCTCCTCCATCATCTCCAGGATCTCCATCTCAGGACTTTATGCCACCAGATGAGAACAACTATCCTGGGGCGTCCTCTTCTAAACAGCAGCGTCGCAGCTCCGTTCGTATGTCCGTAGCCAGTGAAGACTTCAACCTCTCAGATGTCATTGCCGGCCTCGACGACTCTGCCATTGATGAAGATGGAGATGACATGGAAATGACGATGATCAGGGGGGCACCGTCTCGCAAGCAGTCTGTGGCTTTTGCTGCGTCTCCCGATAAATCTGCAGAAGACATGGATATGGAAACGTCGCAGATGTCACTTGACGAGGAGCCCGAGGTCTCACAAGATAATGCTGCAGGAGACTATACTGTACCCCTTGAGCAAGCACTATCTCCTGCGCAAGAAGACCCAGCATGGATGGCCCTCCGAGATGCTACGCACTCTGGTAATGAGCCCACCAGTACAGACGTTGAGCTTGCAGAAACTCTGGCGCGAATGGAACGTGCCCGAGCTTCTATGTCCATCGTGAACGACTCTATGTCCATGTCAGACTTGAGTGGTTCAGAAAAAAGCCTCAGTGACCAAACACTAAATCTCACTAATATCCTTGGACGTACTTCAATGGCTCCGACTGAGGGTCGGATGAGCATGGGCTTCCTATCAAATATGGACGAATCCGAACTATATGATCGCAACCTCGCGCACTCGACGCCTCGACCTAGTTTTGCACCTACGTTTGCTCCCTCTCCCTCGGACTCCGCACCTTTCGATCCCTCCCCCGAACGTCCCAGCGAAGCTCCCTCTAATCCTCGCCCAGTCACCAACTCTGTATTCAGAGCACCGCCTTCCAATGCTGCGAGACCTGCTGGAAGACAGTCTCTCGCGCCAACCCCTTCCTCGCCAACCAAAGGACGCCCAAGGTCATTCTCAGCAGCCTTTGCACCTCCTGTTGTCATGCCCTCACCCAAACGTCCTGCTTCCACAATCTCAGCCGAGACCGTAGAAGCTTCAGGAAGCACTCCATCTACCTCTTCGCCCGCAAAGAAACGCCCAAGACCGTCTACACTTCCTACCCAACAAAACGCTGACGAAGATCAACCTAGTCCTGCCAAACGTCCGACACCGGCCACTCAATGGGACAATACTGCCAGTACCTCCGAAACAGGGCCCCAACAGACTTCCAAAGCAGCACAACGGAAATCCTTTCTTCCCACCCGTAAAGCGCCATTTCAAGCTTTTAATGATGCCAACGTTAGTCGTCCTGCTAGTCTTCTTCGGCAGAATATATCAAATCGTCGAATGAGTATGGGGGCTTCTGCCAGTGCTCAACAACCTGCAGTAGATTCACAACCCAAGCAAAATTCTGGAGCAGGTCGTATGAGTATGGGCGCTGGTGCGGGAGATGCTTGGAAGCGCTTCGAGAAACCTACTCCATCTGCAATCTACCCACAACTCCCGTCACAGCCTCAGAATGTAGAAGAGGACGTGCCCATGGAAGAAGACGAGGAGCCTGCTGTATCGCAGAAACCAGCTGTTGATTTATCGACAATTTTTGAACCCGAAGGAACAGCGGAAGAGGAGGAAGAAAATAATCAACGGCGTATGGATTTAGGCGCTCAAAATACCGAACGATGGAGGGAAGGCGTCGAACCTGACGCTGAACCAGAAGAAGATCTGGTGAGTTGCCCGTGAAACCACGACTTCAATCTTACTGACCGTAGGTTGCAGCCCCCAGTATCTATCGAGCAGTTTATGGAATTGACGAACATCAAGTTTATGGATGAATTGTCAGCGCCTCGTCGCTCTATGCTACCGCCAAAGACATTACACCATCAACCCCGGAATCCAGCCGACATCAAGCTAGCTGAATGTGCTATTGCTGTAGGTGTGGATGCGCCTCAGCTTCTCTTGTATTCCCGAGTCTCTAGCGATCTGCAAGGATGGATGGAAAAGAGTCTTCACGTGTTCAAGCAAGCCGAAGAGGAGGCAGAGAAGGTCACGCCTGAGCTATTTGTGGAGTATGTTCGAGCAGACGAGCAGGGCCAAAAGGACCTTATGGTGCGTCTGATCGTAATGTTGACTAGTTACAAAGGATTCAAATCGTTTATAGGGTCATTTGAGGCTAATCAAGAATAACGCGAGATATTCGGCGAAGGAAGACTGGTATAACTGGAGGCAGACGTGGACTGAGGGTTTGATTACAATTGCAGATACTGCTTATTCCAAGCTTGAAGAGGTACGTCTACATTTGCAATATAAGAGTTACGCTCATATGAGTTCAGGATATGAACACCCTAGAGAAGCTAAAAGCACAACATGCAAATCTCGAACAGGATCTGGAAACCGAGTATGCTTCGCTCATGGAAGAGCTTAGACTGGAAGAGAAAGAAGTCGAAGATATTGAGGGTTGTGATCAAGATTACTTGAACGAACTGAAAGTCTCGATTGCGGAGCAGGAGTAAGTCCGAAACTCCTCCCTGGTCCGACATGACATCTAAATTCACTCTCACAGAATCGAGGTTGAGTCGCTACAAACCGAAGCTGCCGAATGCCAGAAGCAGACTGCTTGGTTCAAAGAGCGGATAGAGGAAACAGAGCAAAAGGAACGAGAGTTCTCTGATGCCATAGCAGACATGTCAAGAGGGCTGGACATTCAACAGAACAGTACGCGCTCTGAAGTGCTACGTCTACAATGTACTTGTGTCTCGCCTTTCTTTCACTTTCAACTGCTTATTATTTCATCCTAGCCGAATTGGAGACATTAGAGGAATTACACCGGTTCCGCTTGAGCAAGATATCAGACTCGACTTTAACCTTCGTATATGACTCCAAGTACTCGATCACCATACCTTGCAGAGACTACCAACCTGTTGTACAGCGGTTGGATTTGGAGGTGCTTTCTTCAGCGAAAGGACGGGCGAAAGATGTGCTACCCAAGTTCACTTCATGCATCCCCCCAATTGCAATGCAGTGGCTACGTAGTTCCAATGCTAAGACTTGCGCAGAGGTATGGGCTCCGATTCAATAACTCGAAGGAGACTAACTTACAACTTTTGGTTAGATTGTTCAACAGAACTCGGCCTTCTGGTCTGGAGTTTCTCAATTGCGAACACAGTTATATTTCCTCGCAGTCAAATATCCCGTGGGTATTCTTGCACTACCAGAATCCAGCGGCTTCAAAGCACAAGTTCCTGTTCTATTCGAAGCCCAGAGAGCCAAAGTCATTATCTCCTTCATCTTCGACACTCGGACGATAGCGACATGGCCTGTGAGCATTCAATCGACGAAGTACGAGGTCGATGTAGCGTACGGGGATGTTGAGTATGTGTTCCTGTCTCTTTCCTTCTTTCATTGACGGTGTTTTGACTTCTCTTTCAGCCAGAACAAGATATATGAGGCTGTGAAAGCCCGATTAGCGGATGTGGAACCGTCAAACGCTTATGCGTGCTTATTGGATGTCTGTATAGAAGCTCAAGAGCAATATAACACTGCTATGTGATACCCTATTAGTATTATTTCCTGGTTTTTGTCTTATTATATTCTCGCATTTGTACATGTAGTGTAGTAAACATGGTTTTGGTTATCCCGACCCGTCGCCACCATAGAAAAGGGGATCAAGTTTCAGAATGCGCCCATGGTGTTTTCGGTATCATTATACGGATTCCCTAACTGTATTTCAGCGAACTGCGATGGTCATACAGGTATATTTAGCAGCCTCACGAATTCCTTCAACGGATAACCAGACTGGCCCTCCATTCGTACCAATTTGAAGATTATCAGTGCTTCCGGCATGGATTTCAGGTGTCACGGTAGGCGCGAACGGCGGAGGAGGAGAGGTATCATATAGTGGAAGAATGTCGGATACGTTTTGACGAGCAACAATGATCTCGAAAATACTCCGTCTAAGGTCTTTCAGCGTTCGTTTGTATTTCGCTACCTCGGCAGATGTTGCATCGAATTGGCGCTCGAGCTCTGACACTCTGGCGATGGCAGCTCTTTGTTGG
>Ga0247734_1002269_pt1 | contig 12879 bp, 9 predicted proteins | sample UWRJL103311B2_FD_180933 | JGI IMG/M metagenome (GOLD analysis project Ga0247734, IMG submission 180933) | Plant litter microbial communities from Arlington Agricultural Research Station in Wisconsin, United States - UWRJ-L103-311B-2 | ecosystem: Environmental > Terrestrial > Plant litter >... | reverse complement strand
CTAATAGGCTCGCTTATGCAGCCACATCTCGAGCGAGGATATATAACAGTAGCAGTAGTTGTTATATGATAGAAGTAGTTGATGCCTCAGGCAGCAGCACATTCTCTCATACCAGTATTTGACAGTTATATGTTCAACTTTAACTATTAAATGAATTCTTAAAGCTTATGGAATCTCTAACTAGCATGCGAAGCGCAGGTTATTTCTTATAGATATTATAATAGCTAAAAGGCTTGCTTGGTGCCTTGAATGAAGCCATTGGACTATAGAGGAGTGGGAATATATAATATGAAGTGATAAGTATTCTGTAGAATAAGGGTAAGGCAAAAATTAGAAATAGGTATTTTGTATATCTATATAGAAATAGAATAAGGAGATGATTTAAACTTATAAAATGTTTAGGGATTTAAGTGTTATAATTTAGGGATGCTTTTAGGATGATAGATGCTTTAATTTATATATTATAGATAGAGATTTTGCTTTTAAGAAATATAAGTATAATACTAATTTCTACTTAGAGATATTAGATAGCTAAGTTAATCTATAGTATAATGAAATTAATAATCTAACCTATATATTTATATAAGATAACACCCCTATTTATATTATATATGTAATACGTGATTGGTTCTAAGAATATAATATTATAATACTAAATTGGCCTTCTTATTTGCTAGATTTGAACCTGATTAAATATATCTGGTAGATTCTTAAGAAATTACTATAAGAATATTATCTCTATTTAAATAGAAAGTTAAAAGATGATATTAAAAGTATATAGGAGGCCTTGAAGTATTGTTGGACTCTTATTTCTAAAGAAACGTTTAATATATTATATCAAAGTATACTTAGAAGAATTGCAGCTTATATTAAGGCCAAGGGGTGGCATACTAAATATTGAGTGTATTTATTAGTAGATTTTTATACTGTTAGTTTTCCTAGAAATCTTAATAGTTACTCTTATATTGTCTATTTTTATAGAATAATTGTATTAATATATTTGGAATTAAAACTAATATAAAATAAGTGGTGATATGAAAATCGCAGGGTAAAAACGCACGGTCAAAATATAAGTGGTCTAGTACTGTATCTCCTTTTCGTCAAACCCCAGTTTCCCAGGATCAATGCTTCTGGAACATACATATCTAGACATCGTTGTTAACTAGGCCTTGCGGCTGATTCCTTTGCTAATGTTGGTGTTTGATGTGCCGTCCCCAAATCCTTTCGCAGCAGACATGGATTATCCTTTGCCAAAGCTGAGTTATACCTTAACTTATCTGGTAATGAATTCGAGGCTGGTTTGTTATTAGTAGTCAACAAAGCAGTGCTCACTGTTCCTGGCAGGTCCAATGTTCGCGAATTATGTGATGGGAAATAACCGGTGATTCCTACAGGAGTTTGGGATCTTTGTTTACCTTTTCAATAACAATTGGTCAATTTGAAGTGGATTGAGTATAAGGTGTATGTGATTCCTCTGAATATGAACATGGCAATTCAATACATTGCAAATTAACTTATTACCTCTACGACAACCTCAGATTACCATATATCATTTGATTTCGAATAAAGATTTCTCGATTGTGGCAAGGAGGATCACTTAGATAACAGGATGAAGAGAACCTACAGGACGAGAAGGATGTTGAGGAGCAAGTGCAGCAGGAATTACGGGCAGGTCCTGGTCGGAAGCCAAGGGTTGAAACACGCGGACGGCGCGGTGGCAAGTGTGGAGCTACTGGACACAATGCACGCACTTGTGATATTATTGAAGAAGTATCTGAAGAAGAGGATTCTGAGTAGTATTACTTAATTGTAAGTGTTGTTGTAGAATTATCATAATATTTGTATAGATCACGTGTTAAGGTGGGACACACGCTTGTCTGTGATATTCGCTAACCATGTATGTTAATACTTTACTTTTTTTTAACATTTAATAAAGTATTATACTTTATTTTTAGGCCAATTAACTATTATTACTATACTAAAAGTATAGAGTAATATGAAGTAAAAGAAATTATAATAAAGAGCTAAAAGATACCCATTAGCTATTTTTCTTGTATAAAATTTCTTAATTATAAAGTAAAAATTGACTTAAACTCTATTACTTTAGTTTTTAAGGGAAACAAAATCTTTAAGTCCTAGCACATACTAAGCCTGCTTGGGCCTACCCTTAACCCTAAATGTCCTGTAACAAATAAGTGCTATGAGAACCTTTAAAGACGCCATTGCGTCGTAGTAATAGAAAACGCAAAGTATTTTGATGGGTTTATAAACAAAAGCCTGTGAATTTGCGCAGGACACCTGAATCAGGCACGTCGGGATGGTTGGATATTTGGGTGGAGGTTGGAGGTTGAAGCTTGGGCGGCCCAGGGATGTTCTGTCTTTGAATCAATCTACGACCAATGCTTTGACATTCATTGCTAGTCAACAATCATCAATGTTCCAAGAATGTCAAATATATTATTCATTGAACCTTGTTCACATACGAGTACAGTAACCATGCTGGTTTGATTCTCACTGGAAGCAATTCACAGAGTCCTACTTTGTATAGTTCATGTGTTTCTTTGGCACTCACAATTCCTCTACAACAGCATCAACGAATCAAATTAACTAACAAATAACCACGGAAAATACAGCTTAAACAGACCTCTCAAGTACTCGAAGGCAACAACAAGGCAGCCTTCTTGCGATCGTACGCTCTCTTGTAGCTCAGCCCTTGCGTGACGGCCACTCCAATGGTTCCAGCTTCAAGAATGACCAAGCCAACGGCTGCAATTTCAGGCTGCTCAGACTTGACCATGAACGCTGCAAAGTAACCAGTAGCAGCAACAGCGTTCAGCCCACTGCTTATACTTCCTACGATTGTCGTCTCATCATCATAATCCTGCCATGTCTTGCCAGCGTTGGCTTCTGCAATGGAAGTCGCTTGCTGTAAGCCGAAATTGACCAGAGCCGAGATAAAGTCAAATACTAGCAAGGCCTTTTCGGCATCCTCCCCACCGCCAGCGAACAGATGCAAAAGGTGTGTGGCTCCTCTAATCAAACAGATCCGGGCTACCCATTGACGATATTCAAGTCCCGGCAAGTCCGGGTTGGTTGGCATGGCATGAAGAGTCCCAATCATATCGATAATGATAGACAAGACTTCGAGGAAGCCACCGGGACCCTTGAAGACAGTCACGGCATCTTCGACCCCTCCTGTGATCGCCGAATACGCAAATTTCAGCAGGTTCTTGATGGTGCTGACCATAACACCCGAAACTACGATTCCTCCCGTCAAAAGATTGAAGTCAAGTATCATTTGGGGGCTTGCTGCTTGTCCATCTGCAGATGGGCCAATGACGATCTGCCCGAGCATGTTTCCGTTCAAGCCAGGTAGAGTTGGGGGTTTGTTACCGGTGATCAACTTCATGAAAATTGTGGTTGGGATTGCAAGGATAAGAGAGACAGCATCGAAAACAGTCAACTCATGTTCTGCAATAAGTTTATATAATGCGCTGAAAATCGGGATTTTGATGGGCGCATTGCCGTATTCCCCAATCTTCTGCAACAGCATCATGACTAGCCTCAACAACGATGACACAAGTCCTCGAATTGTTTGAATTCCGAGTTTGATGACATCTTTCGAGAGTCTCATAAAGTCGGCTGTGGTGATCGATCCTTCTTTGACAAATAAGGCTTTGATATCATCGCCAACCTGCTCAATCGCAGATTTGATTCCTTCGAGAGCAGGCTGGAATATATCACCCCATGTCTCGATACTGTCTGTATCTCCGGTGGCTGTCAAAGTGAGTCATCCTACTATTTCTTTTTGGAGGGCCGGCGAATGACTTACTGCTAGTGACTACCTGCGTCGATGTTCCGGCTCCGCCGTTTTTCAGTCTTTCACCAGCCCAGTTAAATTTTGTGCTAGATGTCGTATCCTGGATTGATTCTCCACCACTCTGTTGAGACCCCGAATTACCAGATAGTGATTGAGTCCCATCTACTGTCGCCATCAGATTATCAACGTCAGCAAGAAGACCAACAAAAAGTTCGTCAACTGTTTTTGCAACATCTCCGACTTTCATCTGGCCCAGCTCGATACCTGCCGTAAGAACGGAGCTGATCGTATTTTTGGTTTCGATAATATCATCCCAGGAGAAAATGAAGCCGACCCATTCGACAACTATGTCCCATCCTGCTTTGATCTTTTCGAAAACCTGTGCAGTTGTCAGTGAAAGTTGTCGAACTACGATTGAGAAGAGAGGTACCCAAGAGAAGGCCTCGCCAACTTTCTCGAGGCAATCAAGAACAAAGTTCTTGACCTCACCGGCAATGGTGCAGATGAATTGCCAGACTTCTCCTAGAAGATGTCAGTGAGCACTTCCATATAGCAGAACCTCGAGCCACGAACCAATTTTTTTCACGAACCAATTCAAAGCACTTTTTGCCTGCTCCTTGATCCAATGCAACCCCTCCCCCAACAAATCTCCTAATCCAATTGAAGTAGGAGCTGCACTGGTCAATACAACAGCACTTGTATTGGCCATAGCGATCGACCCATCTGCGGGAAGGTTGCTATAAGCAATTTGAAGATTCTTGAGAGCTGCTATGCTTGCATTTGCCGTGTCTGAATCCAAAGCTTGGTCAAAAACTGGTTTTCCTGACGAAGTGCGAGCATTTTTGAGGTCGTCCGCATTGTTGATGTTTGCAACTTTTGCATTTAGAGTATCCATAGCTTTCTGGGCAGGATTGAATGAGAGTGGAGTGATTGTTTGAGCTTGCCCGCTACTGTCTAGGACACTAATGATTTTCAATGCCTGACTTGCAAGGGTGTCCGTGGGAACAATGAGATGTACAGATCCACTAAAATCAATATCAAACCATCTTCCCGATTCTGGAAGGACACCATGACGACCGTTCTCAATCAGGTCTACCGAAGAAGACGGAGTCAGAAACATTCTTCCACCTTTGATTGGATTTCCTTTAGCATCCAACGACTTGAGGGTTACCGTGTAGCTCTGAATAGTGATGTTCTCGGTATTAGAAGGCGTGTAGAAAGGAGCTGGCCTCCAAAGGCCCGAATCGAGTGCTTGCTGCAAGAGAGTCAAATTTCCATTGTTGTCATTTGATACGAGCATTTGCCAGGGAATTTGACCCGTTGTTGGGTCCGGCTGAGCTACGCATGCCGCAAATGATGATGCCTTGCCTTTAGGCAGTAGTTTCACGACTGTTCCTTGTGTAAGTTGATCAGAGGCTGCACGAAGGTAGCACAAGTCCCCGCCTTGATTACGGAACCAAAGTGAGAGCTGGTTGTTGTCCTGTGCTACAACAAGGTCCTGGATATTCATGGTGGTAGAATCTGTTGATATGACTACTCCGCTGGCTGTTTTGCTGACGGACTCCGATGGTGATAGCATTCGAATTCCCTCCGAAGCACCAATGAGTAAAGCAGATCTATTACGGGGATCCCAGTATGATTCAATACACGTTGCATCGATGGGACATGCTACTGAAGTTACGAAAGTGACGGTAGACCCAGGTGGGCCATCTGGATCTGGCGCCAAGAATCGGGCGTACAGTTTACTTTGGCCTTCACTTTTGTAGAGCACAAATAGTCCCTTGCCATAGAGATTGGCAGCCGGGGCAATGTCGAGAACTTCGCTGACGTTCTCCGGTGTGCTCATGCGGTTAGAAGGTTGCCAGTCTCCGCGAACGATCACCTCTGTGATATCACTGCCCCAGGACACTGTCTGGTCGAGGGTCTTGTGGACTGCGTACAGCGATGGGTAGTCATCTAGCTGGAGGTTGTTGACTGGTGTCTAGTTCGTGAGTCTTGCTACTAAATACGATTGCATCGTAACTCACCATATAAATCATCTTAGCTTGACCGATGGACGCCCCTCCTGGAATCAACGGGAGCGTTGTGGTAGCTTTTAAAGCTTCTGGCATGAAAGGCTCGGTGATTACTAGAGTTGAGGTATTTGGTCCATTCTTGTACGAAGCTGCCATGAACAATCTGAGATCATTAGCCTGGCGGATACAGAACGTCTCGATGATTGAGGTCGGAGGGATATTGAGTCGAGCTGCCATATCAACCAGGATCCGGGCTCCATCAGCTCCAATACGAACTAATGAGGTTAGTATATCTCCTCGTCTACCACTAAGATTGGTATACCTACTGAACTGCAGTTTTGGGATGGTATCATTGCTCAAACTCAATACCATAACACGCCTGTTCTCGTCCAGCAGAGCACTGAACTTAGATCCAACCGGGACGGGAACGGCTGCTACATAGTTGGTCATCAATTCTGAGTCTGCCTTGAGGGAAGCCATGGTGGAAGTGGGGGCGAAATGTTCGTGATCAAATTACTCTCAACCTATGCTGTGGATTTTAAGAAAACTTCCAGATCTGAAATCAGAATTGAGCGAGATCTATATTGCTGAAATTTCCCGCACAAAATCTCTAACGGCACTACCAGCACATTGCTCATTATTTGATACACAAAATCGGGTGATCTTAATCAGCTGGGGCGCTTGCATGATACGAATTATTTGCACGCAAGACTATTAAGCCCAGGCTTATAAACCTTAATTCATGCAGCGAGAGAAATTGACTATGGTCAGAAAATTAGAGAGATGAAAAGCCTTCTGCCGACGGGTGAGAAAGTCCGCGCTTATTCCCTTTGTTATCACCGTCATGTGAGACTAATCTTGGACATGGTTCAATACTGAACTCTGTTGATCAACAAATCGATGCACAGCGACGATGGGTACTGATTAGCTGCGTCTGTAGTGCTGCTTCTTAGCCAACTCACTTGGTATTTCGGAATGCATTCTGCCAACTCATCGAGAATTTTCTCACCATGCCTTGCGTCTTTGTCGTACCTGAGGCATTCTATCATTTTCTTTATGCCAGCTAAAATGTTGTGAGATGTGGTCGTTGTGAAGGGTGTCAAATTTTGAAGTCAAAAACGTTCTCATACAGGCGGTGTTATGCAACGAAAATGCAGTCACCCGAATGTTGAAATCTTTTTAGGAAATAATTCTCTTCATACTACGGGAATCATCGTTCTTGTCTTTCGCATCAAGAAGCTATAAGGCAAAAACCGAACCCAAATTGGTTACGCTCAAAATAACTGCAGTGGTTACCAGCTAAAAAGGTCGGCCGCATACAAATCGTACGTTTCCCTGACACGTATTCTAGTTAACGTCAGACAGCACTAAAGGTGAATGGTCATACACCGTCAAGCATGTTTACGTTGTATGCGACCAATGTATCAATTGTTTGTGGAGAGCTGTTTCAAACCTTCTATGTGGTGTTGCACAACTTTAAGGATTGAGTAACTTTATCGCGAGCCCAGCAGGATCAGCCCAAGCATGGCGGTGCCACGCAACGCAGGATGCCGCAAGGTTTGTACAAAATTGTTTTTTGTATCTTGCATATAATCATTGCAGTTCCGTGTAACATCTCAAATCACATTGGCTGTGGAGCGGGCGGTTTGTGGAAGTCAATCGTACCAATAACTTCATTTAGTCCAGCTTACCACGATAGTTATTTTCGTACGTCTATTTGATATTTCAATTTACAGCCACTGTAAGCATGGAATGCTTAAACCCGTGTTCTACGACAATTCTTGTTGCCGTGCCTAAGGTCCTGTAGCCAAGTTATGCCCGCAACTCCTCCAAGAGCTTTTGGCTTGATTACGTGGACTCTTGTGAAGTTAAAACATGCTATATTTCCTCCAATACTTTAATTCATCTGAAAGCCAGCCTTGAGTATCTCTTTTACATTTATCACTATACAGGAATCTTCATCTGGCATCTTCAAAACTTCCCTGAATAACAATGACCGAACGAGTCACCAAAATCCAGGTAAGTGTCGCATATGTGTGAATTATTTTCTCTAACGAGTGGAAACAGATCGGAGCTTTCAATCAAGTTGTTGCCTTGTAAGCCTCATCTCTATCTTCATGAATCCTGCTTACGATCTCCAAGAACGCAGTATTTGATCAACCAGGGCATTTTAAACGTATGGAAGACAGCTCATGCTGATGGGGATCAACCTCGTAATGTAACGAGACATGATGGAACAGGAATGACTGGAATCGTCCTCGATGCCCCAAAAATCATTATATTTCCCAAAGAGGGTAATCGAACCTTGGTAATATATCAGATCAATATCATTAGTGGATCTTTGAAATTATTCACGAGCAATGATGGCAATGATATGAGTACGATTGTTAGTGTGCCTGATCATTCTTAATCCTGTCCCTATTGACCCTTGGTAGAACTACAATCTGAACAATTGTAAATTCGCGTTTCCTGTCGATGTTGGTAAGTTTCTGGCTATTACAATGTATCGTTGTCGTCTCCGATGGCTTGCACGGATTGACGGACAGCATCCGACTTACAATATTAGCTCTCACGGATTTGGAATCCGGCACTACGAAATATGAGCAGGCGCGAGCCAAGATGAACATGCCCGGTGACTATTCTATCAAGCAACTCCTGGTTGATATGAGCAGTGAGTCATGGATTTGATTCTATCTGTCAAGTGTCGGTTCATTTCTAACTGATTCAGCTGCCGCAACCAGTAATCTTGAGCAAAACCAGTCCGACTTTGGGACATGGGCAGCTTCGGATTTCCAGACCGATACAAATGGTGTTCACTCTCCTCCTACAGGATACGTAGCGGGGCAGAAACGTGATTGGTTCACACAACCCGATTTGATTCAAAATAATTTCACATCACTGCTGACAGATTTGACCAAATCCCTCTTTAATGAAGAGCTCAACGACCTCGGGTATACTGCCACTGCAACGAATCTAGATTCTGTTCAAGGCAAGTGATCCTGACATTGGGATTACCAGGCAAGCTGACTGGGCAAGGCCATCCTCCTTATTTCACTCCCACCGATGTCCGCTTCCAAACTTACCCCTGGATCGATCCTACAACGAAGGTTCAAGCACCACCATCACTTGCTCTCCCTGGTGGGCTGAATTATCTCCTGTACTTGGAGATGACGGATAATGAGACGCCGCCCGATGCAAACAGTCCATCTGCATTCCTTCCAACGTCAAATGGGAATTGGACAGATGGTACTGATCCAAGCAAGAATTCTCCTAGTTCCTTTGGGACTATGGTAATCGGCCGGAAGAATTTTCTTGAGAAGTACTTCCTACCAAAACTTTGGAAGGTGAATCGAGTCATGATCGCTGACCTTGTGTCGGTCGAACCCTATATTCATCAAATCCTTCGACCTTTCACGTACGAGTACAAATTTAGCTATACCATGAGTGTGGGATCTGGTGTTCCAAACGTAGATGTCCCACAGGCAGACGATTCGAAATATGCATTTGTTAGCCAGTCCAGTCCCGATGATGGTTCAAAGTATCTGGAGAAGAAGATAGACGACAAGTATGGAGCTCTCCCTGCTGGTGCATTGACCTGGTACTATACATCTGGAGTAGCAAGCAATCCTGATGATGAGAGTGGGACTGCTGGAAGCAAGAGCTACATGTCTAGTGATTGCTGGTGTAAGTAGCCCTGGTGCCGACGAGCTCAGCAGATCTAATATTACATAGCATGGAATCGAATTAGACTACATGTTGTACCCGGTACGAATCAATTTGTTATTGCTGGCGCTGCAAATACCCAGCTTAGTTGGGAGGTTAATCCGTCACGGGTTGATCCCAATTTCAGCAAGACGTCAGTCATCGTCCCAAATAACCTAAATAAATGCTAACAGAGTTAATAGCTTGACAGTCGATACGACATGGAGGGTGACTTTCACACTTACTGAAGTTAGTGATGGTGGACTTATCATCAAGATTGCGCGAGATGGTCCTAATGTCGTGGCTACGGGCTCGATTTGGGATAATCCCACTGACGATGGATCATGGATCAAGAGTCTGTATTCTGATGCGGGAAATAATCTTGATCATCTTCTCCAAGGTCTTGACAACTCGTTGCAAGGTCAAGAGAGATTTTATTTTCCTGTAAGTATTTAATTCAATAGTAAATTATCGCGCTAACAAAAATTCTAGTCCAAAGGTACATTTTTTATCAAGGATCCCATTATCAACTGGCAAGGGGACTTGCTCACAGGCTTAGAATATAATGGGTATGTCTGTGAAGGTTACAATTTATACTTCTAACTTTTGATAGTGTTGATAATGCCACGAATCCCAACGCTGATGCAGACGCACGTTCTACATTAACATTGGTCCCTACTGGGCAATTCAAGGAGCTTGAACCTTATGTGGCTGATCCCTCTACGATATCCTCCTGAGATATTTAACCCCTAGGCTTGGAACTTGAAGTTTTGTTACTAGTTATTATTGTTTTCGTCTGGCGTAATAATGCAACATGATTAATATCCTTTTTGCATCTTAAGTTCCGAATTCCTTTGTTTAATAATAGTAATAATATCAAAGTGGGTGGTATTAGCTCCCCTAGTTATAAGAAGGAATTGACGTTTAATAGTAATACCAAAATAGGTACCTCAGGTATTTATAGAGCTTAGGATATATAAAGCTACACTCGTAAGAGATTTTAAGAATTCAGATGTTTTTACCCTTATATTTTTATATTCTCAAAACACTCCAACAAAGTTCCTACGCTCCTATTAGGGCCCTGTACAAGGCCTTGGGGAGGGTCACCTTACAACTTATATCCTGGAGTTTAATATCAAACTCTAGTTTTATACCAAACTCCAGGATATAAGTTATTAGGATATACTTAAACTAATAGAAGAAATTTAATCTCAGGAATGAGACGACTATGACAAAGATGCAGACCTATACGATCGAGCGACTCTACTAGCAATTGCCCAAGCGGTTCAAGGACATCCACTTGCAGCTTCAAATGCTATAAAATACGTGATCAGAGTAAGTAGTGCTTCCTTCCTGTTTCTATGGCCATTTGGTAGAGGGGTCTTCTCGAAGCGCAATTTGCACGACTCGATTTGCTCCCCAATACTAACAATGTGCAGGTAGCTTCTTAGTATAAGGAAGCCACCGCAGGGCATAGATTTGTTGAAATGTTGAAAAGCAACAAATATGAAGACAGGTGTCATTTTCCAGACTATCGTCCGGATTCATCGTCTGTCATGGAGACTTTCAGAGTCTCGCAAGAAAGATTCCCCAAGCCGAATGGGCAAGCACTAGCGATAACTAATTTCTTAGGTAAAAGCTTTACAACCTGGCGAGCCTTCTCTCATGAATTTGACGCTGACTCTTGCGTCGCCCAGGTCTGATTGAAACTGAGGGCGAGGGTTACTTCGATTTTCGCGATTTTTTCTTCGAACACTCTTGCCCTGTGCCACCGAAAGAATTTCCAGACCATGAACTTCTCGTCTCAGGCAGCCTCCATTTGAACAAGCTCTTTAGCGAACTGGAAAAAGTCTCGTTTGGGGAGCGAGTTATATCTTCGAAACCATTCCAGTTCCATCCCTTGTGACTTGAATGTACTTGTCATTCCATGGGTCCGAAAGGTAGGATTCGTTACGCCCGCCAGGTTTTGCTGATTTGTCACCACAATATCATTGTGGATCATGGCAACATTAACATCACGGCGAACTGTGGTGATAGTTTCCTGCCCCATGTTAGGAAGTGCTTGCAGGTTTGCAAAAGTTTCAGAATTGAGCTTGTTGATTTAAAGCTCCCAGGGAACATTCTGAAGGACTTAAGAGACTTTAAAGTCATTGGTTAAATATTTAAGAGCAGGCTTAGCACAGACTATCTTAAGAAATATTCGCAACATGTGGGTAGGGTCACTGAATAGCCCTTTTTCTCTTGATTGAGTGTCGTATAGGATTAGATAGCTTGCCCGGGCACCGGCTCACCCTCCACCTCCACTCAGTCGACTTGACTAAGTAACCTGAGCACCGTAAGCCCTTGGGCAGCTCACCTGAGCCGGGCTGATCATACGTAGGATTTACCACATCGTCACGTGTTTTAACCTCTTTCTCACCAATCACACTTGCTCTGTCTGACCTCCGTTCTCTCACATCATTCTTGTCAAGTTTCGACGACTATACTCAAGGCTTAACTAGACTAAGATTTGGGTCAGTCGTGCATGAACAAGTTGTCCGAAGTAATACGGCTTCATTGCCCCGAATATTATATGACCGGAAATCCGCATGTGTAAAGACAAACACGTCTTTTTTTGCGGCTAGCATGCCTGTTTTATAATCTACACATCCTGTATTATAAATATTGTAGATAGCAGCTTCTTTTTGATTAAAAATAAATATATTATTACGAATACAAGTTTAATAACTATACTTTAGCTATCCCAAAGTGCTACAAACAGACTTGAATCATAAAACTTTGGCAGACGTTGCATTTGCAGGATTCTTTATATTGGGGGAATTCTCTTTCGCCCTCAAGGAGCTATTGCCATCATTGCAGGAAGGTTCTTTGAAAGTTTATTTCCATTCTACCACCATTTATAATCGAATAAGCTAGAAATATAACTTTGTCAAAGCGGGATTCTCTTCACTGTACTATTAAGAGGCTCCCCATTCATCTCCGCAAAATTTATCACAGAGTCCCAATTCTTGCACTCATGTGTAATCCCCTCACCTGTGATGGGGCCATCGCTTCCAAACCCTTCCTTTACATGGAGTGGCCACTCTAGAGTGGTATCAGCAGAGCACATAATGCCCTGCCTAATCATATTCAAACAGTGCTCGAGATGATCTGGTCCACCCCAATGTCTCGATGGTACGCCTATTTTTTGCTCACGAACCAAGTCGCGGAGGGCGCGTAGACAATGTAATTGATGAAAAACCGAAAGGCCAAACCAGGCCTCGCTTCCGTCAGTAGCGGGATCTATATGACCTGTTTGCAGATCGTAGTGACTTGGACCTTCGACTGCAATGAGACCGAATT
>Ga0247734_1002268_pt1 | contig 12880 bp, 10 predicted proteins | sample UWRJL103311B2_FD_180933 | JGI IMG/M metagenome (GOLD analysis project Ga0247734, IMG submission 180933) | Plant litter microbial communities from Arlington Agricultural Research Station in Wisconsin, United States - UWRJ-L103-311B-2 | ecosystem: Environmental > Terrestrial > Plant litter >... | reverse complement strand
GTCCTAGTAAGACTAAACCAGGACCCATTAGCAAAATGTCTGTGTTCGAGTCTAGGAAGCCCGTGACTAGCAAGCTTAATTCTGGTGAAAAGAAGAAGACGGTGGTTAGTTCCATTAGTCAAACTTCTAGCCAACCGCAGGATAGTTCCAGCAAGAAACCTTTGCAGAGAGGTCCCAGTCCCCAATTTCGCAACACAACCACGAAGGTCAAGGCTGACGCAAACATGAAGAATACGCCCCCAGAAACCTCCAAAACCGATCATCAATCGCAGACGAAAGATTCTCGGGGTATCGCGGCCAGCCGCCGTTCGTTGGTACTAACACACAAAACTCCCGTTCCCATCCCCACCAACAAGCGCAAGCGTACTACCCCCAACCAGGCTATCAGCCCTATGGCGTTCCAGTCCAAGGCTACGGAGGACGTAACTTTGTTCACGGAGAATCGGCTCTATACTGCCACGCCTGTGGAAGCACCCATGTCGCAGGAAGATGCCCAATAAAGCTGGCAGGGGCTCAGAACTGTGGTCTTTGTGGACTTCCACATTTTGGTGCTTCTTTTGCGAACACAAAATGTCCTCACCTACTATCTGACATCAAGATTCGTCTCATGCTTGATGCTCTGGCCATAAGCACAGAGCCTCTGGAAGAGATAAATCTTGCTCGGCAAGTTCTCACACAGGAGCTTGCAAATCCTCAACGTCCCAGAAGACTCCCATAAATGGCTTTCTTATCCCGCAGCGGTTGTGGCAATCGGATTGGCGTATGGCGTTTTGTGGATGCTTGCATATCCCCATGAGCTTCCTTGGAAATCTGCGCATGCTCCCTCGGACAGAGCTTTCTGATTTCTTCTCTAGACAAGACTAGACTTTTATGTATAGCATTCAATAAAATTTGCTATATCTTTAGTACATTTTCTGATCAACATTTGTGATCTATGTGATAATTTCAGAAACTAGAGAGTATAGTCGTCGTTTCCAGGATCTTGTTTATAGATGATATGATGTTAAGCATTCTACATTGTCCAATTTCTGGTTAGTGGATACCAATAGATCCATCACTAGTTAGGCGTTGCAGGAAAGCATTATTCCAAGCCACGTATAGGATTTTGCTTCTTAAAATTTCGGTCATTCCACAGTGGAGAGGTTCACAAGTTCTAGATAGCTGATGTTCGAGGAAACTGACTCAGAGGTCACGAGAATCGCCAAGAGCTTAGGATCGCATCATACATTGCCCATTGTACCTGTGTGATACATGCGTGTAAGGCTAGAGATGTGATACGAATTGATTCCCTTAGTATCTTCGCAGCTAGTTTCCGAGTAACGGTAACGCATACCGCTTATTTGAGTAATTCAGTGTCTAGAATGTATGCCTCGCGTACTAGGCATAACAACATGATACGAACGACTTCAAAGTATTGTCGAGTCACCATTTGGTCTCTGAGTCTTAAGAACCTGTCATCTGAAGAACATTAAGTCTGTTCTGCTTGACTTCTGTTATCCTCTTTTATGTTAGATGTTCACGACTTTGGTATTAATTATGGTACTTAATACTTCCCGTCCTCCATAATAAGTCATATGTATACCCTAGAAACTCAAAACCAACTATGATTACAAAGTGGAAGTAAAGTATCACACTTCAATCTGTTATCTCTACATAGGTTCAGATCAATCAAATCAAAAAGAGAACATATATTGAAACTTACGAACCTGCTACAAGAAGGCTGTAGAGATAGTTTATACAGGCTTCTCAAAAGGTCCCTTAATTAGTTTCCATGTCCAAAATGAATGGAAGCCTCCGAGTCAATTTATTAGACATCTTATAATCCTTAACATTGCGATTCAAAATCACGATCCAACAAAGAGCAGAACAAATAAAAAGTATAAACAAACTGAGCACGGATTGACGCACGCACAAATAAAACCAGAAAGAATAAGAGAGTGTCATTTAATACACAAATATAAAATAAAATAGAAATTAGGCTCCTTTCCTAATGCTAAACTGTTGATTGAACATAATCAAGAGCTATAAACAATGCCCAAATGTGGTCAAAACACACACATACAAGGAAGAAAATTGAAGAAAATTGAAGAAAATTGTATAAAGATGACTCAAATAGACCAAACATAGCGAGTTCTGGACTCTTAATGTGCATTAACACAAGTTGGAGACAAAGAAACCAAAATATACTCTACTGTCTGAGTTGATAAATATGATCTACGGAAGGCAAATCCACGCACCAGAAAGCCAACGGTACAATACAAACACCAAAACCCATCCAAAAAAAAAAATCTAGAATGTGTTTGGTGCAAAACACAAGGCATCGAATTCCGATGATTAGAACACTAATTAAACATCGTGTAATCTTACGGTGAGATACATGGGTTTGCCGCAGCAGAACTGAATGCTGACGAAGCTGAAAGAAGCTACCTCCTAATTCTTAGGCAAGAGAACACGAATGCATAAACCTACTCGGCCCAGTATATTTACGCCGTTCCACCACAATAGACTTCGACTATGCACAAAATATCCTTTATTTACAATCTGCTTTGAATATCGATATAATATCGTTCATTGATCTACTGGCTCATCCAAATCTGCACAAAACCAATTGCTGCGCCACAATAGCCTTGCACCGCCACAGTGACATCGGTTTGTCTCGTAAATAAACAATACTCAACTAGAACATCGTGAGAGTTGGCAAGCACGAGATTAGCAGTTTTATCCAGAATACAGAGTAAAAATTACTTGGGTTTTCTGACAGAGTTTCCGAAGCGCTAAAGTTCCTGGATTTACCTCCTGACTGCCTCTAATCTTCATCCGAAACTTCCATATTGACACATCCGGAAGGCTGGGCGTTACTTTCAAACCAAACTCTGAATGCCAGAACACCAGCAAATTGCTTCATACCAACACAATGGCAGGACTAGAACAGCTGGAGATTCACAGCAAGGTGAGAAACTTCTTAGACAAGACATGCAGTAACTGATTGTGCTAGTCATACATTGTGCGGTGGGTTAAGGTTGATGATGGACACACGATATCATGGAGCATTCAACCTCATAAGAAATCAATGTATGCACTTTATCCACATAATTTTCTTTCAATGGCTTACATTTTACCAGAAACTTTGGTATTTTCAAGCATCCTGGGAACTCGGGCACAGGAATCGGGGCAGCAGCGGCGCAACACGAAGATACAGCGGACTCCTCCCTCCAGGTTGGCGAGCGGATACGGCGCCCCTCGAGTGTATCCAGCGGCAAGAACGATAGTGCTTCAACAGCTCAGGATCAGCTAAAGGGAAAGGGGTTTCTCCCAATACAATGGTATGGCAAGTGTGAAGCGGACAAGGTATCCATGGGTACCTACGCTGTTCAGGCCGGGCAGGGGGGGATGTATGGATTGATCTTCGACAACACCTTCTCAAAAACATACGGAAAGACAGCTACGTTTGTTCTTCTTACATATCCATCAAACGCTCCGCCGCATGCGACACATCATCTGCAAAATGTACCAGGTCTTCCCAGCGGAATAAATGGCACAGGGAAAACGCAAAGCCCCAAACTCGGTGCAACGCCTTCAGAATCCGTCGATAGTCTGCATAGCCACCTGCCAATAGGAAACAGTGGTAGTCGTGGCAACTCTGTTATGGGTAGGGGGGAAAGCGAGACTGCTATATCAACATACCACACAGGAGTCTTACAGAAGCGAAGGCGGAAGCGTGGGCAAGGCTATGCACGACGGTTCTTCTCCCTGGATTTTGCGTCATGTACACTGTCGTACTACCAAAGCCGTAACTCTTCGGCGCTAAGGGGAGCTATCCCATTAAGTTTAGCAGCTATAGCTGCTGATGAGCAACGGAGGGAGATAAGTATAGACTCAGGGGCAGAAGTTTGGCATTTGAAAGCGGGAAATGCTAGAGATTTTAGTGAGTGGACCGTCGCGCTGCAAAAAGCTAGCAATACAGCACGTGGGGTCAACAATGGGAAAGGTACATCACCAGAGAAGCTGCAAATTAATACCACTGGACTACACAGCACCACGGCAAGTCAAGAGGATTATGAGTGGCAGCAAGTGGAGTCATTAGTGAGTAGGATTGTTGGTACACGAGATGCTGTGCGGAGACTATCCAAAGATACAGCTCCAGGTCCCAAAAAGAACTCTTATAGTGGACTTGGGCTCGGGCTTTCATCCAATAATCTTCTGAGCCCAAACTTGTATGAGGAGGCTGGAGACTACTTTCAACCGCCACAGGAAAAGAAATCTTTCTGGAAACGGAAGTCCAGTGCACCTTCAACTCCCAACCTTTTCCAACGAAGTATCCAGTCACAGCTCGCAATTCCAGCTCCAACGACGATAACTACTGTTACGGCTAATGCCCCATCGCCTGGTACCCGTCCATCACAACATCATGAAGAGAATGGCATGCATGAGCATTGTACGGCGCTTCTTAAGGACTTAGATGCTGTTCTCCTCGATTTCGCTACTCTTCTTGCTGCTAGTAAGCGTCGAAGAATGCCGCCACCAAGGTCTGCTAGATCAGTTGCTAGGAATAGCATGGATTCAACCTCGACAGGCGAGTTTTACGATGCTGAAGCTGAGATAGATCGGTCTCAAGTAATGATCATTGACCGCCAAAGTGAAGAGGACACCCAACCTTCTGAAGCTGATGATGAATTTGTGAATGATACCTCTTCGATATCCTCGGGAGAAGAAGACAACCTTGCACCTGCCATTGCTGGCGCAGTGTCTCTTTTCCCCATCAAACCAAAATCATTAGATCCTTTGCCACTCTCAGTAACTCCTCATAGAAGGAATGCTGTTCCTGCAGCAACAGTAATGCCACCAAGTTTAATCGGATTTCTGCGCAAAAATGTAGGTAAAGACTTGAGTACAATTAGCATGCCGGTTTCTGCAAACGAACCAGTCTCCCTTCTGCAACGCATGGCTGAGCAGCTCGAATATGCAAATTTACTCGATGTTGCAGCAACAAACAAAACATCAACTTCTCGACTGCTTAATGTTACCGCATTTGCCATCTCACAGTTTAGCAGTGGACGTGCAAAAGAGCGTGCCATCCGGAAGCCATTCAATCCTATGCTCGGTGAGACCTATGAACTGGTAAGGTCCGAGAGCGAGGTTCCCGGCGGTTTTAGATTACTCGTAGAGAAGATTTCTCATCGACCTGTTGTCATGGCCATACAAGCTGAGTCTGCAAAATGGACATTCAGCCAGACTCCCGCCCCAACGCAAAAGTTCTGGGGCAAAAGTGCGGAATTAATCACCGACGGTAGAGTGAGGACATCTCTTCGATTAGCCGATGGAACAGACGAGTTATACAGCTGGAACGTTGCTACTGTGTTTTTGCGAAATGTTGTAGTCGGTGAGAAATACGTAGAGCCAACTGGATCCATGACCATTACCAATGAGACGACCGGCGCAAAAGCTACGGTGGAGTTCAAGCAAAAGGGCATGTTCGGAGGGCGCAGTGAAGAGGTTCATGTTGAATCTTATACACCAGAAGGGACGAATGCCGGTATAGGACTTACCGGCACTTGGACTACGTCACTTCGTATCAATGAAGCTGGGAAAGCAGGTGCAGAGATATGGCATTGCGGCGACCTTGTCGAGAATGCATCGCAACGATATGGACTTACCACCTTCGCCGCTTCACTGAATGAAATCACACAAATCGAGCACGGCAAGTTACCGCCTACAGATTGTAGATTGAGACCAGATCAACGCGCAGCGGAGGCCGGCGATCTCGATTCAGCAGAACAATGGAAAGCAAAGTTGGAGGACGGCCAGAGACGGAGGAGAGCAGAGCTTGAAGAAAGAGGAGAGGTGCATAAGCCAAGGTGGTTCGTGAGGGTTGATGGTGGAGATGAGGGTGAGGATGTCTGGAAGCTTAGGAGTGGGAAAGAAGGGTATTGGGAGGAGAGGGCGAAAGGTAAATGGGAGGGGGTGGAGGATATACTTTCTGGATGATTTCCTAGGATGGCCCTGGAAATTTTAGACGGGGGCTAGGGAAAAAAGGGCATCAACTGCAGGGCGTTGCGGAAACAAAAACCCTGGATCTGGAATTGATGATGATGAAAAACTTGTTTGGCGTAACATTGGGATAGGATACTGCCGACTGAGATCATACACGAATCAATAATGTTTCGGTTACCTGTTGCTTATTTGTATGAGAAATAGGAACATCTTATGTCTACTCATGTGGTAATTGAATCTCTTGTACAATACAGTAACTAATGTAGCCTCATACCTCAGATGAAGGAATTTTCAAGGAATAATCACTGGCAGTAGATTCTTTGTTTGCAGATGTAGATTAGGTGTTGATGATGGCATAATGTCCGTGGGCACAAAACAGTAATCTATGAAGGCACAACCAAAACAATTCTTTGGTATAATAGCCAAAGTAGAGTAAGCTTTGAGTGTGTCAGTTCGGTTGTTATAATGATATACTTATCTAGTTCCTTTAACCTACAACTTTTTATTTTTTTATAGTTTAGGACAGTACAATCAAAGACGTGAAATCTATATCACTACCAGATCTAGTGACCAGCCTAAAGTCAGAGATAGTTCAATCGTCATGACCAAAAGAAAGCTCAAATCAAAATTGGTAAACCGTCTCCCTCGAAACCACAGGCTCATTGCATCACACCATATAAAGAATGAAATCATCAAGACCTGCAGAGAATACGAAATAAGGTCATTAGTTTATGTATTTAATTACATGGACAGAGAAGAAACTCCTAGAAATGCTCCATCCCAGGGTATCATCCAAACTCCAGTTCTGATACAAAGTTCACTTTTAGCCCTCCCTAGCGTTAACATCAAGAGTGTTATCGGCATCGCACAAAATATCACGGTCTGGTGGAGGAATTTGGTCACGGTAACCAGAAACATGATTGACGATGTGGGCGAACCCTTCTTTGTTTTCAAGAATACGTTTTTTTTCTTTCGCCTCTGTTGCATCGGCCATTTTCTGAGATTGTTTGATCGCTTTGGCTAGACTCCTAGTCTGTATTAGTAGAGTATATGATTACAAGCTGTTTAGTGGCTAGAAAAGGAAGTCATACGTGACAGTTGATTTGGTAACGTATCCTTGTCTTGCGAGCTCATCGGCCAATTCCTTTTGGTGGTTATCTAGGAGGCTCAAATTTGGTACCACGATTAGTGGTAGTTGGAATCGCATAGCATCCAGTATCGTTCCGGAACCTAGCTCAATATTAGTAGAGCATATACAACTTTATATTGGCTGAACTTACCAGCCGCACTAATTACGCTACCTTTCAAATAGCCCTCCCGATCCAAACACTTCCGCATATCATCTTTAAGATCTGGGTGAAAGTCAAAAGCTTTCAACTTCAGACCAAAAGTATTTTGCGGAATAATATCATGCCAATACTGAAGGGATGCGCCGACTTGGAATGTGACATGTGTATAGCCCTCATCTTTTAGGGCCTGTAAGCAATCGGGTTGGAGAGCAGCCAGAACAAGTTCTGGAAATGGCGCAGTTGCACCAGTAGTAATGAGACACTCGCGACGAATGTGAACGGGCGCCATCTCTTTCTTCTCGTAGTCTGCCATTATATTGAGTGAAGCGAAAGCTTACGGCAGCACTTTCAAAAAGATATGGATGCTTCAAGCCTTGGTGAGCGTTTAATGATGAGGCCCACAGATTCGGGTGAAGTTCAACTCGTTCTGCAACAATTCTCTCACGTAAGACCGTTGGAACTACATCTTGTCAACGGGTGAGGTACGTTGTGACTACGAAGTATGAAGTGATTCTACCATAGTTTATCCGAGGAAGCTCCGTGATAGGCTGCTATTGATCAGGATCCACCTATTTCCTCCGGTTGACTTTGGTGCAAGTGAAAATAAGGTTTATCGCTAGTGCCTCTTTGAGACTAGTCATTGATGTAACGTGATTATGAGCCTCTCAAATATTCTGACGAGATGTTGCTGTTGATCACAGCAAGCCCACCATGTCGACACTCCTGCATGGACTACGCTTTACAGCGAGAGGTCTAAGGCACCCCCCGACATTGCATATATATGCTACAAAATCAATTGGTCGTAGAAGGGCATTTTCAACCACCGTTCCTATACGGAATGATGAACCTTCTAATCCAAAACTCGAGGAAGCTATACAGAAAGTAGACCGGTCCAGCGGTAATCTTAGACAAAGGTTCGAACAGGACATGGATAGAATGCTGGCAGATCAGGAAGAGGAGCAGGAGGAGGATGAAGATGATGTGATGGCCAACCTTTCGGAATTAATGGGGGAGTGGGACGAGGAATTCGACGAGCTCTCTGATCCACCACCTCAAAGAGGAAAAATGCAGGTGTCAGACTCTTTCCATAACTATGGAGAGCCTAATGACGAGGATCAACCCATGGAACTGGACGATGAGGGAGATGAGGAAGACGCGACTGATGATTATAATAATATGACGGTGTTAGCACACGGAGAGCTACAACAACATCAGGAGATGAGGCATTATGCGAGATTAGCTGCTTGGGATCTACCTTTGCTATCAAGTAAGTAAAGAGAGGCTGTGGATTTATACCACGCATATTGATTTCTATTCTAGAGTTGGCGAAGCCTTTCGAGCCTCCTACTGCGGATATGCCATTGCGTTTTAGATATACGACATACATGGGCGAAACGCACCCGGCGGAGAAGAAAGTTGTGATGGAGTTCTGTATAGGGGACATGCCAAATCTCACAAAAGTCCAAAGAGACAAGCTCAAGAAACTGGTTGGAGTGCGATACAATCCTGAAACTGATATTGTCAAGATGAGCTGTGAAATGTACGAATCACAAGCCCAGAATAAGAGGTATCTTGGAGATCGAGTTGATGAGCTTGTGAAAGAAGCCAAGGTATGTTAACGGCACTAGAAAATTGCTCCCCGTCTAACGTCCGCAGGACCCTAAAGACACCTTCGAGGATATACCTCTAAATTTAACGCACCATAAACTCAAGGCGAAGCCAAAATGGCCCAAGCACTGGTCATTAACTCCGGAGCGCAAGGCAGAGTTGGCTCAATATCGCCAGACCTCTGCACTTACAGATCACCAAAGAATGCTTGATGGCCTACTGGTCGATGGCAACCAGGCAATTGCACAGGCACTTGCGAGCAGAGCAGCAGCACCAAAAATAGCAATACCCGAGATGGTCGCAGCCGGAAAAGGAAAAGGTGGAAAGATGGTTGGCGTTAGACGATAAAGGACTTTGTGTATGATGAGATTTGTACGAGATACCTGTATATTCATGGAATAGATGTACAACACCTAATATTCTGTTCATTTGGGTGTCTGTGAGCTCTCGTATACAGCAGATATTTACCATGTGGTTAACAGCATGGCCTGAGGATAGTGGTCTTCGTTCTTCGTTCTTCGTTCTCTATTATCTAGAGATCGGGTAACCAGGAACTCTTCACAGCACGTTTGGCAGCTTGTCAGCCCCATACTGAAGCTAGATTTGCCAACTGCACAATACTTCATTTCTAATCTAAGTTTGGAAGCTTCGCCACCTTGGGTTTTCCATTCCTGTTCTTATTACCTATCATGAAAGGGTCGGAAGTCGGACACCGCATTCGCTAAATAAGAGACGCAATTCTGAAAATGCCAAGGTACAGGGTCCAATTCAGAAGCATTTCTTCTAAGCGAATGCGTAAGAGAGAGTGAGCGGTGTTAGCCCCGAGTACATTATCTTAGTATTGACTTGCTTCTGGCCTTCCTTATAGAACATTCTCATCAGTCGAATTTAAGTAGGAAACGTACCCATTAGCGAACTTAGCTACCCAACCATTGTCAACTAAACACGGGGCGAAACTGTTGCTCATAGCGATAGCCATAGCGGGTTTGATATTCGTAGGCAATTCATACAGTCTTGTCCGGATCCACTTGAATGTACTCCGTAATCCTTACCCCGCAAGGTTTAAGGCTGGTGGCTGCTGGATAACGAAGCTGACTAAGCTTGAGCCTCGGTCCTGTTGGTCTCTTAACTCAATTGCATCTGATACGGCCCTCCCGACCCCATTTCGTTTCCAACAGTCGGCTTAATGCTGAAAGAAACTCACCATCATCTCAATAGGGAGCACGGAATTACGGACGTATTTACTAGCATCTCATTCGCTCGGAACGCAAGTTACACCGTCCGGATTTTAACGAATCCCATTTAAGAGTCCGAGATCTGTTGTATTCAAACAAGCGTCGTCAAAACAAACACCTCACTTTCCAACAAGAATCCACCTTTTCCAACAAGACAACGACCTACTTAGTAAGTGCTTCCCCCTCAAGCACCAATCTTGATACCAAAGACCGCAATCAATTACCCGGCGATTTTACTGACCATCCATCTGAAGTCGTAATTATGGCAACTACCAATATTGCGCCGTTCCAGCCCACAGCCATTGATTCTATCAAAGGAACTGTCGATACTCTCAAGACCACCTTCAAATCCCAAAAGACCAAGCCACTAGAATATCGATTGGCCCAGCTGCGTAAGCTATACTGGGGCATCAAAGACAACGAGGAGCTTTTGGTGGAAGCATGCAAACTTGACTTGGGGAAGCCAAGTTTCGAGACATACATCTCAGAAATCGATTGGGTTAAGAACGACATCATATACGTTACCGGCAAACTGAAGGGATGGATGAAGGATGAAAAAGTTGATGATATTCCGCTTGCGAATAAGCTGTTGAGTCCTCGTGTTCGAAAGGACCCTCTCGGCACCATTCTTGTAATCGGCGCATACAACTTTCCCGTCATGCTCTCCTTAGCTCCTCTCATCGGTGCGATTTCTGCAGGCTGTACTGGTATCCTAAAACCATCAGAGGTTTCCCCACACAGCGCCATGGTTTTAAAGAAAATCGTGGAAGAATCCCTCGACCCAAGTTCATATGCCGTCGTTAATGGCGGTGTTCCAGAAACCTCAGCTCTTCTAAATGAAAAGTGGGACAAGATTTTCTATACTGGTAGTGCGCAAGTTGGAACGATTATTGCTAAGAAAGCAGCTGAAACTCTCACGCCTGTGGTACTTGAGCTTGGAGGAATAAATCCAGCTATCGTTACCAACAATGCGGATCCACGTCTCGCAGCTCGTCGCTTATTATGGGGTAAATCTCACAACGCTGGTCAAGTTTGTATCAGTCAGAACTATGTTATGGTTGAGAGGGACATTTACCCATTATTCGAAGCAGAGCTGAAAACTGCCTATAAAGAGTTCTTTCCCCAGGGTACCCAGGCCAGCCCCGACTTTGGAACAATCGTCAACAACCGACACTTCCACAGAATCAAGAAGATGCTTGATGAGACTAGTGGAGAGATTATCTTGGGAGGAAAGGTTGACGAGTCTCAGAATCACATTGATCTTACCATTGTGAAGGTCAAAAATCAGAATGATTCCATGATCGTCGACGAATCTTTCGGACCTTTAATGCCTCTTCTAGTCGTGGATAGCGTGGAAGAAGCTATTCGTACTGCTAACTCTGTAGACCCTACCCCTCTGGGACTTTACCCATTTGGATCGAAGGCCGAGACTGACAAGAGTAAAGTTCATTACCAATTTTCCAGACTCTAACTAATTTTGTTTTTCAGTTTTGAATGAAGTGACATCCGGAGGTGCAACCGTCAACGATGGCTTCTTCCACGGCGCGATCCCCACACTTCCCTTTGGCGGAGTAGGCAGCTCAGGTCAAGGTGCTTATCGTGGTAAAGCCTCCTTTGAGGTATTCAGCCATCGACGCTCAGTCGTAAAAACCCCCGGGTGGATGGAAAAACTCCTCGATGTCCGCTACCCTCCGTACACAGCGGCCAAACTCGTCAAATTCCGTCAAACCAGCGAGTTGAAGCCCAACTTCGACAGACAAGGCAATCAGATCAAGGGCCTCAAGTATTGGTTAGGATTGGTATGTTACAATTCCAAATCCATTGTCAACTCCTTCCCAGATTCTGAGTTTATGTTGTGTCATTATGCCAAATTGTATTCTAAGACCTATTCCTAATATAGTGATTTCAGGTAATGGGACTCGGTGGAGAAGGTGTTGGAAGTAGTTTAATCAGATGGGCTTTCGCGGCGCTGGTGGCTATGGGCGCAAAAAAATACATCGATACTGGTAAGGCATCGTTTTTGAAGTAGGAGTTCCATTGGCAGCGATGTGATAGGATTGATTCAATGGGCTAAAAGGGGGAAAAGAAGTTAATGAAGCTGGCTTTCTTAGCGTTATACCTTGTATGATTACATGTTATTGCCATAATTCTCTTTTTTACAGTACCTCAGTTCTGGTCTCCTGTGATTCTCCGATGAATGCGTAAAGTAGAAAACTAGGATTCCCCGATGCATAAACCGATACTAGTGTTAGAGATTGGTGGTGAGCGCCGAACCCAAGTTCTGGGCTCTTAAGTATTAATTAATGACTGGCTCAACAGGACTTGGTGACTAACTTGCGCGGAGTATTTACCGTTTTCTGCTCCCTCTGCGCTCTCCTTTCTGGACCACGAAACCATTATTTATAATACGTTGACAACCCGTCCAAACACACTTACTAAAGCAGAGCATTCGGATCCGCCTAAAGATTCCCTCCCATTTCCTAAACCCTATCTATACACACACAGACAGACCCTTCCCCTTAAGCTTCCGCGCACCACCCACAGCCACCTCGTCAGTTTGTCGTTTGTACAATTTCCCCTGTGCTTCCCAACTCTCGAAAACCTTCCTGTGCGCGTTTCCCCCTTTTCTTCCCCCTTCACATATACTTTCGGACAGGTAGAAAGTGTAAAGCCTTCACCCGGAAGCATGCTAGCCGAGCGGTGGAGAGCCACGCCGCGCAAGGCTGGCGGACGACCCGACTCGGTGGATGGCTCCGG
>Ga0247734_1002267_pt1 | contig 12880 bp, 17 predicted proteins | sample UWRJL103311B2_FD_180933 | JGI IMG/M metagenome (GOLD analysis project Ga0247734, IMG submission 180933) | Plant litter microbial communities from Arlington Agricultural Research Station in Wisconsin, United States - UWRJ-L103-311B-2 | ecosystem: Environmental > Terrestrial > Plant litter >... | reverse complement strand
TCATGTGTTGTAGAAGTCGTAACCGGTCCATCTCTGGGAGTGCGACGAGAGAAAATACCCATCTTGATTCCAATCTGAGGATGTTCTCAACTGAAGAAGAGAACTGTAAGGGTAGTTGGATTGGTCAGAACAGGGAGATGATTGGGATAGATGGAGGATAATTGAAGTTAAATTCAAGCCAAAATTGACGTTGGATTAATGTATGGGGAAAAAAAGAGAAAGGAAGAAAACGGATGGGAATGTTACAAGATCTATCTAGGTATGATGTATGGTGCAAACGAAGTTTCGTATGGACACACAAGTGACGTGACGTAGCGTCTATTAAATGCAAAACAAGGAAACTTGGCACTAATCCATGCTCAGCAGAGATTGCAGTGAACGGTTCGAAAGAGCCATCGCAATTTGGGATAAAAGGAATTCAAGACAATCAACAGCATTTAGGCCATGGAATAGACTGACTGATTGAAGTAGATGAAGAAATCACGATACTGGAACATCCAAGACTTGGCTCAGTCATCTTTTGGGTGGTGGCCAAGAACTCCAAGCTTTATTCCCAAGCATCTGGCGAGGGCTGGGGCTGGGCAACTGGGCAATACAATAAATAAGAAAGACTCTCGCACCCCAGCGCTGTACGTGTGTATGTGTATGTATGTACAGACGGAAGTCTCTTATTTCGAACATCCTGCCCTGCATCCTGCTTTCGATTTGCTGTTTCCCGTACCGTACTGTGATGGACAGAAATGTAATGTATTAAGGAGAATCACGTGCATATTGGTTATATTGTGATACAGTTGCTAGAGTGGCTCTTCATATTGTAATTCTCTACGTTATGCATTTCTCATCTTTGGTAAACTCCAAGTCCCATGCTCTCTAAATTGGTATCGTGTGCTCGTTTCCACTCCCATCAGTCAGTCGGTCAGTCAGTCAGTCAGTAATGTGGTCCTTTCACTCTTTCTTCACTCTTTCCCTCTTATCTAGTCCTTCCACTCCGAAGGCCCGGTCCAAGACTCTACCTGCTTTCCAACAGCATCCGTGATTTGGTTGGTCTTCTCGCTTAAAGCACTCACGATCCCCTTCTGCTTTTTCTCAGCATGCTCCGAAATCCTTAACAACTCGCTCACAAACGATTCGCCCCACCAAGCCTACAAAACAACATTAGCTTTTGAAATTATCCAAGTGTTGCGGTTCAACTTACGCTAGTATACTTGAAAACGTATTTTTCCAATTTCTTGAACTTTATCTCTCGCTGCTCCGGTGACATGGTAACCGCATCGTGAATCGCTCCAGCAAGCTCCTCGGTGTTCCAAGGATTCACAATTAAGGAGCCATCTAGTGATTGTGCAGCACCTGTGAATTCGGATAGGATCATGACACCGTGTCGCTTCCGCTGGGTTGCAATGTATTCGTACGAAACAAGGTTCATGCCATCTCGAGTGGATGATACTAGGCAAGCATCCGAAACAGCATATAGAGCGGTAAGTTCGTCAAACGGAACCGATTGATGAAGGAAGTGGATGGGCATGAACTCGACGGTCCCAAATTTACCGTTGATTCGTCCAACAAGCTCGTTGACCACAGCTCGCAGATTCTGATATTCCTCAACATCTTGGCGACTGGGCACTGCGACTTGGACCAGAACAACTTTTCCTATCCATTCGGGATGCTCCGTCAAAAATACTTCCAGAGCATGCAGCTTTTGAGGAACACCCTTGATATAATCCAAACGATCAACTCCAACAATAAGTTTGACACCTTCGAATTTTCGCTCGAGAACTGCAATGCGGTCTTGGACTTTCTTCTCTTCCAATGCGTCGATGAATTTATCGGGATCGATACCAATTGGAAATGCTGCCACAGTCACAAACTTGCCTCGGAATTCGACGCCGTTGGGGGTAGTCTGTGTTTCTCTAGTTATTGTCAGCGATTGTCCCTTCATTACTTCCTGTGAGTCTTACAATATTCTCGAGCAACTGCTGAGGAAATGTCTGGCATAGTCGTATGTGTGGAAACCAATGAGATCGCAGTGAAGCACTCCCAATAGAAGTGCCTCACGCACTGGCAGAATTCTATATATCTCGCTACTGGGAAATGGTGTATGAAGAAAGAAGCCAATCTTGACATTCTTCTTGGTATTGCCAATCTCTTCTCGTAACATCTCTGGGAGTAGCATGAGATGGTAGTCGTGAACCCAGATCAAATCTCCATCTTGTACATCCTTTGCCATGGTCTTCGCAAACAACCGATTGACATCCCGGTATGCTTGCCAGGAAGATTCGTCGAAGGTGATCTCTCCAGGGTGGTAATGGAAAAGCGGCCATAGGATAGAGTCTGCGAGCCAATTAGTTAGTTGTCTGCATGCCCAATCCATTTCCACGTAGTCTTACTTGAGAAACCGTTATAGTGCCTATCTGCCAGCTCGTCGTCAATGAAAACAGGCACCGCGCCATGCTCATCTTTCAACCGTTTGACCATGGGTGCTGCCTCTGCCTCGGGCACTTCTAGACCAGGCCAGCCATACCATTGAAAAGTAGTTGTTTTCGCGAGTCCGCTGAGGCCGGTAACCAGGCCACCGGACGACATCGAGAAGTCGTATTGCCCATCGTCGCGACGTTTGATGGTAATAGGTAAACGGTTGGACACCAGCAGAATTCTGCCCTGCGACTTGACTTCTTCTGAAAGTGGAGGCATTCTGGAGTGTAAGAGGATCTTCTTTTAAAGTTGTACAAGGTGGGGCGGACGTTGGAGGGGTCTCGTTCGGTAGTACTGTAAACTGAGGTGGAGGAATGAGACAACACTGAATGTCTTTCCTAGCGTTGAGGATCGAATTGTACTTTGAATCGCAGTCACATCAACTCCGGGAGATTGGAGTGACGTTCGTAAAAGTGTGTCGACAAGCAGCCAGATATAACAAAATGTGATCGCTGGTAGAGGAAACTTAAAAGTCTGACTTGTTGGCAGAGAAATAACTGGACTGACTGATACCTTCCTTCTTCCCAAGCAATCATACAACGTCTTTAGGCTAGAATTTTGATTGGGGGATGTATGTTGAGCTGCGCCAGGATGCTACCATAGAAACAACATGAAGCTTGGGCTGGGGCCGGGGCAGGAGGTGGGATTGGAAAATAAGGCGTGTTTGGTGGTGTGATGGGTATGGACAAAGTATTAACAAGCAGACAAGGTATGGTGGTGGTGGTGGTATGGTTTTTGGGTTGCGTTGCCCTTGGTTAAAGGTGAGGATAAAACGGTTTCCCCCAAAACAACGACGTAATTGGGATCCTGAACTTGACAGGGGTCTCGACAACCAACCATCCCTACAATAATTGCATGGCCGCCATTCTCTTTGGCTTCCCAGCCCCAGCAGCAGGAGCTTTTATTCCGTATTTTCGTCGCGTCAGTTTTAATTAGATTCTATTATAAATTGTTATTATTATTTATAAACTCATTACATCTCTTTCTTTTTTTCTATGTACAGAAAAGGTTACTTTTGGAGTCTCGTTATGTATAGGGCGGATAACCTTCATCAAGCGTGCGGTTAACTTCGGGATAGAGAACTCTGTCTAGCTATCATGATCAATCACAAGCCTGCCATCTGGCCCAACACTCTCATATATATATCCATATATAGCGTTTTGCGGATATGATATGATAGATATGCTTGATGCAAAGAGAAGATAAGCAACTAGCAGAGACAAATTGAACGTCGTAAGCTATCATTCATCGAAACCACAAGAGCCAACCACTTGACCACACGTTCCCCCCTTTACAAACTCTTGCATTATCATTAGTGCCTGTCCATAATTCCCTCACCACCCAAAACACAAACTTCAAGATACGGTTTCTCTATCTTCCTGACAGCAAGGGATATATGGGTATCATAGTTGGAGAGAAGTCATGCTAATCACGACGTTTTACTCAAGCCCCGTACACGTGACACCGTGTTACGGTGACTCCATGTCTTTTTGAGTCATATTTCGTTCGCGCATTTGCTTTTGGTTGGAGAAAGTCACATGTAGTTTGTTGTATACCTATACAATGTCTGAGTTGGGGCAAAGTCGGGGAGATTTCCAACTACGTATAGCTACCACGGAGGACATTGCCCAATTACGTATCCTCATCAATGATTCTGTAGGTTTTCCAGGCTTCTTTATCCAATGTTTCCTTTTGGCACTCTCGCAAGGTCGAGTGTTGCAATTGTATCAATTTCAAAATGGAAGATCGATCTAGAAGACACAGTACCTCCATTGAGTTTGTTATGGCCTGAGCAGCACGAGAAACCTCTTGATTCAGCAGTCTGACTTCGAGAATCAGGTCCGGGTTCTCCACACAGCATACTACACTCCAGCGCAGATCTCAGGGGCCCTTGAATCCATATACGGCGTTGATACCCAGCTGATTAGTGACGGCAATTATTTCGTCGTTGAGAACCAACCTCCGCCTAGCCAGGTACTAGACAGCAAGCCCATGATAATCGCATGCGGAGGTTGGTCCCATCGCTCTACTCTCTACGGTGGCGATCAGTATTCTCGAAGAGATGACAATCTGCTTGATCCCGCCAAAGATGCCGCGAAAATTAGAGCATTCTTCGTACATCCAGACTGGACCCGTCGAGGGGTCGGCGGGATAGTGCTGACGGCCTGTGAGCAAGCAGCATTGAAAGCGGGTTTTAAGAGAGCTGAGATGGGAGCCACGCTAAGTGGAGTACCGTTCTATTTGAGTAAGGGATATGGAAAAGTTGGTGAGAGGTCAATGGTTCCCGTGGGGAGTGGTGATGGCGTCTTGCTGGAGGTTGTGAGGATGGAAAAAGACCTGTGTCCGGAGGACGACATTGTGTAGTCGTCACTGAGGCATAAATCATGTACAATTTACGTACTCAAATCGACCGGGTTGAAGGTGGTGCACTGGCTTAGGAAGATATCAAATTATTTTGGTCAAGCTGAACTACCTTGCTCGATATTATCAGGACTTGTCACACAATGAAGATGCATTCTTGAGTATCATTTTTCACAACGAAACTTGGTTACTCTCCATTCTGTCGCATAGTCACAAGTTACTATGAATAGATGATATCACACAGGAACGTCAATTAACTATTCATATAACAGTATGTAGGACCTGCCTGGTTTTGTCTAGTTCACCCACCTTGGTAAATTGGAACTCATTCTACATAGTGGCTCAATCTTACTAGTAATATTTACGTCGTTAGTTCTCTTACTCCAGCATAGTAACAAAAAGTGTAAATATTTTGTAGAAACCATAAAGGCTGATTGTGTCTGATCTTGATTATGAGCACGCCTATTACAACAGACAGTTTGATTTCATAATTCGTAATTGGGATCTTTGAATTTAAATTCCCCCTCTCTAAGATGTGGCAATCGTTGGCTTGAACGCTAAATTGAACGTAGGTGAGTTTTGTAAATATCACGAGGTTTGTGGCCATCCTTGCTGACAAGGATTTAATTGGTTACAGCTCTGAGGCCTCCCGAGTACTCCATCTTCCTTCCCTTCCTTCACTAGACTCCAAGCTTGACGATGCCTATTACGATATCGATAAAACGCCATCGAAATGGGTTTCTAATAAATGAATCCGACCAGAGTGCTTTATCACGTTTCTTTCATCCTGTATAATTTCCTGACGTTCCCAGAAAGCGCCGTCATTCCCACTACTAAAGATAAAGTATACAACACCGCCCTGCCCTAGGCCCCGGTTTATTTCAAATACTATAGGAAACAGCAGAGACATGACTGCAGCAATGGCGATACTTGGAACGCTTGTTATCATCTTCTTGTGGTTGTTCGCTGCGTGTTGTGGTGTGTATTGCCTCGTCGCTGGTTTCTATAAACTAGCTACAGTTCGGCGGCATTATGAAGAAAAAGATGAATCACCAGAAGTGGGCCGCTTAACTCCGGACGAACCTCCTTTGCCAGAATACCAGGAACGTCCAATAAATATAGAGAATAGGCTTCCTCTTTACAAGACGGCAACATTCATATGCGTGAAAACGTTCTGCGGGAAACGCCATTACCTCTCGGCAAAAACCAACGACACAGTTCTAAGCCTGAGATCACAGATTCAAGCGAAGGTTAGGCTTCCAGAGTCGTACAAATTCCTTTACGCAGGAAGAATCCTAGAAGAGACCAGTACGCTTGAAGAGTGTAGAATATACGATGGTGCGACGTTGTGTCTAATTCCCATATGCAAGAATGGAGGAGTGCAGGTTTTTGTTAGGACTCTGAAGGGAAACACCATGGCTTTCTTTGTATGGCCTAAGCACAATACTGTTAACGATTTGAAGCTGGGATTCATGTTCCGAGGAGGCATCGATCTTACGCACCAGAATTTCAACTTACTACGCCTGGTGTTCCGCCAGAAGCAGCTTGACTATCGATACACTTTGAAACATTATGGCATCAGGGCCGAGTCAACGATAAATCTGGTGCTCAGCTTACCTGGTGGATTTGATGGGTTGGACCAGCCTCGTAAGTCTTAAATTATATAGATGCTTCAGCTGTTGGTTCTTTTTAGAACTGATTTACGCACTCACCTAAACAGTAATGATCTAAAGAAGATGTAGCCACAATTATCAAACATCACGATACACCAGAGATACAATTCGAAGCAAAACGAATTGAAGCCATTCGTTCGATACTCTGATGTATCCAGATGTCTGAAGTAATGGGATCGCATCTCCTTATTGAACACTTAACTTGTTTAGACTGACTACTGAAGCCACTGTGTAAATTTCTTTTTACTAGAATCAATAGCATGGCCTGTTATACCTTCTGCTGCATTTGCTTTAACATCGTTTACTCACAACTTTCAGCTCCTAGCTATGGTACTTTTGAAAGTACTTTTGGTCTATCGCCCTTGTCTCGGCCATCCACACGATCAAGTATGAATGCTTCAGAACTAGGACTCGATCGTACAACCATACCAAGCCCCCAATATGTGTCCCCAGCAAGATTGTGGCTTGCAAGTCCAGAGGAGCAAGCACTGTCCTACCGTCGACTAGAAGCAACACTGCTTTCGAATACTCAGGACGACCAGGGTCTCGTAGATTTTGTAGAGGAAACCTTGCCTGCTTATCAACTTGAACAATCTACCGTCGAAAACGATACTACCGAGAGTCAATATAATGGTTCGGGATCTCCGAACCGTTCAGTTGTCAGCCTTCAAGATCTACTAATGGAGGAATATACATTCGTGCAATCAAATTCTACGCCAACCATATCAAGTGTTGATGAGAAAAGGTTGCCAATCTCACCTTCAACGTCAGCCACTACTTCCCCAGATCCTAACGATAGTAGCGAAGGCAAGAATTTTGTTTATGAATCCATCCGCACTCCAAATACTAATGTGCAAACTTAGAATCATCACCTATATTCTCTCCAAAGATCCGATGCAAGGTGCAATCGTGTACGCGCGAGTTTCCTACTCAAAGTGCTCTTAAGTAAATATTCCCACGCTTCAATATACATACTATTCTCTAATCATCATTAAGTCACCATATGCGATATCACACCAAACTACATCAGTGCCCCTTCTGCACTCGTAGTTTCGGCACTGTCACGCACCAGAAACGCCATATGAATGCAGTGCACCAGGTACGTGTACTATCCGTACAAGCAAATACCTGAATTGTTAATACAAAATAGACAGTGCAGAAATATCACTGTGCGGTGCCAGAATGTCGCTATTCAAGTGGACAGCTCAAATTCTTTTCAAGAAAAGACAACTGGAGAAGGCACATGCTGAGGCATCAGAGTGGGGATGGGAGTCTAGGTTAGAAAGCAAATACCTTTTCATACGGCGCAGGTTTGATTTTTCATATGAAGGAGTTGAGCATGGTGTCAACGGCGGTACATTGCGATATAATTTTGTATGTTTGGAATATAAATTTGCTTAGAAACTTTTAAAACTTGACCTTGCTTGAATCAAAATATGTCTCTGTTCTCTAAACTCGAATAAAATATTCCCCTTACACAATCTAGAGTAGGTGAAGCGAATTACAATTACATCCGCAATCTCGTCGGCTAGCCTTTTTTTTTATTCACCTCCTAGCACCTCATCCCCATACCACCGTCACCACAGACCCACTTACTGCATATATAAACTCCAAAACGCGAATCCAATTCACAAATCAACCAGCACCAAGTAACTCGCCGCTTGGTCTGTTTGTCTATGGACCTTACCTTGGTGCGCCAAGGGAGGAACATCTGCGCAATGAACTATCCAACTCCGGGGGTATGGGAGCGTAGGACGGGGAGTGAAGTCGGTCATATACAATCTGTGAAACACCAGTCATATATGACCGGGAAGACTATAGCCCTGTGAGAAACTAGGAGATGTTAGCTACCCTGAAGTTTTTTTAGTTTTTTTTTAGGGGAGGAAGGCGGGGGGTCAGAGGAGGATTGGGATGTCTGGAGTTGGAAATACTTTATATACAGTGAGAAGCAGGCGAGAGAGAAAATATATTGTAGTACTTTTTTGTTTACCAGTGATATAGCATTGGAGTGAAGCTCCTTTCCCTATGTTCCTATAATATCGTTTGCTGCTTCGAATTCTCGATCTCTTTGAGAAGTCCTTCGATTGTTCTTATCAAGGTCTAACTATAGGCAAGTGGTCCAGGCGGAAGCGTTCCATGTCTTATGAATTATATAGTAGGTTCTAGTTGAGATTTTGTACATTGTTTCCTGAGACGAGAGTTCCTCTATTCTTCCCAAAGCGCCAATTCTAATGCGTCCACGCTATTTATGCAAAACATCCTGTGTAACTTCATATCCATCCATATCCATACATAATATCGAGAGCTTAGCCGCAGCTGCCATCCTTCCACCCATCTTTCCACCTCTCCTGCCATTTTCCACAATCAAACTCCTTCTTCCCTAGTTTCCGATTGACATCATTATGCGCCTCACATAACCACTTCCCGAACTCATCCCGACTCTCTGTTCGCACCTTGCTTGCTTTTATAAACTCTCTGAAATCTGCTGCGCAGCTCCAACATGGATATATTTTCGAGAATAGACCCATGAATTGCGTGACATCTTGCTGTTCTGTAACGGTTGGCTTTTCGGGGTAGGTAGCTGCTATGGAGTGTAACAATGTCCAAGATGAGCGGCCGAGTTCCTCAACGTCTGGGGGGCAGTCCGGTGCTGGAGTTACAGTGATTGGAGTAGTGGATTTGGTTGACTTTTTAGCAGATAGAAAGTCTGTCAAAGAGTTACAAGTTCGACAGCTGTCAACTTACATCAGCTTGATCCATTTCAAGGTTGATAATGTAGACTTACGGTTTGCCATCTGGGCCAAGCACGACACCCCTTTTTTTCTTAGGTATCGCACCAGCTGAAGTCACTGCACCCGGAGATTCATTTTCTTGTGTATCAGCTACCATGGTGATTGCTTTAAATATTGCCAAAAATCAATGGTGGAAGAGGAAAGTAGTTGTTGAGCTCGAAGTGGTTTGTAATTGCGCCGGAAAAACGTTATGCCGGGAGAAGCTCCAAAAAGCTCCCTATTGCCCCACCAATACTCTAACGTCATTGTTCATATTTGCTTCAAACCCACCTTCAGGAATGCAATAATGAGACCAACTGGAGGTAGAACAGATGATGGAACCCCGATCTTGCTTTTAAAAACCAAATCAACCCCCAATGACGGATATGAGGAGCAATTTTCTAGCAGCACCGAGTTCGATCCAGTTTTTGTGCCAGTGCTGGAACATAAGTTCTTTGAGAACGAACTGACGCTTGTGGAGAACCTGCTACGAAATAAGGAGATTGGGAAGTCCGCCGAGTCCAAATATGGAGGCATGATCTTTACATCGCAGCGTGCGGTTGAGGCTTTTGCTAGGTTGGTGGAGAACGGGATGGGTGCGACTTCTCTGTTATACTTTCAATTCGGCACCTCTGACAATTCAATTTGCAGGTGATGATGCCTGGCCATATCTGCAAGATGTTCCTATATATACAGTTGGGCCTGCCACATCTCGAGCTCTTCAGTCGATTTCACAGACGCCTCCCCTCAACATATTTGGAGCTGAATCAGGCAATGGAGAAGCCCTAGCACACTACATGCTAGATCATTATGGTCAATGGTATCGAGACCACCCGGTCAAGCCGCCTTTACTCTTCTTAGTCGGAGATCAAAGACGTGACATAATACCAAAAACCTTGATGAATCCAGAACTCAGCGATGATAGAAAGATACATGTCGACGAATTGGTGGTTTACGGGACAGGTGTAATGGAGTCATTTGAAAAAGACTTTACTGAATTACTGCTTAAGACAGAAGGCGTAGTTATCAGGTGGGTAGTTGTTTTCTCACCAACAGGATGTGAGGCAATGCTGCGGTCCTTGAACATGCTTGATCTTGAGACTGGCAAGGTTAAAAATGAAGCACGAAAGCAACGAAGTGGTATAACATATATTGCAACGATCGGGCCTACTACAAGAGACTATCTTAGAAATACCTTTCAGTACGAGCCAGATGTTTGCGCAGAAAAGCCAAGCCCACAAGGCGTTGAAGATGGTATCAGACAGTTTATGAATACAAAAGCCTAGAACCATACATCTGATGATTTTTGTTCAGCTATCTGAGACCCCTCCTATTGTACCTTGAGTCACAGTTGACTCCGGATCAGGTCAATTTTGCTAAGAATACTACCTGGGATGTTATAATGGCTGAGATTGTCGCTGTGTACCTAACCCCTCTCACAAGTGTAATGCCCCCACCATCGATTCGTTAGCCATACCATGCAGCGATCCTTTTGCCATCGGCTACTTTACGGTCTTTGTTTTCAATTTATCTGAATACGGCTAAATGGGAACCAAGCTTCCAAGGGTTCCAACTGCTTAACCTTACTTTTGCATCGTGTCATTTACTTTTTTTCTGTATTTTAAATTATAGTTCTTTCAAAAGAGGAAAGACGTCATTGAAATATTATTCACGTCTTATATGACAGATTATTGTTGTTGAATATGGAACTCGAGGTTGAACCTACTTTGGACACCTACAATGTTTCACTAGACCAGCAAATCATCGCTCTAGAGGCACCCATTTCAGATAACACGCCAGTTGAGAAGCCTTCTAAAGAGAATCTGATAGCCCTACATCTAAATAACATAGCCGTTCTTCAAAACAGCTCCAATGTTGCTGAGCCAATACCCCTTATGCTAGCACCTGCTTACGCTCCATCGGTAGCATCTTTGAATGATCTCCAGAAGGTAGCTTCAAAACAAATTCTTAAAATAAAATATTGCTGACTATTCCTGGATTACCTTCGCGGATTTGCGGTCAAACGTTCATCATCGGGGTTGCTTCGTGACAGCTAGGACCATCACACCTTCGTACGTGACTACCCAAGTCATAACTATTATCGAGGAGGAGGGAGGTGATGTGGCAAAACTTGTGATTAATTTCCAAGATCCCTCATTACCAGATTCAGATATTCCATCAAACTCAACCGTTGCGATCAAAGAACCATATTTTAAGTATATTGGAGCAGGTGACTATGCTATCCATGTGGACCACCCATCCGATATTGCCATTTTGAGAGGCGATGATCCCGCTATATCCATGATTATGGAAGTTGTTTCGAAGACAAAGGAGATTACTATAACTGAATGGAAAAGGGCTGGCGACAAAGCATATTTAGAAAAGAACTTTTCTTCTGCAGTTGAATGGTATGTGTATCTGAAACCATTTGTGGTTAACACTTTCGTTGATAATTCGTAAGCTATACGCAAGCCATTGATAATGCGCCGAAGGAAGAAGAGTCATTTCTCCGAGATATGTACCGTAAACGTGCCCATGCAAATCTGACTGGGAAACGATTCGACGTCGCTTTAGAGGATGCTCTAGCATCTGGCTCAGGGAGTTCTCTTGATGATAAGGCCTACCACTGTGCTGGAAGGGCGGCCTACGAACTTGGACTCTATGAAGATGCCAAAGGCTATTTTGAGAAGGCTCTCCAATCTAAACCAAGAGAGACAAAGTACATCCAGGAGCTCAACCGAACCAAGGTACATAGCAACGTCGGATGAAAACACCATTTTCAGATTATGTTAATGTGTGATCAACAGGCTCGAATCTCAGAACAACAGAAAGGAATATACGACTTCAGAGCAATGGGAGAATCGCTTACCAAGAACCACGTCCATCTGGACCATGCAGATTTCCTCAAGAACACCACAGTTCGGAATACTGAACGAAAAGGACGCGGGCTATTTGCCGCAGAACTTATCAAACGAGGTGATCTAGTGCTATGCGAGAAAGCTTTACACTTTCCAGATTTATCTAAACACGAGGGGTTTCAACAAAATATTATTTATAATTTCAATAACAAAACACGAACAAAAAGCCCTGCTCAAAGCGCTTTGTTTCTTGGATTAATTCATAAACTTTACAATAACACTCTGCTTACTAAAAAGTTCTTCCAGCTAGATAGCGGAGAATACATCAGGACGGGCAGAGAAGGAGAAACAGTAGATGGGGTCCCCATTATTGACGTGTGAGTCTATTACATATGATCTTTCATATTCACGCTCATTATTCTAGCTTCCTAGTCGAAGCAATCCGCCTGAGAAATGGATTCTCCTATTATTCAGATCGTCAGCTCTCCTCCAGCAGCACCGCACCCAAAAAATCCATAAACTCTTCGGAAAAAGAACTTTGCGCTGGAATCTGGGCCAGGGCTTCCCTCTTGAACCACTCCTGCATCGCCAATTGTGCCCGTTCATTCATTGGCGACGTTATGATCCTACGTGCCACCTGCGATATACCCGTGGGCACAGAACTAACCCATCAGTACACCTCCCCCGAGGCCTCATTCACCGCAAGACAAGACGTGTTCAGCGGGAACTGGAAATTCGAATGTGAATG
>Ga0247734_1002266_pt1 | contig 12891 bp, 6 predicted proteins | sample UWRJL103311B2_FD_180933 | JGI IMG/M metagenome (GOLD analysis project Ga0247734, IMG submission 180933) | Plant litter microbial communities from Arlington Agricultural Research Station in Wisconsin, United States - UWRJ-L103-311B-2 | ecosystem: Environmental > Terrestrial > Plant litter >... | reverse complement strand
GTTTACAGCAGGGCTGATCAAGCAAATTGCGCTCCGAAAATTTGATGCAACACGTCAATATTTATGGCCAATTCCAACGGTGGAGATTCTTACAAGTGGTTTGAAACAAAACGCTAACTATTAATTCTCCAAACCACTTTATGAGAATCAGGAATATTGTATCAGGGCTTTCGCTAAGCCTGTTAATGGCGACTTTTGCCTTTGGACAAGCGAAAAAGCCTTTGCAAATCAGTGGCGTTTATCCGCATTTAACTGCATTTAATGAAGGAGACGGTATTCCTTGTATAAAAAATCCGGGAAACGGGATTGAAATCGGGATCGGAGCAGCAGTTCCCTGGGCAGGTAAATTGTGGATGATCACGTATTCACCGCATTGTCCCGAAGGCAGTTCTGATAAACTTTATACCATAGACGACAAGCTGAATATGGAAATCCGTCCGGAAAGTGTAGGCGGAACGCCTGCAAACCGGATGATTCATAGAGAATCCAATCAGTTAATTATCGGGCCATATTTTATTGACGCAGCAGGAAAAGTAAGAACAATTCCACCGACTGAAATGCCTGGCCGACTTACAGCAACTGCACGCCATTTGACAGATCCGGCTAATAAAGTTTATTTCTATGAAATGGAAGGTGCACTGTACGAAGTGGATGTTCATTCTTTGAAAGTGACAAAATTGTACAATTATCCGATTCCCGGCTGGCATGGGAAAGGCGGTTATACGGCGCAGGGGCAACTGATTTTGGCCAATAATGGTGAACGTGCAAACTGGAATCTCGATTCAAAAGATTTGCAGGTTGGCGGTGCTCCGAAAACTAGGGAAGACATGGGAGTGTTGGCTTCCTGGAATGGAAAAGACTGGAAAATTATTGAGCGTAAACAGTTTACCGATGTAACCGGTCCAGGAGGAATTTATGGTTCGCCGGATGATAAAAGTCCGCTTTGGAGTATTGGATGGGACAAGCGTTCGGTCTTGCTGAAATTACTGGACAATGGAAAATGGAGCACTTTTCGTTTGCCAAAATCTACGCATACGTATGATGGATCAACGGGTGTTTATACTGAATGGCCTCGTATCCGCGAAATTGGCAATGGCAAAATGCTGATGGATATGCATGGTATGTTTTACGATTTTCCTAAAACTTTTACTGCTGCAAATACTTCGGGGATTTTACCGATTTCAAGCCATTTGAGATACATCCCTGATTTTACCAACTGGAACGGACAGCTTGTGCTGGCATCAGACGAAACCAGTCTTTTGCAAAATCCAATGGCCGGTCGTTCACAATCCAATCTTTGGTTTGGAAAAGCAGAAGGATTAAAAGAATGGGGAGGAACAAGTGGTTGGGGAGGAGTCTGGATGGATGATCAGGTTACTGCGAACACGACTTCCGATGCTTTTTTAATCAATGGTTTTGGTAAAAAAATCCTTCATTTAAACCAGGATTTGGATAAGGAAGTAAAGTTTACATTGGAAATTGATGAAAAAGGTAATAACGATTGGAAGGAATATGCTTCCGTAACTGTGCCAGCTTCCGGTTACCAATATCATATTTTTCCAGACAATTTTTCGGCAATCTGGATTCGTATAAAAAGTGATCAGGATTGCAAGGCATCTGCTTTCTTTCATTATCAGGGAAAAGGACATGATGCAAAAGCTTCTGCAAAAATGTTTCAGACGATTGTCGAAATTGATGAAAAAGGCGAAACTACGGCTGGACTTATCCGCCCGGCTGGTAACAATAAAAATCTTCAATTTCTTGATATTTCTTCCAAATCGCCTGTTTACTACGAAGTTGATGAAAAGCTGAATTTCTCTAAACCTGCTGAAAGCCGCGAAAAAGAAGTCGCTGAATTGTGTAAACTGACAAAAGAATTTGAAATTGATGAAGCTTCTGTTATCGTAAAGGACAAAACAGGAACTTACAGATTACCAAAAACTTCGGCTAATTATGACAAGCCTTTTGCAACCGGCTGGCCAAGAGACCGCAGAGAATTGATGTCGGAGCGCTACATGTTTAATGCGCACGGCACATTTTACGAAGTGCCTCGTGATGCAGGATTTTCTTCCATGCGCCCAATCACAACCCACAAAAAACAAATCACAGATTTCTGTACCTGGCGCGGATTATTAGTTCTGAGTGGAACAGATAAAACTGCCAAAGCCGATGAGCATTATTTTTCGGACAATTCCAATCAATCAGGATTATGGTTTGGAGCGATTGACGATCTGTGGAAATTGGGAAAACCAGTTGGAGAAGGCGGAGTTTGGAAAAATACGCAGGTGAAAGCCGGCGAACCTTCTCTGCCCTATTTAATGACTGGTTACGATAAAAAGACCGCCACTTTTTTATCCGATAAAGATGCTGTTTTTACAGTCGAAATTGATTTTGGTCACAATGGCTGGAATGTTTATCAGAAAGTGAAAGTGCCTGGGGGTAAAGAAGTTACGCATATTTTTCCGGAAGGATTTAATGCGCATTGGGTAAAAATTACTTCTGATCAGGATAGCAAAGCAACAGCCTGGTTCAAATACGAATAGTCTTCATTTTAAGAGAAAATTGAGTAAAATATGAAAATAGAACGGAACATCAAATCCGCGATTCTGGGTTTGACTTTGAGCTTTGGCGCATTTAACATCTCCCAGGCACAAACAGTAAAACAGCCATTTATTAGCGGGATTTATCCCAAACTGGCGATGTATAATAATGAAGGCGAATGCGGAACGGGAGCGGTTGTTCCCTGGGCAAACCGGCTATGGGTTGTCACTTACGGGCCGCATTTGCCGTTCGGTTCCTCTGATAAATTGTATGAAATCACACCGGATAAAAAACAAATTGTTCGTCAGGAAAGTATTGGCGGAACACCTGCAAACCGGATGATCCATCCCGAAAGTAACCAGCTTTTTATCGGGCCTTATGCGATTGACGATAAAGGAAAAGTTCGTGTACTACCCTGGGAAACAATGCCCGGTCGCCATACCGGAAATGCAAGACACTTAACTGATCCTGCCAATAAAATCTATTACGGAACGATGGAAGAGGGTTTTTACGATGTGGATGTAAAAACCCTGAAACCAACCCAGCTGTACGAAGATGGAAATGTAGCCAACAAAAAGAAAACAGATTCCTCTCCCAATCCGGCGGGCGTATTATTGCCGGGAGCGCATGGAAAAGGTTTGTATTCCGGCCAAGGTGTAATGGTCTATTCCAATAATGGAGAATCAGGGCCAAAAGCGTTGACACAATTTGATATTGAATCAGGTTCGTTGTCTGAGTGGGACGGGAAAGACTGGAAAGTAGTTCGTAGAAATCAGTTTGTGGAAGTGACCGGTCCAGGTGGAATTTATGGAAATAAAAATCCTGCAACTGATCCGATCTGGGCGACAGGCTGGGATCATAAATCTGTTTTGCTTGGAAGCCGTGATCATGGTAAATGGTCATTTTACAGATTGCCAAAAGCAAGTCATACCTATGATGGAGCGCATGGATGGAATACCGAATGGCCGCGTATCCGTGATGTGGGAACAGCTGCTAAACCGGATTATCTAATGACCATGCACGGTATGTTCTGGAATTTTCCTGGTTCATTTAACTCAACAAACAGTGCAGGAATTCGTCCAAAATCGGCTTATTTAAAAGTGATCGGAGATTTTGCAAGATGGGAAAATCAGCTTGTTTTTGGCTGCGATGATTCTGCTCAAAAGGAATTTTTGAACAAACGCAAAACAAAAGGTGACATTGAAGGACCAGGACAATCGAATTCAAATCTTTGGTTTACTTCACTGGAAAAACCGGATCAGCTTGGACCAAATACTGCGGAAGGTGCAATTTGGCTTTCTGAAAATATTGAAAGAGGAAAAGCTTCCGAACCATTTTTATTCGCAGGCTGGAAACACAGAATGGCCTGGGTTTTAAACGAAGGAAGTACGGCCGTTTCTTTCAATTTTGAGGTGGATAAAGAAGGAAAAAATCAGTGGACTTCTATTAAAACAATCAATGCTGAACCAGGAAAGGCGGTTTCCATCATGTTCGACGCCACTGAAAAAGGCGAGTGGATTCGTGTAACAGGAAATAATGCAACCAAAGCGACGGTTCATTTTACTTATACCGATACCGGTAGATTTACAAAATCTGCCGATCCGATTTTCAATGGCATTGCAAATTTAAACAGTACGAGCTATTCCGCTGGTTTAATGTTCGGATTAGGCGATAACCGCAGAACCCTGGGTTTACTGGCAGGAAATATTTCCAATGGTAAATTTTCTGAAAGTGGATATTACGAATTGAGTGCTGACATGAAACTTGAAAAAAAGGACGATGCTAAAACGGAAACGCATATCCGTGAAAAATTTGCCATTCCTAAAAACGTAATTACCGTTGAAGAATCGTCTGTTTTGGTAATTGATGATTTGGGCAGAAGATGGCGTTTGCCTTTGGGTAATGCCGGTTTTACTGAAAGAACGAATAACGGAACATTGCGGATTGCAAGAGAAGTGGCAACTGAACGTGATATGCTGAACGCACATGGAACATTTTACGAATTACCTGCTGAAAATGCAGACGGTTTTGCCAAGATCCGGCCGATTGCTTCGCATAATTTGAGTGTTCACGATTTCGCTTCATACAGAGGATTACTGGTGATGACAGGCGTTGATGCAAAAGTAAATCAGGAACATATTATTCGTTCGGAAGATGGAAAAGCGAGTGTTTGGGCAGGAACGATTGACGATTTGTGGAAGCTGGGAAAACCGGTAGGACAGGGCGGTCCGTGGAAGAATTCGGCAGTTAAAAAAGAGGTTCCTTCCGACGCTTATCTGATTGGTTTTTATGATAAAAGAAAATTAAAACTTTCACATGATGGCAAGCAAACGGTTACGTTCAAGGTTCAGGTTGAGCCAATTGGTCACGGACCGTGGATGACTTATCAGGAAATCAGTGTTCCAGCCGGAAAAACTATTGACTACACTTTCCCCGATTCATTCCAGGCACGCTGGATTCGCTTCTCAGCTGATCAGGATTGTAAAGCAACTTCCTGGCTGGTTTACGAATAAAAATCCAGTTATAAATTAGCCTGACTGTAAGCATAATTCATGGTCAGAATTCGATCAGTTTTCTGATCGTGAATTATGCATATAATACAGAAGTGGATTCTAAATATTGATGTTCTCGAATTATATCATAATAAAATACGAAAATAACGTCCATTTCATAGTATGTTTTTAACAAGAAAAACTTTAATTCATAGAGGGAGCGTTAAGACTTAATTGTCTAACGGTAAGCTATTCCATTTTACAAAAAAATAAGCAGTTTAAAATAAAACCTAACACGACTCAAGTCTATGAAAAAACGATTACTAAACCGGAAGGTATTAATGTGGGCACTGCGTGTAACAGCTGTTCAGCTCTTGTTTATATGCTTTATAATTGGAACCGCCGACGCAGCACTACCAAAGCTTTATTCAAAAAGTGAAACCATTCTGAAAAGTTTATCAGGAAAAGTGCTGGACGAATCTAATCAGGGTTTACCAGGTGTAAGCATTGTTTTAAAAGGAACACAAACTGGTACCACTGCTAATGCAAACGGAGAATTTCAACTGGATATTCCTGATGCATCTGCTGCCAATGCAGTACTGGTTTTTAGTTTTGTAGGGTACAAATCGCAGGAAATTGTATTGGGAAACCAAACAACGCTGACTGTAAATATGGTGCTGGAAGATAAGTCGTTACAGGAAATTGTGGTGATCGGTTATGGTCAGGTTAAAAAAAGCGACCTGACAGGTTCAGTCGCTTCCATAAAATCTGCTGATCTGAATGCTTATCCGGCAACGAATTTGATCCAGTCTCTGGCAGGCCGCGCGGCTGGTGTTTACGTGTCACAAAATACCGGCGCTCCGGGAAGTCCGATCAGCGTTCGTGTACGCGGAACAAACTCTATTCAGGGAAGTAACGAGCCGCTTTATGTGGTTGATGGATTTCCGTACTCAGGCAATCCTACGTTGCTTAATAATGCTGATATTGAATCCATTGAAGTTTTGAAAGATGCTTCGGCAACAGCAATTTACGGATCAAGAGGGGCAAATGGTGTGGTTTTGATTACAACCAAACATGGTAAAGCCGGACGTGTTAGTGTAGATTATGATGGCTATTATGGTGTACAAACGATTCGTAAAAAAATCGATTTAATGAACGCGACAGAGTATGCCAATTTCTACAACGAGCAGGCAGCAAACGATGGCTTAGCCCCGCATTTTACACAAGATCAGATTAATGGTTTTGGAAAAGGAACAGATTGGCAGGATGAAGTATTTCAAAAAGCACCTGTCCAAAATCATGCGTTAACCGTCAGCGGCGGAAGCGATAAAACACAGTTTTCGGTTTCTGCAAGTAATTTCAATCAGGATGGCATTGTGAAAGGCAGCAATTATGTGCGAAATGCATTGCGCGTAAATCTAAGTTCCGACATCAGCAGTAAATTTAAATTTAACCTGAGTTCGATTCTTACCCGCATAGATTCAGACATGAAAAACTCTGACAGAGGAAATCGCGGAGGAAGTCTGATGTCGGCTATACTTGCCGGTTATCCCACAATTGCTCCGGTTCTGCCCGACGGAAGTTATTCGAGATTAGCCGAAGCTTATTCCTGGGGTTCCAATGTTATCACCAATCCGCTGAACTATTTGTATCAGTATTCGAATAAGATCCGCTCTAATAAAGTACTTGCCAATGCGGCGGTCACCTATGAACCGATCAAAGGTCTGCAATTTAAAACGCTGGCTGGAATTGAAAATACGGATGATAAAACGGATACTTATACAACCACCAAATTTGTTAATTCCAAGGGTGCGGCAGCCATAGAGACACAACAAGTTAGCAGTGTACTAAGTGAAAATACAGTTAGTTATCTGAAGGATTTTGGCAAACACAGTATTTCTGCTGTGGCTGGATTTACGTATCAGGATTACACAGCGACCAAATTCGCGGCTTCCGGAAGTGGTTTTATAAGCGACAATCAAGAGACTTATGATATCGGCGCTGCTGCCACGCAAAACGTGCCAAGTTCTTCGTATTCGAACTGGAGTCTGCTTTCTTATCTGGCCCGGGTTAATTATACTTTTAATAACAGAGTTTTAGCTACGGTCAGTTTTCGGGCAGATGGATCTTCCCGTTATAGCGAAGGACAAAAATGGGGTTATTTCCCGTCGGCAGCTTTGGCATGGAGAGTTTCTGAGGAGAATTTTATCAAGAATATTCCATTCATTTCTGACTTGAAAATACGGGCAGGTTATGGAGAAACGGGTAATACATCCATCAGTCCATATTTTACTTTAAATCAGCTGACGTCTAATCAGGTTGTATTTGGAGACGCACTCAACATCTATTATGCGCCGGGAACACGGTTGGCTGGTCCGTTGAAATGGGAAACTACTGCGCAGGCGGATATTGGACTTGACCTTGGTATCCTTAACAACAGGTTTACACTTACCGCCGATTATTACATCAAAAACACCCGTGATCTTTTAAATAATGTATCGTTGCCTTCTTCTCTTGGATACACTTTTACCATTCAGAATGTAGGTAAAATTCAAAATAAAGGGTTCGAATTTGGCGTCAATGCAGCCATTCTGGAAGGTGCGTTCAAATGGAATGTTGCGACCAATTTGTCGATCAATAAAAATAAGGTCATGAAGTTATATGGCGGCAATGACATATTGGGACAAACGATCGGTGCGGCTGTTAATGACAATGTAAATATCCTGAGAGAAGGTTATCCGTTGGGTTCTTTTTACGGTTATGTCGAAAAAGGATATGATGAAAAAGGCTTTATTGCTTATGAAGATTTTAATAACAACGGAGCGCGGGATACAGGTGATAAAAAGATAATTGGCAACCCAAATCCTAAATTTACTTACGGTTTTAACTCATCCATGTCGTTCAAAAACTTTGACCTGACTGTTTTTATCCAGGGTTCTGAGGGTAATGATATTTTCAATCTGAGTGCACAGGGACAAGGTTACGACTATGGCCAGGCTTTAAATATGCCACGGGAAGTATATCTGGATCATTGGACACCAACGAATACCAATGCAAAATATCCAATTATCAGGACTTCTTCACAAGCGCAAATGTCCAATCGATTCGTGGAAGATGGTTCTTACCTGCGTTTCAAAAATATACAGCTGAGCTACAATCTTCCTGTTTCAAAACTGCACATCAAATGGATGACGCGTGCCCAGATTTATGTAAGCGCTCAAAACCTGATCACCTTCACTAAATATTCCTGGTACGATCCGGAAGTGAATTCTTATGGCGGCGCTAACTCCTTCGTTCAGGGCGTGGATCATTATAGTTATCCGACTGCTAAAACGTCAACGGTTGGACTGAGAGTTGGATTTTGAAAAAGATATAACATTTATTAAAAGATAAAATGATGAATAAAATATTCACTTTTCTGTTTTCGGCAATCATTTTAATGGGTTGCTCGGACATACTTGAGGAAAAGCCAAAATCACTGGCTTCTGAAAATTTCTACAATACCGCTGCGGAAGCAAAAGCGGCAGTAAATGCGATTTACGGTCCAATGCGGACTGATGCCGGTCTTTCTACAAATTATCCGGCGCAGCTGGAAGGCCTGGCGGACTACGGAAATTCAAGAGGAACGCAAACAGCAGTAAGTCTTTATCAAGGGCTTGACAATACGAATATAAATCGTGTGAGTGTGATCTGGGATAACTTTTACCAGTCCATCCGGAATGCCAATCTTGTAATTGCTAATGTGCCCAAAGGAACCAGTACTTCTGCCGCAGAAAAAGCGGTATTTGTAGCGGAAGCGAAATATTTACGTTCGCTGATTTACTTTGCAATGGTTCGTAACTGGGCTGGCGTTCCTATCCGTACCGAGGAAAATATGATCGAACCGGATGTTCCAAGAGCAAGTGTTGCTGATGTTTATAAACTAATTCTGAGCGATGCACTGGAAGCTGAAAAAGGATTGCCGGATGCGCCAACTGAAATTGGACGGCCAACGAAATGGGCAGCCAAAACACTTTTGTCTGAAATTTATATGTACCAGGAAGACTGGGCTTCTTCTAAAAGCAAGGCGAAAGAAGTGATTGATGGTAATAAATATTCGCTTGTGGAAGTAGCTAATTCAGAGGATTTTCAGAAAATTTATGGGCCGGATGTTGTCAATACTACTGAGGAAATTTTCTATTTCAAATACTCACGCCAGCAGGGATTTGGTCTGGTAAGTTATGCGCATCGTAAAATTGGCCCATATAATTATTACGGTCCGGGTGGTGTGTATGCACAATACACCGATTCAACTTCTAATTCGGTCATTAAAAAATGGAGCAACAAAGATCTTCGGAAAGCGCATATTCTGTATAATGTGGATATTGGTTTAGGTACAAGTTCCTGCTTATTCAGGAAATACCGTGACCCCGCAGCAACAGCCGGAGCAGGCAATGATTATCCATGGTACCGCTATGCCGATCTGCTATTATTTCATGCAGAAGCAGATGCCCGTGCTAATAAAATGCCAACCGTGGAAGGATTGGAAAGTTTGAATAAAGTGCATCGCAGAGGATATGGATTTAATTCAAAGGCGGCTTCTGCTGTCGATTTTAAACTAACCGATTTTCCTACACTGACATCTTTTATTGATAAGGTGGTGGAGGAAAGAGGATACGAAACGATGTACGAAGGCAAGCGCTGGAATGATTTGAAAAGATTAGGAATTGCAAAGCAGCGGATCCTGGAAGTGAAAAAGATAGTGGTGCTTGACAAACACATGTTATGGCCAATTCCGAATTCAGAACTTTTATATAATAAAGCCATTACAGCTACGGATCAGAATCCGGGATATTGATTTGGCTGTTGGCTGTCAGCAGTCGGCTTTCGGCTGGCGATCTTTGTAATTATTTGATTGATAAAATTTACATGGTCGCCCGGATTTCGACTGCGCTCAATCTGACAGCATTTAGACGTTCAACAGTCTAATTTACTTGACACAACTTTTGATCATAAAATCATTAAAAATGAAAATAAAATTGGCGCACGTCGCTTGTTTAATTGCGTTCGTTTTTTCGGGGTTTCGGTTTAAAACCGAGGCCCCGGAACAAGTCGATATTTGTATTTATGGCGCCACTTCCGCAGGTGTGATTGCTGCATACACGGCCAAAAAAATGGGTAAATCCGTTGTGCTGATTGAACCTGGTACACATTTGGGCGGAATGACTTCCGGCGGATTAGGACAAACAGATATTGGGAACAAATACGCAATTTCAGGTTTGTCAAGAGACTTTTACAGAAGAATTGGTAATCATTATGGCAAACTGGAACAATGGGTTTTTGAACCACATGTTGCCAAAAAGTATTTGCAGCAATATCTGGATGAAGCTGGTATTAAAGTTCTTTATCTCAACAGAATTGTATCTGCAAATAAAAAAAATGGCAGTATTGAATCCATCGTTTTAGAAAACAGCAATAAGCCGCAAGCAAATACGAATAAAACGATTCATGCCAAAATTTTTATGGATTGTACTTACGAAGGCGATCTGATGGCACGTGCCGGTGTTCCTTATGCAGTTGGCAGAGAAAGCAACGCGGATTACAATGAAACAATTAATGGTGTCCAGTTAATGAAAGGGCACCAGTTTCCTGATGGAATTGATCCTTACAAAATTCCCGGAAAACCGGAAAGCGGACTGTTATGGGGTATTTCCAATGAAAAGTTATTGCCAGCCGGAACAGGTGATAAAAAAGCCCAGGCTTATAATTACCGGATCTGTCTGACTTCTGATCCAAAAAATCTGATCCCAATTTCCCGGCCTGCCGGCTATGATTCCACAAAATATGAATTGTTGGTAAGGCTTATGGAAAAGCTACCTGAAAGGAAAACTTTGAACGATTATTTTATCTGGAGCAAAATGCCCAATAACAAAACAGATATCAATAACCGCAATGGGTTTTCAACGGATATGATTGGTGCGAATTACGATTACCCGGATGGTGACTATAAAAAACGTGCTGAAATTATAAACGATCACGAAGTTTATACCAAAGGACTTTTATATTTTGTCGGTCATGATACGCGTGTTCCTCAGGAATTAAGACAGGAAATGTTGAAGTGGGGTTATCCCAAAGATGAATATACCGATACTGGTAACTGGTCGCCGCAATTGTATATACGTGAGGCAAGGAGAATGGTTGGCAGTTATGTGATGACGCAGGCTAATTGCGAGGGAAAAGAGAAAGTTGAAGATGGCGTGGGAATGGCGGCTTACACCATGGATTCGCATAATATTCAGCGGATTGTAGTGAATGGCATGGTGAAAAACGAAGGTAACGTGGAAGTAGGCGGTTTTGGCCCATATCCAATTTCTTACCGTTCTATCATTCCCAAAGAGACAGAGTGTACTAATTTGCTGGTTCCGGTTTGTTTGTCGGCTACACATATTGCTTATGGCTCAATCAGGATGGAACCTGTTTTCATGGTTTTGGCCCAATCTGCTTCTGTTGCAGCCGTGATGGCGATTGATAATAAAACGAGTGTTCAGAAAGTGGATGTCAAAAAAATTCAGGCGCAATTAAAAGCCAATCCAATGTCCAACGGGTCTGTTTCTGATTTGCTGGTGGATAATGAAGATAAAGGTAACGTCAGCATTACCGGTAATTGGAATGTTCAAAACAAAGGAGGATATGGTCCAACTTTTCTTGCTTCCGATCCTGGAAATAAAGATTTGCAGTCAGTCAAATTCAGTCCGACGATTGTAAAACAAGGCAAATACAACACATACATTTATTTCCCGAAACTTCCCAAAATGTCATCTCAGATCAAGCTCAGTTTGTTTGATGGTAAAAGCAAAAAAGAGATCAATGTCAAAGAATCCGATATTGTTGTAATCGGCCAGACTTCCGGCGAGTGGTTTCATTTAGGCGAATATAATTTTCAGCCTGGTAAAGGTGTGTATGTTGAAATATCAAATGCTGGAGCCGATGGACTTGTTTTCGCAGACGCTGTATTGCTGGTTCCTGAATTTTAAAAAATAAAGAATGCGCTTCCTTATATACTCCTAAACTCATGCAAAGAAGACAATTTTTACAAACTACACTTGCGACAAGTACAATCGCTTTGACACATCATTTTGTTTTAGGAAAGTCGGTAGATGAAAAACCTTTTATTATCAATTCAGGGATTGGAGGCAATAATACCGTCGATTTACTGAAACGCATTGACAAAGATTGCCTGGCTTACAAGCCAGACCTGACCATATTGATGATTGGTACCAATGACATGAACAGTCAAAAGCATGTTCCCTTACCGGAATATGAGAAGAATCTCAGGAAAATCATTGAAATGATCCTGGATGTGAAAAGTCAGATTCTGCTGATGAATATTCTGCCTGTTTATGAGCCCTATGTATACACCCGCCACCCACAGACTTTTTATGGTGAGGAAGGTCATAAGGGAAGAAAAGAGAAAGTGAATGCAACGATCAAAAAAACAGCGGACGAATATAAACTTCACTTTTTAGATATACATCACGTATTTGAAGCAGTAGGAAATATTGGCGAGGAAAGCAGCAGTCTGATCACTAATATGGTCAACAGCAACAAAACAGACGGCGTGCATCCGACGGAAAATGGCTACCGGACTATTGCCGTAGCAGTTTATGAAACATTGCAGCGCATCAACGTACCGCATAACAGGCTGGTATGTTTTGGCGACAGCATTACAAATGGCGGCGGCGGTGTAGACGGGAACAGCTATCCCGGATATTTGAAACGCCTGCTTTCTTATTAAAATTAAACAGATTACATTTTATAATACCAATGAAAATTTCTTAACTCTTAATATAAAAAATATGATTTCGAATCGCCTGATTAA
>Ga0247734_1002264_pt1 | contig 12937 bp, 12 predicted proteins | sample UWRJL103311B2_FD_180933 | JGI IMG/M metagenome (GOLD analysis project Ga0247734, IMG submission 180933) | Plant litter microbial communities from Arlington Agricultural Research Station in Wisconsin, United States - UWRJ-L103-311B-2 | ecosystem: Environmental > Terrestrial > Plant litter >... | reverse complement strand
GATAATCCTGACCGCGATCAAGATCCTCGACCAGCATGGCGATCAGCGGCGCATGATTGGGCACCGCGACCTGCTCCTCGCGGGCAATTCCGCGAAAACACTGGTCGAGCGAGACGCCGCTTTCCAGCATCATTAGCATGAGGTCGAGCAGGAACGGGAACTCCGCCGTCAACACCCGTTCGCGCGAGGCGGCGCGCATCTGCAGCACGTACTTGGCGCCGATATACGTCAGACCCGTCATCGCGAAAGTCGGGAATATCGATTTGGGCACGCTGCCGATCAGCGCGACGCAGGCCGCGAAAGTGGCGATACCCACCAAGGTGGCGGCGGCGACGCGCAGCCACACGAAAGCATCCACCGCGCCCGGATCGAAATAGCCGGCGGTGCGCAGACGCGCCTCGATCTCGTCGCGATCGCGGCCGCGAGCATGAAGCATCGGCGGCGGCCGCAGACCTTGCAGCGCCCGGCGTACCCCGGTGCCGCCCGAACGCACCGCCTGCCCATCGACGCGCGCACCCAGTTGCGTGTCGATCTGCAACCAGCGCACGCCGGCCACCATCGCCGCGAGCCCGCAGGCGGCGACACCGAACGAAAGCAAGGCGAGCGGTCCGGCCATCAGAACACCAGCCGCATGAGGCGGCGAATGATGAGGATACCCGCGACTTCGAGCCCGATCGCCGACATCGCCAGGATGCGGCCGCGCTCGTCGTCGATGAAGAAGCGGATATAGGTGCGGTTCATTGCGACCAGCATGACCATCGCTATCAGCGGCATGCCGATCAGCACGCGCGAGCTGACCTTGGCCTCCGACGTCGCCGCCTGGAGTTCGCGGCGGATGCGCAGGCGTTCGCGCAGGATCGCCGAAAGGTTGCTGAAGACGGTCGCGATCGAGCCACCGTAGCGCAAGTTGGTGCGGATGGCGGCGGCGATCATCGAGACTTCGGGAACCTGCAGGCGATCGGCGAGCTGCTGCATCGTCTCGGCCACCGGCGCGCCCATCGCCAGCCTGCGGCCCACGGGCCCGAAGTAGCTCTTCACCGTTTCGGGCGCATCGGCGAGCGCGCGTTCGAGCGCCTGCGACAGCGAATTGCCCACCGCCTGAAGCTGGCGCACCACGTCGAGATAGAGCGGCAGCGCCTCGGTCAGCGCGTCGATCCGCTTGCGCGCACGGCCCTGCAGCCACGACAGCGCCACCATCGGCAGGCCGACCGCTGCCAGCAAGGCCGGAACGGGCCCCGCGAGCAGCAACAGTGCCAGGAACAGCACGAGCCCCACGACGGCGATCGTCTGCAAGGCACGCGCGGTCAGTTCGAGCTGGGCCTGCGCCAGCAGCGGCGCGATACGTTCGGGCACCGAGATCGCGACGACGGGTCGCACCGCGACGGAATCGGGCATCGCGATCGCTTCGAGGCGCCGGTCGAGCACCACGCGGTCGCGCTTGCGCTCGGCCAGCCACTGCCACGCCAGCGCGCCGAGGATCAGCAGCGCCAGGAGCAGGTAGGCCGCACCCCTCACCATACCGTCTTGTCCCGCCCGGCGGCGCCGGCCACTGGCGCCGGCATCACGAAGTCCTTGAGCCGCGCCGCGTGATGCGGGCGCAGCGACATCGTGCGGTGCAGCCCTTCGCCCGAAAGCGGCGGCTGCTCTTCGAAGTGGAACAGTTCGTTGAGGGTGAACGTGTCGCCCTCGACCCCGGTTACTTCCGCGACCGACGTGATGCGGCGCGCGCCGTTGGCGAGGCGCTGGATGTTGACGATGACGTGGATGGAATTGGCCACGAAGCGGCGCACCGCGCGCACGTCGTTCTGCTGGCCGGCAAAGCCCAGCAGCATCTCGATACGCGACAGCGCATCGCGCGGCGTGTTGGCGTGGAGCGTCGCCATCGAGCCATCGTGGCCGGTAGACATAGCCTGCAGCATCTCGACCGCCTCGACCCCGCGCACTTCGCCCAGGATGATGCGGTCGGGCCGCATGCGCAGCGCGTTGCGCACGAGGTCGCGCGCGCTGACTTCGCGGCTGCCGTCGACGTTGGGCGGGCGCGTCTCGAGGCGGACGACATGGTCCTGGCGCAGTTGCAGTTCGGCGGCATCCTCGATCGTAACGAGGCGTTCGTGGTTGCCGATGCAGCTCGACAGCACGTTGAGCAACGTCGACTTGCCCGCGCCGGTGCCGCCGCAGATCAGGATGTTCAGGCGCGAGCGCACCGCGCTGGTGAGATAGGCCGCCATCGCCGCGCTCATCACGCCGCCGTTGATGCAGTCCTCGATGGTGAGCGCCTGGAGCCGGAACTTGCGGATCGAGACGAGCGGGCCGTCGAGCGCGATCGGCGGGATCACGATGTTGACGCGCGAGCCGTCCTGCAGCCGCGCGTCGACGAACGGCGTCGCCTCGTCCACGCGGCGGCCGATCGGGCCGACGATGCGCTGGATGATGTTCATCAGATGAGCATCGTCGCGAAAGCGCGTCTCGACCCGCTCCAGAATGCCGCCGCGCTCGGCGTAGATCGTGCTGGCGCCGTTGACGATGATGTCGTCGATCGTCGGATCGCGCAGCAGCGGGGCGAGCGGGCCGAGCCCCACCACTTCGTCTTCGATGTCCTCGACCAGCAGAAGCCGCTCGGCGCTGTTGAGCGCGAGCTGACCGCGGCGGCTGCGGCTGTTGATGACCTGCTCGATCTCCGCCCTCAACGTGCGACGGTCGAGGGCTTCGGCGGTGACGCCCTGCGTTTCGAGCTGCTCGATCACCTGTCGGCAGGTCTGCGCCTTCACCGCCTGGTAGCTGTCGCTCATCCGCTGCGCCGAAGGCTGTGCGATCGGCGCCTTGCGGCGCGCTTCCATGCCGTTGCCGTCTTCGGGCGCGAAATCGTTGGTGAGCAGGCTCATGCGGTGCGCTCCACCGAGCGCAGGATCGCGCGCCGCATCTTGTCGATGCCGAAGTTCGCGCCCTTGGGCGCGGCATTGATGCCGCAGGCCCGGCGCACCGCCTGGGCATAAGCGCCGCCGTCGCGCTCGGTCAGCAGCGGCCGCCCGGCGTTGAGCGCATTGCGCAGCCGGACCCGATCGCTCGGCACCCCCAGCACGGTGTTGATGTCGAGCGCGTCGGCCATGCGCCGGCCGTCAAGCAAGATGCGCGGATCGTGGTCCCACACCAGCAGCCGCAGGCGCTGGGCGCTCGCGGTGTCGAGCGCTACGCGGTCGAGCAGGCGGCGAGTGGCGTCGAGTTCGCGGATCGACTGGCTGCACACCACTTCCACGGTCTGCGCCTGCGAGGCGAGTTCGCGCAGCAGCCCGCCGTTGCGCAGGCTGCCTCCGCACAGCACGACGTGCGCGCAACTGGCCCGCAGTAGCTGCACGAGGCCGACGATATCCGCCGGGCCCACGCCCACGGGCTCGGCCCCGGTACCGCCATCGAGCGTGAGCAGCGACAGGCCGGTGCGCTCGTGCTTGGCGAGGGCATCGCTCAGCAGGCTGGCGTCCATGCGATCGATGTCCGTAACCGCGGATGCCAGGCCGTAGTCGACTTTAAGGTCGAGGTAAGCCTCGGCCGTGCTGGTCGGCAGCGTGCAGTCGATCAGCAGCGTCGCAGTGCCCTCGATCGCGTGCGCCAGCGCCATGTCGGTCGCCAGTACCGCGGTCGCGTCGCGGTCGGTGCCCAGCACCAGCGTGAAGCGACCGAGGCGGCCCTGCGCGGCGAGCGAGGTGTTCAGCACGCGCGAAAGGATTTCGCTGACCTCGGAGGCCACGGCGCCGCGCGGCATCACATCGGTGGCGCCCGAGCGGATCGCCTGGAGCACCTGCACCGCGTACATGTCCTCGGTCGCCAGCACCACCGCGCGTCCGGGCGCGGCCTGCGAGACTTCGGCGATGACCGAGGCCATCGCGCGCTCGGTGGGGATCGAGGCATGGTCGATCACGACGACGCCGGGGCCCTCGAAAGTCGCGTCCTCGACCGACTGCGCCATCTCGACGGTGACGTGCGCGCCCATGGCGTCGGAGATGCGCTGTGCCAGCGCGCGGTCGATGGAGAGAAGATGGATCCGTGTCATGTCAGCGCCTCACCACGCCGAAGTCGGCGACGCCCTTCTCGACGCCGTCGTTGCCGACGATCATCTGGCCGATACTCGGGTCGGTCGGGTTCGCCGCCGTGGCGAGCTGCGGCGTCACCGCCTCGGGTTCGACCAGCCGCGGGGTGGCAACGATGATGAGTTCCTGCCGCTCCTTCTGGTTCTGCTGGCGCTTGAAGAAGGCGCCCAGCACCGGAATGTCGCCCAGAAACGGCACCTTGTCTTTGGTGACGGTGCTGTTGGTGTAGTTGAGCCCGGCGATCACGAAGCTCTGCCCGCTACCCAGCTCCACCGTCGTCTCGGCCGAGCGGCGGCGAATGCCCGGCACCACGTAGCCCGAAAGCTGGACGCCGTTGTTGTAGTCCAGCTCGCTGACTTCAGGCGCCAGCTTGAGCACGATGTTGTTCTCCGACAGGACGTACGGCGTGACCGATAGGCGCACGCCGAATTCCTTGTACTGGATCGAGATGGTGTTGCCGGTGCCGCCGTTCGATTGCGGGATCGGCACGGGAAATTCGCCGCCCGCCAGGAAGCTGGCCTTTTCGCCCGAGCGCACCAGCAGGGTGGGCTGTGCCAGCAACTGCGACAGGCCGTTCGACGACAGCGCGCTCAGCACCGCGCCGATGCCCCGATTGCGGGCGGACAGGAACAAGTTGAACGCGCTCTGGATCGGCACGGCGGAATCGAGCGTCAGGCCCGAACCGCCGAAACTCGCCGAATTGAGGCTGCTGGGCGAAACCACGGCGCCTTGCAGATCGCCGGTCAGCTTGGAAAAGTTGAAGCCCAGCGCCTTGAGCGTGGACGACGACACCGCGGCGAACTGCACGTCGACCGCGACGACCTTTTCCCCAGGCCGCATCGGGCCCGCGCCCGCGAACGTCGTGGCGGGGGTGTCCACCCTGACCACGGTGTCCGCGATCAGGTCGCCGTTGGCACCATAGACGCTGATGGTCGCCTGCCCGGGGTTCAGGCCGGTGACGCGGAGCGACTGCGCGGTCGGCGCCGAGACCGAGATGACGTTATCGCGGCTCACCTCGACCCGGCCGATCGACCGCGCGAACGAAAGCGTGCGCGCCTCGTCGACCTGGAGCGTGCGCTGCTGGGCTTCCTGTGCCGAGGCGGTCGCAGAGGCCAGCACGGCAGGGGCCGCAGCAGCGAGCAGCGTAGTGACGATCAAGGCTTTCACTGCGATCCACTCCCCGAGTAAATAACCTGGCGATTGCCGCCGACCACCAGTTCGATGGCATGCGGAGCAGGCGCGCGGGGTTGTCTTGGCGCGGCGGCTGCGGCCGGGCGCGGCATCGCGGCGAAGGCGGGCGCCGCCATGGCCTGGCGCGGGGCCGGCTCGGGCGACGAGGCGATCTGGGCCGTCTCTGCCTGGAGGTTGTCCTCCGGATTGCGCAGCGAGAGGTATAGCGCGCCGGTGCTCTTAGCGAGCGACAGTTCGGAGACCTGCTGGGGCGTCAGCGACAGCGTGACATTGCGCGCGACGGTCGGCGGGGCGGACGAGACCGAGCCCGCGACATCGTCCTTGGGCTTCTCGCCCACGACCACTTCGCCCACCGCGAGCACCGGCACCATCTGCAGCAGCGTGCGGGCGCGACTGCGCCCGTTGCCACGAACGCCGGCGACGGCATCCTCTCCGGGATAGACCACTTGCACATCGACCCGGTCGCCAGGGCGCACCAGACCGGCGACCGCGATCTCGGCGGTCGTGTCGATGCTGATGGCGCGCATGCCCACGGGCACGCGGATCGCCAGCTTGCCTTCCTGTTCGAGTGCGGCCCGAGGGATCAGGGTATTGGCAGGGATTTCGCGAGTGGCGACGCGGCCGATGACTTCGGCAGGGGTCGCAGCGTCCGGAAAGCGTGCGGGATCGAAGGCGGCATTGCGTATCATGTCGGCCGTGATGGTTTCGCCGATCTTCACCCCACGAGTGGTCGACGCGAAGACGATGCCGGCAGGCTGGCCCGCTACGGCGACCGCAGGCTTGGCCGGACTGGCGCGCGATACGGCGGAGCGTCCCAGCTCACGGACGCCCAAAAAACCGAACGTCGCGGCGGCGACCAGACCTGCAGCAATGGTCAGCTTCGCTTTCGCACCAAGGCGCATGCAATTCCCCTTTGCCATTGCGCTTACGCAAACCGGAATACTGCCCCCGGCATTCCAAACGGCTGAAACGCCCCGTCACGGGGCACTTTCGAGCCGATGTATGAATGATAGCGCGTCACCGATCGGGCGAGACATGGAGAAAAAGCCGATGCGACGGCATCGAACCCGTCGGGGAAAACGCGGATGTCGAGGACGCGTTCGCCCGTTATCGCGCCGCTGTGATGAACGGCCCGTAAGCGTGAAGGCATTGACTTTTTCGCGTCTCGGCCGTCACCTTCGCTTCGGTTCTATTCGTGACTTGCCTTGCCCGCCATACCCATCCCAAGACCCTGTTTTGGAGCCCCGTTGCCCGGCGTTCATGGGCGCGCGCTAAAGTCGTATTTGCATGGATTCGCAGTGACTTTGCCGAAAGACGGGTACCAGTTGCGCACGAAGCAACGACCCATTGCACGATGCTGACCACACCCGGCGGGAGCCTTCGCGCGGATAGTACGTTGAGGGTACCGATATGACGGGGGTTCAATTCGATATTTTGGAAAAGCGCATCATCCTTTCGTGCGAGAGGATGATGCCATAGTTACGCCCGCTCCCGGGCCGCCGCCTTATGGGGTTTGGGATGATAGCACGCGGCTGTATCCCGCTGCGGTAGCGCTGTGTGCGCTACTGCTCGCTCTGAATGCTACAGTGTTTCCGGGCGCCGCGGTGTTAAGCGCGGCCGCTGCGGGCGGGCTGTTCATCCTGCGCCGCACCTGGCTCACGCTGGGAATGGCGGCGGTTCTCACCGGCGGTTTGTTCGTCATCCCAGGAGCGCTCGGTTCGCCGGCTTACTGGACCGACCTCGTCCTCATCACGATCGCCGCGCTGTTTCCGCACCGGCTGGCACCGGCGCTGCTGCAGGCGCCACGCTGGTCGTGGCCACTGGCGATGATCGCGGGATCGGCAACATTGTCCGCCACCACGCTGCTGCCTGCACCTGCGGCATGCGCTGCGGTGGTGATCGCCGCACTGTGCGCAGCCTTCATCGGTGCCGGCATCGCCCGTCATCTTGCCGCGGTCGACGCACGGCTGCTCGCCTGGGGCGACGGCGGCATGGTGCAAGTGACGCGCGACTTGCTGCTGGGGCGGATCACCAGCGGCATGCTGCACGATCTCGCGCAGCCGCTGAACGTCATTTCCATGGCCAATGGCAACATGGACTACATCATCGCTCACCTCCAGATCGAGGAGGAGAGCCGCCAGCAGTTGCAGGAGCGCGTCCGCCGCATCGCCACGCACACCGAGGGCGCGGCGCATATCCTCAGCTTGTTCCGTTGGTTCGGCCGTGACGGCAGGGATGGGCGCAACGGCCAGCTGACGGTGCGCGGCGCGCTGGAATGCGCGGTCTCGGCGACCAAGTCCAACGTGCGCCACCACGGGGTCGCCGTGCACCTCAAGGGCAACGCGCTGGACCAGGCGGTGCCCGACCAATACGGCGCGCTGGAAATGATGGCCGTGGCGGCGCTGCTCAGCGCCTTCGGGGGTTATCTCGGCGAAGATGGCCACAAGCACCGCGGCGACGTGCTGCTCCACGCGGTTACGACGCCCGCGCACATCGTCATCACCGTGGAGTGCACCGATGCCGATGGATCAGCTATCCCCAGCCGGCGGATCGACGAGGCGACGCTGTGGCTGCTGGAACAAGTGGCGCGCGAGGCCTCCGGCGAATTTCGCTTCCTGGTCCGCGATCGCCAGCCGGTACGGTTCGTCATCCGGCTCGGCCGCGACGACATCTGAACCCTATTTCATTCGTCGGCGATCAGCGGAAGCTCTATCTCAACGCGCGCGCCGTGGTCCATGCTGGGCACCAGAGTGACGACGCCACCCACCTTGCCCAGGATTTGCCGGCAGATGTGCAGTCCCAGCCCGGTACCGATACGCGGCTTGGTGGTGAAGAACGGGTCGAACACCGACCGCGCCGTCTCACCTGAAAGGCCCGCGCCATTGTCGGACACCGCGCAACATACCGTCGCGCCTACCACCGACACGCGGATCGCGATGCGCCCGGTGCCTTTCCAGCCGTTTTCCCGGCGCACTTCGATGCTTTCGGCGGCATTGCGCAAGATGTTGACGAAGACCTGCTCGGTCTCGACCTGGCAGAGCGCGATGGTGGCGTGAGTACGGGCCAGGCGATCGTCGATCTCGATGTCGGCGGCGTCGAACAACGGCTTGAGGAACTGCACCGCATTGCTCGCGGCAACGCCCATGTCTGCCTGGACCGCCCCTGCCCCATGGCCGGAGGCATACGCCAAAGTCCGGTCGATGATCGTCTGCGCGCGTCCCACCTGCTCGGCGATGCGGGCGATGGCACTGGTCAATTGCGGCTGGGCGACGTTCGCCTGGCCAAGCAGCAGGCGCAGGTTCTCGTTGGCGACCGCGATCGAGAACAACGGCTGACGCAGCTCGTGCGCCAACGCGGAAGTCTGCTCGCCCAGATCGGCCAGCCGTGATTTCGCCGCGATCGTCTCGAGCAGCTTGCGCGCATCGGCTATGTCGACGCTGTCGCACGGGCTTGCGCCCGCCGCTTCGACCGGACGTCCGACCGACGCCGAACGCGTCCACTTGTCGATGTCACGCTGCGAGATCTCATTGGGTTTCATCTCGTCAGAGCCCTTCCTGCTGCGTAGGCTTCGCCACATCTCCGAGCAGTTCACGCAGGACGTCGATCAACGCTTGCGGCTGCACGGGCTTGGTAAGTACGAGGTGTTCCGGCATGGCCGGCATCGCATCGGGGCGCATCGGGTCGCCGGTGATGAAGAGATAGCGAAACGGCCTGTCGCGCAGCTGCGAATGGTCACGGATGCGCGGAACGATCGAGAGCCCGGATTCCCGGCCTAGCCGGACGTCGCAGGCCAGAACGCGGATCGAAGGGTTTGCCTCGAGCGCGATGATCGCCTCGTCGAGATCGGAAACGCCCACCGCAGGGATGCCGTGGAGCTCCATGAACGTGAGAAGCTCTTCCACGATTTCCCGGACGTCATCAATGAGCAGTACGAGCGCCGACTCTTCGCGCATGCGACTTTCTCTCTTCTGTCTCCCTTAGCCCTGGTTCGATCTGACCGGTGCTAATTACTACCACTTAGGTTGTACTACGTTCACAAATCAATAACAGGAATAGCCAAGCCAACTTTTATCGGGGGGTTGGGACAAAAACCCAACAGTTTCACGCGCAACTGCGATGCCTGCTGAACTCGGCCCGCCCATATGCCCGCCCATCATAACGAATGGCGTCAACTGCAGGGGTGGTTACGGCTTCGCGTTCCAGGACCGACAGTGCGCCCTCGACCATGGCGGCGGCGATCAGCGAGTGGTCGTCATCAAGCAGATCGAGCGCCGCACGGAGCAGGGTGCGAGGATCGCGCGAGGTATCATGCATTTCGTTTCTCCTTGCGAGTGAGGCCGGATCGACACCGGCGCTTTGTCTCGGATCTGGAAGTAAAGAGGGCGGCCCTTCGGCAAGGGCCGCCCTCTTGCCCCACCTCGTCAACCGAGGTGGGGCTGAGGCATGTCCGCACAGGGGGAGGGCAACAGAGCAGCGGACATGCCGGTCTTCATCAGTTCGCGCCGCCCCCCAGCAGCCCGGTCAGTGGCGAGAGCACGGAGCCCGTGCTCGTGGTGGAGGTCACGCTGCCCAGCAGGCCGCTGACCACACCCGTCACCGGGGCCAGCACCGTTCCCGCGCCGGTGGTGCCGGTCGTACCCGAGAGCAGACCGCTCACTACGCTCGTCACTGGGGCGAGTACCGTCCCGGTGCCTGCGCCGCCGGTCGTGCCCGAGAGCAGACCGCTCACCACGCTCGTCACTGGTGCAAGCACTGTCCCAGTTCCCGTGCCGCCGGTCGTGCCCGAGAGCAGGCCCGTCACCGCGCTCGTCACTGGTGCAAGCACCGTTCCAGTACCCGTGCCGCCCGTCGTGCCCGAGAGCAGGCCCGTCACCACGCTCGTAACTGGTGCAAGCACTGTCCCGGTGCCGGTGCCGCCGGTCGTGCCCGAGAGCAGACCCGTCACCACGCCCGTCACGGGAGCGAGTACTGTCCCCGCCCCGGTGCCGCCCGTCGTGCCCGAAAGCAGTCCGGTCACGACGCCGGTCACAGGCGCGAGCACCGAGCCCGTGGCACTACCGCCAAGGTTGCCCACGACTGGACCCAGAGCGCCGTTCAGCGCGCCGAGCACCGGCGCGACGACCGTGTCGACCGCGCTCGTCACCGGAGCTACCACCGGCGCGAGGCCGTTGGTGACTTGGGTCACGCCGCTTCCGATTTGCGCCCCCAGCACGGCCCCTGCGAGGGTTCCGACGGGCGCCAGGCCTTGTGCCACTCCGGCCGCCGTCGTCGGCAGGGTGATGTCGAGGACATTCCCGTCGGCGAGGATGTCAGCCGTCACCAGTTGCCCGGCTACGAGCCCCGGATTGTCGGACAGCACGTTGAGGCCGGCCAGCGTACCGCTGGTGCTGGGTCCGGTCAGGACGTTGTTGCCAAGGTCCAGCCCGAGCAACGGTCCGGTGTAAGTCGGAGCCGTACCCGTGCCGCCACCCGGCAAGCTGCCGGTCAGACCGCCGACGAGCGTGCCGAGCTGGCTCGTCACCGGGGTCAGCAAGCCACCCGTACCGACGACCGGCGCCAGCACCGCATTTACGGTGTCGAGCAATGGGGTCGTCACGCCGGACACCGTCGAAGTCACGGTGGCCACAGTGGGCGACAGACCATCGGTCAACTGCGTCACGGTCGACCCGACCTGGCTGCCCAGCAAGGCGCCGGCCAGCGAACCCACAGGAGCAAGCGCATCCTGCGTCTGCTGCGTGGTGGTCGGCAGAGTGACCTGGACGACATGGCCGTCGCCGCTCAGGATGTCGACTGCGATGCCGGTAGTGCTCTGACCAGCCGTGCCGGGCGCGACGTTGACGTCAATCAGCGTGCCCGAGCCGCTGGGGCCTAGGATCGTCGTACCGCCGATCGTGACGCCGGCCACGGGGCCAGTGGTGCTGGTCGACGGCGGCGTCGGGTCGGTCGGACCGCCGGGACCCGTAGGGCCGGTCGGGCCAGTCGGACCGCCAGGGCCAGTTGGACCGCCAGGGCCAGTCGGACCGCCAGGGCCAGTCGGACCACCAGGGCCAGTCGGACCGCCAGGGCCAGTCGGACCACCAGGGCCAGTCGGACCACCAGGGCCAGTCGGACCACCAGGGCCGGTCGGACCACCAGGGCCAGTCGGGCCGGCAGGACCAGTTGGACCGCCGGGGCCAGTCGGACCGCCAGGGCCAGTCGGGCCTGCGGGGCCAGTCGGACCGGATGGATCACTCGGGCTCGAAGGGTCGGTCGGACCCGTCGGACCGCTCGGCGTGGATGGCCCGGTAGGACCCGAGGGATCCGAAGGACCGGAAGGGCCACTAGGGGTAGAAGGTCCAGTCGGGGTCGAAGGCCCGGTCGGACCGGAAGGGCTGCTCGGCCCCGTCGGACCGCTGGGCCCGGAAGGCGTACCGCCGCCGCCGGCAGCGAACTTGAGGCCCACCCCGTCGGCGCAGGCGCCAAGCATGAGAAGTGGAATAGCGGTAGCGCAAAGCAGTAAGTGCCTGGCCGTCGGGCGCGATGTAGTGATTGGCATTGTTGTCCTCCATGAATGCCCAGTCCCATGAGGGTTAGGCACAGTCGGAGGTCACGGCGCGTTCAGAAAAACCCGGCCCGGCGCGACGGGCGATGCACTGTGGGCTGTCCCGATCCGGGAACCGGAAAAGCCCGCAAAGTCAGGGATAAAGCCGGGCTTCCTGCCGGTACGGGACACGCAATCCACTCCCGCCCCGCGCAAAGGATCCGCGAACGGACAGCAACACGGGAAAAACGCGCGAAACACCGAAGCGCGCCGATGGAGCCGGAATGAAAGTGATTTTTCGCCGCTATCGCTGCATTTCACGCAAGCGGTGGCGATCAGTCGACCTTCGGGTCGACCTCGCTCGCGAATCGGGAGCGGCCTTCGAGAACGACGGCGCGCACACTAGCCAGCAGGCGGTCGAGATCCGCCTCATTGGCGATCGTCAGCTCGACGGCGAAACCATCGCGACCCGGCTTGATCCGGCCCACACGCTCGTCGCCGACGAAGACCGCAGTGTCCTGCGACCGCCCGCCGCCGCCTTCCATCGCCGCCTGCTTGAGGCGGGTCAGCACGGTGGCCGCCGGGATCATGCGATCCCCTGAGGCCGCCAGGCGTTGCTGTTCATGCCCGAGCGTCCGCGCGGCCACGATCAGCCGTTCGCGTTGTTCGGGGCGACGCAGCAGCGGCGTCAGCACTTCCGAATGGCGCACGCGCAGCTCTTCGCGCGTGGCGAAGGCATCGACCACTTCGTCAGGCATCTGCGCAAGCGATAGCAGGCGGCTGAGCTGGCTGTTGGACAGGTTCAGCGCTTCTGCCATGCGCGACTGCACACCGCCGTAGAACCGATCGACCGCGCTCTGATAACTGCGGGCCCGATCCAGCTCGGTAATGTCCTGGCGTTCACGGTTCTCGATATCCGCAAGGCGGAACGCTTCCTCGTCGCTCAAGTCGACGATCATCGCGTTCAGGCGGATTTCAGGGCGGCCATTATGATTGAGCCAGTCGATCGCGAAACGACGACGGCTGCCGACAAGCAATTCGTAAGGCAATTCCGAGCCCGGCGGATTGTTGCGGACGAGCACGGGTATACGGTTTCCGTCCTCTTGCGCGATGGATTCGATCAGCGACCGGCAGGTTTCCGACG
>Ga0247734_1002262_pt1 | contig 12944 bp, 15 predicted proteins | sample UWRJL103311B2_FD_180933 | JGI IMG/M metagenome (GOLD analysis project Ga0247734, IMG submission 180933) | Plant litter microbial communities from Arlington Agricultural Research Station in Wisconsin, United States - UWRJ-L103-311B-2 | ecosystem: Environmental > Terrestrial > Plant litter >... | reverse complement strand
ATCTACTATTGCTAGGTATATAGTTTGCATTGTTGAAGTGGAGGCGGTGGCGGAAGTAGATTCCTGGGTAAAGATAATGTTCATTTAACTGTTGTACAGATCAAGAATGTAGTCTATGAGAGATCATGGGGAGCTGACATCCCGGGGCGGCCACTTGGATGGATGGGAAAATGCTAAAATATTGAGTCGGTGACTTAACAGGAGAAGTGCCGGTGGTGAAAAGAAATCTTCAAGTAGTCTGACTTGTTGCTTAGATTAAATATCGATCTTTTTAATTACCAATCTGCATTTCTTTATACTGGGCCCGTCAAAGTGTATGATTCCTGATAGGAATAACACACTTGGCTGAGTTTTAAAGCAAGATCAGACTTATATGTTATGCATAGGGATAGGGGCTCCGCAACTGTTTAGTACTATCACATCCGCACTAAATCATATTCGTCTAACTAGCTTCTTTCCCCTGACCACCGTACGGAGCTCTATCCTCGAATTCGGGAAACTCATATGTATCTTGCTCTACGAACGCTAGCTGTGCTACTCCTTTCTCGTCGATATATGCGTCTTCTCCAGCCTCAAACATATCAAAGATATCTTCTGGCCCATGCTCAAGTCCAGCCAGCAATGGCCACGCTACTCTAAACCTAACCCGCCACGACTTCCACTCTTGTATCTCTAGCCCTTTGTCATATTCCAGCCACTCTCCTTCTGGCATATGGTCCCAGCGGTAGTGGACCTCGCACGTGTGGTCCACAATACTGCGTGCATCGAGGACAACAAAACTACTGTTCGAGAGCTCGCCGGGGATATCTGGCATGTCGCCTTTGCCATTGATGTTGGAAGTGACGAATTCTTGAATGGAGGATATCGAGGCTTCTTTGAAGCCCGTCTCGAAGGTGGGAGCTGGGGAGCTGAAGCATGGGCCGGTGATGGGATCCGTGGGCTTTTGCTGCAGAATCCACGGTGACGGGTCTTTGGGGGTGAAGCGACCTTGAGTTGACTGATTGATAAAGGCATCCAGAACCTATAGTTTAAGGATAAAATCCAGTATCAGAGTTAGAGTTTCTATGAATATTTATTCTGAATGTGCGAGTGCCACCATGGTATATAATACAAACCTCGAGCGGGATCTGAGCAGTGCAACAAACTAGCCAGCTCGTCATTTTCCTTTCGGTGGTTGGAAGTTGATATTAGTACGACTGAGTGTAGCAAGATGAGAACTAGGACTGTAAAGGGTGTTTGTTTCCAAAGCTTCACACCCGCGACGAAGACGATATTTAACAGACAATCTGTTAGAGTGTTGGTAGGAGGAATAAAGTGTTGGATATATCAAAGTGTTATGATAGGATCTAAAGGAAGCTTCATATGTTGCTATATATTAATAAGTGTTTCATTTTATCATGTGAGGTAGAAGTGAAGAGAGCTCCACACCAGCTTTGAGCTCCAGTCAGCCATCCAATCAACAGCTCGCTCGTCAATCTATTTTGAGGCCCCAGGCGGCACGCGGGGTTGGTGAGGCTCAAATTGTGATAACATCATTAAGGTTAAATACTATTAACCTAACCCAGGTAGGAGATACTCTTACTCTCTCTCACAAAAGATCCTAACCTAAAAATGACAAATCTATAGCTTGCCAGTAATAAATTTAAGTACAATCAATAGTATAGCATATGAGTTATTCAAGCAACCGTTCATTTCGCAGGCTCGAGATATTTGTTCGCATATCAAGAAATTATAATCAAAAGGCACGCCGCTGCCAACTCTGTCTCTCAACTAGCATTTTAGTGAAGATCTACTTCCAAAATTTATTTCAAGGTGAACACTCGTGTTAAAATTCGAGCATATAAGCATAATTCCCCTTTATAAATTAATATATCTCAAGGATATTGTTTGGAAAAGCCCGCCAGCTCAAGTTTTATAACATATATATATGTTTTATTTTGAATGGTTTGAATGTATCTTAGCTTTATTAATCTTCATGCAGTTAGTTCCCAGTGTTAATTCACATAAGAGAAGAACTCAGCTCAAACAGAATAGGCCGACTCCCAGCTGAAAGTAGATCATTTCTCGATTGGGTCAATCCACTGGATTTTACAGTTGCCTAGATAAGTATAGTATAGTATAGTGATAATAAACAAAGAACTGCTTGGGCTAATAATAAAAGGGAAGATACCCTATAGGAGAACTAGTACTCAGAATTCTACGGCATTCTCAAACAACTAGATTAGAGCAACTGGGACCTGTTCTTGATTCAATTAAATAACTTATGAACACTGACGGTTTCAAGACTGCTTATCGATGGATTGAGCATAGAAACAAGTGCATCCAGTTCTGGTGTAGATATGACAGCTGGCAGAGCAAGAGGGCGAGGATGGGATTTCAAGCGTTGTGGTTCTCTTCGTTCTGTTACCCCGCGTTCACTGTTTACTTCCTGCCGTTTCCCCTTGATATGATGGTTGATTTGGGTTAGAAGCATCCCCCAACACTATAATCTGCGCCGCACCCAATTCCGTTGATAGGTTGTCGAACGTTATAGTTAGTACGTAAAATGGGGGCTGTCTCACTTCGTATACATCACTGCAGATACGATGGGGCAGACATTCGGATAAGGATGCGGCACAGTTCCGTTCATTACAATAATTATATTCCCTCTAAAAACTATATAAAGCGGGAAGGATTTAACAAGTATCAAAAAGTTACTCACTCGAAGGAACATAGCTTCTGGAACAGTTGTTGCTCTTGCCATGAATCTATTTCTGAGTATCCTCGCCTATTTCGCGGTCCTCGCATCTGGATCGGTCGTGAGCTATCGGGCCCCTATTTACGACAAATCGACTCAGTTTAGCCTCAAAGTGAACGACGTTGACCAAAAGACCATTAACTATGCGGGGTACGACTATGTCCAGCTAGACTTGGATGAGGGAGAGACTTATACCTATCGTATCACTGCGCTCACTCATAGCTCAATTACATCCTATACCATCTCGCCTAAGAAAATCCCAATCAAGGCGACTGTGACCGGTAACCAGTTGGTCTTCACAGCATCAAAAGCCCACTATCTAATTGTAAAAATTAATAACCTCAAAGAGATCGTCATCATGGCTGACCCAACCGAAACGGATAAGCCCCCTTCCACTGGCACAGGCATCTTTAACGTTATGAATTATGGCGCCGACAACACCGGGAAGTCAGTAACAAAGGGAATACAGAAAGCAATGGACGCTGCCAGCAAATCCCCCGGTAGCATTGTCTATGTGCCCGCAGGCGTATACTCTATCGGCAACTTGGTTTTACGCTCCGATACCTCCCTATACCTTGCTGGCGGCTCCGTGCTCCGCAACACTGGAAATCCATCTGACTACATCAAACATTACCACAAAACTGGACTTCTTGATGGAACATGGTGGATCTCTACGGATTTCAAGAGTAAAAATATCAAACTCTATGGGCGTGGGACTATCGATGGCAACGGCAATGAAATGCGCATAAATAACAAGTTTATTGCAGAAATGGTTGTTCCAGTCGATACTACACACTTCATATATGACGGACCTTTGATTCGAGATAGCTCATTCTGGGCATTAGTGCCTACTCAGTCGACTGATGTTGCCATAAAGAACAGCAAGATCCTGAACCGAGTCACACGAGAAGACTTTTATGAGAATGACGGGATCGATGTTGTGGAATCGACAAATGTGCGCGTCTACCGAAGCATTTCTATAGCTCGCGATGACAGTTATTCGACAAAGACATGGCCAGATGATAAGGGCACTACGGTGCCTTTTCCAAACAAGCCAATGCCTGTGAGTGATGTGGTGTTTAGCGACTGCCTTGCATGGACCGAGTGCTATGGATACAAAATTGGCCAAGGCACCTACGGACAGCAATCAAATATTGTTTTCAAGGATAGCTCAGTCTATAAAGCTGCAGTTGGTTTCGGAATACACCACAAATTTGGAACAGGCTTGGTTAATGATGTCACATTTTACAACATTGATGTTGAACAACTGTGGAGTAACGCCCACGGTAAAGCAAGTTGGATGGCATTCTTTGTTGAGAAAGAAGGCAACGAGGGAGTTGGACCTATTAAAGATGTGAAGGTCAACCAAATTAACGTTTATGATAAAGGGGCCAAAGGTGGATACTTGATGGGTTACGATGATTCTTCAAAGGTGTCAAATGTCGAGCTTTGGAATATATTTATGCCTGGCAGCACAACATCAGCGAAAACGCTCAAAGCTATGAACATTCTAAATACGGGGTTCACAGAGAACATAAAAGTCCATTAGATGTACATTGCAAAAGGAGGCATGGGAGGCTAGAGGGTGGATGTAGCAAATAAGTAGACAACCATCAATAGTACTGATATTAATTCTCAACAGAATGTAGCAAAACTTGAACGAAATAACAATCTAATAAAATCCCTCTAAATGAAATTATCAAAGTAAGCTCTAGCTTTCTCCTTTTAGCTTTCGTATTATGTGGCAGAGTATAGTCTGGGGTATATATAGAAGTTCGTGCCGAGTTCTCTCTAAGAAATATCCGAATTTGCTTGCTCCCTAAATATCATCCATTCTCTTCCTCCCCACGCATCCTTAACCCAAGTTCTCGATAATCTATCGAAAGGTGACACTAACTGTTGAACTGATAGTGGAGTGAAGGGAGGTGAAACCCTATTTCAAGTCAAACTGGCTATCTTGGCCAAGAACGTAACAAATGGTCCTAAAGGATAACAACAAATCTTTGCTTGAATATGATGCCTTGTGGGGTAGTCTCGAGGGAGTATATGTTATGGCCTCAGGCATCAACGACTAGTACGAAAAATACTTCGTCATAATACTTGGGCATTGCAAATCTTGGCATGTAAGCTTGAGTGTGTGGCTTGAAAGTGTGGCTGAACATGTGGTATTACAGCCTTGTGGCCTTGTTTCGGGGCTGTCGTGACCTCACCGGCGCCCATCATTCTGAGGGTGGTTGTTGGCCTCGCGGAAGACCGAATTTAAAAATACCCCCGCCATACGATCCAAACCCAGCGATTCCACAGACAGCAACCGAGAAAGTAGCGATATGGCCAAGTATGACTTCCTATCAATTTTTAAAACTATTGTGCTAATCATGGCTTCAGTAATATCCTCTCCCTACCGTTCCGCAAAACCACCAACCTTGCCCTCTCCACTGCCATTAAACAATACATTTCCACCAAATATGATCAACACCCCGATATGTTCAAGGAGGACCTCGAGGTCATCGATTCCTTACGCAGAGATGCTGTCAATGTGCGAGAACCCCATACTAGTGGCATCAAGAAGATATCAGCGTATGCGGGGCAGCTTTCCTGGATGGGGGGGAAGTTTCCCATAGATGTATGTTCTGTAGCAGTTGTGCTGGGAGAACAAAAGCTTACGACATGGTAGATTGGCGCAGACTTTACATGGTATCCGGCATTAGGTTACAACACCGAAAGACCAATGTCACAAAACAACCTCAAGTTCGAACTGGCAAACGTCCTCTACAACCTCGCCGCCCTCTATTCACAACTAGCAATGTCTTCAAATCGTGGCACCACGGAAGGCTTACGAGCCGCGAGTAATTACTACTGTCAGGCGGCTGGTGTGATATCTCATCTCAAAACCGAAATCATCCCCGAGCTACGTGCTACACCACCCGAAGATATGGACGATTCAACTCTAGAATCTTTGCTACAACTTCTCTTAGCACAGGCACAGGAATGCTTTTGGCAAAAGGCTGTAATGGATGGATACAAGGATGCTTCCATAGCGAAGCTGGCAGCTAGAGTTTCCGACTTTTACGGGGCAGCTGGCGATTGGGGGGTGAAGAGTCAAGCAATAAGTTCCGAATGGATACATCACACAACTGCCAAGCATCACCATTTTGCGGCAGCTGCACAATTTAGACAAGCTTGTGATTGCTTGGAGAAGAGGAAATACGGGGAAGAGGTTGCAAGATTGCGGGACAGTATTGCCTGCGTCAACGAAGCTCTGAAGGAAGCAAGATACTTAAATAAAGTGGTATTGGCGGATTTGAATGGTCTTAAGAACAAGGTCACCGAAGATATTAAGAGAGCAGAAAAGGATAATGACCTGATTTATTTAAGTGAGTATCAAAACCTACCTTATACTGCATGACTGACGACGTAGACCCCGTTCCACCCAAGTCGGAGCTTAAAACTCTCGAAAGAGCGAATATGGCAATGCCAAAAGTACCTAAACAAGTATCCGAACCTTCATCTTTTATCGGCGACCATGGAGAGTTCGGTCCTCCACTCTTCGCGAAACTCGTACCCTTCGCTGTCCACATCGCTGCGAGTATATACGAAGAACGGAGAGACCGTCTCGTTAACACAAACATAATAGATGAGCTCGAAATTTTAACTACCAAGATCCACGATACGCTTCGCTCCTTGAACCTCCCAGGCTCTCTACAAGCTCTAGAAAAACCCCTGGGCCTCCCACCAACCCTGACGTCCCATGCCGAAGAAATTCGGCAAGCCGATGCTCTAACTCGTCTCCAACGATCGTTTTCCGATACAGCTAAATTGAAAAAGACCGACGAAGACATCTTCTCTGAGGGACGTGACTTGTTACAGACCGAAGCGGCCGAGAATGAACGTCTGCTTATGAAATATGGCACTGATCGGTGGACGAGACCCAATTCTACACAAGCAGCAGCTAAGCTGTATAATCAAGTTGGGGAAATAGATGGCTACTTGAAAAGTGCGGCAAACTCAGATGAATTAGTCCTTAGGAAATTTAGGGAGTGTGAGGATATGCTCCGGGTTCTGTCTAGCTCTGATCGCGATATTGGAAACTTCGTACCGAGCTCGCGCCGAGTCGCTATTCCATCTCATCTAGAAGGAGAGGTGAGTCGGCTACGAAATAGTTTGAATGAAGTGAGCCGGTTAGAAACTAGACGGCGCAGAAAAATAGAGGCTTTGCGAGAAAAGGCAAAGAAAGACGATATTAATAGTAGCATACTTGCTGAAGCCGCGCGTCTCGAACGGGAATATCCCAACCAGATTCTCGTGCCGGCACATTTTGAAGAGTTTTTTGAGACACGACTACACAAGTATGATACTGATATCGCAGCACTAAAATCCGAATCCGAGGAACAGGACCGTTTTACGAGCCAGCTAGAAAGCGCAAATGCAAGCTTCGTAGCAGCGCGCAAAGGAGACACGAGTTCTAGGGAGCGAGAAAAAGCATTACAACGCCTCGAAAATGCATACTTTCAATACAAGGAAATCGTGAGCAATCTAGAGGTGGGTAGGAAGTTCTACAACGATCTTGCCAAGATCGTTGGCCGGTTTAGGGACGGGTGCAAAGCATTCGTCTACGAGCGAAGGGAAGATGCTGTGAGGCTAGAATAGTAAGTTAATCATTCTTGACTAAACGATCTTTCTTTTTCCTTTGTCCGTCAGATAGATAGGAACTGACAAACTTTTAGTGATCTCTCTCTCCCACCGCTCTCTTCCTTATCTCTCCAACAACCGCCACCAAACCAACACCGAACATACAACACGCGCTCGTCGTCATCCAATGCCTCTCAACCATTCTCATCTGCACCATCTTTTTCACCACCTCAAACAATATCGAACATCCCTTCACCGCCACCCGGACAGCAGTACGCTCCACAAACCTTCTCCAATCCAGCAAGCCCACCATCAGGAGGATTTCAATCTTCAGACATTCCAGCACCTGTCCCAACTAGAGCACCAGTGGCAGCAATGAGTCCATCTGTCATGCCCGCAATGTGGACGCCAGAGATGCCGATCAAATTTGGTGGGATAGCACCTGCCACGGCTAATACACAACCCACGCAACAGCAAGGAGGTGGGACTTGGGATCCAAACAAGGGGTTCAAATTTGGATGATATTACGGATTTGTATGACTTTAAGGTGGAGGAGGTTAATAGATTCCAAGTATGATTAAGAACATTTACGATATCCCATACTTCCTCCTGATGTTAATTTATTCTAGTATTACAAGAATTCCTATCAACCAATTTATAGGTAGGAAAGATTTCAATTTCACCAACATACCTTCGCTTAACAAAAGGAGTGGGGTTACGGCCAAAAAGATTATTATTAAGAGAAGCTTGTAATAAGGCATTTCATAACCCAGTAGGATGATTGTGAATACTTAACTGTATTCTGATAAGTCGATTGTATCAACAGTAGAGTTCTTTACATAAAGCTATGCCTTTGAATTGTCGGGGTTTCACAACGCTTTTTGGCTTTATCCAGTAAAGCTCAAATTTTATACCTTGCTTAGAGCCTGATTTTTTGGTAGGGCAGCCTAACTAGTGTCTGGTGACACTTGCATAACTTATGAACACTAAAATCAAGAGAGCAAGAAAGCCGTCAAGAAAAAGTAGGCCAGGGTTTCCCTAATACATCTTTTGAATTGGAAATTACAAGCGTGGATTTTTAAGCCTAACAAAGAAAAGTACCAACTTTTTCTTAGTATTTTATCTTTAAGTACTTCGGGCAAAATTGTAAGGATACAAAGGATGTTTGAAGAAAGAGAAATATCTCGGGCTATCAACTCTAGGAAGCCAAAGAAGTGGTAAACCCTGTTAATAATACATATGGGCATTTAATTAAATCGTTCAAATTCACAAGGATAACTTATTAGAGTGCTTATCACTGCTAAATTGCTTCGGTTACAGCTAGGGGCGAAGTATGGCTGAAGCTTGATAAAGATCAATAAGTGAAGGCCCATGTTATGCTCAGCTAAGACTCGCTGTGCCACTTGCAGTTCAATGGGCCCCGCCCCGATACTGTACGCTGTATGGAAAAGATTTACGAGCAGATTCGTGCTAGGCTCCCCGATCCCCCTTTATTGCGTCCAAAACTTTCAATCCCATTCTTTCTTGGATCCATCCCTTACTCGACCGTTTTTCAACTTCAGCAAGTCGTTGTAGTAATGTGCCACTACTTTCTTTTGACAAGTTTCGCAACATCTCAACTTCTAGTAACAACAATAGAAGCATTAACGCCATGGAATGTCTCAGCTTCTAATTTCGCTCGAGCATTATTACAAAGTAGTACGTTATGAAAACAAAGGAAGGGGACCTATAGACAACAGACGGTTCTAATGACGAAATATAGGTGTGATAGTAGACAACTGGTTATATCTTGAGGGCGGAGAATATTATCTTGTTGGAGCTACAACTCCAGAAGATAAGCTTTATCGTACGTTTGATCATTGTGAATTATGTGAAGATTGGCGACAGTCAGACTGGCTCCAAGGGGATTCTAGACCGAGCATAGAAGCACTATATCTAGGAGCCTAAGAGCAAGTTTGGAGTCGCCAATCTAACAAATGAAACTCTTTCCACAAAGCCACTGAGCCTAACTTCTTGTATTATGGCGCAGCTCCCACTCTCTCCATCGATCTCTCAAATTCGTGGACCACATCATCAGTTGCCATTAATCAAATATCAAAACCGCCTGGGATATCAGGCAAGACGAACACATATCGTCACCCAGGTCTATTTTGGCAGGACTCTACAAAATCAATTGTCGTGTATGGTGGTGATGATTACTCGGGAAAATCTTCATTTGACGAACCATATACAATTTGGAGCTTTACCCCAAGCAGCCCGTCCAATGGAGATGGTAAATGGTCACCGACTACAGGTCGGCTTAACGATATTATTTGGCCACATAACCCGTCTAGTGTGGATACCCCGAACGGAGGAATTGTGGTGGGCGGATACTCTGTACTTTCTGGAATAGCTTTGCCGTTGCTCAATATGACGATCGTTGGGAAATCTAATTCATACACGGGATCACCAGATATTGGTCCATTTGTGAGAGGGGGTGTGCATTATGGAAGTGCCCATTTTGTGCCTTCCTTTGGCACAGGAGAAGGTATGATCATTTATATTGGTGGCGCAACTGTTCCAGGAGCAGCAAGAAGGAGAGAAGATTCCAGAGTTATGCTCTCAATGTCAACCATCAACATGTACGATATAGCTTCTAAACAATGGTATACACAGACTGCGGGTGGTGATATACCTTCAGGTAGGCTTCTTTCATGCATATCAGGTGCTCAAGGAGCCAATACTAGTACTTACGAAATGTAAGTTCAGTCTTAACTCTCTTATCGTGTTTGTGGCTTATGCTAACAGACATCTCTGCCAAAATAGATTTGTCTATGGGGGGACCGGCTTAAATTCCTTTGATCAATCGAATTCAGACTCACGAAATGTCTACATATTGACTCTTCCAGCTTTCCGATGGACTCGAAGTTCGGAGCTTACCCCACCGCGAGCAGGCAGCACTTGTCAAACGATAAAAAGCCAAATGATTAGTTTTGGCGGTTGGGATCCAACTTCATCTGGATTTGGCACGGATCCTTGGGTGCGAGGACTGCAAGTCTTTGATTTAACGAGGCTAACGTGGTCGGGAAACTACGACGTCAACGCTGCTGCGTATGTTAAATCGGATCTGGTCTCCAATTTCTATTCGGCAAAGTGAGTGGCCTTGAAAATTACCTATAGCATTCCATATATTACACTCGTGATAACTATATATGGAACACGCAGTTCCCCGAGACTTGCACACCTGAAAAGATACTAATGTCATGCTATAGTCCAATGTACGCGGTTTGGGATAATTCATCCCTTTCGGCGCTATTTACGAAGACAGTTTCAATAAACTCTCCTTTTTCTGCCGTCTCTCCAACAACACCAGGACAAACATCAGCAGTATCATATCAGCCCTGATCCAAACCTTCCATAGCCCCAATAGTGGGTGGTACAATTGGTGGTGTCGCGTTGCTTGTAGGAATTGCCACTGCGCTTTGGATTATTGTCATCCGTCCCAAAAGGACTAGGAATCATGGCAAGACCTCATACAAGCAGGTTCCAAAACCTGTTTTTCATGAATTAAACAATTCCTCCGAGTTGGGTACCGCGCAGCAAGCGCATGAGTTGGATAATGAGGACATGAAAACTACACAAAATCGACGACATCAGCAGGCTCCAGTAGAATTGGATAGTATGTAAATAGCGGCGCTAGTAACCATTAGCAAGAATATTTTATCAGCGAATAAAAGAGCTATAATTAACATATTTGGCACCACTCTTGCAGATCATTGATCACGGCTAGCGCAAATTTGGCTACCGTTTAGCATGCATGGTAGGCTTTTACTTAACGAGACTATAGAACACAAATTCGAGATACAGTTAAATCCGTAAGAGTCTCTGGCACGATTTCAGAAGAAACTTCTCTAGTTAGCCTTAACTATAATAAAAATGAAACAGATTTACTAGTCTGAGTACCTTAAATTTTGGGTTCGCTTCGATGGTCGTTGTACCGAGGAAATTTAAATCTTTATAATTTCATGCCCAGTACTGTTCTGCTGTAGTTAGATATGGATCAGGCTCATGTTAAGCTCAGCTCAGGGCTGCCCAGATCTGTTCAACTGCTAATGAATATCAAATATATTGCTATCTCTCAAGAAGCTGCCTAAAAACTAGCTTTTCTAGTCTGGTCATAACAATGCTAAAGTGTTACAATAATAAAGTGGCAAAAAAGCAAATCTAATGCTTAGTGCTTCTCAACTTGTTCTGTACAGTAGACAGAACATAACTAGCACGAGATCACGTGAGAGCACATGTCAGCGCTAACCTGCGCCGTCTTTGTGGAGGTGGGATATATCACTTCGTACTACGCATATATGCCAGCGATGGTCCAGGAAGTGAAAGCTACATATGACTACCTCCAAGCCGATCATCTCTGTGCCTTCAGTTGCACTTTACGTAGCATCCTGTCTACGACGCTTACGGAGCATATATTCGCACAGATTATCGATGGCCTACCCACGCGAGACAATGTTGGATACTTTCCAACATATAGAGAGGAAATTCGTGACAATACTGCTTCCTCCGCGCAGGCAATGGAGGCTGCAAGAGCACTTCGAGAACAGTTCAACACATATGACCCTCTCAACAACACCGTCAGTTCAGATCTATTGTTTACCGTGGTGGCTTCTGACAGATGAATTAGTTAGCCCAGGCTTACCAGGACGCTTTACCGGGATCTCGAGAATTCTATATGCGGTTGCTGGAGATGCTGGCTGTTGCTTGCCATGATATCGCCGGGCTTGTTTTCGTCAATACTCAGCCGGGCCTCCGCCGAGAAGGACAAACTCTCGAAGAACGGCTTAAGACGCTTCAAGGTCGACCGACAGATTTTATGCATGAAGACTACCATGATTTGCAACAATACCCCAAAGGTGTAGGGGATGTGGTGGGATATTGGGCTGAGTATCATCTATTTGGTGGCGTGGTGCTGTTTGATAGGGGAGAATCTGGCACAGATGTAAGCAATGTCACCCCGAAGCTGTATTTGAGACTCCGTCTTTGACTTTCCATTTACAAACTGAATAATTAGCAGTGCAAGCGTGCCTTTCTGCATCCCGTTGGGGGTTTTAGGATTTTCCAACTTTCGGAGTCCCAAATCCAACAATTTGTTCAATACGTACAACAAGTTGTTGAGACTTCTCAGGATATTCAATCACCATTTCCTTTCGGCGCAGAGAAGTATACATATCGCGTTGACCCATTCGATGCCATGGCGCTCAACATATATCGGGACAAATATGAGCGGGTAATACCAAGAGATAGGCCAGCAAGATGTGTACAGCGTCTCGCGGATTTCCCTGAATTGCAGGACGCAATAGTACAAATTAAACGTGCGGACTCCAATCAGTGATTAACAAGCACTGTTAAACACCCTGTTCTCCGCGCTGGTCTTAAAGCCTGGTGAATTGCTGATTGACCTTGGGACTATCATTGTGGAACTCACGTCACCGCAAGTTAACGCAGGGATACTGAAATCATTTCTTTACGTACTGATCTGCAATTACTGGTGCAAAACCCAACCCATGGGCCCGTGTCAAGCCTGTAAACTCGC
>Ga0247734_1002261_pt1 | contig 12946 bp, 9 predicted proteins | sample UWRJL103311B2_FD_180933 | JGI IMG/M metagenome (GOLD analysis project Ga0247734, IMG submission 180933) | Plant litter microbial communities from Arlington Agricultural Research Station in Wisconsin, United States - UWRJ-L103-311B-2 | ecosystem: Environmental > Terrestrial > Plant litter >... | reverse complement strand
AGGCCGTGCGATTTTTCGAAAGTCTGGAAAAATGGTGCCCGGGGACGGATTCGAACCGCCGACACTGCGATTTTCAGTCGCATGCTCTACCAACTGAGCTACCCGGGCATCGGGCCGTCGCGGGTCCGAAAACGGAGCGGCGAGCGGTTGGTGGCGGGCCTATGGCGAAGCCCGCAGACCTTGGCAACCCCAAAATGACGATGAAATTTCAATCGTCCTGTGGATTGTCGGGAAACTCGGGGTCCTCGCTGGCGGAGCCGGGCAGCGCGTAGCCGTCGTCCAGCCACTTCACGAGATCGCGGTCGCGGCAGCGCTTGGAGCAGAAGGGGGTGTGCTCGGCCACGCGGGGTTTGCCGCAGATGGGGCACTTGCGTTGGGATAGGGTCATGACGGGTCTCTACCAAGCGGAACGGCCTGCGCGAAGCCCCCGGAAAGCGCAAGCGTGCGATCTTCGCGCCACTGGACCGTGCGGCCGGTGCGGCGGGCAAGCTGGGCGAGCCAGGCCTCGGTGGTCGCCGCGCGCACGGCGGGATGGGCGACGAGCAGCAGCGCGCCGGGCGCCTCCACCGCTTCGGCGCGGCGCAGCAGCAGGCGCGCGGCGGCAGCGGCCGGCGCGGCGCGCACGCGTTGGGGAATCGAGGGGCGCTCCAGCCGGGCGACGAGCTGGACGAAGCCGAACCCGTTCATCGCGGTGCGCTGGTGCGGCCAGTAGTCAAGCGCCGCCGCCAGCGCCTCGTCCACCGCGCGGCGATCGTCCTTGCGTTCGAGCGAGGGGAAATCGATGCCGATCGAGCCCGCGAGGTCGAGCCGCCCCACCGCCTGCGCGATCGCCGGCACCGCCGCCAGCGCCAGCGCGGCGAGCGGGAGCGTGCCGTCGACATCGATCAGCGTCATCGCCGGGGTGGGGCTGACGACCAGCGAACCGCCGTCGAAGTCGATCACCCCGTCGAGCGCTTCGGCGAGGATGTCGGGCCAGGGGTCCTCGGGAAAGCGGCGCACGGTGCGCACGGGCAGGCCCGCGCCGCGCAAGGCTTCGGCGAGCGTGGGAGCAGGGCGCACGGCGAGGTCGCAGACCTTCGCCTGAGCGCGCTTGAGGCGGCCGGTCTCGGCCATCGCCGCGCGGGTGACGATCACCCGCAGCGCCGCCCCTTCGCTCGCCGATGCGGCCAGGCCGTCGACCAGCGCTTCCTCTCCGCAAGCGAACCGCACCGTGCCGCGCGTCGCGCCCGAACGGCGCGCGATCAGCACCGCGTCGGCGACTTCACCCGCCTTGAGCCCGTCCGGCCAGTCGAGCCGGGCGGCGAGCACGTCGCCATCCTGCGCCAGCACCGCGCGGGTCTCGCCGATGCCGTCCTCGACCAGCCATTCGGCCCGCGCGCCAGGCAAGCGCGAAGGCGTGCTAGGCAAGGGCGAAGCCCGCGGCGCGCAGCAGGGCGCGGGTTTCGAACAAGGGCAAGCCGACGACGCCCGAGTGGCTGCCCGCGATCGCGGCGATCAGCCCCTCGGCGCTGCCCTGGATGGCGTAGCCGCCGGCCTTGCCGTCCCACTCGCCGCCGGCGATGTAGCCGTCGATCTCGGCGGGCGAGAGCGGCTTGAAGCGCACGATCGTCTCGCTCAGCCGCTCACGCAAAGTCCCGTCCGGTGCGCGCAGGGCGATCGCGGAGAGCACGCGGTGGCGGCGGCCCGACAGCAGCGAAAGGCAGGCGCGCGCGGTCGCCTCGTCCTCGGCCTTGGGCAGGATGCGCCGGCCCAGCGCGACGACGGTGTCGCCCGCCAGTACGAACGCGTCACTCGGGGGCAACGCGAGCGCCTTCTCGCGCGCCATGCGCCGGGCATAGTCGCGCGGGATTTCGGAGGCCTGCGCGGTCTCGTCGATGTCGGCGGCCTCGACCGTGAAGTCGGTCATGCCGATGCGCGAAAGCAGTTCGCGGCGGCGCGGGCTGGCGGATGCGAGGACGAGCGTGGGAGTGGAGCCAGTCTCGACGGTAACGATTGTCGTGATGATATGCGGCCTTAGAAAGTGCCGGGGCCGCCGCGACCGGGGATGAAGCGGTACGTCAGGCGCCCCTTGGTGAGGTCATAGGGTGTCAGCTCGACGAGGACCTCGTCTCCTACGAGAACGCGGATGCGGTTCTTGCGCATCTTTCCTGCGGTGTGACCGAGGATCTCGTGCCCGTTTTCAAGCTCGACGCGGAACATCGCGTTGGGAAGGAGCTCGACCACGCGGCCGCGCATTTCGAGGAGTTCTTCTTTCGCCATTGGCGATCAATATCCGTCTGTTCGATGTGCCTTCCTGCCGCGACATAGCCGCGACTCCGCGAAAATGGAAGCCTCGCCCGTTCATCACAGCGCAAGCGCCTTGCGACAAAATGATACTGCAGCGCGACTTGTGGCGCGCGCGGCGGGCCGCGATAGGGAGGCTCGAATTACCGACACAGTTGCACCTTGGCGGAGACTGCACTTGCGTTCCTTACCCCTGATAAGCCTCGTGGCGTGCCTTGCCCTCCCCGCGCCCGCATGGGCGGCGGAGGCTCCCGGCGCGCCCGCCGCCAGCACCGAAGGCGACACCGGAAAGGTGAAGGACAAGGACGAGGAGACGCTCGACGTCCACGGCGACGACATCATCGTCACCGCGCCGCGCATCATCGGCCAGATCGACGTGCCGCAGCAGCCGATCGAGGTCTTCGACGAGACCGACATCGCCTCCTACGGCGCCAGTTCGATCGAGGAACTGCTCGACGCGATCAGCCCCCAGACCGGCAGCGGGCGTGGTCGCGGCGACGGGCGGCCGGTGATGCTGCTCAACGGTCAGCGCATAAGCAGCTTCCGCGAGATGCGCGCGATCCCGCCCGAGGCGATCCGCCGGGTCGAAGTGCTGCCCGAGGAAGTGGCGCTGCGGTTCGGCTATTCGGCCAACCAGCGCGTGGTCAACATCATACTCAAGGACCAGTTCGCTGCCGTCACCACCTCGGGCGAATACAACCGCCCGACGCGCGGCGGCTACGACAACTACGAACTCGAAGGCGGGCTGTTTAAGATCGCCGGCCCGCGCCGCTTCAACGTCAACGCCAAGCTCGACAACACCAGCATGCTCACCGAGGCCGAGCGTAACGTGACGCAGGAGGACACGCGCCTGTCGCAAGTCGCCGGCGATCCCGACCCGGCGCGCTACCGCAGCCTGTCGCCCAAGGATTCCGAGCTGACCCTCGAAGGCACGATGACGCAAGGGCTGGGCGAGAAGGGGCTGGCGGGCGCCGTCACCGTGACCGGCGGCTACACCCGCTCGCAGACGACGTCGCTCGCCGGGCTCGATACCGTCACGCTCGCCTACGACGGGCAGAGCCTGCGCCGCACGCTACCCGATCCGCTGACCACTCGCGCCTTGAGCGATACGCTCGAGGGCGGCCTCGGCTACAGCACGATGGTCGGCCAGTGGCAGCTCAGCGCCACGTCCAACGCGACGTACGTCAACGTCAACACTCGCACCGACCGCCGCCGCTCGGGCGCTGACCTGATCGCCGCGGCCGCCGCCGGCCAGCTCGACATCGCTGGCGCCTTGCCCGACGTGCCGGGCGCGGGCGTCGACGTCGCGCGCACCCGCGAACTGACGATCTCGAACCTCGCGACGCTGTCGGGCAAGCCGTTCCGGATGCCCGGCGGCGAGGCGAACCTGACGGTCAAGGCGGGCTACGACTACGACCATTCGACCAGCGAGAACTCGCGCACCACGCTCGGCACCGTCACCCTCAACCGCGGCGACGTGCTGGGCGGCGTCAACCTCGCGCTGCCGCTCACCAGCAAGGCCGAGGACTTCCTCGGCGCGGTGGGCGACATCACCTTGAACCTGAGCGGCGGGCTCGATCACTTGTCGGACTTCGGCACGCTGACCGACTGGAGCGCCGGCCTCACCTGGTCGCCCACCGACACGCTGACGCTGCAGGCCAGCTACATCGTCGACCAGGCCGCGCCCAAGCTGACCCAGCTCGCCTCGCCGACGATCCTGACCTACAACGTCGCGGTCTACGATTTCACCAATTCGACCACCGCGCTCGTCACCACCACCACCGGCGGCAATCCGAACCTCAAGAAGGAAACCCAGCGCGACTGGAAGATTTCCGCGCAATGGAAGCTGCCGTTCTTCCAGCGTTCGAACCTGATCGTCGAATATTTCCGCAACCGGTCGAGCGACGTGACGCAGGCGTTCCCGCTGCTGACCCCGGCGATCGAGGCGGCGTTCCCCGATCGCGTGACGCGCGACGACGCGGGCAACCTGATCGCCATCGACCGCCGCGCGGTGACGTTCGACGAAGTGAAGACCTCGTCGCTGCGCTGGGGATTCAACATCTCGGGCAGCCTTGGCGGTGCGGCGGCTGGCGGCGGTGCTGGTGGCGGCGGGGCTGGGGCAGGCGGGGCTGGGGCAGGCGGGGCTGGGGCAGGCTCGGGCCGTGGCGGCGGCGAGGGCGGGGCGCGTCCGGCGGCCGCGCCGCTGCAGCCGGTCGTCGGACCCAACGGCCCCGTCGCGGCAGCCCCCGGCGCGGGCGTTCCCGGAGCACGGCCCGGCTTCGATCCCTCGCGCTTCGCTGCGATCCGCGCGACGCTGTGCGCGCCGAACGCGCCGTCGCCCGATCCGGCGACTTTGCCCGAAGGCCTGCGCCAGCGGCTGAGCGGGGCCGACGGCAAGCTCGACCCGGAAAAGCTCGCCCAGTTCAAGGTCCGTGCCTGCTCCACCGATGCCGCCGCCGGTGGATCCGGTGGCGGGGGCCAAGGTGGGGGACCGGGCGGCCCGATGGACCCGCAGCGCTTCGAACGCCTGCGCGCCGCGCTATGCGCTGGCGGCAGCGGCCCGCCCGACGTCGCCAGCTTGCCCGACCGCATGCGCGAGCGGCTGATTGGCGCGGACGGCAAGGTCGACCCCGCCAAGCTCGCCGAATTGCGCCAGCGCTTCTGCACCACCGACGGCGCCGCGCCTGCGGCCGGTGGTCAGCCATCGGCCAACCCCGGCGATGCGATGCGCGGCATGCGCTTCGACGGCGGCCCCCCGCAGATCGCCAGCAGCGGTCCCGGCGGCACGCGTGCGGAAGGCAGCGGCCCCGGCGGCTCGCGACCGGGCGGCGGCATGGGTGGACCCGGCATGGGCGGCGGCGGCATGGGCGGTGGCGGCATGGGAGGTCCCGGCGGTCCGGGCGGCGGTAGGGGCAGCCGCTGGAACTTGTCGGTCTACCACACCTGGCGCTTCACCGACACGATCCGCATCGCCCCCGGCGTGCCCGTGCTCGACGAGCTGAACGGTGACGCCATCGCTTCGGGCGGCGTCCCGCGCCACGCGATCGAGGCCGAGGGCGGCCTGTTCAAGAACGGCTACGGCCTGCGCCTCAAGGCCGAATGGGAAGCCCCCGCGCGCGTCAACGGCGAGAGCCAGGACTTGCGGTTCGGCAGCACCTTCGACGTCTCGCTGCGGATATTCGCCGACCTCGGCCGCAACGAGGCGCTGGTGGCGCGCATGCCGTTCCTCAAGGGCGCGCGGCTCTCGCTGGTGGCCGACAACCTGCTCGATTCGCGCCAGAAGGTGACGGACCAGAACGGCGTGATCCCGATCGCCTACCAACGCGCCTACCGCGCGCCGCAGGGCCGGGTGCTGGGGATCGATCTGCGCAAGATGTTCTGACGGCGGCTGGATGGGGCGATGGAGCAACGGGCTGGGGGCAGGCGCCTCCACCCACTTCCCCTCCGCCGCATCCTTCCCTATCTGCACGAACATGGCGCGAACACCTGCCGGCACTCCCGACACTCCCCAGGGCAACGAACGGTTCAACGAGGACCGGGCGACCACCACCATACGCGGCTCCGACCAGCCCGATCTCCAGGCCGGGGTGGAGGTGATCCGCGACACCGTGCGCACGCTGCCGCCCAAGCCGGGCGTCTACCGCATGCAGGACGCGCGCGGCGAAGTGCTTTACGTCGGCAAGGCGCGGGCGCTGAAGAACCGCGTGGCGAACTATACCCAGTGGGAACGCCTGCCCGGCCGCCTGCAGCGCATGGTCAGCCAGACGCGCTCGATGACCATCGTCACCACTAATTCCGAGGCGGAGGCGCTGCTGCTCGAAGCGCAGCTCATCAAGCGCTTTCGCCCCGCCTACAACGTGCTGCTGCGCGACGACAAGTCGTTCCCGTTCATCCTGCTGCGCTCGGACCACGCGTTCCCGCGCATCATGAAGCACCGCGGCGCGCGCAAGGCCAAGGGCAATTACTATGGCCCCTTCGCCAGCGCCGGATCGGTCAACACCACGGTCAACGCGCTGCAGAAGCTGTTCCTGCTGCGCAGTTGCACCGACAGCTTCTTTTCCCGCCGCGACCGGCCTTGCCTCCTTTACCAGATCAAGCGCTGCTCGGCCCCGTGCGTCGGCCGTATCGACGAAGCCGGGTATTCCGAACTCGTGGCTGAGGCGAAGGACTTCCTCGGCGGCAAGTCCAGCGCGGTCCAGCGCAAGATCGAGGCGCAGATGGCCGAGGCTGCGCAGGACCTCGACTTCGAGCGCGCGGCGATGCTGCGCGACCGACTGCGCGCCGCCACCTTCATCCAGGGCAGCCAGGCGATCAATGCCGAAGGCCTCGACAATGCCGACATCTTCGCGATGGCCGTCAAGGGCGGACAGGTCGGCGTGCAGGCGTTCTTCATCCGCGGCGGCCAGAACTGGGGCCACCGTGCGTTCTTCCCCACCCACACCGAAGGGCTGAGCGAGGAGGAGGTGATGCAGGCCTTCCTCGCCCAGTTCTACGAGGAAGTGCCGCCGGCGCGCTGCATCCTCGTCGACCGCGAGCTGCCCGAGGCGGACCTCATCGCCGAGGCGCTGCGCGAAGGCGCGGGCGGCAAGGTGGAGATTTCCGTCCCCCAGCGCGGCAACCGTCGCAACCTGATGGCGCAGGCCACGCGCAACGCGGTCGAAGCGCTGGACCGGCGGCTGGCCGAGCGCGGCACCCAGGCCAAGACCTTGCGCGAGTTGACCGAGTTCCTCGAACTGGCGGACTTGCCCAAGCGCATCGAGGTCTACGACAACAGCCACATCCAAGGCACCAAGGCGGTCGGCGCGATGATCGTCGCCGGGCCCGAGGGCTACCTCACCAACCAGTACCGCAAGTTCAACATCAAGACCGCGCAGAGCGACGACGACTTCGCGATGATGCGCGAAGTGATGACCCGCCGCTTCGGCCGCGTGCAGGAGGAAGACCCAGAGCGGCAGGGCGGCACCTGGCCAGACCTCGTGCTGATCGACGGCGGCAAGGGCCAGATGAACGCGGTGAAGGACGCGCTGGAGGAACTCGGCATCGAGGACGTGGCGCTGATCGCCATCGCCAAGGGCCCGCACCACGGCCGCGAGGGGCGCGAGGTGTTCCACTTCCCCGACGGGCGCGAGAAGATGCTGCCGGTCAACTCGCCGGTATTGTTCTACCTCCAGCGCCTGCGCGACGAAGTCCACCGCTTCGTCATCGGCGCCCACCGCGCCAAGCGCAGCCGCGCCATCAGCGCCAGCCCGCTCGACGAGATCCCCGGCATCGGCCCCGCCCGCAAGCGCGCGCTGCTGCTGCACTTCGGCACCGCCAGCAAAGTCCGCGCGGCCAGCCTCGGCGACCTCCAGCACGCACCGGGCGTAAGCGCGACGGTGGCGCAGTCGATCTACGATTTCTACCACCCGAGCGGGTGAGGTGGGGGTGGTCGTTTCTTGCATCCCGCCCCGCTCATGCCGAGCTTGTCGAAGCACGGCAGCTTGGCGCCGCGCCTCTGGGCCTTCGACAAGCTCAGTGTGAGCGGGTTGGTAGGTCTGTTTTTGGTCTACGCCGGTTGGTCGGCTTTAGCTCCCGTTCGGGTGGCATCTGATCTCACGGTTGAGGGCTACGGATGAATTGTAGATCGAACGCAATCTATCAACACTGTTGAAATAGCCGCCATTTTGCTTTGACGAGTTTTCTTCAACCGATGGAATTTTCTGGCTATTCGATTTTAAATTATGTGGGCAATGAGGTATTCCATAGATACTAATCTTTGCGCCACTCAAATCTGAATCTAACTGATTCTGTATTTTCTTCCGTTCAAAGATCCAAATTTTCGAAAGTATATTTTGCACCAGGGCATCATGTCGGGCGGCGGCAAGTCGGACAATTATTGGCCCGCTTTGCAATGTCCATACCATATTTGGATCGGCTGATAATTCTTTGCCGTAGCGGAGCAAAATTGTCTCATAAGAAGGTGTTCCGACGAGAAACGACAACGCAATGTATCGTTGAGTCCATAAAATTCTAGAATTTTCGCGCACCTTGTAATCTCCAAGATGGGCTTCATGCTCCATTATTGTGATTTCGGCATTGCGCATTTCAGATTCGCCCCGCGAGCTTTCGCCTCCCGCCTGAAGCGCTGCACCGGCCAGCAGTCTTATAGTGGCATTAAGAATTGTATTATTATCTGCATGTGATTTTAGACGCCTCAAAGTCAAATCAGAAAGCTTTGCCGCGCACGATAAATGATTGTTATTTATAGCATCTCGCATTGCCCAATCACTATTAATAGGATTGCTGTCTTTGCTGCGCGCCAGTAGCGCCACACCTTCATCGCAGTGACCTCCCTCGATAAGAATGCTAGCGTAAATCCGTTCCGCATCAGTCCGATCCGCAGGATTGGCCGCTTCAAACGCCGATCTCGCGTCATCAAATACTTGATTCTGGGTGGTCGGGCTCACGGCGCTCACCAAGGTCAAAGCCAATGTGATCAAATTCATAGGTATCCTACTGCACTTCTTGAGCAGGTGGCCGTGATGCAGTCCCGTCGTTTCAAAACAGTAAACAAAGAGTTGGTGTGCCCACAACGGGGCGACAACTGCCGCACCCGTGCGCGCATTTTCCTACATCGCCAGAGCTGGCTACATTCGCGCAGGTTCTTTCACATCGTCGAAGCCGCCTCGTTCTTGTTCGGTAGAGACAGCCCTCGCGCGTATGTGTTTCATCAACAAAACTCACCCAGCGCGAAATGCCCGGCTTGGCCGCCAACATCGCCGGGCGGGAAGGTCCAGGTATTCTCAGCCTTTTGCGGTCAGGGCGAATGAACAGGACACACTTTCCTACCCCGCGCCCAGTTTTCGTGCGATGCGCCAGCCCAGCGCCTTGGCGCGGTTGCGTGCGGGCCAGCGGCCGGGTGCGGCCGGGTTCAGTCCGATCCGCCGCAGCAACCCGTTGAAGGCCCGCGCGTCGGCTTCGGCAAAGCTCCATTCCGAGCGCCAGGTGATCGAGAAGGACACCGAGGGCGCGGTCCCGTTGCGCACGAAGTGCGGGGCCATCACCGGCACGTAGACCGCGTCTCCCGCCGCCAGCGCGAACTCGCGCCCGCCTTCGAGCAGATCGTCGCGCCAGCGCAACTCGCGGCCGCCGCCGGTGTGGTAGGTCTCGTGCACCGCGTCGGGTGCGAAGCGCGCGTCGCCGGCCGGGAACTGAGTCAGCACTTTCGCGCCGCGCACCTGCATCAGGATGTTGTGCTCGGGGTCGAAGTGGTACGGCGTCACGCCGCCCGCGCTGGTGACGAAGACGAAGGCCTGCGTCTTGAGCATGCGCCCGGTCTTCGCCTCGATCACCGGGCGGATTTCCTCGAGCAGCGCGGCCAGCAGCGCGGCGTAGGCGGGGGATTGCTCGACGTTCTTGAGCACCGCCCACGAACGCGTGGTCTCGATGTTGCGGATCGTCTCGCCGATCGGGATGCCGGTGGGCGCGGGCTTGCCTTCGACGCCGAGCGGCTGGTCGCTGGCGTTATATTCGATCGAGGCGGCGGGCAGCGATTCCGCCAGCGCCGCCAGCGCGTCCAGCTCCATCAGCGGATGCACGCCCAGCGCGTGGACGAGCTTGTGCGGAACTTCCGGGTAGGAGGCGGCGAACGTGTGCTGCGCGGCGTCGGGAAAGACGGGGCGGGCGTCGAGCGGGAAGGGCGCGTTCATGGGCGGGGTCCGGCAGGATGGCGCGCGGTTTCGGCGCGGACGAAGTGGCGGAAGGCGGCGCGACGAAGCTTGCCGCCGATGGCGATCGAGAGCCGGCCGATGCCGCGCCGCTCGCGCCAGAGGTGGTCGATCATCGGATGGTCGGCGCTGGCGCAACTGTCGCTCCAGGCGATGTCGGCGCGCTCAAGAATCGCAAGGTTCTCGCGCTGGAGCAGCACTCCGGGCGAGAAGCGGGCGTAGTCCTCGTCGAACGCGGTCTTGTACGAGTACGCGCCCGGCGGCGTCAGGAACGTGGCGAGCATGGCGATCGGGCGGCCGTCGAGCGTCAGCGTCAGGCGCTCCAGCCGCCCGTTCGCCGCCGCGCCTTGCAGGCTTTCGCGCAGAAGCCGCTCGGTGCCCGGTGCGCTGGCGAGCGCGGAGCCGGCCTTGCCTTTCCAGCCCGCCGCTTCGAGCGCGAGGAAGGCCTCGCACCACGCGGCGATCCCTTGCGCGTCGGTCCGGCGCTCGAAGGCGAGGGCGCCTTCCTCGGCGAGGCGGTTGGCCTGGCGGCGCAGTTCCTTGCGCTTCTTGCCGCTGAGCGATGCTTCGAGATAGAGCTCGGGCGCTAGGTCGGAGGCGAGCATGGCGCGCGCTTCGGAATGGACGATCTCGACCTGCCGGCCGTCCTGCCGGGCCACTGCATCGAGCGCCGCGTGCAGCGGGCCGTTCAGCACGATGCCGCGCAAGTGCATGAACAGCGCCGCGCCCGGCTGCGCATCCGCCCAGCCCAGCACCGCGCGCCAGAACGGGACTTCCGCGCCCTTGGCCACCAGCGGCACGCCGCAGAAGCAGTTGTCGTGAAGCCAGCTCGACAGTTGCGGCACCGGCCAGCGGTAATAGCGCGAGGCGCGGGCGATCGGCATCAGGCCCGCCAGCTCACCGTCCTGCTCGAAGCGCAGGATCATGACTGCCTCGGTTTGGGGCAAGTGGCGCAGGGAGGGGAGCAGATACCAGCTTTCGAAGAACGGATTGGGCTCGCTGGCGCTGCGGGCGAGGGCATCCCAGGCCGCCGTCTCGGCTTCGAGCGCGCGCCAGGGCACGCAAGTCAGCCGTCCGGGCGACAGGCGCGCGGGTGCTTCGGCGTCCTGCGCCGGGTGCCCGTACTCGCCGTGCGCCGTCGTTGCCAAGTTGAGCGACTTTCCCGATTGCTTCGACGGCAGACTTACCGGGGACCTATCAAGGAAACGCTAACGTTGGGGTACCTCGTATTCGCGTCAGTGTCGTTCAACTCCACTTCCGTCACCCTGAACTTGTTTCAGGGTCCATTCCTCCGCTCAGGGCGGAGCGTCGAGTCCCTGAAACGCGCTTGCGATTTACTGCCGAACGCACCGGGCTCGCGGCGCGATCGACCCTGAAACGAGTTCAGGGTGACGGGTGTGGGCGGGAGAGAGAGCGCTAAGGCCCGCCGCCGGATTCATCACCCGGCGACGAGCCTCCCGATCACCCCGCCGCCAGCACCGCCAACAGCAACAACGCGACGATGTTCGTGATCTTGATCATCGGGTTGACCGCAGGGCCCGCGGTGTCCTTGTACGGATCGCCCACGGTGTCGCCCGTCACCGCGGCCCTGTGCGCGTCGGAGCCCTTGCCGCCGTGGTTGCCGTCCTCGATGTACTTCTTGGCGTTGTCCCACGCGCCGCCACCCGAGGTCATCGACAGCGCCACGAACAGCCCGCTGACGATCACGCCCAGCAGCAGTGCGCCCAGCGCCGCGAAGCCGTTGGCGCGTCCGGCGACGGCGGTGATGACGAAGTAGACCACGATCGGCGCCAGCACCGGCAGCAGCGAGGGCAGGATCATCTCCTTGATCGCCGCCTTGGTGACGAGATCGACGGTGCGGGCGTAGTCGGGCTTTTCCGCGTAGGTCATGATCCCCGGCTTCTCGCGGAACTGCGCACGTACGTCCAGCACCACGTCGCCCGCAGCGCGGCCCACCGCGGTCATGCCCATCGCCGCGAACAGATAAGGCAGTAGCGCGCCGAGCAGCAGGCCGACGATGACGTAAGGGTTCTCCAGGCTGAAGTTGACGTTCAGGTCCGGAAAGAACTCGCGCAAGTCGGTGGTATAGGCACCGAACAGCACCAGCGCCGCCAGCCCGGCCGAGCCGATCGCGTAGCCTTTGGTGACGGCCTTGGTGGTGTTGCCCACCGCGTCGAGCGCGTCGGTGCGGGCCCGCACGGTATCGTCGAGCGCCGCCATTTCGGCGATGCCGCCAGCGTTGTCGGTCACGGGCCCGTATGCGTCGAGCGCGACGACCATGCCCGCCAGCGCCAGCATCGCGGTGGCCGCATAGGCGATCCCCAGCAGGCCGGCGAGCTGGTACGAGACGATGATCCCCGCCACGATCACGACCGTCGGCAGCGCGGTCGCCTCGAGGCTGATGGCGAGGCCCTGGATGACGTTGGTGCCGTGGCCGGTTTCCGAGGCCTTGGCGATCGAGCGGACCGGGCGGTAGTTGGTGCCGGTGTAGTATTCGGTGATCCAGATGATGAGCCCGGTGATGACCAGCCCCACCAGCGCGCACCAGAACAAGTCCATGCCGGTGAACGGCTGGTTGCCGATGGCGGCCGCCATGTCGCCCTGCTCGATGAACCAGATGCACCCGTAGATCGCCGGGATCGAAAGCACGGCGGTGACGAGGAAGCCCTTGTACATCGCCCCCATGATGTTGTTCGAGGAGCCGAGGCGCACGAAGTAGGTGCCGATGATCGAGGTGACGATGCACACGCCGCCGATCAGCAGCGGGAGCGCCATCAGCGCCATCAGGTTGTCCGCGCCCTTGAGCAGCAGCGCGGTGAGCACCATCGTGGCGCCCACGGTGACGACGTAAGTCTCGAACAGGTCGGCGGCCATGCCGGCGCAATCGCCGACATTGTCGCCCACGTTGTCGGCGATCACGGCGGGGTTGCGCGGGTCATCCTCGGGGATACCGGCCT
>Ga0247734_1002260_pt1 | contig 12947 bp, 12 predicted proteins | sample UWRJL103311B2_FD_180933 | JGI IMG/M metagenome (GOLD analysis project Ga0247734, IMG submission 180933) | Plant litter microbial communities from Arlington Agricultural Research Station in Wisconsin, United States - UWRJ-L103-311B-2 | ecosystem: Environmental > Terrestrial > Plant litter >... | reverse complement strand
CAAAGAAAGAAATCATCGAGGCGTACTAGGAATAACGGCTCCTAATATGACGTAAGAGTATGATTTGGGGCATGCTGTTGACTTGGACCAAATCTGCGTATCGACCGCGCCTATCAGCGAGAGATATGCATGTTTTAAAAATGTCTTGGACAAGGAGAATTAGGGCAGAGCGTGAAAGGCACTGCTCGAAGATTCCTTAAGTAGGCAAATATGAGTGTTTTGTGGACTCCAGCACATCACTCCACCACAATACAAACATAATCTCGATGGGAAGAGCCACTGGAGGAAGGAGAAGAGGTCTGCCAGTGAAGCAGCAACGTCTACGAGTCCAAGTCGGAACCATCTTGATGCTCTCCCAGGATTATCCTAAGTAGATGATCCAGTGAACGCTTGGCGATCTTCTCTAACTAGCTCTGCATTAGAGTGGCAATTAGTCAGGGAAATTTGAGCAAAAATCCGGTAGAAATTACCATGCGACATACCCACTACGTTCTACTGAGCCTCAGTAGCCAGCATGAAGCGTTCGTCCAACCTTTGCCATTGACAATACCCATCATTCATAGGTTTGAGCTACAGAGTCTGCGCAGCAGATTCAGAAAGGTGTATTGGGATCATGGGCGCGCTCGATATCCATTTCCAACTGTTCTCGTATTGGGAGAGGTGATTTCGCAGCTATGATGCTGGTTAGTGACCAGAGGGGGCTTTAGCATGTGACTCAACAGGCTTGACGTCTCCCACCATGGGAGCTAAATAGGTCTGTTCCCTGCCCTTCTACAACCGTCTGTAGTTTAGGGCTGGGTACGTTTGAGGGCTGGTTACGAGTCTAGGAGCTGAAGGGCTCTGACCCATCACATTAGGTGTGTTTCTACAATTCTGCGTTAACGATGTATACACTTAATCACTGTAGTTATAGTACAACTATAAATCAGTCCTGACAACTCAGTTGAGCCTTGCCTTCAGCGATGACACCCTGCCCCTCCACGCTTCAAGCTCAAGCGCATGCGCATGCTCGAGCCTATGTAGCGCCTCCACAGGATTCTCTTTCCCAGAATCGTCAGCACTATCTTGCCAGATCTGCGACACGAGTCGAGGGAACCGCAATTTGTGCACAGACAATTCCCCACTTCGCTGTCTCTCGACCGCCTTTTCGAGATATTCAAGCATCTGGCTCCTGTCTGGATCTTCCTCGTCGAATGAGCGGACGTCTTTGGCTGGGAAACTACTATCGCCAACGGTGCCATGAGTGATGACTCCGTCTTTGCTGGCCTTCACATACGCTCCTCCTCCCTGCTTGGAACTCTCCAAATGGTGTTGCAGAGCCTCCTGCGAGCCATCTTGCGATGCTTTGCTTCTTCTTTCCTCTTGCATTCTGCACCATCTCACAAGCTCCATGTTACTGATACGGTGGTACTTGGAAAGTCCATCGCGTTCGTGGACACTGATCAAGTCAGCCCCAGCTTCTTCCACGAGAAATTGGACAGCTTCGAGGATGTTCCATTCCACAGCCAATGCTAACGCTGACGTTCCAGCAGAATGATCTCTCAATGGAAAGTTGCTTGCTGCATGGGGTGCGGGAATGGGAAGGTTCGGGTTGGCGTCGAGCTCTAGCAAGAACCGCCATTTGTCAAGTGATATGGACGATAGAGGAGGAAGCCAATTGTACGAAGTGCGAGGAGGCTTGTTCTGTGGACAGCAGATTGTCAGTCACGAATCTCAAAGCGCAACACAGAATCGCTTACCGCTCTTGCAAATAGCCGCGCCAGATCGACGTCGTCCGGATACCTCAAACCATCCAAGAAAGCCTTACGGTCATCACTCTTGAAGAGAGTTTGTAGGTTCTGTAGGTGAGAAGAATATTCGGTTCGCCAAGTTTGGAAGCTCATGATTGTTAGAGAACAAGTTGTGATCTTGCTTGCTGCTACTGCTCGATTCAAAAGGGACTCACGAGGGGCTGTTCAAACGGTCAAGATGACGTATTCTACTCCAGAATGAACGAAGTGGTGTTGTAACTCGTGTATGCAGATCTTGTGATGCATGTTGGAGAACCTGGAGTCTCTCGAAACAAGCATCAGCGCGGGCGCTCAACGAATGTCACATCCACCCAATGTGCGCCCAATACCGAACATAAGGCTTTCTGTCGATGAGTTTCTTCTCGGTGGAGCTCAGTTGAATTGTTACACGTTTTGAAGGCCAGGTAGGTTCTGGGACATGTCTTGGGAATGATGAGCGCCTTTGAGGAAATTCAGTACACTTCATGAGGCGTCGATGAGCAATGCCTATGACCACAACGCTATCCCGGGGCTGGGAATACCTGCTATACAATGAAGCTAGACCAATAGCGAATGGAGAGAGGATGTATATCAGTCAAGCAGCTATAAAAGCTGGGGGTGCAGCGTCAACTGACAACCAAGCTCTCAAGTCACTTTCTCCCTCAGCAGCCCCATCCAACAATGCCTTTTACTATCGTTTCAGCATTCTTGACTCTAGGTCTTGCTGCTCTCACCACAGCTGCTCCCTATAACGGCACTATTGCCAAGGTTTGTAACATCCTTCTGTCGTTCCAGCCATATTCTAACTTTGTGGTAGCGATTTGGAGAAAACTGTCCAAATGTCGTCTACGGCAACCTCGATGTATGTCCCTCTGCCACAAGCCTTTCTAGGTTATTCGTATACTGATACCATTGACATGCAGAAAGTCCCCAATGGTGTTGACTGCGGAGGACAGGTCCTCGACAGCGCCTGGATTTCAGATGCTGGTCTAAGCGCTCTCAATTCTCTAAACGAGTACTTCTACCCTGGCAATTATCCTCATGACTTCAATGTCGACCCTGCTGGCTACTACACGGAGATCGAGGCACAATGTGCTGAATCTCCGAGGAAGCACGAGGAGCCTATTATCGTAGATAGAGGAAGGTGGTACGACCTGGCCAGTTCCAGTATGTGTTCCCGACGACGGCTCTCGCCCCTTGATCTGACATTCACATATGTAGATCCTAATGCTGACCCTGGCCTGTATCGCCTCGTCAGCGGATTCTACGCAGCAGACACTTCTGACCCTTGCACGGCGTATTTGACCTATTGCGGAGTTGTCTATCACGACGAGGAAGACACCAACCATCTTGCTCCATGCACAGTCATTCGATGAGTGGAAACTGATGGAGAGTATTTATGACGATGTAATTCTAGACATGGGCTACTTTCCAGGTCGCAGTTTTCCGTAATTTATGGTCTTATTATTTATATAAACGTTTGCAACACAATGCATCTCTGGATCCCTGCAGCTCTAGCTCACATACCAAGTCATTGAGTGGAGGCCTTCAATTGTTTCTGGTTTATTGTCGCATTCCTTCATAGGATACATGGATACTCACCTTTGAGCCGGCATCTTTCTTGCGCGAATCGCCTTTGAATAGCCGTATTATCTAAGGAAACGATATTACGATCGAGTTGTCCAAGTACAACGCCATTCCGCCTACTAGCCGTCGTGATTAGTTCTGCTCAGCATCGCATTATCATTGCAGCAGCTTACCATGTCTGTCCAAGCCTCCCAAGATGATATGCAAGACATCAACTTCTGCTTTCCCATCCCTTCCGTATTCGAGACTGCCCTAATCAAACTCGTTCCCTTCACAGTAAGCCACCACCTACATGTACTGAATCGTTAATCAGTAAGAACAATTATTTAACACAGGCCGAGCATGCAGATGTTGTGGTGCGCGAGGCTGATGAAACGCTGTGGAAATACATTCCTCTTGGTCCACACGCCCAAGGATCGGAGCTGCTAGATTCCCTGAAATCTTTCACCAAAGATTCTGATGCTCATATCATATTTGCTATCATCGATAAAGCTACACAACGTCTAGCTGGAACCATAGGGTACTTGGATACCAGTACCAAAGACCTGATTACTGAAATCGGATGTGTCCTCGTCCTACCTTCTTTCCGCCGGACGCACGTCACATCGCATGCTACGTCGCGTTTGCTTTCTTACGCCCTATCGCTACCAGAGGAAGGCGGACTGGGCCTTAGAAGAGTAGCTTGGACTGCGAATGCGCTGAACGAGCCCAGTATCAATGCAGCTTTGCGTATGGGATTTCAAAAGGAGGGCGTATTAAGGTGGCATAAAACCTTCCCAACAAGCAAAGTTTCCACGCACCCTCCATTAGGAAAAGGCCCGAAGCCAGAGTACGGCGGGAGGGACACAGCGGTTCTCAGTTTCTGTATTGATGATTGGGAAAACGGAGGGAAGGAAAAGGTGCAAAAAATGTTGGAGAGGCGTAAGTAGTATGCTTGAATTCGCTTCTAGGCTTTCAAAGTTGTTGAAGAGTCACGCATTGTCAATGAAAAGGATAAGAGTTGGAAACGTTCTACTGTTTTTTGGCCAGATACCAAATGGACTTCATTTTTGATCCAAGAGACATTGTCACAAACTTCGAAACTCCAACTTTCCGATAAACAAAGGGATATTCCAGCATTAGCAATCGCAAGAGGAGATAGTGAAAAATACGAAAAAGAGAGGAAGAAATAGTTCAAAGTGATGATGGCATCACAGAGCGGAGTTTGAATTCTCAAAACCTCACATTTCCCAGTCTATCGAACGAAAGCTCGAGCTCATCGTCCCTCCAGCCTCCTCAAGACCCACCCTTTCATCAAAATGGTGAGCAAATATCACTTTAGAACACGCATAGGCCACTCCAAGCCCAAATTTTTGGCCATATACGTCGGATGGTGGCTGGATTGCACTTTGGATGACTCTCCCCCCGACATACATATCTACTTTTATCACTCTGATTGACTGGTTGCACTCTGACTCTGGACAAACTTATACTGACTGTACTTCTGGATGGATGGATAGGCCCCCAAAAAAGTGAAGACCGCCGCACCTGAGAACACCGTCTCTCTAGGCCCTCAAGTAGCAGAAGGCGAGAACGTATTTGGCGTAGCACATATCTTTGCTTCGTTCAATGATACCTTCGTCCATGTTACCGATCTCTCTGGAAAGGAGACAATTTCTCGTGTCACCGGTGCGTTCTACCCTCTTGCCTTCTCCATATACAAGAACCTACACTCACGCTCGTCTAATGAATGAACAGGTGGAATGAAAGTGAAAGCAGATCGCGACGAGTCTTCCCCTTACGCAGCCATGTTAGCCGCCCAAGACGTCGCAGCGAGATGCCGTGAAGTCGGAATCAACGCTCTTCATGTCAAACTCCGTGCTACTGGCGGTACGGGAACGAAGACTCCTGGTCCTGGTGCACAGAGCGCTTTGCGTGCGTTGGCCAGAGCTGGTATGGCGATCGGACGTATTGAGGATGTTACCCCTGTTCCCACTGATTCTACTAGACGTAAAGTGCGTATTTCAATAGCTACTCTTTTTCTTGTTTGGGATGCTGATGTATGATTGTCTATGTAGGGTGGTCGTCGTGGTCGTCGTCTGTGATTGTTTTTCATTCAGGACATCAAAAGAGCGTCGAGATCATGTAGTTTTCTGTGTGTGTATAACGTTGTCTCCAAATACAAATGTCGCTGTTCGACGCGCAACAGTTTATATCCTTAAACTGTCCCGTGGTCGTTCCCCCTTCATCCATTCTTATTGTCCCAAAACGAAGTTGCCACCGAAAACAAGTGAATTTCAGTCTAATGCTACATTGACCTTGTGTTCTGCTTCCCATTTCTTCTTTTCCTCCTCCCATTCCTGCTCTTTCTGCCGATGCCGGACGTACTGTTCTCTCGCTTGCGTCCTCAGTTTCTCTACTTCCTTCTCCATCTTGTCCAATTTCTCCGACAATATTCTGCTCTGCTCTGCTTTCTGTTTTGTTTCCCCCTTATGCGTTAACGCGTCTTTCTTGACCACGAACTGGGCGATCTGCTGCCACCTATCCTTCTCTTCTTCCAGCTGTTGCAAGCGAGTAAGGAACATTTGGGTGAGACCGTCGATGGAGGTGGCTTGAGCCACAGAGAGCTGGGATTTGAGGAGGGAGAGGTCGTCAGACGTAGTGGATAGTTGGATGGAGGAGTGCAAGTAAGCGGATTTGGAGGATGCAAGAGAGGATGTAGATGTGGATAGTTGGTGTTGGAGTGTGAGGATTTGGGATTCGAGTGTGTGTTCTGTTGCCGTTTGGTCTTGGTCTTCTGGGGCAGGGCTTTCGATGACGGCGGCAGAACTTGATGTGGGATATTCGATTATTGCAGTAAACGCAGGCTCCGGCTCAGGCGGGGGGCTAGCAACATGAACCGAAGGCTCCTGCTCTTTCTCCGCGTCTACCTCAACAGAATCAGGATTCTCTTTTTCAACAACGCCAGTCAGTTCAGGTTCAGGTTCCTCTTCACCATCCACAACAACAACGTCGTCATCTTCGTCCACAACAACGTCGATGTCGTTGTCCACAACAATATCGTCGTCGTCTATGAGCATAAGGGCTTTGTCGATTATACCCGCTTTCATGGGACTAGTATTGGGTTTCATCGCCGACGCAAACTTGCCGATGCGGAGTGGAGTGGGAAGAGTAGTCAGTGGTGGTAGTGGAGGCGGGAGTGGGAGTGTTATTGGGGAGGATGCCGGGGATAAAAAGATGTTGTAAGGAGGAGAGGAAGGAGAATGTGGGATAAAGAGAGGTTGGCCTTCGTGTTGTATTTCGTCGTCCGAGGCGGCGAATTTTTGGCTGTGGGCTTGATTTTCTTCTTCTTCTTCCTCGTTGTTCCCCTCCTTATTATCGTGTCCCTGTTCATCCTCGTCGTCGTTCTTCATATGAACATCACCTTCGTCATTGTCATTATCGTTCTCCCGTGCACGCTCATCTGCTAGCCGCGCTTGCTCCTCATCAAAAGAGATAAGACGCGCGAGAGATCTGGGTGTCAAAAGAGGTGGCGAAGGTGTTCGTGCCGGAGGAGGAGTTGGTGGGTATTGCAAATCTAGGCGTTCGGGTGTTGGAGACGAGGCTTTCTTCTTCGGTTTGGGTTCGGTTGATCGGATAGGTGTTTTTGGTGGGACAACTACCTTGTGCTTAGAGTGTTTCTCTTCCTCTTCCTCTTCGTCCTCATCATCTTCGGCTTGAGAATGTACATCGTCTTGGAGTAGGGAAGACATTGGCTGTCTCTCAGGCGTAGCAATAACTACCTCCGTCACCGTTTTCTTCTGTTTCTTCTTCGGAGGGGGTGGCGTCCCCGAAGATGAGGAAGAGGAAGAGGAGGAAGGCAATATCGTTCTTTTGCGTTTTTGGAGGACTTGCGGAGCAGGGGAGGGTGATGCCGAAGAGGAGGATGGAGAGGATGGAGGAAGTGATTTGTTATTGGGTGTTCGCAATATTGTTATAGATTTAGGACCTGTTTATAGTGAATTAGCATATAATAGGGAGGGTCGAAGGGAGGAAGGCGTACGAGATTCCTTCTTTACGCTGATGCTCTTCTCTACTTTCACATGGGGCAGTGGTTGGGGTTCTCGAGGTCTGGGAGTGTGAATGGAGGATTTCTTGCCGTCCTTGAGAGGTACCTTGTCCTTCTTCTGCACTTCCTTTGCCCTCTCCTCCTTCCCTCTTCTAGCATTAATACTCGCACTCGCACTCTTACTACCACTCCCACCGGCACTGAGACTCATCCTAGTCCTGGACTGACTAGGACTCAATTTGATAGCTGGACCACCAAACAACTGTTTTGCCCTCCTCCGCTTCCAATCCGCGATAAGATCCTCCGTACAGTCGCCATAATCCACCCATTCCAGTGGATAAGTCTCTCCCGTTTTTGGGTCGGGTGCCCAGCGGACTTGGTACAGCCGTTTTTGAGCATCCTCGTTGGTGATTTCGAGCACTTCAAAGAAGTCCGATTCGTATTCCGACTCTGACATGTGGGTGGGAGGAAGGAAGGTGGTGATGGTTGAATGTTGAAGTGTTATCAGTGATCGGGCGTCTTGTTTGGAATGTGATCTATTACCTAAAGGGAATGACTTGTGTGTCCCAGATGCTCGTCAAAGGCATGGCAACTTGGCCGAGTGGTCTAAGGCGCTGGAATTAGGTTTCTCTAAATATCCAGTCTTTCGGGGCGTGAGTTCGAACCTCACAGTTGTCAATACAGAAGTCTCTGTGACGTTTTGTTTTGGTTTCTTGACAATAGGAAGCACGTGAGCGTGTCATCCCTCTTCTCTTCCTCCAACTCCCACCATGTCTGCAGCATCGACCGTATTCAACACGCTTCCCAAATCTGTTCAAAGACGGATTGACCGTGCATTCGACACCGCTCTATCGCGGTCTGCCTCTCGCACCTCCGGTAGTGGATTTGTAGTATCACCAGCAGCGGCTTCATCTGGCGGCGGCTTCGTACTACCAAGTTCTTCGACTTCAGGAGGAGGATTTGTTGTTGAGCCAGCTGGAGAGTCAGGAGGAGGATTTATAGTTGAAGACAACGAATCTATCGGCGGTGGTGGTTTCATACCTGACTCTCCTCCCTCAACATCGTCGTCTCTCCCATTCAGCGCTATATCCACGGGACTTCAATTATTAGATATAGAAGAAGACGAGGATGTGTTGAATGTGTTTCGGAATGCAGCGAGCAACTGGGGGGAGGGGGACAATGCCACAGACATGGAAGAGGAAAGGGAAGAGGGTACAGTGAGGAAGGAAGATTGGAGAGCTGTTTGCGCTATTCTGTTGGAAGGCCAGGCGATGGATGATGGTGAAGAGGAGGACGACTATGAAAACGAGCAGGAACAGGAAGATTACGAACAGGAAGAAGAGGACGAAGATATGTACGAAGACGAAGCAGACGACTCGGAGGACGAGGAATACGCTCCTCACGCATCGACATCTACCTCTCACCGTCGTACACGCACTCGTGCCCGCTCCTCTTCCTCTTCTTCCTCCAACATCGAAACGACAACACTATCCTCGTCCCAAAAATCCTCCATCCTGCAAACCTACTCTCTCTTCTTCCCTTCCTCCCCACACCCATCCACAGAACGTATCGGAATCAAAGACCTTCAACGTCTATTTGCTTTATTGAATTTAGAGAGCAAAGTGAAAGCGAATGAGTTGGTGGAAATGCTGGATGCATTTTCGACGGCGAATGATAAGACGATGGGATTGAAGGATTTTGAGAGGATGATGATTACTGCGAAGTTGGTCTGAAGCTTCATGATATGGAGTTGCAGCCAGGAGGTCTATCATGGCGCGAATGCCCAACTACCCCCCGCGTTCAACGTTCCATGTACGCTTTTTGATCTCTGTCCAATTTCACTTCTGATTCTGACGCTTGTAGGAGAGCTCCCATAAAATATGGCCGGATATGAACATCATGAAATTGTGGCCTCTGTTCTGTGGATTCTTCCTCTTGAGATGGGCCAACTTGAAGGTGGCGAAAGTGAGGAGTCAAGCTCCAGGCTATCACTACTACTCAGTTGTTTTCACGGCACGGTTAAGGCTGCCATGTTGTATAGCAGTGGTCTCAATTCTTCAACTGCTTATGCGCAGTAGTTTGTTGCACTTGACATTACGACATAATTGCATGACCTTTCGACGCAGCCACAGCAGCAGTAAGACATTCAGGGAGTCATCACCACCACCATGGTATTGCCCACTGACCCCTCTTTATTAGGGGTCAAACTCTCCAATCCTAACGATCCTATCAAACAACTCTACGATCTCACATGGGGAAAACCTCGTGCCAATTTCATTCGTTATGAAGGGGGCCAGTACCAAATTGTCCACTTTGGCAATCATCACAATGCGATTCGTGAAGAGCTTGATCTTCCACCTAAGGGTGTGTTGATCTTGGAAGAATACGCTCAGTTCTTCTACGATATGATGTTCTTCAAGAGGACTAGCTTTCTTAGCGAGATGGGCGAAGATGGGAATATCATTCCAAGCAACCACGACGATGACGATGCCACATCGGAAATGACGAGTGTGGATGTGGATGCTGGGCCTATTTGTGAACGTGCTATTGAGGAGGAACAGCAAGCCGCTGGTCTGACAGATCTTTATCCTGCGAGTAAGTTTCGTTCCAAATTACTCAATGCTATATCTAGGGATCCAGATCCGGAGGAAAAAACAAAGGGGCCCGCGAAAGGTGTTCTGCTAGGCGGAAGTCCAGGAATAGGTCCGTGTTTCTTCGTTTTACTTGTATTGGTGACCACATACCTACCTACTGTTTCGACAGGAAAATCCCTCTGCTTGTTCTATATCCTCTTCGAGAGACTCATTGCAAAACAGCCTACCTTGTACCAAACTTCATGGCAACAAGCCCTCTACTTCTGCGACGATGGCGTTTATACCTTCGACTTTCACCGTTCAGCCCCGGATCCGATGTATTTCGCACAAGCACTTTCCTTGACACCGAATCTATGGTGTCTGATTGATGGACTCCCAGAGGGTGTCTCTCGTAGTGTCGCCAATGGAGGTTTTTTCATTCAAGCCATGTACCGCGACGGTGGCTACAAAAGAGATTACTGGTTTCGAAAACTCAACGGGTACACGTTCACGTATGTTATGAAACCCATGGCTATTTCTGAGCTTCTGATCGTGTATGTTTCAAATTGTCTGCGTTCTATGGTGTTCACTCACCTTTTCTTCATTTCTTTTTTTACAGTCGCTCCCTGGCCGAATCTACCGTCGATCCAGCAGCCCTAGTAACATTCTACACTACCTGGTCTTGTTCCGCTGGCATCGCATTAAACACCTGCATGCATTGGAAAGAGCACAAAGCCTATGTAGAAGTTAAATTGAGAACATTAACTCGTCGACAATTCCGCGCCTTAGCCTATGATTGTGTTAGCCTTGATTTTAAGGACAAGCGGACGGGCATGTTGTTTGCTGTGAGACTCCTACCTGACGGAACTCGTCAAATGGTAAGGGTAGAGCCCTCTGGTCCGGAAGTTGCGGCATTGGTAGAGAAGCGTTTTGGTAGGAGCTGGAAAGAGAAAGATAGGTAGTGGGTGGTACATCGCATTTGAAATATCAGACACGGTCTCTTTTATGATACCTGCTTATAGGCTTGTCCGATCCACATTGCTGTCTACAGTATGGTGAGTGTATTACTTCTTATTACTAGGATTACCCCATTGCCGCGAGTCTATAGTATTTTGAGATCTCAACTCTCACCCGCGAGCCCTGTGACAAGCAGCCACATCCCTATTTCTAACGGACTAGCAGCCTTCTGTCGGCTCGTTGGTACCAACTTGAACATTGGCATTGAATTCACGGTAGTCTGCCCCTAAGTTTACATCGCACCAAATATCACTACTAGCATTTTCCTACGCACCGAAATTCTTCGTTCCTTCACCGCCATTGACATATTGATCCGCTTGAAATTTTATGTCAGTCTGCGGAACACATAGTACGCTAGGCCATCGAGAGCTTATATCCACTTCCTACAACTGGTATCATTGTCGGTGTACCTCTGTGTATACACCCTTGACCATTTAGCGGCATTTTACAGTGGTACTCATAAAAGTTCATTGACACCATAATTTGTGGCGCCTAATCGGCGCGCGCAATACAGATGTACATAGTATTTCTCGCAGTATTCCGAACGTACAGGGAGTAGTACCAACCCCAATCAAAATACTAAACCATAAGAGCCTTCATTCGACCAGCACCCGCTGCTAGGATTACCGTCCACTTCTTGCCGCTCCCTTCGAGTCTCTGGGATTCCAACTCTGTCAGCTTCGTAATCACCATTCGCCTCCTGGTGTGACATCGGAAGCGATTGTCAGTTGCGGTCGCCTGATATACCTCCATGAAAACAGCAAGACACGATCCACTTCCTCCTTGCGCTGGAAGCTTTGTGAACAACACCGCATTGCAAGTGTAGGGCACTCCAATTTCATTTTGCTGACATTCTACTTCGGCTACGAAATATTCGTTGTTGCTATTGCCAACACGAATCATCCATTTTTCGTTCCCATTGAAGGTATAAGCTTGCTTGAAATAGATCGCCGCATACTCAGCGAGAAGGCCTTCAAGAGTGCAAATGGCTTCGTACGATGGATGGACCAAGGAAAGACCATGTCTTGTCATCAGCGTTTGAGGTGCCCAGCGAAATCCGTCCTCTTTTAGCTTATGGCTAAGCAGGAAGATGATATTTGGAGGCAAATTTCGAACAGAGAGCAGGAAAGATTTCATTCGTTCGGCGTGGGAGGGAAGGTTGACTAGCTTGAATGCGTCAACATTTAACAGGCCGGATATAGCGAGGGTCTCATCTTCGCCTTTGCTGGTTGTTCTCCATCTAAGTGCATTGGAGACATCTCCAATGGTGAAGTTTTTCCCTGCGGAGAGTTTCTTCAAGCGAAACACTTCCATTGCCAGACCCATTAGTAGAGGATCAAAAAGGTCCTCGCCTGCAGGTATCAAACTTTCGAGCGTAGTTAGGCCGTCCTTAAATTCAAAGACGACCTCTTTCGCTAAAAGTCCTTCCTGGAGAGTCCAGAGGCGTTGCATCCACCCGGATGATACCACTCGAAGAAGCTTTTCCTCTAGAGGAGCATGAGTCGAGCAGCTGCGAATGCCTGCGTCTATTACCAAGACTGCTTTTGCTTGGCGATATGTGTCCGCCATCAGTCCAATGGCCCGCTTTCTCATGTCTGTTTGACCTGGAACGCAGAGTGAGTCGATCCAGAATCGCCCCCCGGGGAGCATTTGACTGACTAGCCTCGTCAAATGGTTGATCTGACAAGATGGTAATCCTACTTCTGTAGTACTGCCTAGACCGTCAGACCAAACATGCGAGATAGCAATGTAGGGAGACTGAGAAGAGTCTTGGACGCCTAGTTTTAGGATATCATCAGAGTTATCAGCGCCCTCCGGGAGCTGGATTACTGGAATTCGTTGATTTCCCAAGTGTCCCAAAACTTCTCCTAATAATGGTTTCGACTTCGCACAGGAGCAACCTTCTTCAGCGTGCTTTGCAACGTAGTCATTGATATCGGCATGATGAACAATGCAAGCACCAGTAGTACAATT
>Ga0247734_1002259_pt1 | contig 12949 bp, 13 predicted proteins | sample UWRJL103311B2_FD_180933 | JGI IMG/M metagenome (GOLD analysis project Ga0247734, IMG submission 180933) | Plant litter microbial communities from Arlington Agricultural Research Station in Wisconsin, United States - UWRJ-L103-311B-2 | ecosystem: Environmental > Terrestrial > Plant litter >... | reverse complement strand
GTTATTTTGATAGTATGAGTAAAGCAATTTTTGTTAAAATTTATACGTCTGATATGTATAAATTTAAATATGTATTTTTGACTTAAAGTTGGGATTTACTCAAGATATTGCCGATTTATGAAGAATCTGATCTCAAGTCTTTTACTGGTTTTAATATTTTCCTTTTTTCTGAATTGCAAAAAGGAAAAGGAGCCTGTTATGCTAGTTAAGCAGCAACTGGAAAGTATCAGAGAATACCGTTTTACACCAGACGACAGCATGACTATCAGGTATAATTTTGATCAGGATAGTATGCTGGTACTGGAAGAAAATTCCAAAGGGTTTTCTATAAAGGGATTGAGAGACCAAAAAGATATTTCACAAATCACAAAAAGCTGGGTTAAGTACCGTCTTTACAGCTATAATTCAAAGAACCAACTAACTAATTTTACCGAATATTTTTTGAGTACAGGTGGAGGAAAAGCCGTATCCAAAAAAGATACATCCATTTATTTGAGAGACAAACTTGTAAGGCAGGAACTTAGAAATTATCGGATAGATTATTATGGTGGCTATGGATTCAATTATCCATTATGGCTTACAAAAAGATATTTTAAGTATAATGATAAGAATCAACTTACATCACAAACTGATTCCATTTTTATCACACACGACATTGCGCCCAAAGAAATAGTTATCATCAAAAGCCAGCCAAAATTTGCCTATATAAATGAGATAAGTTACGAATATAATAGCAAAGGTGATATTGAACGGAAAGTTGCAATTTCCAATGAAGATACTGGTTTGTTGTATAGTAATGGAGCTTCTGCATATAATGTTTCTCACCCAGGAATATTACGTGCAGGAACAACATATTATTCTTACACGTACGATGCAAAAGGATATTTAACTAATAAAACAGCCCTTTTTAAAGATCCGGGGAATGGCAGGAACTATGAAAGTTTGTTTTTATATTATTACAAACAGTAAAGATCTTCAACCTTAATTATAGCTACAATACCAAGGGGAGAATTACGGTATACGAAAGGAGGTTTTTAGCATTGATACTGGTTTAATAAGAAAGTTATCTTTGTATAGTTACAAATGAAAAATTTGTTGAAGTGTTAATTACAATTTAATCAATTGCAAAGTAATTGATTGCCGTAAGATTTAGGTCATACCCATATTCCCTCTTAAACTTAATCACCCAAAACTATGAAAAATGTGCAACAAACTTCTGCAAAACGAGTAGCCTTCTATCATACCGGATTTCAAAAATATTCTGCTTCTCCTTCCTGATTTAAAAGACCCGATTTAATACTGCTTAAAATATTCATAATGTTTTGATGAAAATTGGATTTCTGAACACTTCGGAATCCGGTCGTTTCTGTTATATACGGTCTGTTTTCGTATATAACATTACGTTGTATTGTGCTTTTATTCAATTCCTTGTAAAATAACTCTCCCTAAATATTCACTGTAACAGCAATGTATCAAATTGAAAAACTTCCGGATAACGCATTTAAAAATGTGTCAGACTTATGGCAAATGAGAACAGTTGTAAAGGAGCCGGATCTTACCGAAATTCCTGTCTTTACAGTTCCGGTTCTTTTAAACCTATTCAATCAGTCACCTTGTGTAACCTGGATTTTAGATGTCCATACACAAAAATTCAATTTCATCAGTACCAACACATTTGATTATTTTGGCTATCAGTCAGTAAATTACGTTATGAAGGGTCAAAGTTTTCATGAAGAAACAAAACATCCGGATGATTTACAGAATACGAAAAAATTGCTTCGTGAAATTTTGCAGGTTCTTGCAGTAATCCCCACAGCAAACAGGGCCAATTACAGTTTTAGCTTTGACTACCGAATTATAAAACCTAATGGTGAAGCAGTACGAATATTGGAGCACAATTCCGTTTTACAACAAGATAGCGAAGGAAATATAACACATTTATTAGGCGTATGTAATGATATTACGCAATGGAAAAGAAACGAAACCCAGCTTGCCTCACTCTCTTCAGTTACCGATAAACAGTACTTTCTCTTCACGTCAGACAAAACAAAAAGCACGAACCCAAAAACTATTTTAAGCAAACGCGAGCTCGAAATAGTGAAGCTTATATCACAGGGCCATAGTAGTAAATATATAGCCGACAAACTTTTCATCAGCTTTCACACCGTAAATACGCACAGACAGAAAATAATTGAAAAAACAAATACGAAGAATACGGGTGGGTTAGTGCAGTTTGCGGTTTGCAACGGATTGATTTAAAGGAAAAAATACCGGATTTTAAATTTCTTGAATGGAGAAGACTAAAAATATTTTGTCATCACAAAAAAAGACCGTATCCCAAGCCAAGCTCAGGATACGGTCTTCAATTTACAGGTAAAAAACTATTAATTCGTTTTAACAAATCTTAAATGAGAACTCTGATCTCCGTTTAATACTTTGACGAAATAATGTCCGTCTGTTAGTTTTCCAACATTGATCTGATAAGTATTATTACCTTCTTTTAAATTGATTTGTGAAGTTGATAATTTAATTCCAGCCATATTGTAAACCTCTATTCCGGTCGTTCCTGAACTTCTTGAAGTAAACTGGATATTTACAAATTGATTTGCAGGATTTGGTGAAACCATTACTTCAAATATCTGATCAAATCTGGCGGCAATTATTTTGCTATTTGTATATGAACCATCTTTATCAATTTGTTTTAATTGGTAATAATTGGTTCCTGTTACCGGGTTTTCATCCAGAAACTGGTAATCACCTGTTCTTTGTTCTGTAAGAGCCATTTTTCCAATTACCTTACCTGTTTTTAATTCATTATTCAGGCGCATAATTTCAAATCCGTCTCCATCTTTTTCGCTTACAACTTTCCAGGAAAGTGATATACCTTTTTTTACAACTTCTGCCTGGAAGTTTGCTATGTAAATTGGAAGAGCTGCATTTATACTAAAGGTCATAGAACTTGTTGCTGAATTACAAGTACCTCCCTGAATTACAAGTGTATAGATGCCGGTTGATAAGGTTTCATAAGTAATAGACGGACGGTTACTTTGCGGGCTCACACTATTTTGCCTTACTATATTAGACCCTTGTAAAATTTTCCAGTCAATACCATACACACCATTTCCATCAAACAGAAAACTAAGGCCTTGACCTGTGACTAAGCTAATTTCTTGTAAAGTAGGTCCTGCGGCGCAATTTGCTGAGACATTAAAGTTTGATGAACTTACATTAGAAGTACAATCTCCTCCCTGAATTTCAAGAGTATAATTGCCGTTTAACAGATTGTTGAAATTTATTGCGGCAGAATTAGAACTTAGGTTGCCTGTTTTTCCAGCCGCCAATGTTGACGCACCACTTTTTATTTTCCATGAAAGGTTAGGTATATTATTTCCACTAAAATCGACAGTTAAGCTGGTAGAAGTTATATTTCTAATGTTTGATATATTGGGTCCGCCATTACATGGTTGAACAACAACAACAGGTTCTGTGATCGTAAATGCTTGAGAACTGGTAGTGGATGTACAATCGCCACCTTCAATTTCGAGTGAATAATTACCTGCATTCAGTGATGAAAAAGACAGATCAACCGTAGTATTGCCCGATAATTGGCCTGTTGTACCATTTCTTACTTCTAAATTGCCGCTTTTAATTCTCCATTTAACATTCGGAACACCTGATCCTGTAAAAACAAATCTTAGTGAAGTTTTAGAAATATTGGAAATGCTTTGCAAAGAAGGGCCGCCAGGACAATTTGTATTTGGATTTGGTACGATAAGTGTAGCAGGCAAAGGTTCTTCTGGCCAGAAGCAATGTTTTATTTCATCCATATTAAACCTGAAGCCCAAATTTGGATCGAAATAACTACCATTAGAACCTAGTATCAATTCTTGTATCAGAGACATATTGTAGCCGGTAAAATTTCCGGAAGCTGGCTCACGCTGAAGTGCAATTCGTAACAAACCATTTGTTATAACAGCGTAATGTAATGTTTTCACACCATCACCGCCGATATAAGCGCCCAGAAAAAGACGATCGGTTAAACGTTTTTCTACATTAGGATTATCGCTGCAGGATATAGCACCACCTGGCAGATTTTTTAAATAACTAACAGCAAAAGTACTGGGATCTTCTACATTTACACAGCCGGCTATTAGCTGATTATTTTCCGGATTATTTGGAAATCTATTAGTATTTAGGTGTAGCAGAATATATTTATTGTCAGCTATAACGATGTCGTTATTGTCATTTTGCTTTTTAAGATAAATACGATTTTGGAAAATGTACGTCCAGACTTTTTTACCATTATAAGTACCAAGCTCTTGTCCATCTTCCCAGGTTCTGCCACCGCAACTCACTTGAATTGGCGGTTCCATCCGCTTGTTTTGAGTGCTATCATCCGGAGTAGCTGCTATTAACCCAAACAGAGCGCTTGCAAAAACTAATTTTAGTAGAAATTTCATGAATAATGGATAGTTGTTAAGTTTGACTGAATGTACTAATTGTTCTATCGGAAATAGTAGAATAAATTTATGATAAATGTAGTGAAATTTACATATAATACTAACGAAATTAATATTTTGTAGAAAAATTTTTGTCTAGACAGCAATATTTTACAAGATTAGTCTAATTATTGTAGAATTTATTAGCAAACTTAGGTTAGTAGACTATACATAAATAAGATTATTTCTGACTGTAAAGCTGTCCATATCAAAATTTATCTTATTGGCAATAAGCCTGAGAATGTTTGAGATACAGCCTGGACGTGTAAGGATGATAAATTCGAAGAACCTAAAATAAGTAAGCAAAGAAAAAAAGGGAGAATATAAAATTGGGATAAAACAGACGCAGTAAGTGATTCCTGGCCACTCTTAATTAGAAACAACTTCATAAGACGTAATTTGTTGATGAAAAAAACTTCGTTTCGAAAGAGATTAACAGCGAAAACTAACATCAGATCCTATATAGGAATGAATGGTAATCAGCAGATTAATATCACTTTAATAATTAAAATTCCCGTAGTGGGAAAACGAAGGATTTCAATGCGTTGAAGATTGGCAAAAGGTCATATCGATATTTGCCGATGTAAAGATACATAAAAGTTTATCAAATTATTAAAATCAGAATTTAACAAAATTTGATAATAGAAAAAGGATGCCTTTTTGAGACATCCTTATATTCATAAAGCATAATGTTAGCTTAAATTATAAAGTAGACATACCGCCGTCAATAATTAATTCGGATCCCAGGATAAACGAAGAATCGTCTGATGCAAAAAATACTGCGGCTTTTGCAACTTCAGAGGCTTCACCAAAACGGCCAATGGGAATTTGTCCGATAATACCTTCTCCCATTTGGCGCAGTTCATCATCCGTTATACCTAACTTGGCACTGGTATGCAATGAGGTGCCAACCGGACCAGGACTAATTGCATTCACACGAATTTTACGGGGCAGAAGTTCAGCAGAAAGATTTTTAGCCAGTGAAAGTAATGCTGCCTTTGAAGCTGAATAAATACTGGCTCCGGGCATTCCTATATGAGCATTGATGGAAGTATTTAAAATGATAGTTCCGCCATCTTTAATAAGAGGAAGAAGTGCCTGTATTGTAAAAAATGCTCCTTTAAAATTTCCATTCATTGTTTCATCAAAAAAGCTGTCACTAATTTGATCAACAGGTGCAAACCTGGCAATTCCTGCATTAATAAATAATATATCAATCTGCTCAAATTGTTCCTGTACTTTTCCGGCCAGAGTACTCACATCATTCGAAATACTGGCATCGGATACAATTCCGGATGCGTTGGTACCCAGCTTAGTAACTGCTTCTGAAATCGCTTCCTGGTTACGACCGGTTATAATAACTTTTGCACCTTCCTGTATAAATTCCCTGGCTGTGGCAAATCCGATACCACTGTTTCCACCTGTTATAACAGCGACTTTATTTCCTAAACGGTTCATAATATTTTTGTTTTATAATGATCATTACAAAACTAATCATAATTTTGTAATGATCATTATAAAGTATAAAATTTATTTTAAATATTAGAAATTACAAAATCCAGGGTAGCATTAAGTAACGCTTTGTCTGAATTTGCAGCTGAGACAACACGAATGCCCATAATTGATGTAAAGAGGTAGGATGCGAGTACTTCCGGACTTTTTTGCTCAGATATTTCACCACTTGACTGGCCTTTTTTTATCAAACCAGCAAGAATACCCCGAATCTGATTATCATTTTCACCAGCTATCTTTAGTACCTGATCATCCCGGTTTGCAAGTTCTGTAATTGTATTTACCATAAAACAACCTTTACGATCAGGATCTGATAATGTTTCTTCTACCAGTGCTTTAAGAAGAGTGCTCAAAATCTCTTTAACGGGGAGGGGCTGTGCTGCCAGTTCTGTCATCCAGTCCTGTTGGGCGTGTTGATAATTCCGTAGGGCCAACAAAAATAATTGTTGTTTATCGCCATAAGTATCGTATAAACTTGGAGCATTAATATTCATCGCCGTTACCAGGTCAGCCATTGAAGTGCCGGAAAATCCTTTTTTCCAAAATACAAGTAATGCTTTTTGCAAGGTAGCTGCCTCATCAAATTTTTTAGGCCGTGCCATGTTCAATTGATTTTGTAATGTTCATTATAACAAACAATAAATTTCTTTTTTTGTTCTTGCTACAAACTCCCAGACTTTAATTTTATAAATTTGAAGAAGATATTTTATGCGTATTCGATGAAGGAATGATTTTTGAGTATAATAAATGTATTAGGAATTAATGTTTTAATTATAGAGGTTCTAAGATGAAAAAATTAAATATCATGTCTGGCATGTTTATGATTACAGGAGTTGTCTGTGCTCAAACTGCCACTACACCATCACAATCCCAAAATACGCAGTCTGTTCAAAAACAAATGCCGGCCGGCCAGGCCGGGCAGATAACTACCGGACAAACCAATCGTACTCTACCGCAGCAGACACAATCTATACCGGCAGGCCAGGTGCCAAAAGTTAACACAAGGCAGAATCCTCAGCAAATTAATCAAAGCCAGACTGCGCCGGTTGTTCCAACAGAGCAGAGCACAATTGTTGAAAGTACGATACCGCAAAATCAGGATAATCAGCAGGTCCAAACCGTCATTACAACTGGTCAAAATCCAGCTACGGGCGTTCAGCAAATAGATATAGCGCCTGCTCAAACAGTTCAGCCTGCTAACACAGGACAAGTTCCCAAAAGTTATAGCAATACGCAAAGTCAGCTGCCTTTTCAACAATACCAGCCGAAGCCAACCGGCAAGGTTAATCCATCACAAATGCCAGCTTCATCGCGTGGAAGAGTCCGGTAACAATTATAAAATAGAAGTTACCAACGTTCTTGTTTCCATTGTTTTTGCTGATCCGTATTGAGGAAAGTCCACGCCAAAATACGACTTACTTTTTGTCCCTGTGACATTTCAATTGTCTTAACATCAACAGCTTTTACTTTTTTTAAGATTTGATATAACGTAGGAAGTGTCGTTTTTTTCGAAACTAATGAAGTGAACCAAAGACACTGTTGGCTAATTTGCACACTTTGTTCAATCATTTTAGTGATAAAAGCCTGTTCGCCACCATGATACCATAGTTCAGCATGCTGACCACCAAAGTTCAAAGCTTCTTTTTGATGTGAATTACGAAGTCCCAGGTTTTGCCATTTACGTTGCGATCCGGCTTTTGCTTCTGCCAACGAACCATGAAAAGGTGGATTGCACATCGTAAAATCAAATTTCTCGTCGGGCTGAACAATGTTTTTGAAAATGTCCGCAGCAGAAGTTTGTAAACGACATTCAATAAATGAAGTCAATAAAGGATTTGAATCAACAATAAGTTGAGCAGATTTTACCGCTTTTGGATCAACATCGGATCCAACGAAATCCCATCCGTAAACCTGATGTCCAATAATAGGATACACACAATTTGCCCCTACACCTATATCCAGTCCTGAGATATTTTTTCCTGACGGAATAAGTTCTTTTTTGTTATTACCCAGCAAATCAGCCAGATAGTGTATATAATCAGCTCTTCCGGGAATAGGCGGGCAAAGATAACCATCCGGGATATCCCAGTATTGAATGTTGTAAAAATGTTTTAGAATGGCTTTGTTCAACATTTTTACTGCACGCGGATTGGCAAAATCAATGGATTCGTTTTGATAATCATTAATAAAAACGAATGGAGAAAGTTCAGGACAACTATGGATCAGGGCTTTGAAATCGTATCGAAATCGATGTGGATTTCGGGGATGAAGATTTTGCTTTTCAGCTTTTACAGCTTTTATTTTCGAAGTCATGTGATGACATTAACAGGAGATCAGTATCGTATTAAATATGTTCAAATATACAAGATATTTTTTCCAACCCTGCTGACATAGGGCTGTCACTGGGCTATGTTTTATTTGTAATGTAAAACGAACACGAACATTATAAATATGGAAATCATGGAAAACGACATGCCGACAATCGGACAGATTACTACATCGCCGGTAATTACACCAGATCAGCTTTTTGATCACTGGCAGGGACATCGCCGCCTTTCAAGAAAAATGATAGAAATATTCCCGGAAGAAGAATTTTACCATTTTTCTATTGCCGGAATGCGTACTTACGCACAGTTAACAATGGAAATGATTGACCTTGCTGCTCCCGGAATACACGGTATTGCAACAGGAAATTGGAGACCTTATGGAGATTCTGGCCAAAACCAGCACACATCAGCCCCGGCTACAAAACAGGAAGTACTTGATTTGTGGGATTCTGTGACAGAACAAATGAATTTATTCTGGCCTCTAATTACTCCCCATCGCTTTCAGGAAAATGATGTAGCATTCGGATTATATGAAGCACCGATATATGGAACGATCCTTTATTTTATAGATAATGAAATTCATCATCGCGGACAAGGCTATGTTTATCTCCGTGCACTAGGGATTGAACCGCCTGCATTCTGGGATAGAAACTAATTTTAAAGAACGTATTCCTATTTTTATATCTCTTAAACGCGCAAAACTCCCATAAATTTATGGGAGTTTTGCGCGTTATTGCAAGGGTTATAATAAAGCTCTGAACATAATCCTGAAAAAAAGTTATTTATCAGTCAAAATTTGATCAAGCTCAACAATTTCAAATGTGGGGTGATTTTCAAAGTATTGTCTTAATGTATTTGTATGTGATGCACCAAACAATACAATGATACAATTATCGGCTGGCTGTAATTGTCTTAAAATATTGGTGAATATTTTCATATTTCTGTTATACCACGAAGAAGAAAATTCGGCACCGGTGTAATCTTCCTTGTATCCATAGCCGAGTGCATAATGAAGGTAATCAAATTGATATTGCTTACGGTGATACTCATCATTCAGCGCAATATAATACTTTGACAATGTCATTTTCTTTAAAGATAATTTTCTTGTAGTATCTGTAAAAGGATATGGTATGGAAAAGAATTCGGGATATTTAATTGTACTGTCTGCTCCAATTCCTTTTTCAAATTTTTCTATTTCCGCGTACGGAAGTTCTTGTTTATAGTCTACACAAACAGGAGCAGGAAGTTTTGCGAATCTAGCAAGTCTAAAACCTATTTGTTCAATTTCATTTCTTAAAAATACTGTATCTGTCAATAAATTTTTCTGATATAAATTGTATGCACTGTCTAGTTTTGACTGATAGGAGGGAGATGCTTCAACAAAAATTTTGGCAGGTTTCACTGCTCCTAAATTCTTAACTAGCTGATTGAGTTCAGTTTGTCTTTTTTGTGAAAATAAATCAGGAAATGAAGTTGAATTTCTATCTGATGTTGCACCGTAATGAAAAGTGCCTAATAATATGACTTTAATTTTATCCGGAAATTTCGTTTTTTGAGCAGAGCAATAAAACGGAAATAAATAAAAAAACAATAATCCAGCCGCTAATTTTAATCGCATATCGTGAAAGTTTTTAAATATTTCTTGTCATCCTAAATTAAATGTTTTACTAAAATTTAAAAACTGAATTTAAAAATTATCGTGAATGAATTTGGCTGATAATAATCTGCTAATTAATAATTCGAAAAAAATTACATTAAATGTCCGGATATTATACATTAGATTGTCTTACCTAAATAACAGCGTATTTATTATCCATGCCGTCTGTTATTAAATAATTATTTACTTAAATAAAATATTATGTTCAAACACACAAAAGCGTTCGGCAGTTTTTCAGTGGACAATCTGGAAAAGGCAAAAAAATTCTATGGTGATTTACTTCAGCTGGAAATTTCTGATGTGCAGGAAATGCCATTGATCCAATTGCATATTTCGGGAAGCAACGATATTATAGTCTATGAAAAGCCAGACCACGCTCCGGCAACTTTTACCGTTCTTAATTTCCCGGTTCCAGAAATTGAAAAAGCGGTAGAAGAACTCAAAAATTTGGGTATAACTTTTGAAAGTTATGATTATCCGGGACTAAAAACAGACGAAGATAATATTTCCAGGGAGAACGGATCTGCTGTTGCCTGGTTTAGAGATCCTGCCGGTAACGTTCTGTCAATCATGCAGTCCGAATCTTAAACGTTTTTAGTTGCAGAGGTGTAAATGCTGCTGCAACAATTATCACAATCAATCATTCACAATATGGAAATTATCAAAAGCAGCAGGTTATATTCCTTGCTTGTTTTGTATGACATGCAGACGACTTTTTTCGACAATGTGCTGGATGGAATTTTGGATAAAGACATACATAACAGACTTAATACCGAGGCTAATCATATTGCCTGGTTAACGGGAAGTATGGTTCAGCAACGATTTGAAATCGCCAACGAACTGGGAATTGACAAAAAACAGGAAGCATTTTCTTTATTTAGTGATAATAAAGGAATTCAGAAAGATGTAACATATCCATCACTTGAGATATACAAAAAAGACTGGAAAATTATAACCCCGGTTCTAAGAAGTGCATTAGTTGAGGCAACGGAAGATCAGCTTGATCGTACAATTGAGATGATGCCCGGACAAACCATGACTTTTTATGATCTTCTGGGATTTTTTATTTACCGTGAAGCGAATATAATCGGGCAAATTGCTTTGTGGCGAAGGTTACTGGGTTATCCGGCAATGAAATACATGTGATAACTAAATTCGAATGATGGAAATAACAAACATAACGGTGATGGAGGAGGTCAATCATGTGCTTACTGAATTTCACGATCTGACTTCCTCTTTTACTTCTGAGGAAATAAATATAGTTCCTTATACAGGAAGCTGGACGGCAGGGCAGCTAGGGAAACATGTTGTAATGTCAAATTCAGGATTTGTTGAGATGCTGGACGGACCAACAACTGAGACGAAAAGGGAGCCGGATAAATTGGTGGGAAAAATCAAGGAGGATTTTTTGAATTTTAATATCAGAATGGAAGCTCCTGATTCTGTCCGTCCTGCTATCATTGAATATAAAAAGGAAGACCTGCTTAATGAACTTGAAAAAATAAAATCTATGATTAAAAAGGAAGTTGTGACGTTGGATCTTACCAAAACATGCGTGTCTTTTGAGCTTCCGGTTTACGGATTTTTAACCAGGCTGGAAGCAGTTTTCTTTGTCATTTACCATACACAAAGACATGTTCATCAGTTGAAAAAAATCCGGCAGGCAGTGGTTAGTTCGTAATTGTTATAATATGCAAATTTCGCATTCAGTTATTTCATTATTGATAAGCAAAAGGAGAGCAACAAAAATGCTTTCCTTTTTTATTTCCGGGAAAAATTCTGAATTATCTTTGTCAAAACGCCAAATCGGGCATATTGATTTATTTAATAAGCTATTAAGAGATATTTTTTTTGCTTCCTGTTAAAATGATGCTTAATGAAGTAAAATCACGAACTGCGGCAGGATTATAACAATTTCACCAGGAATTTTTCGATTAATTTTTAGTATGAAAATATACCAGCAAGCGTTTCAGTTAAAAGAGAAAAGAAGAGGTTTTCATTTGATAACCGGGGAGGTAATTCACGTTTTGCCGCAGATTTCAGATATAAAAACAGGTATTTGTCAAGTCTTTATTCAGCACACTTCTGCTTCACTCACTATTAATGAAAATGCTGATCCAACGGTGAGAAAAGATTTTGAAATGTACTTTAATAAAACGGTTAAGGAAAATGATCCTGATTATCAGCACGATTATGAAGGCTCAGATGACATGCCAGCACATTTGAAAGCTTCACTATTAGGTAGTTCAGTAATGATTCCGATACGTAATGGAAAATTATTTCTGGGAATCTGGCAAGGAATTTATTTATGTGAACATAGGGATCATGGCGGTTCCAGGAATCTGGTAGTTACGGCCTGGGGGGAATAAGGACTAAATATTTGAGGTAATTATAGGAGATTTATGAAAAATCCCTTTGTCCGGTGAACAGACAAAGGGATTTTTTGAAGAGAAGTAAATAGTTTTACTTAATAATTTGAATTCTGCGTGTTACAGAACCATTATTGATTTTAACAAAATAAGTCCCTTGTGATAGTTTTGTTAAATCTATCTCATTACTAGTAGGAGCAGTATTTAAGATCAGCACACCATTTGCAGTGTATATTTTGATATTTGAGACTTTACTGCTGTTATTGAATAACAACTTTCCGGATGTTGGATTTGGGTAAACCAACATGTTTGGATCTTCATCAAAATTCAGATTTTTAATACTACTGTAAGCAAATGTTCCGTCCTGGTCAACCATTTTGAGCCGGTACAAATTTACTGCCGAAGGATTAGTGTGTGTATAGTGATAGGAAGCCAATTCTTTACTTTCGCCTTTTGCTGGTACAACGGCTACATTTATCCATTTTTTGCCATCTGTACTTTGTTCCACATCAAAATGATCCGAGTTGCTTTCAGATGTGGTTGCCCAGGATAAAGTTGCAGCATTACCTTCTTTTTTTACATCGA
>Ga0247734_1002258_pt1 | contig 12957 bp, 14 predicted proteins | sample UWRJL103311B2_FD_180933 | JGI IMG/M metagenome (GOLD analysis project Ga0247734, IMG submission 180933) | Plant litter microbial communities from Arlington Agricultural Research Station in Wisconsin, United States - UWRJ-L103-311B-2 | ecosystem: Environmental > Terrestrial > Plant litter >... | reverse complement strand
TTCCATTCTCACCCATAGGTCGCCCAGTGGACTGAGTTGCAGCACCGAGTGGAGGTCCGGATGGCCACTCCATAGTGCCGACGTTCATGATCTGTGTGGTCGATCTGTGTTGATAATTATTCGGTATTCCGCAAGGGACAAAGTAACGTCAGTCCTCAAAATGGAACTAGTCTCCTTCGGCAGGCACAGGACAGGCACAGGCACACCACCCCTGTCTGGAGACTGCGCTAAGGCAGGAACCATAATAACCGAGCACGTGAGTATCTACTACCTATAAAAGAAACATGGACATCGACCCATTGATTCTTTTTATTTGATGCCAGGGTCTATGAATCCTTATTGAATTATGGTAAATTTGTTTGCTGAAGTTGTGCAAGAGATAGCATGGAACTGTATCTCAGAAACCTGCTATAAAACTGGTTCTTAGAATGGAACAGAGTGAGTATTTTATCCTATGTTTTCTTGTGTTACACATGTAGGTAAAACCCTATGCAGTATTCGTACCTAGCCACAGGCTCTTCGGCCGTTCTTTTAGTTCAATCAGATTGAGAAATCACTCTGGGAATCTTGCTGTTCTATCTAGTTAGTTAGATGGTTAGATAATCTTTATCAGATACTAATGATTGATGTTAAAAGCTTGTAAAATAACACAGATCTTTGTACTATTGTGTGGGACATATGCATACTTATAATTGATAATAGAACTAAGAAAATAGTAATGATATGTGCTGTTGCTTTCAGCCAAATGCTCAGTTTATGGAGCTCTCACAGCCTTATGCTATTAAGGCAATTTCAGCTTGATATTACTGTTTACCTTTGTGCTACTACTGCTCAGAGCTTTGGGTAATGGGGCTTATTGCTAACGAGTGAGAAAACAAGTCCCTCACCAGCAGCAACCTCCCCTTTGCACAATTTGTCCCACCCTTTCCCCAAATCTTCCATCCCTTCTCCCCAAATCAATGTTGATCCTTTAGCCATTCCTTTAGCTTTGTATTGCTTCCAGTCCTTAGCGGCCCCTTCAAAAAATGCTTTCTTTCCTATTGCTTTGATTCCAGAATCTCGCAAATCCGACGCGTTGACTCTCGCATCGACCATGCCAGACTGAGCTGCGGCTGTGAACCTCGCTATGGTCTCCTGTGGAGAAAGCGGTACTACCTCTCCACCCACAGCGATGTAATGAACATTTGTATAGTCCTGCTTGAGGTGTGTGGACCATCGCATAGCCGCTGAGCCCCGTGCACCAAAGTCAAAGATGACCACCTTGCTTTCAGTGCGTAAACCGAGATACTGTCCCAAAGCTATTCCGCTAAGGGTATCGTAGTCATAATCTAGCACGCGGCCAAAGAGGTCAGTATTCTCTGTGAACGTTTTTGAATGCTTAGATCCAACAGCTATTACCATTTCTGGCTTTGCATCCTCTGGTCTCCCATGCTTTAATTGATACGCGAATGAAATCGCAGTCTTTCCACTTGCCGAGAAGATTAGAACCGTCGCACCAGCAAGGTTCGCCTTCTCGATTGACCATTCTCCCCCAGAAGCACCCGCTGGATGTGCTATCTCCTCAGGATGCCATCCAAAAGCAAAGCGATTCATCATATACGCAGTCTCGTGCAGAACTCGACCAATGGCATCATATCCCTGGCTCTGTTTCTGGACCTCCTTCTCTTGGGTAGTGACAGCAGGCGCTTCGAGGAAATATCGATTGTAGACTGCCATGAGTTTTGCTCTGTGGTGACTTGTCTCTATAAACATTCCGGGTACTTCAGAATCAATCTCAACACGCATATCGACCGGTAGCGTTCCAATGGGTAAATACCCGTATACTTCAGTACCAGGTTTTATTGCGGTTGTACTTTCTACCACGGTTCCAAAGCCCCAGGCTGAGATCCGGCCGTATGCAGCAGGATCCGAGAATTCGCTTGGGATGGAAGAGGGAAGAGGATAGAAATTCCACCATCCGAGCAAATGACCAAGGCGGGCATAAGTTAAATTATTCGTTGAAAGAGCAAGAATGGAACTTGTTACACGAATGGAATTTGGTGCCAAAGAAGGCAACGGCAACGCATTGGGTAAAGAAACAATATGTTGCTCCTCATAATTCTGCCTCGAGAGGACTTGAATAACAGGAGTTGATGCAGCCATTTTCGTAGGTATATTAATGGGTCTTGTGTTGCAGATGTGAGAAGTATTTATCACTTGATATACATATGTTGTACGTGAACCTGGCACATGCATGAGCTGCACCTAGGTAAACGGTAAGCAACTGCCAGCTTGAATTTTTCGAAAACTCTTGGCTTTCATGAGACAGCCAGTCATTATACTTCTACGGCAAACACTACTGGAGCAGTCTCCAACGGACGACAGCTTTACGGCCGTAGAGTGGGACGAAATATGCGCGTTGGTAGGACAATGCTCCTGAAGTAGAAGTTCAGAATCTATATTAATGCTAGCTGATAAAGCGCTATATATGTGTTGGTGAATCTTAGGAATGTAAGTGAATATATAAACCAACAATAAAGAGATGCCTAAAGAAATGTTTGGCTCCGAGCTTACTTGGTTCGGCATTTAAGAGTATTGCTTATGTAATAACCGACCCACTTGGTGGCATCCCTGAATTGACGTCGCTTCTTTCAACTCTTAGCTTATGGAGGTTTGGTCGTATGAAACAGACAGATTCCTGTTAATGGGGAAAAAAAGCCAAGTAGGAAAGAACTCTGCTCTCAAAGCCTAGTTAAACCGCTGTACTCATTTTTCAAGTATGAGATATAGTAGAGAACGATTCAGGACAGTCTTTCTGAAAATACCAAATTCATGAAGGAGAGTTTCTATTCGTAGAGGTGGAAAAGACAAATGCATTATGCCTCTTCTAAGATCTAATTCGTGTGTCGATATTGATTTTACTCTTCGTCGGAAGTTCGGTAAGACTAGTTTCAGGTACAACGCTATTTGCGAACTTTTAAAGATACAGCTGCTTACACTAGTTAGGCCTTTGCAGAGAGATGTCATAACAGCTGCATTGGATGGACACGACGTCTTTGTTCAAGCTGCGACTTCATTTGGAAAGAGCTTATGCTTTCAACTTCCTGCTGTTATCGATCATGGTAGTAAGTCTGCCCTATGACCTTCTATAATAATACCATCTCTAATTTGCACAAGTCACAATTGTCATCTCGCCACTGCTGTCTTTGATGGTAATCTGGTCTTCAGTTTCTTGTTGAGCAGGTACTGACCTAGCTAGACTGATCAAGTAAACGCATTACGCGCCGCTGATATCGAAGCCGGCACCATCAACAGTAACACAACCTACGCAGAACGCCAACGTCTACTCGCGGACCTCGGAACAGGGCACCCTCTAACCCGTCTCTTATACGTCACCCCGGAGCAATGCAATGCGGAGGGTTTTCGCAAGAACATGAAAATTGTCCATGAGCAGCGGGAACTCGCGAGAATTGCTGTCGATGAAGCTCATTGCATCTCTGAATGGGGTCATGACTTCAGACCCACGTTTAAGGGCCTACGTTGGTTTAGAGACACTTTCCCGGATGTTCCTATTATGTGTCTCACAGCCACTGCAACGGCTCAAGTGCGGCAAGACGTTATTTCAACGCTTGGGCTTTTTGAAGAGAAAATGAAAGTTTTTACTGTGACAACAAATAGAACCAATTTACATTACGAAGTTCGATTTAAGTGTGATGAGGATGATCACTACAACGATTTCTTGAGGTGGATTAAGAGGGTGCATAAACGGCGCGCGGAAGATCCGGAACGTAAAGCTGAACTTCTTGCTCGGCATGAACGTCTTGACAGTGTTTCTGGAATTATATATACTATTTTTAGGCAGGACTGTGAGGATCTAGCAGCTCGACTTTGCAGAGATGGAATCGGTGCAAAACCATATCATGCTGGACTACGGAACGAGGAGAAGAACGAAACGTTGGTTCGCTGGGTAAATAACGACGAAGGGTATGATGTGATTGTCGCCACCACTGCATTTGGAATGGGTGAGTTCCCACATTATGTATTCATGAGAATGATCTTGCTAATTTCTTCTTTAGGTATTGACAAAGAAGATGTACGTTTTGTAATCCACTGGCAGATCCCAAAGTCATTCGAAGGGTTCTACCAAGAAGCAGGCCGAGCAGGCCGTGATGGAAATGCTAGCATCTGCATTATGTATTACAGTCGGGAAGACAGAGATCGAGCGTTCAATCGTCTCTCGAAAGACAGCAAAGGGAAAGGCAATAATGCGCTATCAAATCTACAATCCAGGTCGAAAAGTCTCCAAGCATTGATTGAATATTGCGAGGATACAGATACCTGCAAGCATAAGTTAATCACCAAGTACTTTGGGGAAAAGGAAATACCAGAATGTGACTATGCTTGTGATTGGCATAAAGATGCAAAAGGGTTGAAGAAAGAGAAGATGAATGGGCTTATGAGTGAGGAATGGGTTAGCACTCAGAGAGATATGGGGAGATTTGAAAGTGGATATGAGGGTTATGATTGAGGGTTTACCATAATTTAGTGAATACAGCAGCAATGTTATCGAGATGAAGAGCTCTTGCAAGCCTTTCAATGTATCATACAAATCGTGCTAAAATTATCAATTAATCAATGAATAATCAAGCCACTTTCTATACACGGCAAGATATTATGGAATTTCAAAGTGAAAATAGGTATATACCCAGATATGCAACCTTTCTTTTCCCACAATTTAATAGAACTCAAAGATCACGAAAAATATATGCCAGGGGTATTCAAGACACTTCTTTACCTTATCTCACTTGGCAGCATATTATGGATTCTTAAGAGAGCTATGAATATGTGACTACGCACGCAGAGGATTCATTGGTTCGAGTAAAAAGGTGCAATATGATAAAATGGAAAAGATAGAATAGAAAGCGCTGAAGCTACAATGGATAGTGTTTCATGCAAAATGAAGCTTTAGAGAGAGTAGAGGGAAATAAGCATAACACTATCCAAACTTGCAGATTTAATAAGTCGGATGGTAGAGAATATCAATTCTAATAGCAAATAATAGGACAAAGAATCCCAAAATTGCTACCTGTATGGTTTCTCGTGACCGGACACAGTGTCTTTGAAGGGAAAATATGAAAGCTGTATAAATACATGCCTGAAATATTCGTTCTACCATGGAGGGAGAAATATTAGAACAGGGGAGAGTTTAAGAATTAAAGTATAGCAGAATGGTAAATTATGTTGCTTCACACAGTAAAAATAAGGATAAAACACAGACAGATAGAAATGAAAATGGTTTCTCGGATATTTGTTATTGAGTGTTACAGAATGGAGAGTTATGCTTTTGAAACTCCCGAAAGGAACCTTGATGTGGCTCCGCTAATGCCCATTAGCCGTAAAATTTGCCAATATCATACAATACAACCCCTTCAGCCCAGCCCTTGTTTCACCCCTTTACCATTCACCAGGTCTCAACATTGGAAGTCCTGCCGACGGCTTGAACTCCGTACGCTTGAGGCGCCAGGAAAAATAGTTTTCAATCGTAGACTCGATCAAGTAATATAACTCACGATAGCTCAAGTTATAGATGATCTGCTTTTCTGCCCTCGTGAGCTTTACTCCAAACTTGTCGGTAGCATTTGGATCGGCCCAAACGCGAGTATCTCCCTTCAAAACACCCAAAATAACATTCACAGCACCGTCAGTAAGCAGCGAGTGCTGAGGAAACTTTAATATGAGGAGGTTACAATTATCATCCTTGACAATATGTGGCTCAATACGCGTCCAGGTCTCCTCGTCAACGTACGTGATGCGGGCGACGTCTTTATTTGCCAACATCTCGGCTGTCGATTCGCGATGAATCGGATTGGTAAGCTGATCTTTCGAAAGTTTGACAATGCACCTGCCTCGGTAGGTGTCAATCTTCCTGCTTACCTCAATAGGTCGGCCAGTAGTATTTTGAAGGAAGATTATCTGGAGTCTTTCCAAGAAGCGAATAGTGCTGCGCACGGCACCACGTTCGTCAAAATTTGGCATGCCATACATGAGCTTCAGAATGACGGACTGGACACCTGTTTGTTTGCGAGGCGCATAGGTTTTGTTTGGTATAAATTGGTCATCCTCGTTATCGTCGCCGTTCTTGAAAGCCCATTCTATAGCTTGACGATCAAGTTCAGCTGCAGTCGGTGGAATATGGAGATAATGAATTGACTCTTTACGGATGTTACTGCCATATAGAATCTCATCTTCGATCAGTGGCATCTGGTAATAATCGGATCGGTTGCATTCGACGTTGAACTTGGGGTTCTCGAAGGAGCCTGGGGCGATGGCAAAACCAGTAAGCGGAAATCTAGTTTTATATAGATTTGGATACTGGCAGCTTATAGGATCGCATGACTCCTTGACATGGGCGAGAAGCTTGGGAAGAAGCACATCCGCGTCGCTCTCATCATCCTAAATGGTAGGTTAGCGTAGGTAGATACTATACGTGTTTTAGAAAGCATATATACCTGTGTGAAGAGATCCTTATAATGATTGAAGTCAATTGAATTGCGTCGGGTATTTCCAGGCACACGGTATATTGGGACAATGGTCTTGACATATGGTGCCTTTCTGAGAGCTCGACGTTCAATCGGAGTGAGTGCAACCAATGCTTCATTTTCGTTAAAGATAAACTCCTTCTTGGGGGCCTCCACCACGATAGGAGTATCCTTTCTCAACCAGCGATCGGATACATTTCCGCCCGTACTTTGAGCTCCGCTTGGGGAAGAAACACTAGGAGACTTAGAGCGACTAACAGACAGTCTGCTGGAGGGACGAGAGTCAGAGAGGGCAAGCTGGGAGAACTCTTCTGTAGTGCCAGATTTGGAGAAAGCAGTGCTGCTTCGGGAACGAGAGAACATGTTACGGGATGGAGGACGTTCTGGGTGTGAGGGATCCGGAGAAGGGTGTTCTTTGGAGCGGTCCTTGGCAAGTGAGCTGCTGCTGCGGACGCGCGAGAGAAAACCACGAGATGGAGGGCGTTCTGGGTGTGAGGGATTTTCTTCTTTAGAGTAGACCTTAGCAAGAGAGCTGCTGCTGCGGATGCGAGAGATAAAACCACGAGATGGAGGGCGCTCAGATTGCTCTTTGCTGCTCGACGGAACATAAGGCCCAGGTGGTGGCCCATAGTTGCGTGAGTAGCTTGTAGGGACTTTTGGTTCCGCTGCGTCAGCCATGTCTAGCAAGATGAGGATGGTGTCTCCGACGAGTCTGGCGATGTTGGTGACAAAAAGCGCGACTCGTTGTTTTGGAGTAGTGGCGTGCGTTGAAGGATGAGCGTTAGCTCCTTTCTTTCGTGGAGCTAGTACTAGTGGGTGTCCAGAAAACGTGATATTTTGGCTTTTGTTGTCGCTTGTCTGGATGACTACGGTATATTTGAGGGTTCCGGTCGGCTGGGATTTCGTGGAGGTGACCGTGGCTGGAAGTGGACCTCTATTTTTGCAGAACTGTTTCAAACCGGCTTCCTGGTGCAGCTGGGCAATCTTTGGGGAACCTTTGAAGATAGCAGGACTGATAACGAATTTGACCTCGTCTTTAACTGGTTCTAAGATCTGAGCAAGGTGGACTATAGCTTTCGAAATTCGAGGTCTTCTTCCTTTGTGTGAGCATACTGTCCAAGATTCTTCCCAAAGTCTCACAAGAAAGTTTACTGTCTTGTCTCGAGTTCTAGGGCCTTGTCTTCTCATTCGTACACCGCGCTGGATGTGGCTCAGACGTTGATATGTTACTCTTGGTCTGCTGGGAGAGAGCGTTCCTGTGCTGGTGTTGCAACCGTCTTCTCCTCCATAGCCTTCTCCTCCGCAACCTTCTTCTCCGCTGCTTTCTTCTCCTCCGCTGCCTTCTTCCTCTTCGCAGCCCACTCCTCTGCAATCATTATTTCCGTTTCCCAATTCTCTGTGATGATGTCAGCAAACTGAGTATTAGTTAATCTGATAAATGCGGGAAATTTGAGACCAAATGAACACCATTCCAATATTGACTAAACACTCTCTAGGTTTGAAAAAACAAACATCCGATCTGAGCAAAACAGTAAGCTGAGATTGACAACAGCTTGTGAATTCCGGATTTGGAATTTTCCCAAGATGGGATAGCGTCAGGACAGTGTTCGTCAATTACCAACTGGAGGCATGTTGCGCATCATGAGTTTGGCCCAATGTAGTATGCAGCAAAAGCAGCAACCTTTGCGACGCCGGTACACTCATGATTTTGCACAAGTGAATTGTATCCCAGCGTCGGATAGGATCAGCAGCAATCCTTGCTTTGATAACTAATGCAGAAATTCAAAAACTTCACAGTATCCTTGTGTTTGGGTGCCACCAAAGAACCATTCTTTGGTTATAGGCGGAGGCGAAATATGTATGCTATGAATTTGTCCCTTCAATTGATATAGTGAAAGAAGAAGGCTTTTGTTCTATCTTAATTTGCAGACTTTGAATATATCCCAGAGTTCGATATAGCCAAAGTAGCCATCTTGACTTATCTATGGGTCTTGCTTTCTTCAAACAATAAGTGTGTCCCACAGTTGTAAGTAAACAAGGCTGCAATGGTTGGTTTATTTTGCTTCGAGCGCCGGCATTGTTGACTGTGTCTGACCGGTCGGAACAGTCATATCAATTAAAACCGCTTAAAGAAAGTGAATGAGAAAATTTGCAAACAATGATATGATCTTATGCCAGGTATATCAAGCAACATCTACTGGTTTCCCAGCATATTCCGATTCTTCTTATTTCAAGTAGATTTCAATTCCAGATGTAGTAAATACTGACGGAAATGATAACTCTGAAGAGTAAAAAGCCTTTGAGTGCAGGGCATATATCCACAATTACCGTGCACCTATAAAGGTAGATGTTGACATGCTTTTGGAAAGTATAACAGGAATTCATAGTGAAGATTCTGTCACCAGATCTGACGACCACTCGGTGTCTGCTATATCCCCATATGTGACCATTGTATATTTGTACCTAGACCACTTCATCTGAGAATCCACACTGGCAGATGCTGAAGAATGAAGACCTTTGCTTTGCGTGTAAACATGTCGATGGTGAGCGACGATATATTATAGATCGAGGTACTGGAGAGTATGTGTACTCCCTAGATTCATGGAGTGCTATACTGATAATAAAGCCTCAGGTTCCAGCAGAACCTAGACGAAGATCTGACGCAGAAAACAAAACGCCTACTCCGGCGACTAGTATTGCTGAGAGCAGCTTAACAGACAGCGGAGGTCCTGAAACCACTTAGGCAGCTTCACTTGAGCTCTTCAAAACAAATGTAAAGAGATAGGAAGTACTTACCCAACTGTTCCTCTTCCCTCTCCTCCTCCTCCTCCTCCGTCAAGACGGTGGGAGCGGTCGGCCTCACAAGTCGGATGGAGAATTCTTCCCCCATCTCGACTTGCAAGGCGCGAGCCTCCCACCACTCGAACCCGTCCTGCACCAAGAAGATCATTGTGATACATTGAGATGTTTGCGAGAGAATTTGAGGTTGTTGACGCGGTTTTGTGGGAAATGGATGGAAGGGTGGAAAGATTGATAATAACGGAAATCAACAAGCGAGTGGGCAACGCTAGTGAGAAACAAGCCTAGCGTAGTTTACTATCTTCCTAGAGCACTCCAAGACGTTTAGATTATTAATTATCATTTAATTTGCTTCGGATTAAACGTGTGATTGCAGATAATTACGTTGTGAAGTTTGGTTTTGGAAGCAAGCTTGCTTTGTTGACGTTACCCAAATTAGCCGAGCCCCTTTCCCAAACTCGCTTACCGAAACTGTCAACTACTACGGATGACAATACACATGAACACACAATGGAACACATAACAGTTAGTTCTGTGATATAAGGATGCTGGGTCACACTTTCCTTTATGGCATCTCATTTGCATACGCTTATAAATCTACAAAATGTGAGGCTTTTTACTTGGGTAAGCCTGTTTTGAGTCTCTGATGTCAGTGGAAGCCAGAGTATTGTATGCTGTCTTAATTCCAGGAAAAAACACCAAACTCTACTGGTATAAAGGCTCACAGGTTTTGGGATAGATAAAGTGTCATTGAGAATGTGCATTATTAATGCCAATCCACGACTGAGACAGAGAACGAACCATGGTCTAGTGGGTTCGAAGAAAGCAAAACGCAATTAGAAACACTTAGTAGAAATACTAAGCTCTGGTAGAGGAATCTTAAGATTGGTTCTGGTTTTATTAACATTTATATTTACATTCTAACCACCCCAATTCTTTAATCCCTTATCGCCTTCCTCATTCATAGTTTTCAGTTCGCAGTCAACGTTGTATTAGCTGGTACACAATCCACTCCAATCGATCCTTTTATACCGTCACAAATAATCACCGGTGAACCCCCCTTCGGGCTAGTGAGATCGATTCCTTCAAGCTTGATATTTGAACAGACAGCGTTGGGAGAGCAAACTAGTTTAGCGACTTTACGTCCGTTCTTACCACTGCTGCTTCCAGTGAAGTTTTGGAAGACAATGTCGATCATATCGACGCGGGAAGGATAGGCTGCACATGTTGTCTAGAAGTGTTAATTTGAGTGAGAAGGAGGATCAAAGAGAGGTAAGAGAGGGGGAGAGGGCAGAAACAAGGGAACTGACGGTGTTGATGTTGAAATAACAAGCATCGAGAACAATCGGCCAGTCAACATTATAATTATAGAAGTTCTTGAAGGTAACGTTTTTGATATAGCCGTATCCAACGTTTGGACCTGCCCAGCCCTTAAGGCGAGCTCCGTTCTGAATCAGTGTTAGAATGCTCATCAAATCTCTTGTCAGGGACACCAACCTCAGCGTTCAGCATAATCACATCTTCGATATAGGCATTTTCAATGTAGTCTTTGACACCGGCATATTGTCCGATGCTGCCCATGGAAACACCGTGTGTACCATTACAGTAGAGGTTTGAGACTAGGATGTTGGATGTGTTTGGCTTGGGGCTGAAACAATCATCACCAATGTTTACCCATGAATCTCGGACAGTGAGGCCGTCTACGTTGTAGGAATCCCAGCCATCAGTGTTTTTGGGCAAGTTCTGATTGTGTTAGAAGCAACTTCTTTTGATGATAGAGGAACCATACCTTATTTGTCGAAACGTTTTCGATAATGACGTTGCTGTACACTACATTTTTGGCTATTTTGTGTTAGCAAAAAGCTACTGGCAGAGGATATAGGACAGAGACATACAGGTTACAATAAAGTTTGTCCAACATGGAGAACCTTGAAATCTTATGCCTTCGATGTAGAGATTTGTGGCATTCTCAGCATAGAAGAGAATTGGGCGAAGATAAGTGTTATTAGGATCCTGCTTTGAGTTAGTAATAGAAAGACTAAGTGTGAATGTAAGTCAAGCCTACAAGAATCTCCAATCCTGCAAATCCATCATACCAGGCTTGGCCATTACCATCAAGAGTACCACTGCCGAAGATCTTGATATTCTTACCGCCCCATTTCCAAAATGAGATTGATTTTTGGAAGGGGTGCCAGAAGTAGTTGCTTTGCCAGTACTTAATGTCGTCTGTGAACTAGTATTATCAGCATGACATCCTCGAATATTCCCAAGCGAGAACTAACTTTAATCGTACCCTCAAGGTTCACCTGAACGTTATTGAGGAATGTTAGGTCCAGTTTCTTTCCAATGACGAAAACTTTGCCTTTGGGGAGCACCAAAGTTCCACCATTATTGGCTTTCTTCAATCCCTTCAAAAATTCCGCTGAGATATCATCCGTGGCATTTTTTGAAGCTCTGATGTGGATTTTTGGACGGTGATTCGTTGCAGGGTGGTGATACGGATGGTGATCTCTGAATTCACTGAGTGACTTGGGGCCATTGTATGTATGATCGTGGGATTCAACAGCACCAATTGATGAGAGTATTGCTAGTCCAGATGCGAGTGCACTAACGACTGAAAGATTGAACAGCATAACTGCGAGTGAGTCCTGTAAGAAGAGATCTGGAGATTCTGCAGACGAGGCTAAAGAACAACACTTTTTTGGAGCGGCGAGGCTACAATATATTGTCCTGCCAAGCTCATGTACTCTACGATAAATATTATCAAAGGATGGAGGATTAAAGATCCACGAATCATTGAGGAACGGATAAATTCCGTGCAGTGGGGATTGTGATGTCCGGGGTTGATGTGGAGAATCCCTACAATTCTGTACTGAATAGATTTATTTTTCGGAATCATCCGACGTGCAGTAGCTGATGGTTACGGAGGCAAATGAGAAGGGGCTTTCACAATTTGTGAACGAATACTTCAATATTTTGTTTGCATGGAAAATGAATTTGTCTAACTTTGCAAGCAGAAATCCCACGGTGTAAACAGAGCCAACATCCTGGCGGTCGTTGTCATACCAGACGGATTCTCTAATGAATGAATACACCATATGAATACGTTCAATCATATGTAAGTATATTTACTCTACTGTACTTGTCCACCCACTCCTGAAATTGCACATTTCTCGCAAAACGATCTTCAATGGCCAGATTCTATTTAGCGGGATACCATACCTAAACAAAACGGTCCTAGAGATGACCAGTGAAGCCATGCTTGATGCTGATTGAAGCAAGAAACAAGTCATATACTTTTAGATTGCTCCGCTGTGGAGACTGGGGAAAGGAGGGCGAACTTTTCCCGAGCTGCGGGGGCGGACAGGTCGGGGTCCGGATTTTGGTTTCTCCAAGAGAGCTTGTTTGCAACAAGACTCAAGAGTGCCATGGGAGGTCTGTCGTGTGCCTGCATGGCAGTTCCTGAACAAGGCGGCTCTGGTGTCGCATGCAATATTCTGGGAGTCCCGGGACTTTGGGTCAATCAACACACCACACTCTCGAGGGGCTCTGGTAATGGCATAATCGACCGGAATCAGCAGAAACATCTCATCAGATCAATTAGAATCCCCTACCCCAGGTGTGAAGGATGTATAGCCAT
>Ga0247734_1002257_pt1 | contig 12957 bp, 11 predicted proteins | sample UWRJL103311B2_FD_180933 | JGI IMG/M metagenome (GOLD analysis project Ga0247734, IMG submission 180933) | Plant litter microbial communities from Arlington Agricultural Research Station in Wisconsin, United States - UWRJ-L103-311B-2 | ecosystem: Environmental > Terrestrial > Plant litter >... | reverse complement strand
TGCCGAACTAGTTATTGCCAATAAGGAGCTGGCTTTTCAAAACGAAGAAAAAGGAAACCGCGCAGCGGAACTGATCATTGCCAATAAAGAACTGGTTTTCCAAAACGAAGAAAAGGAAAACAGGGCAGCTGAACTGGTCATTGCTAACAAAGAACTGGCTTTTCAAAATGAAGAAAAGGAAAACAGGGCAGCTGAACTGATCATCGCGAATAAAGAACTGGCCTTTCAAAACGAAGAAAAGGAAAACAGGGCTGCTGAACTGATCATTGCGAATAAAGAACTGGCCTTCCAAAATGAAGAAAAAGAAAACAGGGCAGCTGAGCTAATTATCGCAAATAAAGAACTGGCCTTTCAAAACGAAGAAAAAGAAAACAGGGCTGCTGAACTGATCATCGCTAATAAAGAACTGGCTTTTCAAAACGAAGAAAAGGAAAACAGGGCTGCCGAACTTATTATTGCAAATAAAGAGCTCGCCTTTCAAAATGAAGAAAAGGAAAACAGGGCTGCCGAACTCATTATTGCAAATGAAGACTTAAAAAAGGCGGAATTTCAAATTGCAGAATTAAACATCGGTCTGGAACAGAAAATCATAGAACGTACTGCGCAACTCGAAGCTGCAAACAAAGAGATGGAATCATTTTCGTATTCTGTTTCGCACGATTTAAGAGCTCCGCTTCGCGCTATTAATGGTTTTACCCAAATTCTTGTAGAAGACTACCAGGACCAGTTAGATCCCGATGCATTGGAAATTCTTAATGAAATAGTGGGTAACTCCAGTAGAATGGGGCAGTTAATCGATAACTTGCTGGAATTTTCACGTTTCGGAAAGCAAAACCTTTCTATGGTGAACATTAATATTACCGAAATGGTAGAATCAATTGTTAAAGGACTGCAGAAGGAACATTCCGACAGGCAGGTGAATATCACCATCCATCCACTTGAGAATATTACAGGCGATAAAAATATGCTAAAGCAGGTCTTCATCAATATGATATCGAACGCTTTTAAATATACTGGCAGAAAAGAAAAAGCTGTAATTGAGATTGGCTCCTACGAAAAAGATAAGCAGTCGGTATACTATGTGAAAGATAACGGCGCCGGGTTCGATATGAAATATTACGATAAGTTATATGGCGTTTTTCAACGTCTGCACAGCTCAAATGAATTTGAAGGTACTGGTGTTGGATTGGCGATAATCCAACGTATCATCAATAAACACAGCGGATCAGCCTGGGCTGAGGGAATTGTAAACCAGGGTGCATCCTTTTATATCTCACTGCCGAAATTGATTAAAATTTAAACATGCAATTATTAGATATGTCACATAGAGAAGTTCAGATTCTTCTGGTAGAAGACAACAAGTCAGACGCTATGCTCACCATAAGGGCTTTAAAAAAAAATAATCTTGCCAATAACCTTGTTCATCTGATAGACGGCGCACAGGCCCTGGATTTCATTTTTGGAAAAGGGGAATTTGAAGGAAGGGATATTGATAACAAACCTAAAGTTATATTCCTTGATATAAAGATGCCAAAGGTAAGTGGGCTGGAGGTCCTAAGAATAATTAAAAGTGATGAAAGGACTAAACTGATCCCTGTAGTGATGATGACCTCGTCTAAGCAGGAAAAAGATATTCTCGAAAGCCATGAGCTGGGTGTAAACAGTTACGTAGTAAAACCAGTGGGGTTCGAGAACTTTTCCAAAACTATTGCAGAGCTGGGTTTTTACTGGCTTGCAATTAACAATTCACCGGAATTCTAATTTGAAGGAATGAATACTAAACTGAGAATATTACATCTGGAAGATCTGTTCAGTGATGCCGAATTGGTAAACAGAGCTTTGAAAAAGGCAAAGATCGACTTTGAACGGCTTGTGGTAGACAATAGGGAAAACTTCGTTAAAGCATTAACAGAATTTGCTCCTGATATTATTCTTTCTGACCATTCTCTTCCTTCGTTTAATTCTCACGAAGCCTTGTCTATCTTTAAGACAATGGGGCTAAACATTCCATTCATCCTGATTACTGCCACGGTTTCTGAAGAGTTTGCTGTGGATGTGATAAAAAGGGGAGCGGACGATTATATCTTAAAAGACAGACTGGAAAGATTACCCAGTGCTTTAGCTAATGCTTTAGAAAAGTTCCAGCTATTAAAGGATCATCAGACGATACAAGATGACCTTGTAAAAAATGAAACACTATTTCGCGCGCTAATAGAGAACAATGCCGATGCCATTATTGTAATTAACGAACAGGTGGAATTTATTTATCAGAGTCCTGCCGTAGAAAGGCTTACAGGATTTTCGGTCATTGAATTAGCTGGTAAAAAATTGTTTGATTTTATACATCCGGATGATTTAGATGACTATCACCTCTTTTTTGAACAGGTACTTCAGTTGCCTGGAATTGCTATCCCCAATAAATTCAGGTTCCTCCAAAAAAACCTGGGTTATATGTATACGGATGGAACAATCACAAATCTTTTACATGACAAAAATGTAAAAGCCCTGGTAATCAATTACAGGGACAACACGAAAAAGATAAAAGCTGAGGAAGAAAAAAAGGCACTGGAAGTTTTATTGGATAAGGCAAGTAGTCTTGCCCGCATCGGGAGCTATGAATTTGATGTGGAAACCAGCAAACTGTATTGGTCCGGTATTACTAAACAAATTCACGAAGTAGATGAAAGTTACCATCCTACCCTTGAATCAGCCACAAATTTTTACAAGGAGGGACATAATAGGGAAACGATTAGTAATCAGTTGGGTAAGGTGATTTCAGGTGGAAAAACTTTGGATTTAGAACTGGAAATCGTCACTGCGAAAGGCAATGAATGCTGGGTCAGGATCATTAGTGAGCCTGAATTCATTAATGGTAAATGTGTAAAAGTAAGGGGGAGCTTTCAGGATATAGATACACGGAAACGTGCCGAACTTGAAGTGCTCAAAGTGGCGGATGAGAAAAACATGATCCTTGAAAGCATTGGTGATGGCTTTTTTACACTTGATGAAAATTGGACAATCACCTACTGGAACAAAGAAGCGGAGAATATTCTTCAGCGAAAGAGGGAAGAGGTAATTGGTAAAAATATCTGGGCATTATATGATAAAGCAATAGGTACTCTAAACTATCTGAAAATGGTTCAGGCAGCAGAAGAAGGTAAAGTGCAAAACTATGAATGGTTTATAGAAAGGCTCAAATGCTGGGTTGATGTTGCGGTGTACCCATCAAACACAGGTTTGTCTATTTACTTCAAGGATATTACAGAGCGTAAGTTTGGTGAGATTGAAAGGGGAAAAATAGTATCAGATTTATTAAAGCGTAACAATGATCTGGAACAATTTTCATACATCATATCGCATAATCTAAGGGCACCTGTTGCAAATATCATTGGTCTGGCGGAAGAGTTGAGCAGAAATCGTATAGAAGAAGGCGAAGACCACAAGCTTATGGATTATCTGATCGACTCCACAAAAAAACTGGATGCAGTTATCATAGATTTAAACGCAATTCTCCAGGTGAAACGCGAAATCATAGAAATTAAAGAGACGATCAATCTAGCCCACCTGCTGGAAGAGGTTTTATCCTATATACCCAACCTGATCAGTGAACAAAGAGTTGATTTTAACATTGACTTTAGTGCGGGCAACGAATTCTGGACTACCAAAAGCTTTATGCACAGTATTTTCTATAACCTGATTTCAAACAGTATTAAATACCGGCAGCCGGCTGTTAATCCTATTATAGGAATTAAAAGTGAAAAAGTAGGAGACACTTTTATCCTGACATTCACGGACAATGGCATTGGTATAGATCTTGCAAAAAACAAAGACCAGGTATTTGGTTTGTATAAACGATTCCACAACCATGTTGAAGGTAAAGGCATGGGACTGTTTATGGTAAAAACACAGGTATCGACACTTGGAGGAACCATATCGCTCGAAAGCAAGGTAAACCAGGGCACGCAGTTCAGACTGGAATTCAAAATGATTCCGACAGATCACAAGGATTTAGAATAACCTTAAAAGTGGGGGCTGTGTTATTCAACGGATGAATCATTCGTTGAGTTCTTTGTTAAAAAGTTCTTCAGCCAGTCCGATTAACAACCCAGCTTTATCTCGGACGTAGCATAACCAGTAAAGATTTTCGTATTGAACCACTTCTCCAACAAGTTGGGCTCCATGACTTCGCAGTCGCGACACAAGTTCGTCAATATCCTCAACAATAAACATAACACGTAAATAACCAAGTGCATTTACAGGGGCAGTCCTGTGGTCAGAGATGATTGGAGGGCTTAGAAATTGCGAAAGCTCAAGTTTGCTATGCCCATCAGGAGTAACCATCATAGCCATCTCCACCTGTTGCTGGCCAAGTCCGGTAACCCGACCGGCCCATTCTCCTTCAATAGCGGTACGACCTTCGAGTTGCAGGCCAATTTCCGTGAAAAACAAAATTGCATCATCAAGTGATTCTACAACGATGCCTACATTGTCCATCCGCAATAATTTATTTTTTGCCATAACTTTTATCTGATATTAAAATTCAGAATCATTACCTGACACTTCACCTGAGGCTATAGATATATAAATATACAAGCTTTTAGTTCTTTCTTATAAAAAAGCAACCTTGACCAAAGCTGGTCGATGACTCGTTGCGAGATAGCTAAACAGCTAAAAGGTGTATGCAACAGGCTGATAAATTGCAGCTTAATTTTTCCAGATAAAAAAATACTGAAAACAATGCCGTAGATTCAAATCCCCAATATTACCCATTTAGGAATTTTAAACTACATGTCAATTACTTATAAACAAAGTTAAAATACGTGTATATGTGTTAATTTTGTCAAATAAATTCGTTTTTCAATAAAAATAATTTATAATTTAATACCATAGATTGATGTTAGATAGCATGTTATCTATTAGTGTTGGAAGCTGAAACGAAAATTAATTAATTATATATAGATATGGCGAATTTCATGGAGACAACACAAACCGCAAAGCGGGTAGTATGGATAGACTATGCAAAATTCATTGGCATAATTTTAGTTATCTGCGGCCACCAGACCAAAAACCTTTCGTGGTTTGATTTTATCTCCGGTTTTGATATACCACTGTTTTTCTTTTTATCGGGATTCCTGTTTTCATTTAAAAAATATGATAGTTATCAACTATTTCTTAAAGCCCGGATTAAACAGCTGGTAGTCCCGTATTTGCTTGTAAATTTTATAACTTATGTACCATGGTTGATATACTTCAGGCACCAGAATGAGTTCTTTTACACTACCTCACATTTTTACAAATCTTTTGTTGGGATATTTTATGGAAACGGTTATAACGACTGGTTGATGCAGTGTATTCCATCATGGTTTATTATTTGTCTGTTTACCCTGGAAAACATATACTTCCTGGTATTCCGTCATCTTAAAGGAATGTATAAATATTTGGCTTTAGCTTCGTTTTTCCTGATATGCTGGCTGGACGGGAAGTATGATCCTATCAGATGGCCGTGGGGATTCAATGTTGCTCTGGTGGGAATTATCTTTTATGGTGCTGCAAATATTTTCAGGGAAAATGTAAAGCAACTTGTTCAGCTTTCTGTTCCAAAACTGGTTGTAATTTCATTAGGCTCACTGGCGATTCTACTTTATGCCGCATCAAGGAATCATGCTGATATGAATCTGAACCTGTACAATAATTACTTCTTGTTTTTTACAGGTGCTTTTGCCGGAATTGTGTTTGCATTGACTTTAAGCCGTTTACTGGATCTATTGGTGGGGCATGTGAAGTTATTTGAATATATAGCTCAGAACACGCTTTTTATTATGGCATTTCACTTAATGGTTATGACTTTAGTCAACATGGCAATAATGGCAATTTTTGATCTTTCGCCAAAGGACATAACAGACAGTCCATATCTTAGTGCCGCAGTTATTTCCATGACCGTGTTGGTACTGCTTCCGCTGATACAATGGTGTAATCAATATTTCCCGATAATGCTTGGAAAACCGCATAAACCATTCCTGAGACAGCCTTCAACATCAAGGTCGGTGGCGCACAGGAAAATAGAAACAGCGTAGTTTTGGCCCTTTACGGATTAGTGCAAAACTGTCGCTGATCCGTAGAGGCTATGTTAGTGATGATCCCGCTACTTGCCACAGCTGTACTATAATTTATACTATTGGTTATTTACGATCATCAAGATCTACAAACACAAAATTCTTTTCTATTTCTGGATTTCGGTAATTATCGATATCTTTGTGCCATGGAATTAATAATGGTATTTAAGGCACTGAGTAATGAAACCAGGATAAACATTCTTACCTGGCTTAAGGACCCCCGGCTCCATTTTCCCGCTGAAGAATTGCAGGATTATGATCCAGAGCTTGGCGTATGTGTAAGCGACATTACTAAAAAGTCCGGCTTATCGGCATCTACAACATCTGACTATCTAAGTGTACTACAGAAATCGGGCCTAATACAGGCTACGAGATCTGGCCAGTGGACTTATTACCGACGTAATGAAGAGGCGATTGATGGACTGGTCAAATTAATTCAGAAAGCATTGTAAGTGTTTAAATTGTATATTTTGAAAATTAGCTAAATTTCTAATTATGAAAGCAATTGTAATCAAAAATTATGGAGGACCGGAAGTCCTTGAGTTAAGCGAGGTAACAACTCCCGTCTTAACAGAACCTTCTCAGGTGCTTGTTAAAGTAAGGGCTACATCTATAAATCCTCTCGATTATCAGGTAAGAAGAGGAGATTATGCGTCTCTGTTTAATTTACCAATTATAACGGGTCACGATATTTCAGGCGAAGTTGTCGCTATAAGTGAGAACGTAAAAAATTGGCAGATTGGTGATAAGGTTTATTACTCTCCCCGGTTTGGCGGATCAGGCAGTTATGCGGAATATCACCTTACGGATGAATCCTCATTATCCAAAATGCCGGATAATCTTTCGTATGAGGAAGCTGCTGCTGTTCCTCTGGTTGGGGGAACTGTTTGGGAAATGCTCGCTGTAAGGGCAAACCTGAAAAAAGGCGAGACCATTCTGATCCCTGGTGGTGCCGGCGGCGTAGGATCGTTTGCAATACAGGTGGCTAAAGCTTTGGGTGGTGTTGTTTACACAACAGGGCAGAGCACTTTACATGAGGAGCTCCTGAAACTTGGAGCTGATGTAGTCATCGATCACCATAAGAAGAACTATATTGAAGAAATCATGTCTTATACCAATGGGAGAGGAGTAGATGTGATTATTGATACTGTTGGTGGCAACACGCTTTCTGATGCTCCTCTTGCCCTGGCTGACTATGGTAGGGTTGTAACTTTGGTCGATATTGCCCAGCCCCAAAATCTCATTCATGCCTGGGAAAAGAATGCTACGTATCATTTCGTTTTTACCAGACAGAGTAGGGATGAGCTCCATCATGTTACCAAATTAATAGAAGATGGACAGGTTAAGCCCGTTATAGATAGTGTATATCCGATTGAAGAAATCAAAAATGCACATGAAAGAATTGAGCAGGGAAAGCGGGAAAGGCCGTTATTTGGTAAAATTGTGCTGTCATTGTGACTCTCGGCGTGTTTTATTCTACAGGATACTGATCATTCTTCGAAGATCTATTAAATGAATAAATTGGCAACATCTAAAATGCAAAAAGCCTGCTATCTTACGATTTGCAGGCTTTTTGTTGGTTTTGATACGTATTAGCGGAGAGTGGGGGGGATTAGCTCGCTTCTCTCGCTGTTCCCCTAAGGGGGGCGGCTTCAAACAAAAATGCTGTCGCTGCGCTCCTGTCATTTATAACAAAAAATGCCACCCTATTGGGTAGCATTTTTGTTTGGCGGAGAGTGGGGGATTCGAACCCGCGGACCCTTTGACAAGTCAACAGTTTTCAAGACTGCCGCAATCGACCACTCTGCCAACTCTCCGCGACAAAAGTACAAATACCGCTTGATTCTGCAAATAATGATGTTGATTTTTTAACGTTTAATTGATAACTGGTTAAAACAGAGCCAGAAAAACTTTTATTTAACCATTCTATTGGCCTCAGAAGGGGTTTTTTTGAACAAATTGAAGGGCTGTTTGATGATTTTGATGCTCCTTTTAGACAGGTCTACACTCGCATTCAGCTCAAAACCTATCAAAAGTATCAGGGAATTGAGGTATAACCAGATCATAATTACAATCAATGTTCCAATAGATCCGTACACTTTATTGTAAGACCCAAAGTGGTTGATATAAAATGAAAAACCCCAAATTGTCAGAAATGCAAGTATCGTAGCCAGCCAGGCGCCGGCACTGAACAGCTTCCATTTTTTGGTATGTGCCGGTCCGTAACGGTAAAGAATGGAAATGGTAACGAAATAAAGGATTCCCAAAAGCGCCCACCTCGACAACCCGATTACATAAACCATAAAACTTCCCTGAATATGTAATGTCCGGTTAATGTATTTGAGGGAGATTTCGCCAATAGTCATCGCCGCAATAGTAATGATCAGTGAAAATGCAATCACACAGGTGAGCACAAATGCTATTAAACGCTGTTTGAGCCAACTTCTTGTTTCAACGATAAGTGAAGACTTATTGAATGCTTTCATCAGGTTGTGCAATCCATTTGTGGCAAAAAACACAGACAACACGATACCAAAGGAGAGTAACTTTCCGTTTTGTATTTTGATGATCTCTGATATCGTGGTTTCAAAGGCAAGATAGGCCTGTCTTGGCAAAATTAATTGCAAAAGAACCATCAGCTGATCCTGGAACCCGATCCGTTTAGGGATATATGGAATCAGGGTGAAAAGGAAAATGATTCCTGGAAAGATCGCCAGCATAAAATTATAAGCCAGTGATGAGGCTTTATTCACCAGCGAATCTTTGCCAATCTCTTTGAAGAAAAATACAGCGATAGTATATAGGGGAAGGGGGCTAAACCCAGGGAGCACATAAACTTTTGTCCAGTCTATAAATAAGGAGTAAAGCCTTATTTTCAAAAGATGTCTATGGATCCAAATCATTCATCAAATATAGTATAAGTATTAAAATTTAACCCTGATCCTGGTAGTATCCTGTTACATTATTTAAAGATGTTTCTTTTATTGAGCGCTGCTCTGTATTTATTGGCGTTGATCTCATGTTCAGCTTTAGTAACGGCAAACGCGTGGTAACCGGAAAAATCTTCCTTCGCACACATGTAAATATAGTTATTATGATCATGGTTCAACACCGCGTCAATTGCATTTATGCTCGGCATCATAATAGGACCCGGAGGCAATCCAGCGTATTTGTAAGTATTGTATTTTGAGTCTACACGAAGGAGGGCGTATGTTACCCTCTTAACAGTGAAGTCGTTGTTGGCAAAAATAACCGTTGGGTCTGCCTGCAGCAAAATGCCTTTGTTTAGCCGGTTCAGGTAAAGGCCCGCGATAATAGGCATTTCTTTGTCGTACAGTGCTTCGCCATCAACTATAGATGCAAGGATAGTGACCTGTTGCGGACTAAGTTTTAAAGCAGCGGCTTTTTCCTTGCGGGCGCTGGTCCAGAACTTATCATATTCTTTTTGCATCCTGCTAAAGAACTCCATAGGAGAGGTATTCCAGTACATTTCATAGGTATTAGGAATAAACATGGTATAGCTGTTATCGGGAGTAAAACCATATTTTTCAATCAGCGCTGCAGAATCAAGCACTTTGACAAAAGCCGTAGAGTCTGACTCCAGATTTTTTGCCAGGTATCCCGCAAAATCTTCTTTTTTCCTGATGTTGTGAAATTTTAACTTAACAGGCTCCTGATTACCTGCCTTAATCATATTGATCAGGCTACGGTTGCTCATCAATTTGTTCAGCTTATATCGTCCTGGTTTTAAGCGTAAAGCGAGGTCCATCTGTGCGGCAGCCTGACTAAAATATCCCACATTCCTAAGGATCTTTTTGCTTTTAATTTCCTTGTACAAGTCGTCCAGATTGGAACCAGTCCTTACGTAAAGGTAGGTTTCTTCCCCAGTAACGTTCGGTGCGAAATATACATTGTATAGTTTTAGTCCGTAATAGCTTCCAACAACTAAGAGCAACAGGGCTGCTACGACTATTATTTTGGTGCTTTTTTTAACTTCTTTTTTGGTTTCGGTAGTCATAAAAATTGAAATGCTAGTTTACAGGCTTGCTGTTTGATAAGGTAATATTTACCGGTGTTCCCAATTTAACCTTTGATAAAGTATCGGATACCATCGGGCTTTGTAATACAACAACGGCATTTGCTGTGTCGGTGATATTTCCGTCGTATGTTATAATACCCAGTTTAAGGTTAGAGCCACGCAGTGAAAATGCAGCTTCGTCTTTGGTGAAGCCCAGCAATGAAGGTATTTCAACATCCTCACTTCCTCTGCCGTCTCCCAGTAACATGTCGATTTTTGATCCTTTTGGAATAATATCTCCAGGTTTAATGGCTTGTCCGCCAAAAGACACCTCCAACACTACGTCACGGCTCACATCTGCTTTATATACGGTATCGCCAACTTTTAAGCCAAAGCTGTTCACTATAGATTGTGCTTCAATGAATGATTTAAACTGTACATCCGGGAACTTTACATTCGGAGCCTGCGCAGTATTGATGGTCAGGTAGATTGTTCTGTTGTCTTTTACAAAGGTGTTGGCCTCAGGATCCTGGTCAATTACGGTTCCCGGTGGCATATCCATTATATATACGGAATCTACTTCATATCTTAAACCAAGGTCTTCAAGTTTAGTTACCGCCTGGTTAAAAGAAAGTCCTTTTACAACCGGTACATTTAATCCCTGCCCGTGTTTGGTATAATAACGCAGACTGAAGAATGCGACCAGCAACAGGACAACGACCGTAATGATAGCGGCAAGTAGATTGTTTCTGAATGATTTAGTGGATAGATAGGTGATGAAATTTGCCATTTATTTTTTGATGTGCATTGTATTTGCGTCAAAAATAGACTAAAATTATATTTTATCGGAATTTAAATGAGATCTGAATAAACTATTTTGATATTTTTGAGCCGTATCTTATCGTTTGAATTTGATTCAGCTGAAGAGAGCGAATTGCCTAAATATAAAAAAACAATGAAGAAAATAATAGCCTTACTTACTGGCGGTACCACTGGCGAATGGGTTGTTTCTGTAAAAAGCGCAGCTACAATAGCCCATAACCTTGACCCGGATAAATTTGAAGTCTATAAAATTATGCTCACACAGCAGGGCTGGTTTTATGAACCTGCCGATTCTGTTAAAATTGAAGTGGACAGAAATGATTTCTCATTATCGATAAAGGGCCGCAAAGTAACTTTTGACGGCGTATTTATAGCGATACATGGAGCCCCGGGAGAAGACGGGAAATTACAGGGATACCTGGATATGCTAGGTATACCATATACCACCTGTGATGCATTGACTTCGGCCATTACAATGAACAAAGGTTATACTAAAGCAGTAGTACTTGGTATCCCCGGCCTGCACATTGCAAAATCTGCACAGATATTTAAGAATACCCCTTATAATTTAAATGAAATCAAGCAGGAACTGCGCCTGCCTTATTTTGTGAAACCCAATAACGGTGGCAGCAGTATCGGCATGAGCAAGGTGAAAAACCAATACGACCTGCCTTCGGCTATCGAAAAAGCGTTTAAGGAAGATACACAATTGCTGATTGAAGAATTTATTGAAGGCAGGGAATTTACGGTAGGGGTAGTTAAGCTGGATGGAAAAATTACAGTACTGCCAGCAACTGAAGTAGAAACAGCAAAAGAGTTTTTTGACTTTGAAGCCAAGTATACCCCTGGTGTTGCCAAAGAAACTACTCCCGCGCCATTAAGGGCAGAAACCCGCAAGAGGGTAGAAGAGATTGCTGCAGCGGTTTATGTGAGGTTGAACTGCAGGGGAGTGGTCAGGATAGATTTTATATTAACTGAGGATGAAGGTGATTTTTATTTCATCGAGATCAATACCATTCCCGGGCAAACGGCTACAAGTTTTATTCCTCAGCAGATTGCGGCATATGGTATGCTGCTAAACGATTTTTATACAAAACTGATCAAAGAAACTATTGGATAAACTGGTCACTTATAAAAAAGGTGCTGTTATTTACGAACCGGGACAGGCCCCGCGGTATGTTTATTTCATCAAAAATGGTGAGGTACGGATGGTAACGGTAAATGAAGATGGGAAGGAGTTTATACAGGGGGTATTTAGGGCAAAGCAGTATTTCGGCGAGCCCGCCCTGTTACTGGAACGGCCTTACCTGGCTTATACGATCGCTACGCGCGATACAGTGCTGAATCTGGTAAACCATGAAGATTTTCTGAAACTGCTGGAGACCGACAGGGAATTCAGTATGGACATGATCAGAACGTTAAGTAACCGGTTGTTTTATAAATCGATGATGCTGGAAGAACTGGCTAACGAACAGGCAGAGCATCGGCTCCTCACCTTGATCGGGTATTTGTGGAGGGACATAGAAAAGGGACAGGTCCTCAATGTTACACGGCAGGCATTGGCAGATATGAGCGGACTCCGGGTAGAAACGGTAATCAGGACGATAAAAAAGATGGCCGCTGCTGGTGAATTAAAGCTTGAAGGCGGAAAAATCCTGAAAGTATGATCTGGGTCATAAACGATAAAGTATGACCTATGTCATAAATTCGTGCGTTGCTGATTGCGTATATTTGGGTATTAATCGCAAACAACATGAGAACCCTATCAAAATTAGAGGCCGTAATCCATTGTAAATGTCCAAGGTGCAGACAAGGTAATATATTTTCCGGCAGTATGTATTCGCTGTCTTTTAAAGGTCAGGTGACCAACGAATATTGCCCGCATTGTAACCTGCGTTTTGAAAGAGAACCTGGTTTCTTCTATGTATCTATGTTTATCAGTTACGCCATGAACGTGGCAGAAATGATCAGTGCCAGTGTAGCAGCTTATGTATTGGGTTTGCC
>Ga0247734_1002256_pt1 | contig 12973 bp, 10 predicted proteins | sample UWRJL103311B2_FD_180933 | JGI IMG/M metagenome (GOLD analysis project Ga0247734, IMG submission 180933) | Plant litter microbial communities from Arlington Agricultural Research Station in Wisconsin, United States - UWRJ-L103-311B-2 | ecosystem: Environmental > Terrestrial > Plant litter >... | reverse complement strand
GGGCGTGGAGCGCGCGCTCGACGAGGCCGGCCTGGTGTCGCGCATGCTGCTGCAGGTGCACGACGAGCTCGTGCTCGAGGTCGTGGAGAGCGAGAAGGACCAGGTCGAGCAGGTCCTGCGAGACCAGATGGCGTCGGCGGCCGCCCTCTCGGTGCCCCTCGACGTGTCGGTCGGCGTCGGCCGCACCTGGCACGAAGCCGGTCACTGACCGCGCGTGCCCACGGGCACGACCCAGGTTCGACTTCCTCGACGGGGCGGTCGACGTCGTGCGGGCGCCGAGCGTCCGACTGACCGACCAGCCGACCGTGCCCGACCAGCCATCGCAGATGTGCGGGCGCGGTCATGTCGTGCCACCCGTGCCGTGAGCTGACGGCCCCGTCGGCCGAAGGCCCCAGCGGCACTAGTGCCCTTCGATGAGTCCGTCGACGTCGGTCGAACGTGCTGCCGACCCACGCTGCGTGCCGTTGGGCACGGCCAGCAGAGCAGCGGCCAACGCCGCCGCGACTCCCGCCACGGTCAGCACGAGACCGGTGATGTGGACGTCGACGGTGTAGGCGATCACGATGACCGCCGCCACGGCGACCCACAGCATCGGGGCGACACCGTGCGCATGACGCGCGAGGGCGTCGAAGACCAGCAGGTGCACCATGGCCAGGAGGGAGCCGGCGAGGGCGAACATCCACAGGCGGCCGGCGATCTCGTCGTAACGGCTTCCTCCGACGAGGATCAGCGCCACTCGCGGGAGCGCGGCGGTGGCCAGCACCGCGATCCCTCCGAGGAATGCCACGACACCGGCGGCCCGCAGTCGCGCCGAGGTCGTCGTGGCTCGGGCGAGATCGCCGAACACGACGACGCTCACGAACTGGGGCAGGAAGAGCGCCGCCTTCGCCAGGATCAGGCCCGAGGCGTAGAGGCCGCTGTCGTGCGCTCCCAGCGCGTTGCGTGCCACCAAGGCGTCGAGGTTGCTCAGGACGAAATAGGCGAGCAGGACGTGTGACGACAATGCGATCTCACGTAGGAGCGGCCGGGACGCACGGGGTGTCCCTCGACCTTGCCGGAGGACGGGCCATCCCACGAGGACCGGGAGCCAGCCCCCGATCGCGACCCCCACCATCGCGGCCGTCTGCGTGGGGCTGATGAGCAACGCCACGCCACCGATGACCAGACGCCCCACGCCGCTGGACAAGTAGATCACCATCAGCAGGTTCCAGCGGCGGAGGCCCTGGGCGATACCTGCCTGCGCGCCCATCATGGTCAGTGGCACCAGGGTGGCCCCGGCCAGCACGATCAGCAGGGGTGACGGCAGCCTGAGCGCGGGGGTCAGGACCACGGTCGACGCGGCGACCACGGCACCGACACCAGCCGACAGCCACATGGCGACACGCAACGTCTCAGCGACGACCCGTGGGAGATCCTGCGGGTCAGCGATGGCGAGGCGTCGGGCGGTCACGGCCTGGACCGCCAGGGCGACGACGGTGCCGATCAGCAGGACGCCCAGGAGTGCCGTCACGGCACCGAAGTCGGAGGGGACCAGTCGGCGGTTCGCCGCGACCGTGAACCCGTACATCGCGGCGTTCATGCCCACCATGCCGATCGCGACGGCGAGTCCGGGTCTCGCCTCGACGGTAGGCAGACCTGCCTCAGGCTCTCGTGTCACGGGGATGACGATATCCCGTCACCCGTCACGCCGGCGTCAGCTCAGTACGGATCGGCGCCCGGTTGGTGGTGGCCGAGTGTCCGTGCAGCGCGTTGCAGCCGAAGTCGTAGCAGGACCTTGATGACGAGGTTGCGCACCCACCAGCCGGTCTGGGCGACCATCGACCATCGGGACCGGATCGACGGGCGGCCGATCTCGAAGCGGGCGAGCGAACCGGTGCGGTCGACGAAGACGAGGTCGTTCGACGGGAGCGCCGCGACGAGCAGGGCGAGCGTGACGCCGAGCGAGGAGAAGGCGTCGTGCACCAGGACCCGGTCGCCCGGGCGGAGGTGCCGTCGCCAGCGGAGGTCATCCACGCAGCTGCCCATGTCGTGCTTGCCGTCCACGAACAGGAGGTTGACGCGTCCCGCCCACCTCTCCCGGACGGCCCGGCTGAAGTCGGGAACGATCGTGACGCGATCGCTCAGCCCACGACTCGCCAGGTGCCGCTCGAGCTGCGCCTGGACGGATGGGCCGGCGTAGCGACGGGTCGTGACGAACGCGTCGACCGCGACGACTGTGCCCGACCGGAGCGCTGAGGCGAGCACCGTGGTCGACCGGCCCTGGTGCGAGCCGATCTCGACGACGACGGCATCGGCGGGCAGGCGTCGTACCTCGTCGTGGAGGACTCGCGCCTGGTCCCGTGTCAGCCACCCGGGAACGAGATCGGCTGATGCGAAGATGTCAGCGAACTCGCCGTCGTCCAAGGGAACCTCCATGAGCAGTCGCTTCAGCATAGGGCCGTCGAGGCTCCGGGAGCTCGCCCTGGACGCCTGGGTGGTCGCGCCGACAGTGCTCCTGCTGTGGCCGTTGCTGAGTGGTACCGGCTACCCGCTGGCGAGGGACCTGGTGTTCACGCCGCGACCGCCGTTCACGCTCGACACCTTGGGGCTGGGTGCCGAGCCTCCACGGGCCGTTCCGCTCGACGCGGTCGTGTGGCTCGGGTCGTGGCTCGTCGGCGGTGCTGCTCTCGCGCGCATCGCCCTGGTCGCGGGACTGCTGCTGGCCGGTTGGGGGGCGCACCGGCTGCTGCCGACCGCTCCCTTCGCGTGCCGAGTGCTGCTCGGTGGTCTGGCGGTCTGGAATCCCTTGACCGTGGAGCGGCTCGCTCTCGGTCAGTGGGCGCTGCTGCTCGGGTACGCGGCCGCCTGGTGGCTGCTGCCCGCCGTGGCGGTGGCTCTGGAGCGACGGGACGCCCGATCGGTCGGCAGGGTCGTGCTGTGGGTCGCCCTGGCGTCCGTCACGCCCACGGGGGGCGTCGCGGCGCTGCTCGTGGTGCTGGTCGTGGTCCTCGTGCGGGGGTGCGGAAGGGCCGGGGCGCTGCTCGTGTCGCTGACCATCGTCGTCCAGCTGCCCTGGATCCTCGCGGGCGTGCTCGGCACCTCGGCCCGAGGTGCCGATCCGGACGGCATCGCGGCGTTCTCGGCCCGCGCGGAGTCCGGCGCGGGGGTGCTGGTCTCGCTGCTCGGGCTCGGCGGCATCTGGGACGGCTCGAGCGTGCCGGGCTCGCGGGAAGGCGTCGTGCCGGTCGTGACGGCGGTCCTGCTGGTCGCGGGTCTGCTGGGACTCGCGGCGCGATCGGGAGCACGTCGCGAGCTGACGGCGTGGCGCGAGGCCGTGTCGTTGGGCGTGCTGGGACTCGTCATGGCGGGTGCGGCGTCCGTGCCGGTCCTGCGCGACGGCCTCGCGACCCTCATGGATCTGCCCGGAATCGCGCTGGTACGCGATGCGCAGAAGTGGGTCCTCCTGCTCGCACCACTGGCGCTTGCCGCAACGGCGATGCTGTTCTCACCCGTCGTGCGACGACTCCGCGTCGGCATCTGGCCGGCGGTGTGGGTGCTGTCGGCGATGTGCATGCCCTTCCTGCTGATCCCCGACGGTGCGGCCCACGTGTCGGGGACGGTGCGGCCGGTGCACTATCCAGCGGACTTCGAGCACGTCGGACGCACGCTCGACGAGGGCCACGGGGGTGCCGTGGTCGTCCTGCCATGGCGGTCGTACCGCGTCTTCAGGTGGGGGAGTGACGAGAGCGTCTACGACCCCGCCGGCCGCTGGTTCGACCGTGAGATCGTTCGTGACGACACGCTGCAGGTCGGTGACCTGACCGTCTCAGGAGAGAGCGACCGGGCACGTGCGGTGGCACCGCTCGTCCAGGACGGGATGCTCGACGCCAGGAGGATCGGCGAGCTGCGGTCGGCGGGGGTCGGATGGGTCCTGGTGTACGCCGACGACCCGGCCACCGCGAACCTCGACCTGGGCGGCCTGCGGCCCGTCGCGGGGGGCGACGACGTGTTGCTCTACTCCCTCGGGGACGCCGACATGATCGCGCGTCCCGGCGTGTTCACGATCGCTGCGGTGGCAGCGGGAAACGGGCTCACGGCTCTGCTCGTGCTGGCGTCCTGTGGAGCGGCGGTGAGCCGCCGCCGCGGCGGGCGCGAGCCGCTCGATGACCCGTCGCACCTGCTACAGTGACGAGGTCTTCAAAGGGAGAAATTCATGTTGTCGTTCCTCGGTGGTCTGTCACTTCCGGCCGTCATCACAGGCATCGCCGTTCCTGCTGTCGTGGGCGTCATCGTCGCGACAGCCACGAACATCGCCCTGGTCAACACCACGACGGGTGCCCCTTCGGGCGACGACAATCCGGCCAACCAGGCGATCATCGTCTACGGCGAGCGCTGACCAGTCTCTCCTCGAGCACCGATGCCGCGTCACTCCAGCTGAGTGACGCGGTTCTTGTGCGTGCGGCGGCTCCGAGGCGCTCGTTGAGCTCTGCGTCCTCCAGGAGCCGGTGGCACGCGGCGACCAGCCCGGGGTAGTCGTCGACGATGAGGCCCGTCTCACCGTCGATCACGGCCTCCACGACCCCGCCGGCCGCCCGCAACGCGACACCCGGCACGCCGATGGCCGCGCCCTCGACGAGCGCGAGACCCCACCCCTCCTTGACCGAGGGGAGCAGCACCGCCGCTGCGGCGGCGAGGACGGTGTCACGACCGGCGTCGGGCAGATGGCCGTGGAACGTCACTCGGTCAGTCACCCCACGCGTTGCCGCGTGGCGGCGCAGGTCGTCGGCGAGATAGCCGTCCCCCACGACATCGAGCTGGACCGTGGTTCGATCGGGCGCGAGATCGGCCACGACGTCGATGGCCCAGTCGACCTGCTTGTGCGGAACCAGGCGGGCCAGGACACACAGGCGGTCGCCCTGCCGGGCACGCTCGATAGCAGAGGGGTCGACCCCGTTGCGCACGACGACGACGTCGTGGTGGCCGAGATGGACCAGGTCCGCCTTGCTGTGCTCGGACACCGTCACGACGGTGCGCTGCCGGTAGAGACGTGGGACGAGCCGTGACTCGATCAGCCAGCCGATCCTCCCGATCACGCCCGGGTAGAGCAGATGCCACTGCTCCTGGTGCACGTGGTGGATGAGCGCCACCGCCGACCTGGGTCGCAGCAGGACGGCGGCGAACGGCATGCCGTTGACGACGTCGACGACGACGTCGTGGGCGCGGCCATGACGTCCGAGCAGGTACGCCGCTCCCCACGGGTAGACGCTGAGGCGTCCGCCGCGGCGGATGATGTCGACGCCGTCGCGCACCTCTCGGCGCGACGATCCGGGCCACCGTGAGCAGACCACCGTCACTCGATGACCGCGGCGCACCAGGTCCTGGGCCATCCGGTGCACGTAGAGCTCGGAGCCACCTGCTTCGGGGTGGCCGATGTCGCGCCAAGCGACGAAGCAGACGTCCATCACATCTCCGCGCGGATGCTCGCACACAGCTCTGGCGGTGGGGTGTCGCGCCGGGCCACCTCGACGCCGGTGCTCGTGATGTCGCCGACGGCCGGGCTCAGCTCGGTCCACGACGGTGACCCGTCCCAGTCCTCGCTCCACCCGTAGGCCGGCACGGCACCCGCGAAGCCACCTGGTGTGCTCTGAACCGTGACGACACCCAGGTCGGTCAGCGTGCGCGCCCCCAGCGTGACGCGGGTGCCGCTGATGAACGTGAACCAGTAGCCGCGTGTGCTCAGCTCGTCATCGGAGTCCGAGAGCAGGATCCGTGCCTGACCGCGGCCATCGGTCTGGAGGCTGACGTGGTGGTCGTCGCGGGGCGAGTGGATCGTGAACAGCTCGACTGTCCCGCGCCGGACCACCGCCGTCGGTGCGATGTCGAGCACCAGGTCGCGCTGCTCGACCGTCACCCACGGGTCGTAGACGTCGCCGGTGTTGAGGTAGAGCTCGTCGCAGTCGCCGCGGATCAGCAGGTCGTCCGCCGTGCCCCCCGAGGGCAGCTGGAACTCGGTCGTGGACGTCCGGGCGGCTTGGGCCTTGGGCGTCAGGGTGTGTTGGAGAGCCACGTAGCGCACAAGGTCGTCGCCGCGTGACGTGGTGGCGACCATGGCGAACCCGACGGCCCACTGCGCGTAGAGCGAGAAGACGACCAGGACGGCGCACCCGCCGGCGAGCACGGCGCGTCCGACCGGCGGGACGCGCACGAGGACGCGGGACAGGGCCACGGTGCCGATGGCGCCACCGATGATGAGGGCCGGGACGAATTCGCTCGTGTACCGGTAGGCGATGTAGCCGTACGACATGACACCGGCGGTGACCAGCACGGCGCCCAGCAACACGATGGCCAGCAGCCACGTCTCGGCAGCGGACCGTCGCCGCCAGAGCAGCACGAGCGCCAGGACGCTCAGGAGGCACAGCAGCGGCATGAAGGCCGTGATGCTGCCGGTCCGGTAGGTCTGGTCGAGAACGGCGCCGTTGAGGAACCGGGCCGGCTCGGCCGGCAGCGTCACCCAGGGGAACTGATCGACGAACCGGATGCCGGCGGGGTTGAGGTAGGCGTCGGCGGCCGAAGGGAAGAACTGCGGCCCGCTGAGGCTGCCCCCGTTGGCGGCGAGCGCGACGCGACGTTGCTCGTTGACCTGGGTCCAGACCTGGTTCTGGAGGGGGAAGAGGACGGGGGTGCCGAACTTGGCCATGTTGTAGACGACCGACACGCCCAAGGGCGCTGCCGCGCACACCAGCAGCCAGCGCCGCAGGCTCGCGGGGACCTCGGGACGGCATCGACGGACCCACAGGAAGGCGATCCCGATAGCGATGCAGAACGCGATGCCGCCGGTCGAGCGCGTCATGATCGTCGCGAGGGCGAACGCTCCCAGCCACCCGAGGGTGCGGGGGGTCGTCTCGAGGCAGGCCCGGGCCAGCCAGTACATCGTGCCGACGCCGATGGCCACCGCCCAGACGTAGACCTCGTGGTAGACCCACGGGAGCGAGGTGTCGAACGTGAACGTCGTGCCGCCGACGACGGCGGCGAGGTACAGCGCCACGAGCCACCCCTCGGCCCGTGCGACGGGTGTGTCGGCGCCGCGAAGGACGTCGCGCACCAGCCAGAACAGCTTGACGACCATGACCACGAAGACGATCGAGGCCACGATCATCGACAGCAGGGTGAGATTGCCACCCGACCGTCCCGTCGCCCACAGGACCGGCATGCGGAGCACGGCAGGGAACGGGGGAAAGTACATGTACGTGCGGTCGCCCATGACGAATCCCTCGATGCCCAGGCTGCCGGTGGGTACCGAGATGCGTCCGTCGAGGAACGCGGTGGCCTGGAGGTCGAAGAAGTTCGACGCGAAACCCTGGGTCGACGCGGTGCGGAAGATGTTCAGGGAGAGGTCGGACAGGACCAACAGGTGCACGAGGGCGCCCATGGCGACCCCCGCCGTCGAGACCCGGAGGCGTCGCCGTCTGGTGTCGGCTGTGCTCAAGCGCGTTCCAGCTCCTGGAGGAACTGGTAGCCGAACATCGTCGGCCAGATCCGCGTGGCGCGACGATCGATCGCGGCCGCCGCGCGCAGCACGAGTCGCGGTACCGGGCCTCGGGCCGGGATGATGTCGATCGGAGTGCCGACGACGCGTGTACGGACGGGGCGCAGGCCTGCCGTGCGGAGCATGCGACGGAGCGTGCGACGCGTGAAGAACCGCACGTGGCCCTGATCGAGCGGTCCGCGCTGGTCGTAGCCGAAGTTGCCGCTGGCGATGCGCAGGCGCGGGTACCAGTGGGACACGTTGGGCACCGACACCAGGAGTCGTCCTCCGGGTCGCAGCCGGGAGATCATCTGGTCGAGGAGCTGTGCGGGGTCGATGACGTGCTCGAGCACGTCGGCCGCCACGATCACGTCGTAGTCGGTGCCCACCTCGTCCGGCAGGCCATGGTTCAGGTCGGCCTCGACGAATCCTTGCAGTCGATCGCCGACGTCGGGGTGCTTCACGAGGTCGACCCCGACCACCTCGTGACCCAGTGACGCGACGAGCGCGCCGAACTGGCCGTTGGAGCAGCCCACGTCGAGCACCCGGGAGGCAGGCCGGTCGGCCAGCCAGTCCAGCAGCACGCCGTGCGACGAGTGCTCGGACACCTTGAGCTCGTAGGCGTCGTGGTCGACACCTGTGCGGCCGCCACCGATACCGAGGTTGCGCAACCGGTACCGGATCACGTCGGTGGTGACCTGGCGCGCGTACTTGATGCCGTTCACGTAGCAGATCTCGTCCCCGTAGTAGGTCGGGATGGGTACCTCGGCCACCGTCATCCCGGCCGCGTGGAGACCCAGGATGATCTGCGTGTCGAAGTCGAAGCCGTCGCTGTACGACTCGAAGTCGATGTTGGCGAGCGCGTCGGTGCGATAGACACGGTAGCCGCTGTGCCACTCGCTCAGCGACATACCGGAGAGCGTGTTCTGGAAGCGGGTCAGGATGCGGTTGCCGACGTACTTGTAGACCGGCATGCCTCCGGCGAGGGCGTCGCCGCGCAGCATCATGCGCGAGCCGAAGACAGCATCGGCCTCGCCGCGTGCCGCAGGCTCGACGAGCGACTCGATGACCTCCGGGGCGTACTGCCCGTCGCCGTGCAGGAGCACCACGACGTCGAGGCCGCGGTCGATGGCCCACCGGTACCCGACCTTCTGGTTGCCGCCGTAGCCGAGGTTCTCCTCGTGCTTGATCACGGTGATCGGGATCGTCGTGTTCTGCTGGTAGCGCAGGCTGACGTGGTAGGTGTCGTCGGTGCTGGCATCATCGCTGACGAGCACCTGGTCGACCCTGGCCACGAAGGAGGGCGGGAGGCGGTCGAGCGTCCGCTCGAGCGTCGTCTCGGCGTTGTATGCCACGACCAGCACACCGACGCGAGGCCTTGTGTCGTCCTGCACTGCACTCCCTCTGCTTTCCCCTGATGCCGCGGTTCGTCCACCTGTGAGGGATGTCACGACCGGTCTTTGATGATAGGCGACGACGGGGGTCACCGCGGCTCGGCCGCGCGACCCCGTCCCTCTGGCACAGTGGGGCTCATGACTGACCTGATCGACCTCGACGCGCTGACGACCGACCTGGAGGAGAAGCGAGCGGCCTATGCCGCCGGCGACCCGTATCCCCACATCGTCCTGGACGGTGTGCTGACGTCCGAGGCCTTCAGCGCCGTCGTGGCCGAGTTCCCCGGCATCCGTGACGAGTTCTGGCAGGGGTACCTGCACGTCAACGAGACGAAGTACGCCAACAAGGCGCCGGACACCTGGGGAGCGACCCTGCGTGCCGTCGCCGAGGAGTTCTGCTCCGATCGCTTCGTGGCCTACTTGGAGGAGCTGACCGGAATCCCCGATCTCCTGGCCGACTGGTCGATGGACGGTGGTGGTCTGCACCAGACCCTGCAGGGGGGTCACCTGAACATCCACGCCGACTTCACGTCGCACCACACCCATGAGACCTGGGCCCGGCGTGTCAACATCCTGCTGTACCTGAACGAGGAGTGGGATCCGGAGTGGGGCGGCCAGCTCGAGCTGTGGGACCCGCAGATGACCGAGGTGCGCGGCCGCGTCACTCCCGCTGGCAACCGCATGCTGGTGTTCACCACGACTGCCGACAGCTTCCACGGCCATCCCGACGGCCTGGCCTGCCCGCCCGACGTCGCTCGCCGGTCGATGGCGCTCTATTACTTCACGGAGGAGGAGCAGGCGGTCCGCCGCTCCACGAACTACCAGCCCCGGCCGGACGAGAGCATCGGTCGCAAGCTCGTGATCCACGCCGAGCGCGGTCTTCTCGACGGCTACGACCGGGTCAAGCGTCGGATGGGCCTGTCGGACGACTTCGCCAGCAACACCTTGGCGAAGCTCGACCGGCTGCGGCGTCGCCGCTGACGGTGGTCAGCCGGACTTCTCGCCGGCCTTCCAGCGCGACCGTGCCTGGCGGACCAGGAAGGCGGGCACCCCGTCGTCCATCGCCCGCCAGCGCGGAGAGTCGATGATCCGCGTCACGCGTCGCTCGGCGACCAGCTGACCGACCGCGACCATGACGGCCGTCAGCGCGAAGCCGACGACGACGCGCACGCCCCAGTTCCACTCGATGCCGTGGCGCGCGACGAACCAGAAGATCGGGTAGTGCCACAAGTAGATCCCGAGCGAGTAGCGGCCCAGGAACCGGAGCGGACGGCGGTCGAGCACTGCGGCGAGGGCGGGGTGCGCGGGCGCGAGGGTCAGCCCGATCAGGAGGGCGACGACGGCGACGTCGACCAGGACGCCCGGCACGGAGAAGAAGTAGTCGATGTCGCCGGTGAGGTACATCAGCGGCACCAACGACGCCGCGCCGCCGAGCGCGAGGAGCTTGGCGCGCTGCTGGTCGAGACGGAGGAACGGGATCAGGGCTGCCGCGAGGGCGCCGGCGATGGGTGCATCGGCCCGTGCGGCCGTGCGCAGCAAGGCGAGGTAGGCGCCGTCGTCGTGGTAGATCTGCGAGCGCCACAGGCCGAGCAGGACGAACAGGGCGCCGAGCGTGACGAGCAACCAGGGAAGTCGTCGGCGCAGGAGCCAGACCAGGGCGAGGACGACCACGAAGACCTGGAGGTCGACCGAGAGGTACCAGAGGTGGCCGATGTCGGGCCGCGACTCGACCAGCGGGTTCTGCACGAACCAGTTGAACGTGAACGTGCCGGCGTGGAGGATCGACTGGGTCGTGGCGGTCTTCGAGTAGGTGTCGGTCTCGTCGAACACCGACACGACAAGCAGCACGAGCAGCAGCAGGTACATCTGCCCGCCCAGGCGCAGGACGCGGCGGGTGAACGCGACGCTCGGCCGCAGGCTGCTGGCCTCGGCCAGGCGCAGGATGCTCCGGGTCGCCAGGAACGAGCCGATCACGAAGAACACCGACACCGCGAAGTTGCCCCCCAGGAACCACCGGTAGACGACCCAGTCGTCCTCGATGCCGCTCGTGGGCCACAGGGTCCATCCGTGGTGGAGCACCACGAGTGCGACGAGCACGCCACGCAGACCGTCGATCACGACGATGCGGGAGGCACTGGTCCCCTTATCTACGTCTGGCACCTGCCTAGGGTAGACGCAATCCGAGGTCACGCCGAGCCCGAACGCTGGTACCGTCGCCGGCAGCCACGGTGGTCGCCACGTCGTTCGAGAGGAGCCCGTCCTGCGCGGTATCGATGTGGGTGACGAGACCCGGAGCGACGCGGATGGTGCGTCGACGACGAGTCGGCGCGTCGCGGCCCTCGACGGGCTTCGCGGACTGGTGATCGTCTCCGTCGTGATCAACCACTGCGTCGGGGTGCTGTGGTCGCGAGGTCCGATCTACGACATCCCCGTCGTCAGCGGTCTGCTCGGGGGCGGTGCGGTCATCGTCTTCTTCGTGGTCGGCGGCTTCATCGTCACCGACGGTCTCCTGCGCGAACGTCGACGGGGGACGTTCGACCCGTGGCGCTTCTACCTGCGGCGTCTCGTGCGGGTCGGGGGACAGCTCGTCGCGGTGTGCGCCGTGGTGTCGATCGTGCTGAGCCTGGACCCCGACACCCCTGCGGGCATCGACATCTCGGCCAACGTGCTGCACGTCCTGACGTACACGTTCAACAACTTCGTCTCGGACGATCCCTATCTGGTCGGGTCGGAGTTCGGTCACCTGTGGTACCTGGCGGTGCAGCAGCAGTGCTACCTCGTGCTGCCGCTGGTGCTCGCCGTCCTCGGCCGGTGGCGTCCTGTCCTGTTCGCCCTCCTCGTGGCCATGATGGTCGCGATCTACGTGCACCGACAGAACGTGCTCGACGACCGCGGCTGGGTCGTCGCGTCGTCCCTCACCACCACCCGATCGGACGGCCTGATCTGGGGGGTCGCTCTTGCCGTCGCGCTTCCGTGGCTCTCCAGGATCACCTCGTGGCGCCGCGTGCTGTGGGTCTCGGGCCTCGTGCTGGTGGCGCTCAAGCTCGTGCTGCCCGAGCTCGGGACGTACGACTACCTGCGCTCCTGGTCGATCCCGTTCACCCTTGTCGCCGGCATCGTGGTCGTCGCCATCTGGCTCCTCCCCGCGCCGACTCGCGTGTCGAGGGCTCTCGAGTGGCCGCCGCTCCGACGGATGGGCAAGGCGTCGCTGGCCATCTTCGTCTGGCACCTGCCGATCATCGTCATCGTCGCCCGGCACACGGGGGGGTGGAGCTGGGTGGAGCGTTCGTTCGTGAGCCTCGTGCTCCTCGTCGTGGTCGTGTGGGCGAGCGAGCGGTGGATCGACGAGCCCATCCGCAAGCTGCTCGCCAACCGACCGGTGTTCCGCATCCGCCGGGATCTCGCGTCGTGAGCAGGGAGGGGGCGGACCTCCGGGTCGCGTGGTCGCTCCAGGGCTTCGCGGCGGTCGTCTACCTGCTGTCGAGCATCGGGACCGTCGTGCCGCTCCAGGACCTCGCGAGGCTGCAGCCGCTCGACGGCCTTCTGCGGTCGGGCAACTTCGCCCTCAGCGTGTTCCTCACGGCGTTCGGTTACCTGCTCACCGCCCGACTGCGTGCGGCGCGCGAGGACTCTCTGACGGCGATGCTGCGTGCCTGGGTGCGCACCGTCCTCCCGGCCGTGCTCGCGATGTTGCTCGTCACGGTCGCCGTGCTCGCCGTGACGCGATACGACGACTCGGACACGACGTCGCCCGCGGCCACCCGCTCGTCGCTGCTGAACGCTTGGTCGTTCCTGCAGAATCGCTGGATCCTCGACCACCTCCTGTTCGTGAGGTCGGACGTCTCGTCGCTGTGGATCGTCAGCCTGCTCGTGCAGTACGCGGTCGTGCTCGGTGTCGTCGTGGCGATCCTGGGGCGAGGCAGGGTCGTGCTGGCCGCCCTCGGAGTGGTCTGCGTGATCGGGTCGATCCTCTGGCGTGCCCACCTGCTCTCGACACAGGGGTGGATCCAGGCGGCTCTGGACTCGGTGGGCCGGTGCGACGCCTTCGCGATGGGTGTCGTCGCGGCCTGCGTCG
>Ga0247734_1002255_pt1 | contig 12975 bp, 21 predicted proteins | sample UWRJL103311B2_FD_180933 | JGI IMG/M metagenome (GOLD analysis project Ga0247734, IMG submission 180933) | Plant litter microbial communities from Arlington Agricultural Research Station in Wisconsin, United States - UWRJ-L103-311B-2 | ecosystem: Environmental > Terrestrial > Plant litter >... | reverse complement strand
ATTTCTACAACTTCGCCGCCAATCCTTCCTCGCCACCATCCGTCCCGTCCAGGAAGAGCTCTACATGTTTCGCGAACATCTCTGCGTATTGATACAAGAATCCATGACCTGCATTCGGGTAAATGTGCAAATGAGCATTTCGCAGAAGCTGAGCAAGCTCGACGCTATTCTGAGTTGGAATCAAAAGGTCATCGTCTCCATTCGCCACGAATACTGGCATGTTCAACTCGTTTAGTCGATCATACGCTTGCAGTACCTCTGGTTTCTCTGCATCAGGAGCTGCCCCTCCGAATGCTTGAATCTGACGCTTTGCTAGCTCTGAGGAAAGATGTGGAGAGCGATCAAGTGTGCGTGTCATGATACGATTCCATGAGGCTTCTCCTGCAGCTTCGCCGTGAGGCGTATGCGGGAAGAAAGAATCCACCCAGGATTTCTTGAAATCTTCATCGCTCTCGGACTTGGCCAGAGGCATGAATATGTCCAGTGGGCCGTCTATAGTGTTGGGTGTGCGACTGGTCCTCGACCCACATATGATCAACCTTCGAACTACTCCAGGGGCATTCAATGCTGCATATTGGACAGCCAAGCCGCCCATGGAGAAACCGAGAAGATCAATCTGCGTAAGACCCAAGGCCTTGACCAACGACATGACATGGCCTCCCCATTCTGCCATGGTAGTTGGTACTTCGCCTTCACTCTTTCCCGTACCGGCAATGTCGAGGAGAATGACTGGGCGCGTCTGAATGAGCGCGTTGATCAACAGAGGATCCCAGAAATCCATGTTTGCGCGGAAGTGGACGACCATGACGAGAGGGATTTTGCCAGATGAGGCATCTCCAAGGTGTCGATAGGCTAGCTTTACACCGTTAGCCACGATGTATTGCGTTTGTGCAGTTTGTGCAGTTGACATGATAGTGAGAAGATGTTTGGTTGTTGGATATCGGCCTAGCTGAGGACTGGAGGCTTATATAGTGTTTACTCTACTTTGTGCCAATGACTGATGATAGTCGGGCTCGCTTTCAAATTCAAACGCGACCGCTTGAGCGTGACTCTTTGTAAGAAGGAATGTATACAAATGTTTTTGTATTGGATAGTAGAAAGGAATACATACGCGCCCCGAGTCGGAAGCATGACAAATAATACAGTATCTATTGGTTACAAATCACGGTCGCTTACAGAACTGGTCCTGCTTTCCTCACGGGTTCTGCAACATCCGGCTCATATAGCTTAAAAGCCTTGCTGAACATGCCGCCGAGTTTCCTAACCTCACGTCCGAAAGCTTCCTTGTCCGCCCATGCGACTTCTGGGTTGAGAATCTCACGAGTGACACCGACACCGGCCTCGTTAGGCTTGATGCTGGTAGGGATGGAGAGGTTGAAAACACCGAATTTCTCGTATTCAGTGTCAGCAGATGCGAGCTCTCCGCTGTGGATGGCGTCCACGATGCGGCGCGTGAATTTAAGAGGGCATCGTTTGCCGTTGGGGGTACCAAACTTGCCGCCAGTCCAGCCAGTGTTGACTAGCCAGCAGTTTACGTTATGCTTGGACATGCGCTCTGCGAGCATGGTAGCATAGCGTGAGGGCTACAAAAGTAAAATTAGTTACTGGGATATTGATAGCGAGACAAAACATACGTGGAGGACAATGAATGGTGCTGAGTAACAGGTGGAGAAAGTTGGGATGGGCTCGACGACACCATCTTCCGTTCCGGGAGTCTTGCTGTAGAAACAAGCCAAGGGTGTAAGTAGTAGAATAGATACAGTTAAGATGAGGAGACGTACGAGGTATATCCAGCCAAGAAATGGTAACTAGCTTGTTCCGGAGTCAACTTGCTGACGGGTGGTAGGACACCGAAAGCGTCACAGGTGAGCATAATGATGTTGGTTGGCTGCTCGTTAACCATGCATGGAATCTTCGCGTTGGGAATGTACTCTATGGGGTATGCGCAACGGGTGTTTTCCGTGATGCTAACATCGTCGTAGTCGGGGGTACGGGTGAGAGGGTTGTAGACAACATTCTCAAGAATGCTACCGAATTTGATAGCATTGAAGATTTCTGGCTCTTTCTCGGCGGAGAGATTGATGGTCTTTGCATAGCATCCACCTTCGATGTTGAAGACACCGTCATCGCTCCATACATGCTCGTCGTCTCCAATGAGAAGACGATTGGGATCGGCCGAGAGAGTAGTCTTTCCCGTTCCGGAGAGACCGAAGAAGAGAGTGACATCGTTGTCTTTCATGCCAACATTGGCAGAGGAATGGAGGGAGAGCTGGCCAAAGCGGACCGGCTGAAGGTAGTGCTAATAGCCGGACAAGAAGATGAGATCTACAGATATCAGATGGATCCGCGCAGAAGGACTGACCATGACGCTGAATACACCCTTCTTCATCTCACCGGCATACTCAGTACCGAGGATAACCATTTCCATACGCTTGAAGTTGATTTCAACAGAGGTGGTGGAGCTCATGCCTTTCGTGAATCGGTTGGCAGGGAACTGTCCAGCGTTGTAAATGATGAAATCGGGCTCGCCAAAGTCGGCGAGTTGCTCTTCAGTCGGTCGGATCAACATGTTGTTCTGTGCAGCAGGTCAGCACATGTAGGTGTAGCATGGGTAAAGTAGACATGCCATGAACAATGCGTGATAAGCTCTAGCGCATATTACACGAACTTTGATACGGTACTTGGGATCCCACTGGATAGAAAGTGAACATGAGTGGAAGACACGACTGGGAGAGCTGACACATACCCCTGCGTAACCATCAAAGACGTACACATTGTCGCGGGTGTTCAGGTAGTCGATGGCACGCTCTCGGTTAATCTCGAAAGTGTCTGTAGTGTCAGGCATTAGCATACAGTGGTGGAACTCTATGGAAAGCACTCACGTTCGTCCATCTTGACGTTGACACTGCCCCACCAGATGTCGTCCTTGCTGGTTTCCTCGTAAACAATACGCTTGTCTTTGGGGCTCCGTCCAGTCTTCTTTCCGGAAAAGTTGATGAGGGCGCCAGACGAAGAAATGATGGCTCCTTCGTTTCTAATAGCGTCCTCGTAGAGCTGGGCAACGGGAGCATTACGTTTCAATTGGATCTTATCCATGTCGAAACCAGCTTGTGAGAAGTAGTCCAAGTCTTTTCCGAGGACTAGAATGAGACAGTTAGTGTAAGTTTATCCGCGGTAGATGTAGCGTACGCACGGTTGTTTCCCCATAGTTCAGAATCTGAGGCTTGGGCGTAGTTGCGGTGAAGAATGTGTGGGGTAACATAGGGTGTGCCAATCTTGGATGCCATGGTGCGAGTGCGAAGGGTGATAGGAGTGAACTAGAGGAAAGAGGAGCGTAAGTCACGAGATTTAGGCTAAGTCTGAGATAGATCCGGATTTACTTTGGGGTAGGGGTAGGAGGAAAGGGGGAAGACGTAGGACCTGTAATTGGACGGCCAGAGCCGTTTTATAGCAGCCAGCTGCATCCCATGAATTCCACAATCGCCCGAATATGAGGACGATTGGCCCGGCCTACTCCGAGCGCAATGGGGGCGGCTACCCGCACAATGTCAGTTTCGGCTTTCGTAGCTGCAAAACACGTCTCAAATCGATTGCCAAAATTGGGTTTTATTCGGACACGTGTCCTCATTTGGAAGGTGTCCCGATGGCAATGGTCCGGCCCGCAGGGGTTCCGGCCGGTTCAGGTACTTCACTTGCACAGCCACCATGAGAACAGCTGCGACTTTTGCAGAAAGTGTTATTGCTCGAGGAGCGACGACGGGGATGCATAAAAAAGATTCATAGACTCAAAACTCATACTTTTGCGCTGCAGCGGCTATTTTCAGACTGTCGAAACACCTGCTCATATGGAGCCGAAGTTGGGAAGATCGATTATGACGGGTGAACAAATATTGCAGTGCATGCCAACGGTAGAGATCATCTCCTGAGAGAAACGTATGCGACCAAAGGAACCGAAACAAGGGTACAATTGTGCATTGAAATCTATTCGCCGTGACAAAAATTGAGAGTGATTATTATCTTCACCGGTGGAAGGTCATTGGCTGCTCAAGCGGTCAATTAGCCCCAGATGTGTGAGGAAGGAAGGATACAGCCGCTGTGTATCACACCCGTAGCCAGGGCCGGTTCCCATATCTGGGGCCGCAGGGCCAAGGAGAAGGAGGTAGATAGATGGCAGAGCTATATCTTTCCGCTTGCTCGCAGTCCATAAGAGTCTGAACCATACATGCAAGGTTTTGACACTCACTCAATCCGTGGCTTCTTCCTGTTTTAGTTCATCCACAGGAACTCGAACTAGCTGTTGTCCACGATTTGGAGCGTCGTCTGAACCATCCTCGTCCCGAGACGCCACTACAGAAGTTGGTAAGTGGTGAGTGATTCGGCCGAGGATGAATCTGGTGGGATCTCACAGAAAAGACTGAGTATCTGGAACATCTTGGGCCATTGGTTCAACACTTCCCCGTGGACTGATAGATGCGGTAGATAAGCCTAGATCCAGCAGTAGTACCGAAAGATACACGTACCTTCCCCAGCCAGAGCCATGATATCGCAGTCTTCGCCTAGGCCCTCCATCCGGTCCGCCATGAGAGCCGTCAGTTTGTCCAGCTGAGCAACAGCTTCGTATTCCTTCTTCTTCTCGAGGAATTTGGCCTGAGCAGAGGAATTTGACGCGTGAGAACTGCGTGTAGGAGCGACAGACTCGCGCAACATGGTAGTGTAGCAGTGGACGCGTTGTGAGAGAAACCCTAAAAGCGGCAGTAACCCTAAATGAAGCTACACACTGGCCGCTGACAGAATGTCATCTATTTACCTCTCCTCCCTGGCCACTACTATGCTATAAGAGATCGCGTGTTCCAGCCTTAGTAGCTGCTGCACCCAGGGACAACTAGACTCATGGGCACCAGCATTGACGATGGCCAAGACCTCCCCGTCTATACGCCACGTCCACCAGAATGGCTACCCAAGTCACATCTGTCTGCTGACATTGGTGCGTCCTAAAAGGTCGCCTGCTGCGAGGTACTCAACGTGCTATAGGATACCCTGGATACTTTCCGCATTACACTGGCATACCACACGACGAATTGACTGCAGAGAATGTTAAAGACGGGATCATTCCTGCTCAGCCAGTTGCAGTGCGTATTCTCTTGTGAGCCTCGGGACGTGCTGATTGATAAGAACCACTTCAAGGCCGAATACATCAGCGCACAATCTACACTCAATGGCGCCTTACAAGCTGAGACTACACTGGGTTATTTGGATCGACTCATGAACGAAGTCTTCGCCCGACGTGCCAGTCAGATTCCAAGCATCCCGTGCGTAGAATGTCCCTACCCAGTCGCTTCAACCCTCTTAACACACTTTCATCAGACAATCCACGTTCAAGCCTCCCACTCGAGTTACATTGAACGATGTGAAACGCAAGTCCTGGTTCGACGACTTAGCAGACCCGGACATACCGCTGTACAAGTTGGGCAAGAGCATTCCTCACGGTGCTAAAGGCCACGACCTACTCGACTTATTGTTTTCCAAGAACGTCACAGTACCCCGTGCAATCTGGTTTCTTCGTGTTTTTGGGGCAAACGAAACAGTGCGCCCCATTCCATCCTCTTCTCTTGTATACACGCTAATGGGATCTACTTGACAGGCTGGACTGCGAAACAAACCAGGCTACAATCCCACACAATACAGCATAGAATGGAGTAATATTTTCCTCGGTTACGTGAAGAAAACACTAGCAGAAATCAGTCTCCCAAGCGCGCCGCGCGCAGGTTTAAACATCAAACAAAAGTTCAAAGGAATCCTTTTGGAGCCTGACTCTCGCAACAATTGGGTTTCACGCTTCACATTCTGGTGAGCTTGATACTCAGGATATGTCAAGCGTAATTCTCATAATATGCGAAAGTTTAGAATTGCTGCGGGTCTTCTATGCGGAAGGGTTAGTTGACAAGAAGCTTTTCCTCTCGTGGCTAGTCCAACAGATGGCTGTATGCAATCTAGCCCAAGCAGCATTTGTAGTACGGCTGGCGAAGGAGTACTTGGACGATATGATGCTCAGTCAGGCACTTGTCAGGCCTTTCATCTACGGTTGCATCACTAAGCTCTCAGAGGTAAGAAAGGCTCGGCGCATTCTGATTCCAAATCAAGGTATTGATGTTTGCAGATTCGTTCGACGTTTGCTCGAGATTACCTCAGTGATACCGATGCATTGATAGCTACGCTTCTGCAGGTAAGCCATCATTCAAAGATTCAGAGTGAGTTGCTGACACTCTGCACAGCGACTTTGTGTTGCTATTCCAGACGCATTTATAAGCCCACGGCTGTGGAGAATGCATCATGCATTGCTGTGCGAAACTCTGTCGTACGATGTGCTTGATAATGTTCCGGAACAACAAATCGCTGCATTCATCCAGTGCACCAAGGAGAAAATCGCCAGCAATTTGGATAGCGTGAAAGACCGTAATGAGGCCTTGCTGTTCTACAACTTGCCCTCTCTCGCCTCCGCAAAACTTGGTACTGCAGTCGCGGATATTGAGGTAAGGACGGATATTGCTCATGAAATGGCTATTCACTAAGCTTGATCAATATAGTTGTTGAACGCTGCGTGTGAAGAAGGATCCTTGGACTTTTCTTCCATCCTGCCAACCACTGGTGACTGGGGAACAAGCTTTGGGGAGAAGTTGGATATTCTGCTTACATGGAGTGTAACCCCTCTTCAGTTCGGCGATCATCGACCATATCTCGCTGTGACGGTATTGAAAGCATGGCATGATGGCACGAGAAGCCGAGCTAGCAGACGAGATGAGGAGTTTAACCATGCGGATGATATCTTGCAAGATCATCTTTTTCACTGGTTGGATACATCGGAGATGGCTGCTGACTCGTCCATCATACGTGCTATTTCTGTGCTATTCGGTCTTCTCATAGAACGAGAACTATTCAGTTATCCCAGCTACATTCAACGATTGATTGCTAGAGGGGAAACGGGATTGTCTTTGGCTGACGTGCGTTTTCGTGTCCTTGGATGACGCTTTGTTCTTACCATATTATCCTTAGGAACATGAATCTAGGCATAGGAAGTTCTTGCATTGGTTCCCATTGCTTATCTCCGCGCCAGACATGGCATCCCAACGCATAATCAATTTATATGGAGCTCGAGGTCGTAATACAGCGGAAGATGCCCAAGAGCGAGCCATCAGGAACGAAATTCGAAACGTTCTTCCTTCTTCTGGCAGTACGTCCAATCTATTCTAACCCGTCGCAGGAAAGCTGAGCAGATTCTACTATAGACGACATGCCGGTCTTGTCGGCTAAGCAATTGCTAAACCACTGTTCAACGTTCGCCTCGGCAGCTCGTTATGTACAAGCGCGGTCTTTGAAACGCTGGCTGATCCCTCACGTTCGGTCGTTAATCAGGTACGTTTACTTATTTTGCCTAGCCGTTCGCTTTCAAATGTGTCATGCAGCAGTCAAGACGTGGATTTGGTAGAACAGCCATTTCTTGCGCAAACTTTTTCGGTTACTGTGGAGCTGATGGCTCAGACTGCTTTTTATGAATCTATTCTCGAGGTAGCTAGTCTTGAAAGACCTGATTCCCAGTACTGACTATCTCGCATGGTTAGCTCTCCCTGTTTATGCTGGAGAATTGTGTTACCTTAGATGTTCTTCTGGCTGCGACGGATACTTTACATCGCTTCATGACTATCTGGACAAGCTTAAGGAACACAGGAACCATTGCTCAATGTCTGTATGCGACTCATCAGCGATGGAAAGTCAGAGGGATTCAACGGGAGCTCCTGAAATCTCTTGTAGAGTTCGACCGAGAGAAGGCACTGGAGGAAGCTGCAAGAATGCAGGTTTCCCAAGATATCGCATCAATGGCTCAGGTAAGAAGACATTGCTTCTTTGTCCTCAAATAAAGAACGACTGAATTCGCATAATTAGGCATTGCAACCAGTATCTCGAGATGATGTTGTCGTTCCGGCCCATCTGACTGACGTACTGCTCCTAGCAAGCGACGACGCTCCTGAAGGACCTCTTATTCTTGCTGGGAATCTTTGGATTAAGTTTCGAGGAGCACCGAGTTGGTCGCGCAGAGTATGGGACAACGTGGTTGCTGCCTTGCGCCAAATTCCCGCGATCACTTCAGACGTCGCGACTAGGCGAGCATACGCAATGCGCTACTCGACATTTCTGTGGCATGTTGACCAGCACCTTCCGAACGGTCTAGATGAGCAAGTTCTGACCTGGTCTCTCCACGAAGGAAAGAATGAAGTGGTGGCATTGGACAATGATACTTGGAGTATCGTTACTGTGGTTATCTTGAACCTTTGTATCCGTGGAGCATTGAAGGCCACGACGATCCTCAACGGCCTGGTTTACCCCTCATGGAAGGCTGCCTTTCATTCCATTCAGAAAGGAGAGCAAACCTCAGACGCGCTACTTCAGACAGTGAATAGGCTGTTTCATGATCTAGTCCTCCTGGAGGAGGGTGCAGGCGACCTCACATCCCTTCCGTTTGATCTCAGGGATATCCAAGCCCTTCAGACAAGTCGGCGTGAGATCTACACGAAATCACATTTTCCATATCTGTGTGCCAACGTACCGCTTTTGGTCGCAATGGAAAACACCAATACTCTCTCTTCGGAAACGCGGGCGGAACTAGCTCGAATTCGGAACCAGCTTTGTGAAGATGTTGCCTTCCGTTGTGCAGTTTTCCGAAATCTAGATGTTGTCCGCAACGCTTTTGGGCGATGGAATGAGATTTCCGAAGATGAAACGCTTGGTGATCGAGCGGTGGAGGCGTTAAAGGTTGTATTCTGTGATGTGGACCGCAGTGAGTAAGACAGAAGCGAAAGAGAAGTGCCAGACTAATGATTTGATATGTAGACATGGAAATCGCTGCCTGGTCGGACGAAACTTCTCTACTCAGTCCATGGAAGATTTCGGCTACGGCAGTTCTATTGCAATTCATGCTCCGTCGTATGGGCAAAGTGGTTTCACAGGAAGCTGTTGGCCATGCGAAAGCTATTCTGGAACTTGATCAACTCAGCTCCAAAATCTTTACGCATACTTTATCTTCGCAAGAAGCTTACTTCATTGCGCAGATGACTAGAGGTGTTGGGGGTGCTGTCGCTGGAAAGGTGGGAGTTACTGCTGATCTTATTGTTCCCTCTTAAGCTGACTGCCTTCCTGAAGTTCATCAACAATGGGATCTCGTGTGTTGCCAATGTATTGGACAAGATTTCACCAAACCTAGAAGGATCAGCATTGCTTGAAACCTGCTCCCGCGCCGGCGAACTACTTCGTGTCTTGATCTACGTTGCGGAACCTCTCCGTAACGAACAGCACAATGAAATGCCCATTCTTGATCCAGAGGTGCAGGATCGATTCTTCGATGTCGTGTGTACGAAGTTGGAATGGATGGCCGTGATAGCAGAGCGCTACGCGGAAAACAAGGACAACTCAACTTCGGAACACGTACAGCCAACTGTTTTATTGGCTAAATTCTTGCAGTTTGACCTTGGATTCCGTGGGGTGTGGACACAAAAAACGTTGTCCCAGAGTACTAAAGTCGTCAATGTGCTTTCACGGCTTGTCATGGTAAGACTGCTCATCTAATATACATAAAAACTCGCTCAACATGCTTTTCAGTCGAATGCTTCCGGAGGCTCCGTCCATCTTCTCATGTACCCGCAACTGTATGATACGCTGTGCTACCTCCTAGATGGTGATTTTTTCTTCTTAGTCATGCATAACGAACTTTGTAAACCTAACGCTCGGTCAGAAATACCGCGCGATCCTAAGACAGCAACATACGACCCGTTCTCAGGGTATCCAGATACCTTGAAGTCAGAGCTGTCGCATAAGCTGCCAGCTGAATACCGTGTCCAGCTTGAGACACTTTTACCAGAAGTCTCTCCAATATCACTCGTCACAGGTTTATCTCTGGGTCATCGCGATTCTTCTGGACGTCTTATACGAGATGTCAAGGCAGTGAACAGACCCTGGGAGTGGATGGAAAACATAGGGGATCCAGACAAAGATTCCGACAAGGACGAAGAGTTAAAGATTGCACTGAGAACAAATCATCTGGTTAGGAATACCGGTTCACTCTCCCTTCATCTGTTCTCCACCAGAATCACGGGCGATAGTGTTATTCCCATACACCCATCTACCGATGCAATTTCGTTAGGGGCAGCCCGCATGTTTGAAGATGGCATGTCTTCGGAGAGTATATTTATGCGGGATTGGAGGGAATCGCGTTTGCCAGGAATTCAACCCAGAGATCTCATGGACATGCAAGCCGCAGAGGCAGAGGTGTCAGCTGTGGTGGAATCTCCCAGCAGAACGGATAGACGAACTCCTGTCGGTTCATCTCCTGCCTCTGCTCCGCCCTCACGAAAGCCGAGTCCAGCAATGTCTACTTCCGGCCTCAACCGACCTTCCATTACCGCAATGGAGACAGACAGCCATCCGTCTAGTTCATCATCTACGAAGAAACCTGGCAAACGGAAAGCTGCTCCCAGTGATGATGATGATGACGAACCGATAGCTAAGAAGAGACCGGCCAAGGCTCAGCCCAAAGCTAAGAAGAGACGGTAACCTATAGTCAATACTACATCTGCATACTTCACTTGGACAATTCCTCATTTCAACACCCATTTTCTCTTCGCGCATCTTGTAACTTAGTATGATTATTGTATAATTTTGAGCAATTGTTTCACTATTATCGTCAAGCTTTTTAAAATATCCACTTATCACCGGCCCTTGCAAGGATTGATTGTCTCTCGTGATCGTGTCCCAATTTGGCTTGAACGCGTTTGACTCCAAACCTCCATGAGAATCGTTGACGCGTCTTGCATGCTCAAACTCTTTGCTTGAACCCAGATTTAATATTCCATGAAATTGAAACGCTTAATGGCAGACGCAAAGACGAGCCGCTCATCACTCCTATCACACACTTTCCCCCCTTTCTACGCGTGCTATTTATTGAAATCGATCCAAACTCCTAAGTCCAAAGCGTAAGTGCTGTTAATATTGAAGATACGAATTGCTAGAACCTTTTTATAAGGACATATATTGGCAGTACTCCCAATCCTCCCCGGCGAATACGGTAATCTATTTTCCTGACAAGGACCAAAATCACAGCTCACATAAGTGGCAGACAGCACAATGGAGAGTTGACCCAGGGCGCGTGGAAAACCTCCAAAAAGCGACCATGGGTGATGCAGATGATAGTCCACGGGTTTCCCTCAAAACTAGTAGGAGATATATCTCGGATTTGGTTCAACACTCAACAATGGTTTCTCTCAGGCGGCTTTACAGTTTGAATGGGCATGGCAGAAACCTGCTTTGTCTCGTCACCTTCGACATATCTATAATGGACGACAGAGCACCGTGAAGCAAAACGTGGATGTGTTACGCACCATGATAAGCAGCCACCCTTACAATACATGGCCTCTCCATGTGAAGGCATTTACTACCGAAGCTCATGACGCTTGGAAAGTGGCAGCGAGTGGACTCAAGACCTCCAGAAGCCCCCTTCCGCCAGGCTTTACTATCACTGTAGAGCTTGAGGGCGTGGACGGAAAGTCGGGGCAGCCGGGTACAGGTAGAATGGGTCCCATTGACGTCTCGGATGGTAAGAAACCCCCCTTGTTGGCAAGACATGTCGAAGCCCTTACATCTTTGTCAGACAATTTTTCCTCCTCCATTTTGAACAAAAATGACCAAGTTCTGTCAAATCGTGATCTCATATGTTCAGTCTGCCAAGAAAATCTACCTCACTATTCAAGCGTATGTGATTCCTTAGAATGCACTGCTCTATAATAATGAATTGCATCGCTTAGGAACCTTTATCGACGACACTGTGTCCAAACTCGACGTGCCACTCAACGGCACACATACGGTGTCTATCAGATCATTTCCTCCAAGAGTCGTCTTCGAAGCTTACGATCCCTAGAGGTGGACATTGTCCTGCCTGTCGAACTTATACTCTATGGGGTGACATCGTCAAAGCCATGTTCCGACGATCAGAAGGGAGGCCGAAAACTACTAGACGAGGAAAAGTTGTCGCGCTTGCTGAAGAAGATGATGATACACAGTCGGGAGAAGTTTTCGATTCGGAACTTGACATCCCCATGACTAGTGCTGCTACCAGCCTGAAGTCACCGAGGTCGAGGAAGCATGCAGAACCTGTTACAAAGAAACCCGGACGGGGTATGAAGACAAAAAAGGGCCCTGTCATTTCACCCGCATCTGAAAGTGAGGGAGAACACTTTGACTTTGGTGGGATAGCAGACGAGACTACTTCATCCGACCAAGACGTAAATGTGACTCCTAGGAAGAAGGCCAAAACGAAGGCTAAAGCAAAGGGAAAGGCAATACCCGTTCCGATTCCACGGAGAGAACTTCACAGATTGAGTGGTACTGAAAGTGCCCAATACATGGACGTTACATCTCCAGAGGAGTTGGCCATGAGCATGTCTGCTATGTCCGTATCTTCCCCCGATCGTTGAATGTTAAACGCTTTGGAGTACTTCCAGTGCAAGCCCTACGGTTCTCTGAGACAGTGGTGATGGTAGGTTACGAGCTTACCAGTTGCAGGCTACCACTGGACCGCTGAAATGTGCCGTAACTACTCACCATGACTGTCATGAATTTCGTGGCACTCAAATCGCACTCCAGGCCATACTTTACCATGTGAAGAACTGATAGGACTGTCGAAATTTGTACCGAATGATATCGCACATAACGATAAGATAATTAGGTAACAATACATATGCTGCATGCCTCCCTAATGTCTAATTTAAGCGCCCTGTGGTTTTTTCCACCCGGGCCGTAGGAAGGGGAAACCCTCGGCTGCACAAGTATCTATTAGATGTCTTCAGATGTTCACACGGGACGATAATGGTATGCTATACAGCCCAAAAGTGTTTATTCCGCGTAAAAAGGGCCACAGTACTATACTACATTATA
>Ga0247734_1002254_pt1 | contig 12975 bp, 16 predicted proteins | sample UWRJL103311B2_FD_180933 | JGI IMG/M metagenome (GOLD analysis project Ga0247734, IMG submission 180933) | Plant litter microbial communities from Arlington Agricultural Research Station in Wisconsin, United States - UWRJ-L103-311B-2 | ecosystem: Environmental > Terrestrial > Plant litter >... | reverse complement strand
TCCCGGCTGGGGGCCGTGCACGATCGCGAGCAACACCGTGAACGGTGGAGAGTATACGACGATCGGACACTCGGGGATCAAGGCGCTCTCCAGCGTGGACAACGGCTCGGTGATCAGGGATTGCATCGTATCGGGTGCGAAGTTCCACATTCTGAAGACGGGCACGAACCCCGGCCAGCCGATCATCATCCAGACCAAGCCCAACGATCTCATCCGCAACATCTCAGCGCCGGGTTGCACGTGGCTGGCTAGCTGATCGGAGCGCGGCGGTATTCTGCCAAAGGAAGGAGAGTGTAACATGCCCGGCGTAACTTCAACCGATCTGGCCGCTATCATGGCCTCCATCCCGCAACCAGCGTCGTCCGTGCCGCCAGGAGTAGCGGATAGCGGGGCCGCTGGCTCTGCCGTCCCATACGCTCGCGGCGACCACACGCATGCCAGCAAGGCGCGGAAGCAGCGGGTAACAGGGGTAAGCGCGGCGACGTACACATGGGTGTTCCCAACCCCGTTCGCGGCAGGTGTCGTCCCTATTTGCAACGGTATCGCTGAAGACCCCGCTGACAGCGCGATTGACTCCTACAACGTCCAGATATCCGGCGTTCCAACCAACGCGCAGGTCACGTTCCGCATCAAGCGGCAGACTTCGGGCCTGTTCGGCCTCCTAACAGGCGCCATCGGGTTCAACGCGACCCCCGGCACCATCAATCTCCACTGCTCAGCCCTCGAACCGTAAACCTCGCTAGAACCAGGAGCGAACAATGGCCGAATTCACCGCAGAAGAACTTGAAGCTGAAGCCGTTGGTCAGGAGACCATCGAGCCCACGACCGAACAGCAGGATCGCGCCCGCGACGAACATGGGCGGTTCGCTCCGGTTGAACAGCAGGGTGAAACTGAGCAGCGCACGCGCACCGTCCCGCATCAGGCCCTCCATCAGGAGCGGGAGTCGCACAAGGGCACACGCGCCGAATTGCAGGCTGCCCGCGAACAGCTCGCACAGCTTCAGACGATCCGCGATCGTATCCGCACGGCGCAGCAGACCCCGGCGCCAAACACGGAATACCAGCAGCCGGCGCAGCAGCCCGGCGATCAGGGCGGCGAACAGCAGCAGCCAGTTCCGGGGCTGGATCACCTGCAAAGGCGTCTCGACCAGATCGAGCAAGGCAACCGCCAGCGTGAGACGCGCGAGCAGGAAGCTGGCGTTGATCAGCACGAAGCGCGCGTCCTGCATAATACACTAGCGCAGGCGGAAGCTGAATTTCGTCAGCAGACACCTGACTATGGCGACGCCGCAGACCACCTCATGCGTTCACGCGCGCGGCAGCTCCAGATCATGGGCGTTGCCGATCATGAAATTCTCGACACTATCCGCGAGGAGGCTGCCGATATTACGCGAGTAGCGATCCAGCAGGGCCGTTCACCGGCCGAAGTCGTCTATGATTGGGCTCAAACCTATGGCTATCAGCCTAAGGGCCAACAGGCTCCGCAGCAGCAGGGTAATGCAATGCTGGACGCTATCGCACGTGGCCAGAAGCAGAGCCGTTCACTCTCTTCAGCGCGCGGCGGCAGCAGCGTGTCGGACGTGAACGCCAGCGCCATCGCCAATATGAGCGAGGATGAGTTCCAGGCGCTCTACGCCACCCCTGAAGGCAAGAAGATCATCGATGCCCTCGGCTAATCTAGCGCAGGCCGTAACCGACGCCCGAACAGCATTCGAGCAAGCGCGCGACTACGACAAGGCGTGCAAGGCCATCTCGCAGGACAATTGGAACCGGGCGCTGGATCTGCGTCGGCAAGTGCAAACGCTTGTCGATGAAGTGAAGGCGACCGCTTCCAATTTGCCGAATGAAGATGATTACAAAGCAGGCCTTGCGGGCTGATCTTCGTTAGGGTATCCTGATACCGACGCGAGAGCCAGCGCGTCTACGCAGTGAGGCGCGATAGCCTCTTCGTCCCAGCTCCCGACGCAGGGGAGTTTCCGTAGCCACCACGACACGGCGGCGCTGAAACCCCTTTCCAGGAGCGCCATCATGGCAACCACGAATTACCCGTTTGGGCATGCACTTGCCCCCGTGATGTGGCGGCGCAAGCTGTCCGTCGAAGCCATCCGCAAGACCTTTTTCTCCGACCTCATCGGCACCTCGTCCGATAGCGTCATCATGCAGATTGACGACCTCGCCAAGGGCGGCGGCGATCGCGTAACCTATGGCCTTCGCGGCCAGATCGGTGGTGGCGGCGTGCTTGGCGACGGCACGCTGGAAGGCAACGAAGAGAAGCTGTCCACCTACAGCGACACGCTGGTGGTCAACCAGCTTCGCCAGGCGGTTCGCTCGGCCGGCAAGATGTCGGAACAGCGCATTCTCTTCAAAATGCGCGACGAAGCCAAGTCTGGCCTCTCCGATTGGTTCGCAGAGCGCTACGACACGGCGGCGTTCAACCAGCTGTGCGGCTTCACGGCGCAGAGCGACATCCGTTACACCGGCAACAACGCCACGATCGCACCGGATACGGCGCACATCTACCGCCCGAACGCCAAGACGGCGGACGAGGCGCTGACCACTGGTGACGAGTTCACCCTTGGCATCATCGACGTTCTGGTGGCACGTGCAGCACAGTTCACGAATGCCAGTGGCACGGGCAATCCGATCCGCCCTGCCGAGTTCAACGGCGAAAAGCGCTGGATCATGTTCCTGCATGATTACCAGGCCTATCAGCTCCGCACGACTGCGGCGGCTGGTTCGTGGATAGATTATCAGAAGGCGCTTACCAACGGCGGCTTCACGAACACGTCGCTGTTCAAGGGCGGCTACCTGATTGGCGAATATAACGGCGTGCTGCTGGTCAAGGCACCACGCATCACGAACGGCGTCAATTCCACGACGGGCGCGGCAGTTGCCAATACCCGCCGCGCCGTTCTCGTCGGCGCCCAGGCTGCAACCTTCGCAATGGGTCGTGACAGCGGCGCAGACGGCGATCGGTACACGTGGGTCGAAGAGAGCTTCGACTACGGCAACCAGCTGGGTGTTTCGGCAGGCGCGATCTTCGGCCTGAAGAAGAACCGGTTTGCGCCGGCCGACAATACGGGTCCGACGAGCGACTTCGCGACGTTCGTGGCCTCCACCTTCAGCCCCGCACCGTAAGGAGGTCCAGATGGGCGCACGCATCACACAGTATCAGGCGCCGCACTCGCTGCGGAAGATGATCAATTTCAACGATGCCGGTCTTTCTGCCGGCGTTCCTCTCAGCCAGCCAATCCCGGCGGGTTCTATCATCACATCGGTGATTGTGCAGATAGCCACGCCGTTCAATGCCGCCACCACGAACGTTCTCGCTGTCGGCACGACCGGCACGGGCACGGATCTGATGACTTCGGCGGAGGCAGTCGCGGGTACGCAGGGCCAGAAGACGGCGGTGGCATACAAGTCCACCGCAGCTTCGAACCCGCTAGCGAACGATACGAATATCTTCGTCTCATATTCGCAGACCGGTACCGCCGCCACCGCTGGCGTGGCTTACGTGATGATCACCTACCACCCCAACAACGACGCCTGAGGAGGCAATCATGAAGGGCATTCAGACCCCAGGAGCGGCTTACGAGACGTTCCCCGGCATGACGGCAGCAGAAGCGGCGGAGAAGGGCTATGTGGTTGTCGAAACCTCCGCCGATGGCACGTCGCCTATCTATGGCCGTTATTTGGATACCGCGACGGGCGCAGCGCTCGAAACGCTGGCCGACAAGGATGACCGCGTGGCCATCCCTGCTGGCGGTGAGAGCGTGGCCAAGCTTGTCGCCGGAGACAAGGGCGCCCTGCTCAATCCGGACGATCCTATCGTCCATGGGCAGGCCGACAAGAACCCGCATGAGGATGGCGCACCCGCCCTCCCCAGCGACAATAAGGGCTTGGCGGACACGCTGGAGGGCTATGTCCCCGGCGAGACGCACCGCAAGCCCGGCCGGCCTCGCAAGGCCGACTAAATGGCGGGCGTCCGGACGCTTGGGAATTTGAAGGCGAGGATCGCGGACGAGTTAATTCGTCCCGATCTTTCGTCGCAGATCGTCCTTGCCATTCAGGACGCCATCCTAGAGGCCGCGAGCAATCGTTTCTGGTTCAACGAGGTTCGCGGCCTCGCACTCCCGCTCATTGCGGGGCAGGAATATTACACGAACGACGATCTTTCGGCGCTGACCGAAATTGATGCCATCTGGTTCGTGCTGGGTGGACGTAGGTCCGTCTACCCGATCGGCAATATCGACGTAGACCAAATGAGCGAGGGGGGCGGCTTTACCGGCGAGCCCTATCGTTACGCCCGCTACGGCGACGCATTCCGCTTTTATCCAATCCCCGGCAGCGCATACACGATCTACATCGATGGCGTCTCTCGCCTGTCGCCGCTGGTTGCCGATAGCGACCTGAACGGCTGGACGAACGAGGGTGAGCGCCTGATCCGCGCCATCGCCAAGCGGGAATTGCTGCTCAACGTTATCCAAGGCCCTGATAGCCAGGGCGATGCGCAGGTGCAGCAGCTCATCGTGGACAAGCAGATCCACGACCTGAAGTCGCAGAGCTATGACCGCGCCGCCACCGGGCAGATGGCTTACAATGGCTGACGTTCCGCTCCAGCTTGGCCCTTGGGAGCCAGATCGCGCCCCGCATATGTCGCCCGCCCTGACGGAAGCGGTCAACGTGTTGCGCGTGGCGGGTGCCTATACGCCGATGCCGTCGATCCTTGAGGAGACCGGCGTCACACTGCCCTCCGCCGCGCGCGCGCTCTTCTCGGTGCCTTTGCCAAACAACACGCCGCTGATTTACGCGGCCACCACGACCAAGATCTACCGCATAGACCCCGGATCGACGGTTCAGGTCTATGACGCAGGCTCGATCGCGCCGGATTACTGGAGCTTCGCGCAGTTCGCCGGCCGCACGATCGCGGTCAATCTGTACGTCAACCCGCAGGGCGCGCTCCCCACAGCCCCCTTCGCTGCCCTTGGCGGCACTCCGCCCCGTGCCAAAGTCTGCGCGGTCGTGGACGGAAATTTCCTTGTCCTCGGCAATCTCCAGAATGACGGGATCGACGGCTACCAGCCCAACCGCATCCGCTGGAGCGGGTTCGGCAACCCCGACACGTGGGGCACCTCGGTGGGCACGCAGGCGGATTTCAACCAGATGCCGGATGAGGGCGGGTCTGTCGTCGCGATTACTGGCGGAGAAACGGGCACGGTCTTCCAGCGCAAGATGATCACTCGCATGCAGTATGTGGGGCTGCCCAACGTGTTCACGTTCACGACGGTGGAGCGGGCTCGCGGGGCTGTCTCGGCTGGCGCGGTATGCTCCGTTGGCGACCTTGTGTTTTTCTACTCCGATGACGGCTTTTACGTCTGGAATGGGGTGAACGCCACGCCGATCGGCACTGGACGGGTGGACGATTGGTTCCGTAGCAGGCTCGATCATAGCCGGCTGGATGCGATCATTTCAGGGTTCGACCCGGTAACGCGCTGCGTGTTCTGGGGTTTTCCCGAACTGGCATCATCGACGATCCAGACCATGATCGTGTTCAGCTTGGGCGATCAACAGTGGACTAGCGTGTCCATGCCGATCGAGGTGATTGCGGCCTCCGCTTCCTTGCCCCGGACGCTGGAGAGCATGCCAACGCCCGACACGTTCGGCGGCTCGTTCGATGATCCAGCTTTTGCGGGCGGCGTGCCGATCCTGGCGGGCATCGATAGCTCCCACACCTATGGCGCGTTCACCGGCTCCAATCTTGCCTCCACGATCACGACAGGTGATTTTCAGGTCGCTCCCGGTGCAAGGGCGATCATTTCGTCCGTTCGCCCCATCATCGATAGCCCGAACGTCAAGGTGTCGCTTGGCCTAAAAAATCAGACCACGGCCGATACGCCAGCATGGACGCCGGCCGTCCCGATCAACGTCATGGGTATAGCGCCGATGCGCGCCAACGCCCGGTTCGTTTCTTACCGGATGGAAACGCCGGCCAACGATAGCTGGACGCGTGCCACCGGCATGGAAATCGGCGCCAAGGGCGGGGGGTGGAGATGAGGTATCTCGGCCTGAAAGACCCGGCACAGCTGATGACGTGGGCGCGCACGCTCATCAACCAGCTGAACGCCTCGGCAGACCCGTTCTATAATCTGCCGATAGCAACTGATGACGCTGCGGCGGCGGCTTTGGGCGTCGATATCGGCAACGGCTACAAGACGGCGGCGGGTGTGGTTCGGTGGAGGGTTTCATGACCTTCGCCTTTGAATTCCCGACCGTGGAGACATGGCCCGCTATCCACGCGCTTCTGGCGCCTGCGATCGAGCATGGCGGCGATACTACGGCCGAAGAGGTGATTGACGAGCTTTTCGGCAACCGCGCCCAGCTTTGGGTGAAGCGGGAGGATGGCGCGCCGGTCGCTGTCGCGGTCACCACGATCCACGACGACGGCACGCTGAACTGCCAGCTTTTGGGTGGGGTCGACATGGGCGCGTGGGTGGACGGGTTGATCGCCACGGTAGCCGAGAAAGCCAAGCCGCTCGGTATCCATCATTTCGAAATGACCGGCCGCGTCGGCTGGGAGCGCGTCCTTAAAGCGAAGGGCTGGCGGAAGAAGAAGGTCGTCATGGAGTTGGCCCTGTGAGTACCAAGAAAAAGACGACCAGCACGTCCACGACCTCTGCCGCGTCATGGGCGCAGCCTTATATCGACCAGAGCCTGACGGGCCTTCAGACAGCGGCGGGGCAGTCCCAGGGTAACGCGGCGACGGTGCAGCCTTATCTCATGTCCGCGATCCAGCAGCTCGGGCAAACGCCCGGTTATATGCAGGCGGCGCAAAACCAGACGCAGAACACGATCAACGGCGGCAGCAAAAATCCGTATGCAAGCCAGATCGCGCAGGCCGGGCAGACGAGCAACCCGTACACATCCCAGATTGCGGCGGGCCAGGGGGCCAACCCTTATGCGCAGCAGCTGACCAGCCAAGGCACAAACGACTACATAAAGCAGATTGCAAATTCGGGCGGCAAGAACCCGTACCTTGACCAGCTGACGGCGGAAAATCCGTACATCAAGCAGCTGATCGACGTGAACAGCAGCACAAACCCCTATGCGGCAGGCGTCGCGGATCGTCTCGGCCAGCAGACGGGCGCGCAATATGCGGCGTCATTCGGAACGGCTGGGCGCGCGGGGTCGGGTCTTGCCGCGCTCCTGTCCACGCAAGGCATCGGTGACACGCTCAACGGCTTCTATTCGAACCAGTATGCGACCGATCAGGGCTATCGCAACCAGGCGCTTACCACGGGTGCCAACCTGAAGGCGCAGGGCCTTGCGCAGGCGGCGCAGTATGCGGGGCAGGATTTGGATCGATCGCAGCAGGGGCTTTTGTCAGCGGGCCAGCTTCAGGACGCCCAACTCGGACGCAACCTTCAGGGCCTTCAGAGCGCGGGCCAGCTGTCTTCGCAGGACATGGATCGTAATCAGGCAGGTCTTACGAGCGCTGCGGGTCTGTCGAATGATGATTTCGCGCGACGACTTCAGGCTCTCATCTCGGCTGGTGGTATTTCCGGGCAAGATCTCGACAGGCAGCAAGGCGCCATTGGGCAAGCGAGCAATCTTTATAGCGCGGGGCTCGGCGGTCTATCTCAGCTCGGCAGCCTGTCCAGCCTGTCCACGCTTCTGCCGTTGCAGGGTGCTAGCGCTTACAGCGGCGCTGTCACGGGGGCGACAAGCCCCTACACGACTGACACCAGGAAATCGACGGAAACGACAGGTGGGTTAGGCACTATTGCCGGTCTTGCTCTAAGCGGGCTTAGCGCCGCGAGTGGAATGGGAGGGCTCGGGGGCATGTCCGGGGGGCTCGGTGGTCTGGGCGGTTTAAGCGGGCTGACGGGAGCGACGCTTGGCGGCATCAATTCGGGTATGAGCTTAGGTTCGCTAGGCCTCGGAGGGTGGAGATGAATATATCGCAGCTTCTTCAGGCTGGCGCGAATGGCCTTGGCGGCTTTGTTGATAGGTTCGTCAATCCGACGAACTCTGTCGGCCAGCTTGGCAACGCTCTGCTGCAATCAGGTGGCGATCTGGGCGGCGCCCTCGGTGGGCTACATGCCCAGAAACGGCAACAGCAGAATGACGCCTTAGAACAGCAATACCGGCAGGCCCAAATCGAAGGGCTAACCGCCAAACAGAACCGTGGCCAGTTCATCCAGCTTGGTAACGGCGGGGTTGCGTTCGGTGACCCTGATGGCGGGCAGTTCCAAGTTATCCGCGAGCCGGCGGCAGAGGATCATCGCCCTGCCTTGCAACGGAATTTCGAGTATCTGAGGGGTCTTCCCGAAGATCAGCAGCGGCTGCTACGGCCGATGATGAGCGGCTTTGCCAATACCGAAGAGGGCCAAGGAATGGCCGTGTCGCGTGCTGCGGCAGTCGCCAATGCGCAGGGTCAAGCTCGCGCCGCCTATCGTGCGCCTCGAACTGGCGGGATGAGCCCCTACGGCCGGAGTAAATCCAACCCCCTGCCGGTGAAAAGCAAGGGCGAATATGATAGTCTACCGGTCGGAGCATGGGTGAGCCCCGCCCCCGGCGTCGTGTTTCAGAAGAGGTAGGCCATGGCTAACTGGTGGGACGGTCTGGTTTCTGGCGGCGGGCAGGCCAAAGGCGGCGGCATGACCGCGCAAGATAGGATCGAACTGAGCAAAGCTCGTCAGGCCAACGAAGACGGCCGCAACGTCTTCCACCAGCTTGCGAACGTCTATCGCACATCTCAGCGTTATCCGGGCGGCATCCCTAACAATGTCGCGGACAGCTGGGGAGCGGCGCTGGGGTTTAAAGACAAACAGGTTCAGGATCAGCAGCTTTTCCGCGCACAGGCTGGGCAGGCAGCGGTGGGTCAGGCCAAGCTTCTTGCTCCGGTTTCGAACGCGGACTTCCAGAACCTTGTCTCGTTCGGGCCGAACCCCGCCTTACGCTCCGAAAACAATAAAGAGCTGATCGCGCAGCGCTACGAAGAGGCCGCACGGCGCTATTTCGAAAACGCTTTCAAGCAGCGTTGGGGTGCGAAGAACGGCGGATTGAACGGGACAGACAAGGCCGGACGCACTTATGCGGAGGCTCTTTCCCAAGCGATGCAACGCCCCGATGTGGCGAATGAGCTGCTGTTTCCCACGAAACGTAAGCCGATCGGAGGCCCCGTGGCGCCTAAGCAGCAACCTGCCGCATCTGGCAGCTGGTCGATCGTCCGCTGATGCCCGAATATACAGTCAAACTGCCAGATGGCGGCACACTGAAGCTAAACGGGCCGGAAGGTGCGTCGGACCAGGAGATTATCGCGCAGGCTCAGCGGCTCATCGCGCAGGAGCGGCCAGGAAAGGCATACGCAACGCCGCAGATTGATCGCCAGAAGATCCCTGGTCGTCCGCTTGGTAAAGCCGGCCTAGAGTCGATCTATACGCATGCCGCCACGCTCGGGCTGGACAAGGTGGGCGCTGGCCTCGCCAGCACGGCAATGAACGCTATCGAGGCCCCACTGAGCAGTAAGGTCGATTTCGATCCTGTTGGCTCGTTCAAGCAAGGCTGGGGCGACCTGCAATCACAGCTGGACGAATACTCCGGCGAGCATCCCTATTTGTCCGCTCTGGGCAATGTCGTAGGCAGCGTAGCTAATGTGCCGGGCTTGGCGCTGGCGGCTGCCCAGCGGGCACCCGGCCTTCTAGCCCGTATCGCGCAATCCGCGAAGGCGGCAGCCCCAGCAGCAGGCGTTCAAGCCGCTACAGGCGTGAACGATATTACGGATGCGCCGCTGTCGGGCTTAGCGGGCATGGTGGCGGGCGCGGGCGTCGGTGCCGCCTTACCGGTTGCGGGGCAAATCGCTTCACCTGTTGTCGGCGGCGTTCGTCGCCTGCTGCGAGGCGGCGAAGGGTTGGCAGTGGAACGCATCGCGGAGTCTCTGGCGAGCGACAACATCACTCCTGCCGCCGCTGGGGATATTATGGATCAAGCGCGGGCGCGCGGTGTGCCCCGCATGCTAGCGGATACAGGCGAGAATACCCGTCGTCTGCTGGGCTCGGTTTATCGCCAGCCCGGCTCAGCGCGCACTATGGTCCGTGAGTCTCTTCATGGGAGGCAGCTGGCGCAAGGCGAGCGTCTACAGAATGCCATCAGCCGCGATCTGGGGCCGGTGGGGAACGTGGCTCAGCAATCAGACGACCTAATACAGGGGGCAAGTGCACGCGCAGGGCCTCTTTACGATGCAGCTTACGCGGCGCCCGGCGCCGGTGCGGTACTTCCCCAAATCCAACCCTTTCTAGAACGTCCCTCGATGCGTGGCGCGTTGGGTAGAGCGCGGACGATTGCCGCCGAAGAAGGCCGCGACCCGACATCGCTCGGGTTCGATCTAGACCCTGAAGGCAATGCAACGCTGACCCGAGTGCCATCCTGGCAGACGCTCGACTATGCGAAGCGCGGCATCGACGACGTTCTAGAGGGCTTCCGCGATAAAACGACCGGACGGCTTCGCCTAGACGAGCATGGCCGCGCGATAGACGCTACCCGCCGGGACTTTCTGCGGACTGTGGACTCGGTGAACCCAGACTATGGCGCTGCCCGCGCGGCTTACGCTGGACCCGCCCGAGAGAGGGACGCACTCCGGCTTGGCCAGACGATGGTGAATGCCGCAGATGGTGATATTGAGCGCGCCGTCTCACGCATGTCTGACAGCGAGCGCGAGCAGTTCGCGCTTGGGATGAGGTCTAAGATCTCCGAAAACCTCGCGCGTCGCACGGACGGTGGCGACAAAGTCGGCTATCTTTCCAATTCGCCGCAACGCCGCGCTATTCTTCAGAGGGTAGCTGGGCCGGGCGCCGATGTAGAGCGGTTCGCCTCGACATTGGCCGACGAAGACGCGGCTGGCCAAACCTATCGCGCGGCCCTGACGGGGTCGCCTACCGCGATCAATATGGCGGATGATGAGTTGGTCGGTGATCCGGGCGTGGCCATTCAAGCGGCGGGCAAGTTCATCCGGGGCGCGAAGGGCGGCGGTCTAACGGGTGGACTTGCCAATCTTCTTGCGCCCCTGTTGGACGCCCAGCGATTTGGCGTAGGCCGTGCCGGCGACCGCGTCCGCGAGGGCATTGCGTCGCTTCTGCTCGAGACTGAGCCCGGAGCCCTCAACACTGCTCTCCAGGGGCTCCAGGATCTCGAAGTCCGTAATACGGCGCGGAGCGCTCGGGTCGGCAGGATCGGGCTGCAATCCAGCAACGCGCTTGGCTCCCTTGCCGGACAGGGCATTGGGACGCTTAACCGCTAGCGCGACAGCCATGACGGCCATCGCCGCGAGAACGAAATCCATATTCACTGCGGGTGATAATTCGGGTTTCGTGCCATCTCGCGAAGCTGCTCAGCCGTGTATCCGCGCGTCTGATCGCGACCGAACGCCTGCCCGCCACCTTGGCCGTATGACTGACCGCCACCCTGGCCATACGATAGCCCGCCATTTTCACCATACGAGCGCCCGCCGCCTGCTCCGTAGGATTGGCCTCCTCCCGCACCGTAAGACATGCCGCCGCCAGCCCCATAAGATTGACAGCCGCCCTGTCCGTAAGAGCCCTGAACGCAGTTGCGCCATGCCTGCGCATCAGCGCCTGAGCCGATCAGCAAAGCGCCGGCAACGAACGCAACAAACTTCATAAGGCCTCCCCTGAGTCGCCCTACGCTAACACATTGCATCGGCCGTTACGATATAGTATCCTGATACCGCTCGCGGGCTCGCCCGCTTCGTGCGACGCCGACGTTACAGGCGCTCTGCGGATGACCACCGGCTTGGTCGCCCTCACGCACGCGGAGCGCCCATGGCCGGGATCGCAGACTATAGCACGACGCCGAACAGCAATGGCTCGATTAATGGTATCAACATTGCGGAGCTGTGCCCTGCCGCGAACCTGAATGACGCCATCCGTCAACAGATGGCGGACACAGCGCAGCTACGAGACGGCGGCGCGCCATCTGCTACGGCCGACGCGGCCAAGTTGTGGGGCGGCACGAATACTCAGATCGTAACCCCCAAATCCATCAAAGACGCCTCCGCATGGATCACGATCGCTGACGCGGCAACGATCACGCTCGACCATGCCGCCGGGCGCAATTTCACCCTATCGCCCTCGTTCGGCAGCAACCGCACGCTGGCGGCATTGGCGAACCCCGTTCCCGGCCAGCCCGTGTTCTTCCTCACCAAGCAGGACGGAACCGGCAGCCGCACGCTAGCCGTGAACCCGGCGCAATGGATATTTCCAGGCAGGCCGACGACCGCGCCCCTCTCTCCCGGCGTCAATGCCGTGACGATGATTTCTGGCATCGTTGGCCCCGCAGGCGAGGTTTACGCTAACGCGGTGCGGTTCGGATGATCTTCGCCGTGCCTCTTTTCGGCGGCGGCGCGCTGTCTGATGGCGTGGTGTTTCGAGGCTCCACAACCCGCGCCGAAACGCCCGCCAGCAAGGGCATCCAAGATGGCTATCTGGCCGTAACGCCAAGCACGACCAGCTTGATAAGCGGCAGCGGCGGCGCGTGGACGACGGTGGGCAGCATCGCCTTTAAGATCGTGGATGTGGCGGACCTGAGTTCCCCGATGGGCGGCACGGTCCCCGGAAATGACGGCGGGGGGTCCACAGCGATACGCGGCTGCGCTTTCTATTCGGGCGCAACCAGCGTTTCCCCTCAGCGGCGCAGCGGAAGCGGAGGTGCCGGTAGTCAGGTCACTCTCGCAGGCTTCGTCAAAGACCCGAACCACGGTGGGCTTATCGCGCGTGGGCAGACCAGCAACGGCGGCAACGGCACCGGCAATATCAACACGCCTCCCGGTGGACCCTCCGGGACTACGGGCGTGGCGATCGGCTATTTTACCGGCGTTCCGGGGGAGGGCGCGGTCAGCATCATCCACCGGATCACGCCCGTCGCCGCCTACGTCGATAACGATCAAATCGCATATGGCGC
>Ga0247734_1002253_pt1 | contig 12977 bp, 16 predicted proteins | sample UWRJL103311B2_FD_180933 | JGI IMG/M metagenome (GOLD analysis project Ga0247734, IMG submission 180933) | Plant litter microbial communities from Arlington Agricultural Research Station in Wisconsin, United States - UWRJ-L103-311B-2 | ecosystem: Environmental > Terrestrial > Plant litter >... | reverse complement strand
CAGTTCCACGTCCATTTATTCTATTCCGTTCCGTGCATAGCAGTAGCCTCTTTAAACATTAAATACGTATGAGAAATAAGCACCTTAGCTTCACCACGCTTCTCGTTACTGAATTGGGACTTATTAATTTCTCGTCTTTCGAACATACACGGTAAGGAGCGATTGCGGCTTCGCATCTGTGACCTTTATATATTATATTATTCTTACTGTCAAGATATATGCCTGTGCTAGAACAATTCGAGTGAGATTTTTCTTCGTCACGTTATAAACTTTGTGCCGTAAGCGGACACCGCTTTGAGACAGCACCCATGTCGTTGATCTTTGCATTTATAGAGAATAAAACAGCTACCATGGACATGGTGGCCAATCCGGACTCCACTTTCCACTCTCTCAAAATCCACACTCTAGTGCTGACCTCAGCACTGAATCGATTACGATTTTTGGGTACCATTATTGGTGGAGCCCGAGGTTTACCAGCTGACATGTTGGGAGAATATTCTGAAACGTAGCGGAAATTCACACTCAATTGTGATGACCCCATTATATACACTTTGCTGAATACCTATGCTCTGTCGGTCCGTAAAGAGCTTCAGACACCGTGCCTGGTAGTGTAGGCTTCTTCTGCTATTAATTATCATCGTCTCTTATAATATATATCTTTAAACATGCGTCTTCTGGAAATCAAAGGTGTGGAAGAGATTAGTATGACGGAATTTTTCGACCCAGACATTCCTCCATATGCCATACTCTCACACACTTGGGGGCCTAGTAGTGAAGAGGTCTCATTTAGAGATATTGTAGACCATACCGGCAAAAACAAAGCTGGCTTTGCTAAGATTGAGTTTTGCGGCCGAAGAGCTGCTAGCGATGGTCTACAATACTTTTGGGTCGACACCTGTTGCATTGATAAGTCGAGTAGCGCTGAGCTGACGGAGGCCATCAACTCTATGTTTCATTGGTATCAGAAGGCCGCCAAATGCTACGTATTCCTATCAGATGTCTCAGTAAACGAGTATGACAATTTTGATCGCTGTTACAATTCCGCTCTTCGACAAAGTAGGTGGTTTTCTCGGGGCTGGACGCTTCAAGAGCTTATCGCTCCAGCAACAGTGGACTTCTTCTCGCAAGATGGGATACGAGTGGGGGATAAGAAAACTCTAGAGGAAGAGTTAACCAAAATAACCGGGATCGATGTTCTAGCTCTTCGAGGACATCCTTTACACGGCTTCAGTATTGCAGATCGAATGTCATGGGCAGCGAAGCGTACGACCACACGAGAAGAAGATAATGCATATTGCCTTCTGGGAATCTTCGACATCCACATGCCGCTCATCTATGGCGAAGGCAAAAAGGCCTTTATCCGACTCAGGAAGAGGTCAAAAAGTCTTCAAATGGTGAGTTGGTTGCTTTTCTTTTTGCGACAATTGACTTTGGATTCTAACTGAATAACATTCAATTAATTTCATGGACTAAATGAAGTTGTTTTAGACATTATAGGAACACACGTTGCAGCTTCTGCCTCCTCAGTCTCTCGAACGCTTTACACGTCGGGTCAGTACAATTTCAATCTCGCATAATCATAAGGTTGAATAATCTACGACGAGAGATTATAGCTTCAATACCCTTAATTTCATTTGTATTTTTTTATAGCAGATATTACTTACGAATTTGTTGTCATCAATGCTGATAGTGAGCGACCAATTAGATCTAGATCATGCTAAACTAGCTCAGTGGTTGAAAACTCAGGATCCTTACACCAATCAATTAGCAGCTCGGAGGAAGAAGCAGATGAATACAGGATCGTGGTTTCTGAGCGGAAAGCAATACGGTGAGTGGCAATGCGGAGCCACTCCATTGCTTTGGATATCTGGTAGCCGTATGTATCTAGTTCATTTATCCTTAACTCTAACTAAAAGTTCAACTGCAGCTGGATCTGGTAAAACTGTCTTGTGGTCAGTAATTACTACACCTTTCGAAGAGTTTTGCTGATTTGTAGCTCTACTATCATCGAAAATCTGATCGAAAATTGTGCAATCCATGTCTCAGCGATAATGGCGTACTACTACTTCGATTTTGGCGATGCAGATAAAAGAACGCTTGATTCATTCGTTCGATCTCTCATAATACAACTAACTATTAACCTCCCGAAAATTCCACAAGATTTATTGAACCTGCATAGAGATAGTCAAGACAACAAGCAGGAACCATCTATTGAAAGCTTGAAAGGAGCCTTGCATGCTTTATTAATGAATAGTGCCGAATTGATCGTTGTGGTTGATGCCCTCGAAGAATGTTCTAACCCCGTGGAGCTTGTACAATTTATTGGAGAGATGAGATCATGGAAAACCGTCGACTTGCGAATACTAGTCATGAGTCGAAAGCACTTCGACGGCGCAGATGAGCTGGAGGAATTGCGACCGATACAGGTTTCTATACAAGATGAGCTTGCCAACAATGATATCCTAATATTTGTTGACAATGTATTGAACAAAGATCTCAAGATAAGACATTGGCCAACCAAAGTCAAGGACGACATTAAATCGGCGTTAGTCTCTAAAGCCGGCGGCATGTGAGAATTTTCCTGTTACTTTCGTTTAGCACATTAATAACACATGCAATAGGTTCCGCTGGGTAGCATGCCAGATCGATTTCTTGAAAAAATGTCGAACTCAGCAAGATGTCACCAAGGTGCTTCTCACTCTTCCACAGAGCCTAGAGGAAACTTACGATCGTATTCTCGATACCATTGGCGACACCTATAAATCAGATGTACGAGTAATTCTTCAGTGGTTAACTTTATCCAAACGCCCAATGCGCCTTGAAGAAGTTGCGGAAATCGTTGCATTTGATGAAACGTGTACAGCCTTCGACGTGAATAGGCGTCTGCTGAATCCGCTAGAAGTTTTGACAATGTGTTCTTCTCTTCTTGTGGCGAACGAAACATACTTTTATGACTACGAATACAAAGACACAAAAGTTCTGATCACCGAACTGAGACTTGCTCATTTTACAGTCAAGGATTACCTTTTGTCAGAAAGGCTCCAACAGTCCCGCAATTCATACTATAGAATAGAGGAAAAAACTTCTAGTTTGCAAATTGCAAAATCATGTCTAACATATTTAAATATGGAACAACTTTCATGTGGCTACCAAGGGAAGAGAATCCACCGAGATCTCTTGAGGCAATGGCCTTTATTAGACTACGCTGCACAATTCTGTGGACTTTGTCTACGGCTTGTCGAGAATGATCTAGACTCCTCTGCTCTAACTCTTCTTAAAAAGCTGCTTTCGACACATATTCTACCAAATGGGGGGAACTTGGGCACATTTATCGGAACTGTATGGAGTATGGCTACTATGGACCAGATAGGAAAAACACCGCCTATCTACTTCGCTGCTTCTTATGGACTGGCCTCTGTGGTTAAACTGCTACTTACCGACGTGGCAGCAGTGGACCTAGAGGCTAGAGGGGGACGATATGGCTCAACTGCTTTGCAAGTCGCATCATATCGTGGCAACACAGACTGTGTGAGATTGCTCTTAGAAGCAGGAGCTGATCCAAACTCAACTAATGACATGGGAGAGACATCACTACTATGGGCTCAGGTTCTCAAATTGTCTGAGATTGTGCATCTTTTGCGCTCGTTCGGTGCAACGAGGTAAAATTGATTGTGCTTAAATACTATAGTACAATTCAAAGCTACTATCGATGACAAATAAATGACACGATCTTCAAAGTTAAAACTTTAGAGTCTCATATCTTTTTTTTAAATTCAAGTGTGTGGTATTGGTTGATAGCTACCTGCCATATCTTATAGGGGAGGTATGAGGAAGCCGAAGATACGGTATTGAAAAAAAGTGAATAGAGAGTGGATATGTTGAACATAGACAAACTTGTGGAAGTATACGCACGTGTCCTACGCAAGCAGCAGAAGTACAAGGAAAGATATATTTTCCTTGTTAAGGAAAATGTCATTAATTAATCCGAGACTAGCGAGGGTACTTGCGGAACTATCTTTGATTCTAAGGGAGCTTGATAAGGCGACATGCAGTAAAGAGCGGTTGTAGTTTCGCGTCTCCGTAAACTGTATATCTCTCATTGATTCACTTCCAATACTCTTTAGTCAGCTATAATGACCACCTGCATCGTATTCTTTGTTGTAGATCCACTACTATGATAAGCTAGTGTCGCTGCCTAAGCAGGAATGCCCCTGTCCAATCTCTCTCGGGAGTTGATCAACACAAGAAACAAGCAGATACACCACATCAAGCGGCAATCCACTGTCGCACTTATAAGATCCACGCACAAGTAAATTGACATCAAATACTTGCCGTGGAATGGAACACTAGAACAGCTTAGGGAAACCAACGATGGATAGATTGCGATTTACTAGAAGACTATGTACGAATACGACATAGATTACCAATATATATCCCGACATTATTCCCAAGTTAGAATCGAATTTGCTCAGTTTCGTCCCTCGAGTTTAGCGATTTCCTTCTCAGCAACAGCATGATATTCATGTTTCCTCAACGCCCACTCCGGCAATTTTTCATTTGGGCCTAGACCCTTTAAAACTTTATGGTTGAGTGCTTTCTTTAAATGTCTCATCATGTTAATAGGATCCGGTCTCTCACTCGGATTGAACGTCGTTGCGCGCTCAACTTCTTCTGTTAGTAGCATTGTATACTTCCCAGGCACAGTCAACGGTGTGATTCTTCCTATTTTCGCAGTATTCCAACCGCTGCCCTCTTCTCCCAAGTACACATCTTGGTGTTTAGACCGCGAAGCCCAGTCGATATGAGTAAAGAAGTTACTTCCCTGGTAGTTGAGTTTCGCGAGGTTATATACGCACGCTCCGAGGGCCCAGAGGTCTGATTTCACGGTATGTCGCTGATCCTGCGGGAAGTAGCGCATCTGCTGCCGGGTTTTTGGGTATGGAAAGTAGCAGAGCTCAGGGGCAAAGTAGACGGATGTTCCCAATGCACCTGGGCCAGCATATGGGTCCTTGTCGATACAACAGGCGAGTCCGAAGTCGCTGAGTACGCAATAAGGATAGCGATCCGAGCCTAGAGTGGTGCGGGAGCGAAGCAGCACATTATCAGGCTTGATGTCGCGATGCAATATCGGCGTCCAGTTTGGATCTGCGTCCATGTCATCCTCCGCTGTTTTCAGAAATTGGCGACCTCCTTGTAAGAAGGCGAGACCGTCGCAGAGACCGACGAAGACGTGCCAGATAAAATGTTCTGGCACCATTGCGGGCTCAGTGTCATTTGGGTATCTGTTGTCCAGATGGTGTTTGCTATAGACTTTGATGACGTCCGACAAGTCCCCCAGGTCGCAAAATTCGACATAGAGTGAGGCGACTCTTGAACTCTCGTCGATAAACGCATTGACATAGTTCATAAGGGAGCCTTGGCGGAGTTTGTAGATCATCTCAATCTCGGAACGGGCGTGTGGAAAACTTTCGCCCTTGAAGCGCTTTTCGACATAGAAGCGACTAGTGTTTGATTTCAGACAGACGACGAACACACCACCACTGGATGTAACGTCAGCTTATCTCAAACCGAGTGAAGTGCAAATCCAAAATCAAGCTTAAACAAAGACACTTGGATATCTCATAATTACTTCATTCCACCTTTAGTACCGTCTCCTGCATCCAAAACCTTTATGATAGCATAGTCATCATGACAAATTTCTGTCCCAATAGGCTCCCGTCGTGCTAGCGAAATGTCTTCTCCAGGTTTTCGTTTATATAGACCACCGCGAATGGTGTCTTTTCGGGGAGTGGTAAACATTTGCTTCTCGATTTCTTTTCTACTTTGCCTGGGATTAGTTTGCGATCGTTTCCCGGTGGCCCTATCCATATATTCTGTTTTCCAGGGCTCATCATCGTCTTGTCTGTATACCTGAAATATCCAACGACCGGGAAGCGGTCCATGCATAGGGTGGGCATAAGACCGTTCGCTTGAAGTTCTAGGATCCCCCTTGACATAAAAAATGCGACCGGATCCCTCGATCTGAAAAGTCCAACCAGGTGGAAGGGTTTTAAGCTCTGGGGAGTTAGTAGGAATGTTTTCTAAAACTACTATATTTTTTAGACCGGGCATTTGAAGGGTCATTTTCTAGTATCTCGTCCTAGACGAAAAGGGTTGAATTTATCTTATCTACTGTTTCACACCCTTCAGAATCTTAAACATGATGCTTTGTATTGATTTGGGAACACGCATTATTATTGAGACATTTTTCGTCACGCCTCGAAGGTGAATCACGTAAACAAGGAAAATAGCAATGCGACAGAGACAATAGTACCGGTCTCAATTGTGTTGACTCAATACGAAGAGTCCGTGATTAAGCGAGAGGAAGTGAATAAAAAGTGCACTTGATATCACCCGAACATTATATTCCTCAGCCAGCGTAAGTCCTGAGCTTTTATGAAACTAGATACATTTTGACACAGCAGGGTAAAGAAATCAAAAAGCAATGGCCAATAAAGCAAGGACTGAAATATATAAGCGGCGTGGAGCTTTCTTGCAGCCTCTCAATATTGGAAAAGAAAACAGTACAGACTACCAACAGCCGAAATTTATCGACCACGATTTGCAAATGTCTAGTGCTTGGGAAAGTCACTACCAAAATACTGGTGATACACAATGGCCGTGGAACTTGCCGCCCAATGATAATACTCTACATCCGCCAACAGAAGAACAGCCACCCAACGAGACGTATGAAGAGAGGCTTGCTCGACATAAAGCATTTTTCAAAGGCGATGGTCTGGCACGAGGATGTGATACGCTCGAGGATAAGCATCTGACTGAGCTCTTCTACCAAAGGCTGTTGGAAGATGTTGCAAAGCAATCAGAACACCCGGATTATAGGGGTTTGACTCAGGTAATATCATTCTGGGAAGATGTCAGACAGCAGTTGGCCATCAATGACGAAGACGCGGAGGCTTATGAATGGCCTGAAGGATATCCAGGAGAACCCCATGAGGAACAACCGTCTCCTGCTATGAAGATTAGAACAGACTTGCCGCGCTGGTCTATCTTTCGGATTGCACAGAAACGCGACGAAGTTGGAGATATCATTGATTTATATCTCAATAAAACTCCAACTGTGGAAGTCAATGGGGAGGTTGTCGTTGATGGAGAATAACCAGGGGGACAAGGACAAGCAGGCGCCACAATGTGGCTGAACCCACTTAGCGGCATCTTCCATGCTTCCACCACGTAGCCGCAATTCACACCAAGGCTGAACAGAGACACATATTTGAAGATACAGTCCTATCTCTACCCCCTTCTCCCCAATTATACACGCACACACCTAAGAAGTATGGATCCATTCTCCGCAGAAGGCGAGCTTTTAAACTTGCACAACGCATTCCACCAGGGCCAATACCAAACCGCCATTGAATTCGACGCTACGGGGCTTTCCCCCTCCAACGCTCTCCCCGCGCGTGTTCTCCAGCTCCGTGCCCAACTCGCACTCGGACAATACGAGGATGTGCTCGCCGATGTGCAGGGAGAGGATGCGCCAGAGCTAGCTGCTGTGGGAGCGCTTGCTGAGCTGAAGGCTGGCAATGAGAGCAAGGCTTTGAAGGTTGCGGAGAAGCTGGCTGCCCAAGAGGGAGAGAACGGCACGGTACAGGTTTTGGTTGGGACAGTATTGCAGGCGGCAGGAAAGAGCGAGGAGGCTCTGAGCTTGTTAAGCAAACATCAGGGGAATTGTAGGTTCATGTTCATTTGGACATTTTTCCAAGGGTACGGATTGTGCTGACCGAAATACAGTGGAGGCCGTTGCACTGATCGTTCAAATTCACTTAGAGCAGAACAGACTTGATTTGGCGGTTAAGGAGGTGGCTACAGCGAGGAAATGGGCACAGGATAGTCTACTGGTCAACCTGGCGGAGTCTTGGGTCGGACTGAGAGTTGTACGTTATGGCTGTGATGCGAGAATGAAGGAGGATGGTAAACTGACATGCATCTAGGGCGGAGAGAAATACCAACAAGCGTTCTATGTGTTTGAAGAATTAGCACAAGCAGCGTCGACATCGTCGTCACAGAGTCTTGTATCACAGGCTGTGGCCGAAATACATCTTGGCCGGCTGGAGGAAGCTGAGGCAGCGCTACAACAGGCTTTGGCTAAGGATCCTGAGAACGCCGAGATTATTGCGAATAGCATTGTGCTGAATGTGATCGCGGGCAAGGATGCGAGTGAATTGATCAGGTATGTTTCTGTGTGAAGCGGTTACCGGTTCCCTTCTGCCAAACATCGTGACACACTTCGATTCTATGACCTTGGCCGCCGCTCGAGCTCTTTCAAATGTGTCACATTGTTTGTTGGAGCATCGGGATTGAAAGACGTCAGTAAAGATGCACTGCTGACACTATATAGCTCGTTGTCGAACATAAAGCCGGATCACCTGTTCCTTACGGACCTACAAGAGAAGAGCGAGTTGTTCGATAAGGCTGCTTCGAAGTTCTCGGCGAAGGTTACATAAGCGCGATACCCTCAGATTGATATTGGCGTCCTGGGCTTGGTATGATGGTTGTTAGACGGAGCATAAAATATTTCAAATCCCAGACCCCCCAAACCCCCCATGATTTGCACCAAACCTTTGCTATCTATCTATCTAAGCACTTGATTTCCCAATTATGTATCCCGTATCCGCAGGTGTTGAGCCGACGAGCGAGAGGCATTTGTTCAAAGTTCATATGCCAGTGCAGCGAATCGGAAGGGCGATTCTCAGAATGTGCTCGTTCTCGTTACAGCAGAAAGGGGCTCGGCTCGGCTCGGCTCGGCAAGCATCGCCCATCTGTCTCGATGCACTTTGACATCATTGGCAGCTCTTTATTTTATTTTAATTTTTTCCACTTTCCACTTTCCATCCAGCTATCTCACGATGATGCACTAGAACGGCCCGCGCGAAACCGTCCATTGATCATGAAATAGACGTAGTATCATTTTCGATGGTGGGGGAGTTTCCGCGCCTGCAAACCATCGTCGTTGGGTCCCCTTGTCCCGTTGAGCTGCATGGAACTTACACTTACTTACTTACTCGCATAAGTCCGCTGTCAGACTCACTTCTCGTCACGTTTGGCTGCGTCAGAAGTACGGTGTAGAACACATTACGCAAACATGCAACCTGCATTCCCACCGTCATTTTGCATTTTGCAGCGTTTGGTTTGTTATGGTGAATATGCTGTGTTCGGTGAGCTATGTGTGCGGTGTTCCGCTATGCCTGCTGATTGAGTTCGTTGAAGTTGCATAGAAGTGAGGTTTGATCACCGGCTTATGTCTTGCGTCTCACGGCATGGAAGATTGTTCTTCCCAGGGTTAATTTATACTGCTGGCGATGATATCATTGTCTCTATTCTCCATCCTCTATTTTCGATATTCTATTTCGTATTTTTGGTATCCTTTGCGGTACCGTACGGTGGCTGGTTAAAACTATATTACGAACTCTATTGTACTGTAGAATACGAAGTACAAAACTACATTCGTTAATCAATAATAGTATTGATGGAGATAGCAATAGCTAAAAGAAAGAAGGCCAGGCCCCATCATCATTGCTTGGCCGATAAGAGAATTCACTTAGTCTGCTGAATCTGCTTAGCCTGCTTAATCCACTTAGTCTGCTTAATTCACTTAGTCTGCTTATTAGTCTGCTAGTGTGCTGCCCCTCCTCTGCCCCTCTATTGTTTCTCCTTCCCCCACCAAGCTAGCTTGCCGACGTCAAATCTTCATCTTCGTTGCACCACTCCTCTCCAATCACAGCTAAACGATGCCCCAACGATACGATGCCTTCAACGATGTCTCTCCAGCTCTCTCCGCATACTGCAGAAATTGAAAGTGCACACCGGGTCCGTCCTGCATCCACTCCCAATCTGCTACCCTCGCTACGGACTCAAGCCAGGGCCCAGGACGGCCCAATGGGTGATTATCGTCAGAAAAGGCCGCTGAGCAAGCATGCAAATTGACGAACTTCTGCATTGCCGCAACCATACTGCATTATCACTCCCACACGATTCCCCCCATAATCAGAATCACCCATGCGCGTGGTGGAGGGTCGAGATACCCCGGCACGGTGCGTGCAAAAGTTAGTACGAGTAAGGTTTGTGGGTTGTGGGCTAGATCGACGACACGACCCAGCCAAACCAACGGTAATGGTAATGGCAGTGGTGTAGTGGTAATGCTTTTTTATTATGGAAACACACACACAACCGTATCGTATGGCTGGTGGAAAGCACCGTGAACGCCATTGCCGCACAAAGTGCCCGACCAAAAAAATGGAGGCCACGGGCGAACTAGTCAGATAAGGGGCAAAGAAGTATAAGGTGGGCCACGCTCCTCTCTTTCATTCTGTCCATTTCTCTTCTCTTCTTCTTCTGCAAGATTATATCATTGTTCAAACTGCTTCGACACTCGACCTACCTCCTTACCATAGACACGACATAAAACTCTCAAATATCAAGTCAGATCTTCAACTCAAAGCAGCAATCCGCAACCATGGCGCCTTCAGCAATTGACCTTCCAGAGGTAAACGTCCACAAGGACTTGTCGGTCCCAAGGACGAGTTTCCCACCCACCCAGAAACAGGAGAACCTCACGACCAAGCGGAAGATTATCTGCTTTTCAGGCAAGTTTCCCTCCTTTGTTGATTCCAAAGCACTCGCTAACAGCAACCAGACTTTGATGGCACAATTTTTATGCAAGATACTGGACACATCCTCTTCGACGCCCATGGATGCGGCTCTACTCGCCGGAATATCCTCGATCAACAAATTCACTCGGGCGAACGATCATTCCGTGAGGTTTCCGAGGAGATGTGGGGATCACTCAACGTCCCGTTTGAAGATGGATTCGAGGTCATGGAAAAAACACTCGAAATCGACCCGGACTTCCAGAAATTCCACACCTTCTGCATCGAGAACAAAATCCCCTTCAACGTCATCTCCGCTGGTCTCAAACCCATTCTCCGCAAGGTCCTAGATACGTTCCTCGGCGAGGAAGCCAGTGGACACATTCAGATCATTGCGAACGAGGCAGAGATCGCCGAGGATGGAAGCAACTGGAAACCAATCTGGAGACACGACACCGAGCTGGGTCACGACAAGGAGCTTTCCGTCAACGAAGCCCGAGCCGAAGCAGCACTAGCCTGTGACGACGGCACTATTCCCCTCATCGTCTTTATTGGCGACGGTGTTTCCGATCTCCCAGCCGCACGTGTTGCCGACGTTCTGTTTGCCCGCCGAGGTCTGCGTCTCGAGGAATACTGCATCGAGAACAAGATCCCATATATTGGCTACGATACCTTTGCGGACATCGAGAAGGAGATCCAGAACATCATGATTGAGGATGAGAAGAAGACCAAGGGACAAGGTGTACCGGCGAGATTCAACCCCAGAGCCAACATGTGGAGACGGGTATCGAGTCGTCAAGCGGTGCCAACGTTGGTTGCAGCTACGCCCTCGAGAGAGGAGAAGATGTTTTTGTGGCCCGAGGCTTTCTCGGAGCTGAAAGTTTCGAGTTCAATCCCGGAGAGCGTTGTTGTATAGAGTTGAATATTACTCGCTTTTAGATGAAATGACTGGGGGTTCGTGTGGCATGGGTTGATTTTTTGGGCATGGGCTGGAGTACATAAACTATTGCATTATGGGGATTTAGGAGTCTCGGGCAGTCTGATCAATAAGTCGGGCCAGAGCGTTGTTTACCAGATCGCTTTGTTTTTATTAGAAGAAATGATAGATGGAATGATATACGTATTGTTAACCAACATGACGTCGCTGCAACCGACCAATTCCAATGCGTGAAGTTGTTTGTCTTGCTGACAGCACATGCCGGGATATCTCCCTGGGGGGTTTCCACCCACCACCCGCCCGACATAGTGACAATGCTAGAAAGAAGTATTTCGATGGAAGGAAATCGGTTTCTATTGGCCTTTCTCTTTCTTTCATGTCTCTTACTTGCTGGGAGTCGCAGTTACATTACCATTAACTGATCTTTTACCATGCGTAACCTATATTAGTTGTATGTATGTAGGGTATGTATGGTGCGGCAGATATTCACGCCCCCTCTACACACATACACCCACACCAATTTACTCCAATCCACTCCAATCCAATCCCATTCTATTCTATTCCATCAACACTACCGTACATGAAAATAGTTAAATATAGAAAATCATAACTTACCTACCTTATCTTACTTAACCTTACCTTACTTTACCTTACCTTACCTTAACCAACTAGCTGCTAACTACAAACTACTGACTACTGACTAAACCAACGTAACGTAAGTACACCAAAACGAAATAGATAAACAGATCATTAGACAGAAGACAGAGAAGTGAAGTGGAGTGGAGTGAAGATTTGGAGGGTAAAAGGTGAAATCTAATCTAGTTAGGTAGTGAAATGAAATGAAAAGAAAAGAAAAGAAAAGACCAAGTGAACTGAAATAACATATGCTGGCATATCTTTTGTCTTTTTTCTTTTCTTTTCTTTTGGGGGGGGTTTTTGGTGGGTTATTTTTAAGGCGGGCTCATGTGAATTTAAATTGGGAACATTGGGGGAAAGGGAAGGGAAGGGAAAGAAAATAGAGAGTGTTATGAAAGGGGAACTTGTGAGGTTTCATGGATTGGAATGGGCGTATGGGCGTATGGAGATTTTTTTAAATGCGTGGGAATTGGAATGAGGGAATGATGGGAATGATAGGAATGATAGGAATGGGATTGATACAGTAGGGGATGGGAATGCTTGTATGCTTGTATACTCGTATGCTTGTGGGTGTGTGCCTCTTCTGTAAGCCTAAGCCACACTGAGAGCTGAAAGAAAAGCGATGGAGTTGTAGAAGCTGGTGAGGGGTTGTTTTAATAATAATAATAATAATAAATGATTTGCTGGCTGCTGATCTGCCTGCCTGGTTGGTGGTTGGATCTGTGGTTGGTTTTAGGGTTTTATTTAGTGGTTTTCTGGGG
>Ga0247734_1002252_pt1 | contig 12985 bp, 14 predicted proteins | sample UWRJL103311B2_FD_180933 | JGI IMG/M metagenome (GOLD analysis project Ga0247734, IMG submission 180933) | Plant litter microbial communities from Arlington Agricultural Research Station in Wisconsin, United States - UWRJ-L103-311B-2 | ecosystem: Environmental > Terrestrial > Plant litter >... | reverse complement strand
TTTTATCCCAGTTGAGCATTACATCAGCAATACTGTTGTCGGCTTTTGCCTTCAGCAGTTCTGCAAGAGCGGTGTCGCTTAAAATTTCTCTCTGGGTTTTTAATGTCCCCCATAACCGTTTCAGCCCTTGTATTTTACTGACATCATAAATTTTACCGGCGGCTATATGCCAGCGACATTGGTACCAGCCATAATTTTGTGGATATTTTGGCCCTATCTCCTTATAATTGTTTTCCAGTTCTTCAAGCGTTGTGTATTTCAGCGCCGATCTGTCGGTAGTTGCCACAACCACTTTTGGAAATACTGTCAACGCAGGTAGAAGCGCAGGCTCATTCTCGGCAATATACGTATGGAGGAGAATGTTCGGGAACAATTCGCCCATCCATCTTCGCTGCATCACCAGGCCGCCCTGATTGGTATAAGCATGACCTAATTCGTGAATAGCCAGAAGATCAAAGAAAGCTTCCATAGTCATCATAACTTTTTTGTCGGTATAGGTTGCTTTGAACAAACCGGCGTTATCTTTCGGTATTTTGTCTAAGGCCGGCACCATGCTTCTCCAGTGCTCATTATCTTCAGCTGCTATGATCAGTGTCTTACTGCTGGTGTAATGGGGCATTCCATAAAAAGGAAAATTTGTATAGGTACTCCAGTCCCCGGGAGATAGTAAGAGTAAGGTAACGGAAGGCGTAAACTGGAGGTGCCGGGCATAAAAAGCCATAACCCTATCGATCTGTTTTCCCATTCGTTCCGCTTTGGCTTCTGCACCTGAACTGAAATAGATAGCAGCTTTATGCCCTTTAAGTTGCGTCAGTTTCTCGTAGTTCTGGGCATACAGATTGCTTTGAATCAATAAAATGCTCATTAAAATGAGTGCCAGTTTTATAAAATTGCCGGTACTTACGCTAAGCGGCAGATACGTTCGATGATGGAATAATGCTGTCATGATCTTTTTTAGCAAATGTATACCGCATGGCTGCGGCTCGCATAGTAAAAAATCGACAACTTTAACGCGTGTCCTTCTGCATTCTCAATGGCGTGGCGTGGAGTTGCTGTTCAATAACGGATGGATTAACCCCGGCAAAAGCTTTAAAATCCCGGATCATATGCATCTGGTCGTAATAACCTGCTTGATAAGCGATCTCTATCCAACTTAGCTGGGGGTATGCCTCGCGCAAGCTGTATGCCTTTGAGAATTTTAAAATACGGGCGAACATTTTGGGATTCATTCCTATTCTTTCCTTGCACTTTCTTTCAAACTGCTTTAGGCTAAGGCACGATAATGCGGCTAATTTTTCCATAGTGATGGTACCGTCATGTTGTAAGAGCATCCCAATTGCATGATCAAGCGGTAACAGGGTTTTAAGGCCAACTAACCGGCTTAACAAAAACTTCTCGACCACACTCTTGCCCTCTTCCAGATCATCCAAGTTCCGGAGTTGTTCGTTGATAGATCTCATCTCGCTTCCAAAAAAATCGATGGCATCATACCCGCCATCAAGCAATTCATGCATGGGAATACCCAATAAGCGATAGATGCCGCCTGGAAGAAAATCAACCCGGATAGACCTCAACTTTTGGTGTACCTTGATATTGACCCGCGAGACCTGTGGGCCTGTCAGCAAAACAAGCGGCTGGCTCTCGAAGTTCCCGTCGCTGACCCGGGCCATGGATACCGGATCATTGCAATAGAACATCAGTGATTGAAACGGGAAAGGAGGAAAAGGGGTTACTACATCGGCTATCCCATCAGGCAGCGTAACATCTACCGTGAATATGTTCAGTACATATTCCAGCAGCGCCGGGTTCGGTATGTAAGTTTGTACTTTCAATGCTAACGTGTAATGTACTATAGTTAAAGATATAAATTTATGTACAACAAAGAAAAGCCCTCCGCTAATGCTATTCAGGCATTAAAGAAAGGAATGTCACATATTGTCTCTGAATAGCGGCACATAAATACAATCCTTAGTGAACAAGGCAACGCATGGTAGCCACTTCGACATTCCTGCGTTGCCTTGTTTGCGTTTTGAAAGCCAAACCGGAAAACTTGGTATCTAAGAAATAGACCGTTAAATGATAAACCAAGGAATTCAAAATTCTCTAGTAAAGTAGCAGGTGATAAGAAAAGGTTTATCCAAAGAGCAAAGGCTTGCCAATTAACAAGGCAAACCTTTACTTGATTTTAATCCAGTCGTCATATATTTGACAGCGGTTACTATTCTGCTTCCACTAATAAGCGGTTCTCGCGATGGTACAATCGGCAGACCTTACAAATCTGTAACGATCACATTGGGCAACGAGGTTATTAATTCTACACCATATGCAGAAGCAGGAGATTGAAACCCGATCTTGTACGAACCGTTAAGCACACGGCTTACGATCTCTATCGCTGAAACAGCGGTCGGCATATAACCGTCTGGCATGTCTGCTATGGACGTAACAGTACTTCCGTCTTCATCAGTAACCTCCACAAGAAGCTTGCTTCGTTCTACGCTCGGTGGCGCTATAGATATTCCCCTTTCAGCTGGAACTGCCATTTTAAAATATTCCTCTATATTAGGAATGCCTGTTGATTTGTAGCTAAGCACGACTGCTCCTAATGGCATTAAAGAAAAATCCTCCGGACCGCTGCCAAGATCAAAAGTGGCAGAGCTAGATTCATCTAATTTTTTTATTTCACCATTCTTTCTGACCAGTATTCCTGCACCGATAATATTAGCGCTGCTGGCTATAGAACCAGGGGTAAAGCCTCCGGAATATTTAAAAGCTGCACGAACGGAAACTGGATTCTTTACGCGGTTAGCGGTATGTAAAACCAAAGGATCATAGGTAGTAAATAAACCTGCTCCAGATATCAACATAATGCCTGCTGCTTTGGCAGCTTCATCTTTAGATTCGGCAAGGCGGTATATATCTACTTCAGCAGTAATATCAAAGTAATGAACATTAAACTTAATGCAAGCTTCCATCGCCTGATCTGCAGTTTCGCTGAAAGGGCCGGCTATATTTAGCAATGCTGTTTTACCTTCCAAACCTTTTTTCCAGCCCTCAATATCATCAACCGGAAATACATGGTAAAGAACATTTAGCTCTGCTGCCAACGTTGCTAATTTCTCTTCACTTCTGCCGGCAATATCAAAGTCGAGGCCTCTTCGGGCTGCTTCATGAACAATCAGGTTACCGGTAAATCCAGTTGCACCATAGATCAACAATTTCCCTTTTGGGGTACTATTTGAATCTTTCATATTATTTAATTTACGCTTATATATTTATTATTAAGTATTTAATTTAGTGATCTGCCTGTGCATTTTGTGACAATGCCTGTTGCATTATTAACTAGGATCGCTTACAGGTAGAGTGTTCATTTTGAATTTTGGGATGTAAAATATGGCAACAACAGCCGCTATTAATGATATGCCTGCAGCGGTTAGGAAGGCGGCACCGAGTCCAGAAGAAAAATCATGTTGTGTTACATTTGCAGTATATATGGACACTATAGCGGCAATACCTATCGCTCCGCCAATTTGTTGACTCACCTGAAGAACCCCCGATGCGATGCCAGCATCTTGATTGTCGATGCCATCAAGCACTACTATACTGGCTGGTGTAAGAACCAACGAAATCCCAATGCTATGTACCAAAAGATAAATCAGCAGATCTGTTAAGTAAGCACTATCATTGGTCAGCATGGAAAATCCTACTAAGCTTGCGGTTACCAGTATACTTCCGATTACGATCAGTGGACGATTTCCAAATCTTATGACCAACCGGGGAACAATACTGGAAACGATAAATAGTGTAGCCGGGAGGGGTAAATAAGCAAAGCCGGCCATTAAGGGATTATATTTTAATATTTGTTGCATGTATTGAAGAACCAGAAATAGTGTAGCACAATGCATCCCCAGGATAGCTGCCATTACGATAAGACCGCCCTGCCTTGGCTTTGGGCGTAAAATACTGAGTTTTAATAACGGCTCAGCCACCTTAGATTCTACCCAGATAAAAATCGCGGAAATCACTAATGCACTTATGAAAGCAGCAATTGTTGTAAAGGTCATCCAGCCATTTTCAGAAGCACTTATAAAAATATATACAATTGCTGTAGAAGCAGATACACCTGTTATAGCCCCTAAGAGATCTATTTTACCGTTAACTTTATTAGTTTCAGGCACTAAAAAACCTATAGCCGCTACTGTTAATATACCTATGGGAACATTGACCAGTAATGACCATCTCCAAGAGAAAAACTCTGTTAATGCGCCACCTAATATTAGTCCAACAGATGCTCCAATCGAGGATATTGCTACAAATAATGATAGACTTCTATTCTTTTCCTTTTCATTTGTGGCAAGGATAGTAATTAGTGCCAATACGCTTGGACCGGCCAGAGCAGAACCTACGCCTTGAATAACACGTGCAGCAATTAGTATCTCCGGAGACTGGGCAATTCCTCCTATAAATGATCCGACTACAAAAATAGCGACACCAAGCCTAAAAGCTTTAACCTGTCCAATAATGTCTCCAAGCTTGCCTCCCAAAAGAAGAAGTCCGCCAAATGCCAACCCAAACGCATTGGGGATCCAGGATAAGTTTGCTGCCGTAAATCCCAGATCAGCTTGTATATTTTTTAGAGAAACAATCACAATCAAAAAGTCCATTTGTAGCATGAGTTGTACTGTTAATATAACAGATAGGGCTATTGTTCTATAATTTGATCTTGTTGGCATCGGATAATAAATTATTATTACTTAGATTATTTTGTAACTTTTGTTTCAGAATTAAAGCACATTAATGCATGTGAGTGTGTGCCAATTCCAGTTATTATTAAATTTCTTCTGCAAACGTAAATCAAATTTGTAACATACGTTTCAGATATATGTCATTTTCAGGTTGAGAAACCGATACTTACTCCCGTGCGGAAAAGGTGGTTTATCCTGATACTTGAGACAACAGGTATTTTGCCATCTTCTTTATTCTTATAGGATCATGATAAATGATATAAGACTCATGCCAGCCTGTAAAAGCACTGATAATGAAATTAGTTAATGTTTCAGCATCAGTATTGATAGCGATCTCTTTTTGGTCCATAGCTCTTTGAATAAGGTCAAGCAAAAAACTGTGGGTAAAGTCGCTGTCTTCTTTTAGCAAATGCTTTATATCCGGGTCAGTTGCTGCCAACTCAAAAGTTGTCTTAATTGCTAAACAATGATTGTCACTATAAAGAATCGTGTTAACACAGTCATTAATCAAACCAATGATTGCCTTTAGCGGCGACTTAATTTTTGCTGAGTGCGTCAATGTTTCCTGCATCTTGCCGTGTACATAATTGCTGATACACCTGTAAAACAGCTGATGTTTATCACCAATCGTATTGTAAAGACTGCTTGCGTTTATTTGCATAGCCTCTGTTAAATCACGCATAGAAGCACCACTATATCCTTTTTTCCAAAAAACTTCCATCGCTTTTTGAATTGCCCTTTCTTCGTCGAATTCAACATTTCTTGCCATAATAACAGCAAAGATAATCTAAATCTGAAATACATGTTTCAAATACATTGGTTTTTGAATTTCCAAGGTTTCGCCTCATTTCTTTGTAAAAGTTAAAGAGCCTTTTCCTTGGAAATTATAATCAAATGAATCTTAAGAAAAACCTATGTCTATGTTTGTGCTCAGACTTCAGCTGTTAAAGCAAAGTCGATCCTCCATCAATAGTATGATCTGATCCGGTAATAAAAGAAGCCTCGTCACTGGAAAGGAAAGCAACCAAATTGCCTATTTCTTCGGGCTTTCCAATTCGGCCTATAGGAGTCAAGCTAATCAGGTAATCAGTCATGCCGGCAAGGGTTTTATCATCCATTCCCATTTTACTAAATAATTCAGTATCAATTGCGCCCGGGCTGATTGCGTTGACCCTGATTTTTCTTGGAGCCAGTTCTATTGCTGCTGTTTTCATAATAGAACTTACTGCAGCCTTGCTCGCACTATATACAGCCAGACCTGAACTCACCGTAGAAGCCAGAACAGAAGAAAGGATCACAACAGATGCACCATCGTTTAGATGAGGTATGAATTTGCTTAATGTAAAGTACACCCCTCTTAAGTTAATGTTCATCATTCTATCAAAATTTTCTGGTGTTTCCATTTCAATGGATGACGTTCCTGATATACCAGCGTTAATGAATAATATATCTACTTTACCAAATTTCGCTGTTACCTCATTTACAAGGCTATCAATATCCTCAAGTTTTCCCTGATCTGATAATACCGCATGAACGCCAAGTTCATTTGCAGCTTGTTCAATGGCCTCTTTTCTTCTTCCGGTAATAATTACAGTCGCGCCCAGCTCTTTGAGTATTTTTGCAGTACCATAACCCATTCCACTGTTACCGCCTGTAATCACAGCTATTTTGTTTTCGAATTTTTTCATGATTAAATTTTATAATAGTCAAATGTATACTATATTAGGTATACATTTGTAAGCGGTATAACGTAGTATAGTACATTTTAAAATGAAAGAGAAAGTAGAAAAGTCCAGCAGCACCAAAGAATTTGATGCTTTGCTAGATACAATTTACGTAATCGGAGGCAAGTGGAAAATGCCGATCATCTTTGCGGTATGTACCGGAGGGCATCAAAGGTTTAGTGAAATTGAAAGGGGCGTCATTGGAATTACTTCGAGGATGCTGGCCCGGGAACTAAAAGAAATGGAGATAAATAAGCTTATTACGCGCACTGTTTATCCGGAAACCCCTGTACGAATAGAGTATGAAGTCACCGAATATTGCAAAACCCTTGTTCCAGTAATTCAAACGTTGATTGACTGGGGGATGCTGCATAGACAAAAGATCAGGGAAAATTAAAGCACATCTAAAACGATTTCATAATTTCCCTCGCTTTTCTGTAACCCATACTATTTGCATAGGAGGGTATCTGCACTTAAACTAGAATACTACCGTCCAGTAATCTTGTGCCGGTGCTCTGTTCCCCATTCAGCAAGAGCGATAATCACTGGCTGAAGTGTATAGCCATATCTGGTCAGGGCATAAGTTACCGTAATTGGCTTAGTTGCATTCACTGTTCTTGTAATCAGCCCATTAATCTCAAGATCTTGTAATTCTTTTGAAAGCATTTTCGCCCCAAGACCATCTATCTGTCTTTGTAAATCAGTGAAGTTCTTTTTGCCATAAAGCAGAACGCTGACCACTTTAATTTTCCATTTCCCACTAATTAGATCAAGGGTATCCTGTATTGCAAATAACGTTTTGGAGCAATCATTCTGCTCTTTTTCCACTAACACATCTTTTTCCATTTTCATTATAATTTAAAGGGTACTCACTTTACTTCAGGAAACCCATATCAAAAGTAAAGTTACCTTTAATTACTTTTGTTCTATAATTATTTCTAATAATAAATAAAATGGAAACGAAACTTAAAGGTAAAGTAGCAATAGTAACAGGAGCTTCTCAAGGTATTGGAGCAGGAATCGCTAACGGATTAGCTATGGCAGGCGCTACAGTTGTGGTAAATTACGCATCAGGAAAGAGCGCGGCAGAATTAGTAGTCAACCAAATCCAGTCGCAGGGCGGAAAAGCGATTGCCATCCAGGCAGATATGAGTAAGTCGGCTGATGTTAAAGCATTGTTTGATCAAGTGGAATCAGAGTTGGGAACTATTGATATTTTAGTCAATAACGCTGGTGTGGCCGTATTTGAGATGGTTGTCGATTTAACAGTGGAGGCTTTTTATAAACAATTTGACCTGAATGTGTTGGGATACCTGTTAGCTAGCCAACAGGCTGTAAAGCATATGGGTGATAAAGGTGGAAGTATTATCAACATCAGTTCTATCTTAAGCACAGACCCATATATGGCATCCAGTGTTTATGCGGCGACTAAAGGTGCAGTTGATACGATAACACTAGCATTGGCAAGGGAGCTCGGACCCCGTAAAATTAGAGTTAACTCTATACTTCCAGGTCATACCAATACACCTGCTACAGCAGGGAATTTTGATGGCGAATTTGGAGAAAAATTACTTGCAGGAACACCCCTGGGTCGGTTTGGTGAACCAGAAGATATCGCACCACTTGCTGTATTCCTTGCTTCCGAAGATGCCCACTGGATCACCGGTGAGTCTATCAGAGCATCCGGCGGTGTCAGAGGTGTAGGATATTAACCGCTTATATGGTCTAAGTTACAGGAGCGAAATATTATTTCCTACTCCGTTCCTTTGATTAAGCACAACCAACTACCATTTATATTCAAATTATAACTTTTAATATTATGCCTAAGACATTAGTCTATAGAAAAGCAGCTATAGCCATTATACTCACCGTACAATTAATGCTTGCTATGGACTTTCTGATCGTTATTGTTTCACTTAAAAACATTCAGATTGACCTTGGTTTTATTTCAACCGACTTGTCCTGGATACCTAATGCTTTTGCCTTGGCATTTGGGGGACTGCTGCTGCTTGGCGGCCGATTGGGTGACATGATCGGACAGGTAAAAGCTTTCCAAATCGGAGTTGCAATTTTTGTGTTTGCATCACTCTTAGGAGGGATGGCATCATCACCCACCATATTGATATTAGCCCGTATTTTTCAAGGTGTTGGCTCTGCACTTGCTGCTCCAAGTGTGCTTGCACTGATCACTACTATCAGGAAGTACTAGGATACAACCCTTTATTAGCGGGTTTTGCTTATTTGCCATTAACAGCAACTGTTTTTGTAATTTCCAATTTTGTTCCTGGTCTTGTTGCTAAATTTGGAACACGTATTCTTTTGATTATCGGCTGCGTTTTAGTTGCTGCAAGTTTTGTTGGTTTTTCTAAATTAAATAGCACCAGCACTTATCTTGGAGATGTCCTTTTCCCTTTATTGTTACATAGCGCGGGTATTGCTTTAGTATTTACACCAGGCAGTATTGTGGTTCTTGATGGTGTCGACGCTCATGATGCTGGTGTAGCATCGGGGGTTTTACAGATCAGTCAACAGATTGGTGGTGCAATTGGGATTGCTGCGATTATGTCAATTTATTCGGCAAACCTGGTTCCTCAGGATTTCTCTTCGGGACTCAATGCTGCATTCTTAGTCGCAGCAGGACTTTCATTAATTGCAGCTATGGTCACGATCTTTACCATTTCTGGAACAAATCTTAAAACCAGTGAATAAATGCAATAGATGATGTTCTTGCAGTAAAAAACTACTTTGGCTTGCGTCAATATCTCTTTGTTATTGAACAACGCTTCCATGATAATTAATATTCTTCATTTTGGCTACAACCAGGTCCAGTTCAGTTAATATTCTAAAGCGCTATAAGCCCACTTTTGTAGTATAAATAACAACAAAAATTATGAAAACTATATTCATTACTGGCGCATCAACCGGATTAGGCAAAGCCACCGCAATACTATTTCAGGCTAAAGGTTGGAAAGTGATTGCAACCATGCGAAAACCTGAAAACGAAACAGAATTAAACTTACTGGAGAACGTAATTTTGTTACCTCTTGACATTACGAACATTGATCAAGTGCGTAATACGGTGCAGGAAGCGATTGCTCTTGGAGACATTGACATTGTGTTTAACAATGCAGGTTATGGACTTATTGGTCCGGTAGAATCCAATTCAGAACAACAAATTAGAGCACAGTTTGAAACCAACTTTTTTGGGACAGTTTGGGTTATTCAGGAATTTATTCCTTACTTTAAAAATAAAAAAGGTGGGTTGTTCATTAATACAACATCCCTTTGTGGTTTAACTTCTAATCCGCAGTCTGCTATTTACAATGCCTCTAAGTGGGCATTGCAGGGGCTTGCGGAAAGTATGTCTTACGACCTGGCACAATTTGGCATCGGAATTAAAAACGTAGCACCCGGAGGCATCAAAACTGAATTCACCAAAGGTATGCAGGTGACAGAGGATAAAGCTTATGAGGCGACAATGGCAAAGATGATGGAAGGATTTCAAGATGGTACGCTGATGGAATTTACTGAACCGAGTCTAATTGCTGAAGTTGTATACGAAGCGGCAACAGATGGAGTAGATCAGTTAACCTACCCTGCAGGGAATGATGCAGTAAGATTATATGCAAAACGTCTTGCTCAGGGGCCTGAAACTTACCGCTTAGACCTGACTGCCTATCTTGATTTAAAAAGTCCATATCAACCTATTGCGGTTTAAACTCATACTTGGCGTGGAGATTATTCGATTCTCCATGCCATTAAAAATACGATCATGAAATCAGAATCAAAACAACCGGTCATTTTCAATTCTATATCAGCGTTACATAAAGCGCTGGGTTTACCCCGGCCGCTTCATCCATTAATCAGTCTGGTTGATTACAGCGAGGTTAAAGCTCATACCGAACAACTGGAGAAGGGTATGGTGTTCAATTTTTATAAAATTTCATATAAAGAGTCCTTTACCGGACAGATTAAATATGGGCAAAATTATTATGATTTTGACGAGGGCGGACTATCTTTTTTCTCACCAAACCAGGTAATTACTGCATTAGATGGAGAGGCCGACTATAGTGGACATACTTTACTCATCCACCCTGATTTTCTTACAGGTTTCCCTTTGGGCCAAAATATTAAAAACTATGGTTTCTTTGCTTACTCCGTGGCTGAAGCATTATACCTTTCTGAAAAAGAAAAGAAAGTGATCATAGGTCTGTTTGAGAACATCGAAGCCGAATTGGATACTTCCATTGATTTGATCAGTCAGGAAGTGCTGATTTCACAGATTGAACTGCTATTGAATTACAGCAAACGTTTTTACAGCAGACAATTTATTACCCGTAAAACTGCCAGTAACGACCTAATGATCCGTTTCGAGGCATTGCTCTCCGAATATTTTGATAGTGATCAGCCTTCATTGACGGGCTTACCGACGGTACTGCACCTTGCCGAACCTTTAAATGTATCTCCGCATTATCTTAGTGATATGTTAAGAACCACTACGGGACTGAATACACAGCAACACATCCATCAAAAGTTAATTGAGAAATCCAAAGAACTCTTGTCTACCAGTAATCTGACAATAGGTGAAATTGCTTACAAACTGGGATTTGAACATCCACAATCCTTCAATCGCACGTTCAAAAAGAAGACTAATTTATCGCCACTTGATTTCCGGCATTCATTCAACTGATAAAACATGATCACAACTGCAATTTCTAAATTTAATTTATTTACCATGAATGATGATAGCAACATACGAAAGGGAACAATATTTATAGTTGACATTAGCGGATATACCAAATTTGTTAGAGAAACCAAAAGTTCTACAGGCGCTTGGGCTATAGCACAGCTTTTGGAAGTACTATTATCCGCTAATGGACTCGGCTTTAAAATTTCAGAGATTGAAGGAGATGCTATCTTGTTCTACATGTATGGAAAGCCCTATCCGGTAAAAAAACTACTGCAACAATTTTCCAGGATGCTATTGGCATTTAACGAAAAGTTAGAGGAAATAAGGTTGGTAGAAGATCGTGTTGATCAGTTATCTATTAAAGCCGTTGTACATTATGGCGAAATCACTGAATACCGAGTTTCAAGGTTCAGTAAGTTGTATGGAGAAATCTTGAATGAGGCCCACAGGCTATTGAAAAATCATATCCATTTGAACACCTATATATTGATCACGCATAATTACATAAATGAATTTCCTAAGCATGATCTCCCAATCTTTTGTGGAGTCCAGCAATGCGAAAAGTACGATTTAGGCAAACTCTGTTATACCTATTATCCGTATAATGATATCCTTAAGAAAAACCACAGACTGGCACTGGTTTCTTAATAAGTCGCACTTAATTAAGGCTTAGGGAAATAAATGGATCTGAAATATTCGCGCTAATCGTACTATGAAGTAAGAGAGCATTTCTTGATCCCGGTAGCTACATCATGCTTTCTTCAATATGTAGCTGTGAAAGCAGCTGTAGGATCTGCCTTTTTTTAAATTAAATCTGCTAATACATAACTAATCTTTCCTGCTTCAAATTTAAAATCGAAGGTTCCCCCAATTTTGCCTTCAGGAAAATCTCCTGTAAATTCAACTTCTAAATGTGCCTGATTTTCTTCTTTTAAGATTCGCTTTACTTTTTTTGTCTGTGTTTTATATCCAACAAAATAACTGTTGAAATATTCCTTGATGCCAGTTCTTCCATTAAACTTTCTGCCAATGGACGGATCATCAAATATGGCATACCTCGATGGTGCAATAGTGATAACATCATTACAATAAGGAGGGTGCTTCAGATATATATTCTTCATCACCTAACTCAATGCATTTAAGGTATTTATAACGTGTTTTAATTGTCAAATTGAAAAATAGTGGATGTAATTTTTTTGGAATATAATTATTATTTAGATTAAGAATTGATAAGAATTACTAATTTAGCCGCACTCAACAAATACCTTTATCATGATCAGAACTTTACTCCAGTCAATTTTTTTGCCGATCGTTTTCTCAAAAAAAATTAAAAGAGCCTTGACTACATTAATTGTGATGTTAATAGGCATTACCTTCACAGCAAATGCTCAAAATACCGCTACAGTTACCGGAACGGTAAAAACTACCGATGGCCAAGCCGTTGAATTAGTGACTATCTCCATCCCAGAGCTGAACCGCACTACGTCAACGAATGACAAGGGCGAATTTCGTATTGGTCGTTTGCCCGCCGGGAACTTTAAACTTGTAACCAAGCTCCTTAGCTTTCAACAGCAGGAGCAAACAATAACCTTAACAGCTGGGGGCACTAGTAAGATTAATTTTGTGCTGGCACAATCGTCTCAGCAGCTTGAAGCTGTAAATATTGCCGTTGCCAAAGCCAATAAATTTGCCAATAAGAGTACCGATTACGTTGCCCGTATGCCGCTGGGCAACCTTGAAAACGCTCAGGTGTATTCATCGGTCAGCAAAGAGCTGATCGCTGAACAGCAGGTGGTTGATTTTAAAGAGTTATTGCGTAACGTACCGGG
>Ga0247734_1002251_pt1 | contig 12986 bp, 13 predicted proteins | sample UWRJL103311B2_FD_180933 | JGI IMG/M metagenome (GOLD analysis project Ga0247734, IMG submission 180933) | Plant litter microbial communities from Arlington Agricultural Research Station in Wisconsin, United States - UWRJ-L103-311B-2 | ecosystem: Environmental > Terrestrial > Plant litter >... | reverse complement strand
TTCCGAGGTTTCATTATGGCCATGATGAATGTTCTCCTCAAACCTACCCGCTTCTTTATCAATGCGGGAACTGTAAGAGTATTTATTTGCTTGGCTTGAGATGTCTCCTTTGGGGCTATGGCGCGCAAAGTATGGAGACTGAGTGGTGAAGGAGAATTTATTGCCCGAGTAGCGTCTTAGACCACCGCTGTAGATACTTTGGGAGATTCCTCGCGCGGCGAGCATCTTTTCAAATTCAGCTATTTCTTGTGCCATAGCATCCTCACTGATCTCCTTGACAGGTTCCTCCGATCTGATTGACTTTAAGGCAAGACCATACTCTCCAGACTCAGAAGTAATCCTAGAACCTTGCCCAAGACTAACCCAAGTAACCGATTTGGCTACAGGAGAGATATTGGTACGCATGGTCTTGGGAGCAGGAACGTGGGCAGGTGCTGGTGCTGCACCCGTAGTTGTAGGTTGAGGTACAGGTGCTTGTCTCTGATTAACGACTATGTAAATTGATCACAGTGTTAGTATCGTCCTTATATACAAGTTTGGAGTGAGAGCGCAACAATAAGATAGGCCCCAGGCAGACTCGCGTACCTTCATCTTTATTAAGAATACCTAGGCTGTATGCACCATCCCAGTCAGACATCCTTTGTGAATAGTGCGTGGTTTCAAAGGCTTATTGGATTGTGTTCGCAGTGCCGATGCTTTGTTGTGATGGGGTTGGTTTACTGAGGTAGTGTAGAGATGAGATGGTAAAGGAAAGGAGCAGAGGCTTCTCCTCTAAGGTTTAAAAACAATACAATCTCGGGGAATTGAGGGGACATACACGTGAAGTCTATTCGGAGAACTAGCCATATCCTCCCATATCTTGAAGTAGGGAGTAGTAATGTCAACACGAGGGAACTCAGGTTCGTTGCTAATAATATGGTAGCACTCTGGCGATAAATTCTAAGCTGATACGCCATTTCATTCTAACAAAGCCCCTGGACGCCATAGTAATTTTACTTTTGGTTTTCCATTAAATATGGCGTCTCTTGCTATGCTCTTGTCAAGAAGGTTGAGCAGATATGGTCACTGAGCTTGAGGCTGCCATCGCATCAGATCACCTCTGTATGAGATATGGTGGGCCATAAAGAATTGAGTATGTGATTAATTGGTGGGTTAATTTTCAACACGTCGGAAGCTCTACTGACATATCAATAGACTCTCATAAAAATGCCTGCAGACATACCATAGAGCCTATCTCTCTTGGCTTATTCGACTTCGATCCTTCCCTCAACCCACAAAACTTCGACTTCCTGCTTATCAGTCTCTACTCATAGTCAGCACATCAGCTCTCCTATACAACTTGAAGCGCATGATTTGAGATCTTCGGAATTTTCCTACTTCCTGGCCGTCCTGCGATTCTGATTTTAAATCCCAAAGTGGTTTTTTTCAAATGTCACAGCTTAAAATAGATTCTTCGGAGCAGCCATAATCAGCCTTATGACTGAGGGGTCTCACTTGCAATATGCCTCCTTCATGTTCTTGAGCTCATACTGGCTACATTTCAACATTGTCGTTTGGGATCTGGAGACAAGGTGGCATTGGCCAGCAAATAATTGAGGAACTGAGATTAGTGAATCACATTACGATTTCTGGGCGTGATACTTAGAGATAACAGTTGAAGACATACTCTAAGACAAACTTTGTTTACTGGACTGGTAGGGGATTGACGACTACCCGATTGAAGGAGTAAGAATGGCAAGTCAGTATACTAGTTGGATACTAATCAACAATTGTAAAAACGAACATAAGCCCTTTGATATGTTCATGTTGGTCAAAAGCTTTAACAAGCAACAGCTGTCCCAATAGTTGCCTAGTGCTATGTTACTATAACCTGCTGTATATGCAGTTCGATATAGACTGGTAGCTCATAGCTCCCGGACTGAATGCCGGCGAGCGCACTACAACAAGTAGAACATTCATAGGAACATCATACACTATTCTCAGAAACGTCTTCTTTATTTATAACTTCAAAGATACCCGAGGAGAAGAAAGTAGGCTTGTTTGAATTATTTGAAATAGCTGGATAGGGGTACCAAGAGATAAGCGAGAATAGCCCAAAACCAAAATGTAACCAATGATTTGAAATACTATGTCTTCAAAAGCCATCAAAGACTTGAGTCTTTGTCAGAATTGCATACGAGCTCGCACATATGAGGAAAGAGCTTGTCAGATGTTGGGATGGCAGTTGCGAGTGTAAAGACGTGGAAAGTGGTACTGATTAGTTACAAGGAATAAATACGTAAACTTGTAAGCTAGCTCGGAATTCTCCCTTTTTCCTCTTGGTTCTTATAGGAAAAGCCGCCTCGGTGCATCTGCTAGCTCCCAAAAAGGTCTATTGACGCAATTTCCATTGGCCAGATTTCTTTTCGGGATCACTATATTCCAAATAGCCTGCAGATTGCCAAGACCGCGGTCAATCGTCATCATGCTCCATAGTGGGGCTGGTGGGGGCAGGAAGGCTCTAGGGGGAAACACTGGAGCTTGACAACAGAGGGGTACAACTTACAACTTACACACAACTTCCACCTCAACTTCAATCTTAAAAGCCTCTTCTCCTCCGCATCCCAAACAACAAACAAGCACTTTCAATCCCGTCAAACTCAAGACCTTAATATAACCCTCCACTCTATTTACCCATACACTCGCAACCATGGTTCAAGTTGGAGACTCGATCCCAAGCATTGAGCTTACCGAGGGAAACCCTGGTGCAAAAGTCAACCTCTCCACCGAGATTGGTTCTGGAAATGCCTTGATCATTGGTGTTCCCGCTGCTTTCAGTATGTTTTTTCTCCTGGTCTTCCTGTATGCTTGATCTTGTGCCATGAGCTGATCCATCAACAGGCCCAACTTGCTCCGACACCCACATTCCAGACTATATTTCCAACCCAAAGCTTAAGGATGCCGGCAAAGTCTTCGTTGTTTCCGTCAACGATGCCTTCGTGTAAGCTAGGAAACCTAATTCTTCGGACCTGCGCTAATATAAAAATAGCATGAACGCTTGGGGAAAGACCCTTGACAAGGATAAGTCTAGCGGTATACGATTCCTCGGTGATGCTGGTGGAGACTTCACTCGTGCTCTCGATGTCGAATTCCCATCCGCACCAGTCTTAGGCACCAACCGAAGCAAGAGATATGCCATTGTTGTTGAAGGAGGAAAGGTCAAGTCTGTTGCTATTGAGCCAGATAACACCGGTCTTACCAGTAAGTTCCGAGAAGCCTACCTAGCAGCTGAATTTGGAATATCTACTGATCATTCTACCTAGTCTCTGCTGCCGATAAAGTTCTATAAATCGTTCTCATTTTAACGTTGAGCTACTCCTTGCTGATACATTATATATGGCTTGGAGGTTAGGTCCTTTCAGACATACCGGGAATAAATAAAATACAAAAGCTTATTTTGCTATATTCTTCTTTCCCCTCCCATGTGATTTACCTTTACTTGTGTATTACGCTTGTGGTGAGTTGTGCAAGTGCAAGTATGTCAATCAAACCAACCTCCCAGTCTCTTATAAGAGCATCTCCACCTTTTAAGATCGATGATTGTTGTTACCATTAAGCATATTTGCGTCTCATCCACGCCGCCGAGTTTGCACCTCGCGATAATTTCATGGGATGTTTGTCACTAAGGCTGTATGGACGGCTTCACGGATGGGCTTTATGGCTGCTAATAAGCACCGGAAATGCTGTAACTTTCATTGTCTATGGTCTTCAAAGAGGGTATAGAAGATAGATAATCAAATTTGTCTAATACGAATGGGCGGTTCGAGGATAGCAGCATGTTCGTTCAAGATCCAAAAAGGCAGGAGCGGTGTGAGAGCAGCTCAAATTTCAAGACCGAAAAGCATTGGAAAATCATGAGACGGGTAGGGTTACAGCAACTGGCGATCCGGGAAATGAGAAGGCGGAATGATATTGTGTAGGATAATAAGGGGTGCAATCGTTGAAGGTTTGGAGAGCAATGATACTTTGCTGTTACATTAGTGGTCTGAGAGAGAGGGTATCTGTGGCATACGATAGGTGTAACTAATCTTGGGGTTAAACCTCTTGTCGAGAAGCAGCTTCCCATACCCAACAGTGACAAAAAGCCTACATCAAGAATACAGATCTCGTTTGCGTGCATACACGCTATCCTTTACAGAGAGGTGTGGTCAAATGTCTACATCTAACAAGTATTCTCTTATTTCAAAGGCCGAAAGCCATCTAAATACACAATTACGCACAATGCTATCAATCAACTCCGCTGGGCTTGACTAACAAGCCTAGAGACTAATTATGACATGAAGAGGCAAATTGGAAGTGCGCAACGTAACCATCAAGATAGAAACTAGTCAAGGAGACTTTGCTCCGAAGAGGACGCACAAATGCTACTCAAAAACCTATTGCAAGACATATTGCAAAAATATGACCTATGGTAAATCAAGAACTTACTCAGTGACCTCTGGTCTTTCCTTTCACTAGCTTCAAAGCGTTCACTTCCCACTCTGCCGCTCCACCATACTTTGCAACGAGCTCTTCGACGTCAACTGAGTCAAACGGGGTTTTGCGATTCCTTCCAATAAGAGCCGTGTTTCTAGTACTTGGTATTCTTAGCATCTCGGTCTCGATAACCCATCCACATTCCTTAGCAATGTTGGCTACCCACGCAACCAAGGAGGCATATGCTGAGCTTGTAGGTGTAGGTGGTGGCGCACGAAATCGAGCACCTGTGAAACAATGACTACAGCAGGGAATCATCATGAAGGGGGATTCGGACAAATTGCCGAGTATAGGTGTCCAGGGAGTGAGTTCGTCTGCATGGTTGGAGATGATGAAGGTACCTTTAGGGAAAATGCCATTATGGATAGATGCATCAGAGGAACCGGTTTGGGTTTGTAATATAGAGGGAATCAGAACTTGTTCATGCAAGTTATCTTGCGATCTTTGGCTGTATGTTGCCCATGATTTACGCCTTCGTGCATCGAATCCCCAGCCCTTATAACCTTCCTCGAGTAGAATATGCACAAGTAAACCGTTGCCACACCCTATGTCCACAAAGCCTGGAAATGGCATATCTTTGTAAGTATCAGCCCATAACTCGATGAGAAAAGCTGCAATGTTCAGATCCTCAAAGACGTGTTTCCCTGGGTCCGTAGTTTCCACCCAGCCATCGATTAGGGTTCTCGCATACTTCTTCTTCAAGCGAGCATATGTATTTTGAACTGTAGCCTGGGGAAGAATAACATCATGATTGACTCGCTTGACATATCCCGCAGCGCTGCCTTGGCCATGTTTGTGTAGAACAGCAAGTAAGTGTTGAGCGGTCCGTTCGAGCTTAACGCATCTTGGTTCTCCATCGAAGAACGAGTAGTGTATAGAGACCTCCCCTTCCTTGGAATCTGGATTGTATCGAAGAAGAAATCCTATTCCACGTACGGCAGGATGATAAAATGGTGATTCAGTAGGATCTGATATGTGTGGTAAATATGTCACGAGAGATCGGATCTCCCCTGATGCTAAGACTTGTTCATGAAATAGACAAGTTTGATCTAATGGCTTGTCAACCACAATATTCCGAGGTATCATAGTGCGTACTACAACAGTTTTAAGGTCGAAGCCTTTGATATGAGTAAGTCTTGGTGAAATATTCGCGCTGTGTTGAAAATTCTCCACGAAAGGTGCTTCCATAGAGATATCTGCCCGGAATAAATGATTCGAATTTATATTAGGGTTTCGTATAAAATTCATCATAACTTGTCTAAAGATCTCTGGAGGAAATGAACATTTCTGTTTGTATAGTGGTGTCCAAGTCTTATCGAGCTCTTCCAGATCCGGAGGCAATCCAGGAGCTTGAGGTTCTAGTTGGGAAAGCATCGTCGCGTATGGGCTCGATGCACCGGTATTCACAAGTCGAATCTGTGTCCCCAAGCTATGTAGACCGGATTCAGGCCCGGGGTATCTACGCAAATGCAGAAGAGATGGATGGAGAAATGTCACGTGATTATGACCATGAGAAAGACACTTCTTGAACTGTTTTATGGAGATCCCGACATCAGAGGAAAACCCCAATGGTGTCCTTCTTCCAGATAACCTTCCATGATAATTCTGTCCTCTTTGAATAATTCGTTTGGTTGCACTCATTCTCCTCCACATTGAATTGATGAGGCTCAAGTGACGGGAATCGGAGGACTCTTGGCTCGCTTCACTAGCGCGCACCACAACCACGACTTTGAGGTGAGCATCAACAAGCGGCCAAAATTAACGTCAACGACAAATCGACACACACAATCCGCCAACATGCGTACATACGACGATACGTTCTCCGGCGAGAAGATCTACCCTGGAAAGGTACTATTCCCGAACTCCTCAAACCCTTTAGCCGTTCTGTAAACTATGAATATAGTGGCAGGCAGGAATTTGGCCAACACAATATATATACTATGGATGAAGTGCAGGAACTGGTAGATTGAGACTGTGCTGGATATACGCTGACGGTTTGAATTCAGGGCAAGCTTTACGTCCGTGGCGACAGCAAAATCTTCCGTTTCCAGAACGGTAAGACTGAGTCGCTTTTCCTCCAACGCAAGAACCCCCGCCGCATCGCATGGACTGTTCTTTTCCGAAGACAACACAAGAAGGGTATCTCTGAGGTAAGGAATCCGTGGTGATTGGGGTATTTGAGGAGCTGGAATAGGTGCTGATATGATCTCTACAGGAAGTTGCTAAGAAGCGCTCCCGCCGTACCGTCAAGGCTCAACGTGCTATCGTTGGTGCCTCCCTCGATGTGATCAAGGAGCGAAGAAACCAGCGACCCGAGGCCCGTTCCGCCGCACGCGCAGCTGCAATTAAGGAGGGCAAGGACAAGCGTGCCGAGGCTGCCAGCGCAAAGAAGGCAGAGAAGGCAAAGAGTGCTGCAGGTGCTTCCAAGGGACAATCGAGATTGACGAGCAAACAGGGTGCGAAGGGTGCACCAAAGAAGATCCAAGCTACGAGTCGTTAAGGGACAGGATGGGTTTTGCTTTGTTTGGGGCACGGATTTGCATGAAATAGGGGTCTGGTTCTACACTTGATGAATAGCTGAGAATCGAACTCCGTGCAGCACCGCATGTTTTCAAAATAATTGCAAGTGATATGGGACGCTCCGTATAGGTTTGTTTCAATAACCAAATTACGAGGCCATTTTGATGTAATATGCTCCATGGCATACATCACATCAAGAGCAGTTGTTACCTGGGATTTGGAGATGATCGGGCGTGCTGCTATAGCTTTTTCATATAAGTATCGGAGTTCTGACCACCTTTATGGTCGAACAATTCTCATACGAGATTATGGCGAACTTTCATAAAAAATGGAACGATGACTGCTCTCACTTGTCTACTTTAAGCCCCTGCCAGATTCCATTGCAAGCATTCTGAAACGTGAGGGCAGCTGCAACTCTATTTGATGGTGTGTCTAGTATTCTGAATACTCCCTGGATAAACCTTTTGAACAATAACTATGATAGTGGAACGAGTGCCATTGCATAATTGTGAAAGTATAGTATTACTTATGCCGTCTCCAATTCTCGAAAGTCGTAAATTGAAATGGTAAATGCTGCTTCGATCTATTAATCGTTTTCCGTTGCGTTGCAACGTTTTGAGGCAATAAAAACTCGGTCACTTTTATCTATACCTATTCAAACGGTTGCACTTCATGCATATCACGGGTCTGCTCTCTTGGAATTTCTTAGAGTTTCTCACACGATTAAGGCTTTAAAATAGCTTTATAATTTGATTTTGTTTATTGTATTGTATAAGTGTGGGGTTTTTCATGCTTTGCATTACTACAGCTAATTGACCTTAACCTTCCTCTGATAGGATTTTCTAGTTGATTTGACTAAGTAGATACCTAGTATTGCCAGTATGAGACCCAGAAGAGCAAGCTTTGTAACATCATTTAGTCACAAACTCTGCTTGTCTCCTAGTGGTGGTATCCGCTCGTTCAAATACTTCTCCACGTCATCAATCTCATCCGGGTCAGCGCTATGCTCCAAACCTGGGTAAAATTTCAGCTCCACTTTGTAACCTTCCTTCGTGAGAGTATCCTTAGTAAGCTGTCCCCATTTTGGTAATACCAAAGGATCATTTGCTCCATGTCCCATGAATATTGGGGTATCCTTGTTTGGGTTATCGGCTGGGATGGATTCCTTGAACTTGTCATGCATCAAAAGGTAGCAAGAAAGGCCAATGATGCCTCCAAGCTTTTTGGGAGCGGTAATACCACTGAAAACGGATATGGCACCACCTTGTGAGAACCCACCGAGCACGATACGGTCAGAAGGTATGCCCGACGAGACCTCAGCATCGATTAGACCGTGGATATAGCCTTGAGAACGCTTAATTCCTACTTCGTCGTTGCGTGAAGAAAGGTCGCCAAAGCCCATCTTGAAGAAACAGATCAGCACTCTCCCATAAAGCAGAACATAAAACCCAAGTTACAAGCCATTTTATAGTTTCTAAGTATTTGACAATTCAAAAAACAAGCAAATCTTGAGACGACTTGCAGACTGTTTAATGGTCAAAACATTCATCTTTACCAAGTATGTCTAACTATCAAGACCTGTGTTGCTTGGAATTTGTCAAAATACTTTGAGACAATAGGTATGGGCTTGTAATTCAGATTTAGCGAGGGAAACAGGCTATTTCTTACAATATCATACCATCCAGGCATCGTCATACCACCATTCTATGAAGTAATGTTAGTGCTTACTTTCGAATTGATATCAACAAACAATATGTGAAACAATCGAGGGATTAATATGATCTCACAACATGAACTTTAACTTTGTACTTACGACGGTGATCGGTATCATTGGGGCGTTTGGGAAAATGAATTTGACTTCTTCGAACTTTTGACGCCGACGCCAGTTTTCAGCAAGAGAAACCCATCCTGCACCGCTGTCTCCAAGCCCATGGCTCATAATGACTGTGGCCGTGTGCCTTCTAACGGCTGGCACAATAAGGGGTGGTGCTGGTGAAGGCGGCATTTTGTTGAGCTGTAAGATATAATCCGGATTGAAGTGTTGCTTCTTGCATGAAGCTTCCGCCCTCCAGCCTCTGCTCGTCGTCATATAAATCTCGGTTATGTACACGATCCTTATCGGAATGCTTGGCATGCTTGGCACAAAGTTCGTCTGCTTTATCGCATTGCTCCACATGCTAATCCTCAAGGAACAAAAGTCACTCCCACGGTCAAGTCCTTCAGTCACCTGTTTATGTTATCAACTCCCACCAGCCATAGATGTACAGCTTGACCTCTTTACACACCTCCACCACATCTGCAGCCCAGTTCTTTCTATAATTCAACTTCTGTAACCTCTGCGACCATCCGCATTGTGATCAGAAAGTAAACAAACAACATGACCACTTCTGAGTGTTGCGACTCCCGCGCACCATCTCCCACTCCCAGCAAACTCCCTCCAATTCCAGGTTCGCCAACATACTCCTATGCTTCGACTGCAAACCCGATACCTTCGAATTTTGGCCTTCCCAACCCTCCACCACCTCACGCCGGACATGCCGTTCTTACTAAAGCCGACCTTGAGCAGTCCCAATCTGCCTACGCAGAACTTCTTTCGAGCGCAAAGGCTTATCGCCTTGCACTCTCTGCACTTTCCACAGCTGCCTCTACATTTGGGTCTTCCCTGGAAACATGTGCGAGATTGAAGGAAGCTCGCTCTGATAGCCTCAGTGCGCCCGGTGGCAGTTTGTCGAATAGTTTTACAACAAAAGGAACCTGTACTGCAGATGGACTGCTAGCGGCCAGTGGGGTACATCAGTTGATTGCCAACCACCAGCAAATTTTGAGCGAGGTTGTATATCGGTCTTTTGAAGTACCACTGTTACACGAAATGGATACTTGGAAGCGCAAAATTGAAGAAGAGGAAGTCACATATCAAACGAGCGCCAAAGCCATGTCCAAAGAGATTCGGCGACTAGAAAAAGATGGTATGAAAGTATACAAACAGAGAAAGAGGGATGTAGGGAAGTTCCGCGAGCATCTGGTAAATTTGACTGTTAAATTGGATGGATTAACGAGTTTACATGGCGGGCATGCTAGAGGATTGTTAAGGGATTGCCAAGATACAAGTACAAAGATCGTGGAGTGTGGTGCTGGGTTAGTGAGGGCAGAGGTGGAAATTTTCGAAGCTCTTGCAAGGAAAGGATGGACTGGAGGTGGACTCGATGAACTTTTAGAGAAAGGCAAGGATCTCTTTGCAAATGACGAAATGCCTCGGAATAGTAGCACTGGAGATAAATTGTTCAGTATATTGCCTCCCAAAAGCATACTAGTAGATGCCGAAGGAGATCTAGGAAACGAAGATCGATCCAAGCCAGGGCATGGTAGGGCGGATAGCTTTGGTATTCCTGACCGATATCAGAGCCTCACAGGTGCGGTTAGGGATGGAGATACAATCAGTATCTTCTCGGAACAAGGTGCAAGCACAACCGGATTATTGAACAGAAGTCGTGGTGCAAGGCCGTTTAGTCCCGGTCCAGCTAGCAGAATATCTGACCCGGGTCCTTTGGGAGATGACTCGGCTGGAGATGGTGCCAGTTCAAAGACTATTATACCAACCGCGAAGCCAGAGACGGTGGAAACAATTATGGAGGAGAGTATCGAAGGAAGTTTACACGGCAGCGAAAGAGGCAGGGAACGGAGATGGAGTGTCACAGATGATGGGGTTGTGTCCGATTAGCATATTGCATGTACGATGCTGGCGTTTTGGTAAGATACTTTAGAACTATACCCTGGAATATTACTCATTTACTTTTATCTGGTTTCTGCCTATATCATGGCATGTTCCCCCGTATTAGGTTCAAGCCAAAATCTCATCATTGCACTGTGTTTGCTTGGTCGTTCTTATGTCTCCGCCATTGTCTGCGGAATATATTTCTGCCATAGCACAACCTCCACCCCCTTGTTTGAAACTAAATTCAAGATTGAAGGCTACGATATCAAGGCCAATGGGCTATATATCTGTCCTCAGAAGATCTTTTGTCCATTCTGATATTATATCTGTCGGGTAAAGCGGTTACTATTCTCTCAAACTGGAGACAAGACAATATGAGTTCCTTAATAGTTTCCTGATATTTATTTCATATGATTTACGGCCATAAGATACAATTTATGGTTGTATAGTTTACCTTGGTCTTGGTCACTTACAATATTTCAAATCTATCAAGTTGTCTTACAAATTGGTGAGCTAAGTCTTATGTTGGTACATTACACGAAGCTTGTCAACTTGACGCCGGTTTGTTATGGTGGGCAAATTGCGAAGCATCTTTAAACCCATCCTTCCCAATCAATTGTACCGCACTTTTTATCGTATTCTTTTGTCTGGCATTCATATATAAGACTTTCATAGGAATAGGTTATCTAATCAATCAAAAAAGGATTAGGCAGTCAAAATAACTAGGAGCAACAATATCTCGCTTAGCTCAGGGGTCAAGTCTCGTTGGGATGTCTTAAAAGGAAAGTCTCAAAACAGGTGTGGTTATGGGTGCCTGAAATGAGGCGATGGGTCATAAGTGCTACCTTCAATCACAGCGAACTTAAGCACAGAGTTTGAATTTTCAATTATAATTTTGTATTGTTTTTGGTAATATGTAAAAGCTCGCTCGGAGTTTTAAACAATAATTTCTGTTCTCCTCTTGGACCCGTTTTCAGACCGGAACTCCTATCCCCTAATTCAAACCTAAAGGTTTCAAAATCCTCTATACCTAAGGGATCTCACCTTCTTTGGAGGCCTAAACCTAATAACAAGAATTCCCGAATGCTGGCCCTGCGTCAGATCTTACCATTCATCATCATCTGCTTCGTCATCTAATAAATCATTAGTACTGCAACCCCAAGACAATTCTATCAAATGACTTACCACTAGCGCTAACTTTCTGCTTCCGTTTCTCAAGAGCTAATGCTAATGCATCAGCCAAACCTCCACCACCGGCAGCAGCGGCTCCACCAGCAGCAGCAGGAGGCAATCCGCTTCCGGCTGGTCCACTATCTCCTCCGGGGACCATAGCAGCACTCCTGTCACGGACTTTACTTCTATCAACCTTCTTCAAAGCACCGATACCACCAGCTTTCTGAATCCCAGCCAACATGTCCGCATGACCACCTGTAGGATGGGGTAGAGCAGGGACCCCAGACGCATAGCCAGAGTCTCTGTTTGGTGGTGGAGGGGGAGGTGGAGCAGGAGGCCCGCCAGATTGTCCAGGAGGAGGGGGAGGAGGGGGAGGAGGAGGGCCGTTGTTGAAAGATGGCATTGGCGGCGGTGGAGGTGCGTTTGATGCAGGCGGAGGGGGTGCATGCGACTGAGGAAGAGGTGGAGGCGGGGGTGCATTTGACTGGGGTAATGGAGGAGGTGGTGGTGCCTCCGTCTGTCTCGACGGTGGAGGTGGGACCGGACGAGTTGAAGCGGGTGGTAATGGCGGAGCTCCTCCCTTTGGAGGGAGAGGCGGGGGAGCGCTATTAGCAGGTGCAACCGCGTGAGCATGAGATTGATGAGATTGGTTGGCTGTTGGCTGGTTGCGCATAGGTGGAGGTGGTGGCACAGGGCCTCTGCTTGGAGTGGAAGGTGGGCCAACAGTTCTCTGCCCCATAAACGGAGGTGGTACACCAAACTTAGAGCCGCTCTCACCTGGTTCGTACGAATCGTCGATTGGTGTCTTCGGAGGTCTGGGTGGGGGTGGAGGGCCTTGATTTGATACGGAACCCGCATGTGCTCTGGAAGGAGCCCTATTATTTGTGCCGGCATATTTTCCAGCGTCCGCTAAGGGAGGAGGTGCAGCAAATCTTGGTGGTGGTGGCCCACGAGGAGGAGAAGGTTCTCTTGGAGTTGGTTCAGCCTTAGCAACAGACCTTCTAGCGGGTGGTGGAGCTGGAGGAGCATTTCGTCCAACTACAGCTACGGTGCTTGAGGGGCTCGG